>Ga0302196_10004316_pt1 | contig 12926 bp, 16 predicted proteins | sample II_Bog_N1_3_FD_198794 | JGI IMG/M metagenome (GOLD analysis project Ga0302196, IMG submission 198794) | Peat permafrost microbial communities from Stordalen Mire near Abisko, Sweden - II_Bog_N1_3 | ecosystem: Environmental > Terrestrial > Soil > Wetlands > Peat | place: Sweden: Abisko...
AATTCCAAAAACCTTCGTCATGCTGAGCCGGGCGCGAAGCGGCCGTGTCGAAGCACGCAGCGTCTTATCGTTCGTCCAGCAACAAGCCTTTGAGCCGGTACAGCGCGTCCATGGCTTCGCGGGGGCTCATGCCGTCCAGGTCGAGCCCGGTCAGGGCCGCTTCCACGGCGCTGGGTTCGGCCAGGCCCATGCCGTGGGGCTGGGAGACGGCGGCGAACAGGGGCAGGTCGTCTAGGCGGGCCGGGGAGGCGGTCTGGCTCTCCAGCCGGTCCAGCACTTCGCGCGCCCGCACCACCACGGCCGGCGGCACGCCCGCCAGCTTGGCCACGTGGACCCCGTAGGAGCGGTCGGCAGGGCCGGGTCTCGCCTCGTGCAAAAAGACCAGGTCGCCGTTCCACTCCTTGGCCCGCATCGACAGGTTGGCGACGTGGGCCAGGCGGCCCTCCAGCTTGGCTAGCTCGTGATAGTGGGTGGCGAACAGGGCGCGGCAGCGATTGACGTCGTGCAGCGCCTCGGCGCAGGCCCAGGCGATGGCCAGGCCGTCATAGGTCGCGGTGCCGCGCCCGATCTCGTCCAGGATGACCAGGGAGCGGGGCGTGGCCTGGGTCAGGATGGCGGCGGTCTCGACCATCTCGGCCATGAAGGTCGAACGGCCACGCGACAGGTCGTCGGCGGCGCCGACGCGGCTGAACAGCCGGTCGACCAGACCCAGTCTCAGCTTGGTCGCGGGGACGAAGGAGCCAGCTTGAGCCAGGACGGCCAGCAGCGCGTTCTGGCGCAGGAAGGTCGATTTGCCGGCCATGTTCGGGCCGGTGACGATGGCCAGTCGCGCTCCGGCCGCGCCGTCGCCGTCGAGCCGGCAGTCGTTGGGGGTGAACGGGCGGCCCTCGCGCTTGGTCACCGCCTCGACCACCGCGTGCCGCGCCCCCTCGGCCAGGAAGACCAGCGAATCGTCGATCTCGGGCCGGGCCGCGCCGACATCGCCGGCCCATTCGGCCAGGGCGGCGGCGACATCCAGTCTCGCCAGGCTTTCGGCGGCGGCCTGGACCTGGGGCGCCAATTCGCGGCCCTGATCGCGCCAGGCCTCAAAGGTCTCGACCTCGATGGCCAGGACCCGCTCGGCGGCCTGGGCGATGCGGGCGTCCAGTTCGGCCAGCTCGACGGTGGTGAAACGCACCTGGGCGGCCAGGGTCTGGCGATGGATGAAGCTGACGTTCCACGGCGGTTGGAACAGCGGATCGGCCTTGGCCGCGCCGATCTCGACGAAATAGCCGAGCACCGCGTTGTGGCGCACCTTCAGAGCCAGGCCGGTCTCGCCTTGCAGACGCTGTTCCAGCCGCGCCACCACCCGGCGGCTGTCGTCGCGCAACAGGCGCACCTCGTCCAGTTCCGGGCGGACGCCCGGGGCGACGAAGCCGCCGTCGCGGGCCTGGGCGGGCAGGTCGCTCCCAAGGCCCCGCCGAAGCATTTTCACAAAGGCCGAAAGACCGGGATCAGCGTCGGCGCGCAGGGTGGTCAGGGCTTCGGCGATTTCGGCGGGCGGCGCGTTCAGCGGATCGGTGCGTTCGGCGACCAGGGCGGCTAGGGCCTCGCCGGTCTCCAGGCCGTCGCGCAGACAGGCCAGGTCGCGCGGACCGCCGCGTCCCAGGGCCAGCCGCGACAAGGCCCGGGCCATGTCGCCGGAGCCTTTCAACGCCTCGCGCAGCCGTTGGCGCAGGCCCTGCTGGTCCAGCATCCATTGCACCGCGTCCAGCCGCGCCGCGATGCGCGCGACATCCAGCAACGGCCGGTTGAGCCGGCTGGCCAGCAGCCGCGCGCCGCCGGAGGTGACGGTGCGGTCGATCGCCGCCAGCAAGGAGCCGTCCCGGCCGCCGGACTGGTTTCGGTCGATCTCCAGGCTGGCGCGGGTGGCCGGATCGATGGCCATGGCGTCGGCCTCGCCGCCCCGGCGCGGGGCGCTGAGCGCGGGTCTGCGGCCGGCCTGGGTGGTCTCCAGATGCGCCGCCAGCAGGCCCAGCGCCGCCACCTCCGCGCCGCTCAGATCGCCAAAGCCGTCAAGGGTCTCGACCCCGTAGAGCCGCTTCAGCCGGGCCTCGGCGGCGGCCGGCTCGGCCAGGGCCTGGGCCATGGGCTGGACCAGGCCGCCGGCGGATTTCAGCGCGGCGGAAAGATCAGCCTCGGCGAACAGCCGGTCGGGGACCAGGATTTCCGAGGGTTGCAGCGCCGCCAGGGCCGCGGCCACGCCGCCCCGCCCGACCAGCGACACCTCAACCTCGCCGGTGGACAGCTCCACCGCCGCCACCGCGACCTGGCCGGCGCGCAGAGCCACGGCGGCCAGGCGGTTGGCTCCGCGCGCGTCGAGCAGGCTGTCCTCGGTCAGGGTGCCGGGGGTCACCACCCGCACCACGTCGCGGCGCACGATGGATTTCGAGCCGCGTTTGCGGGCCTCGCTGGGGTCCTCCACCTGCTCGCAGACCGAGACCTTGAAGCCGGCGCGGATCAGCTTGGCCAGATAGGCCTCGGCGGCGTGCACCGGCACCCCGGCCATCGGGATCGGCTCGCCGGCGTGCGTGCCTCGGGCGGTCAGGGCGATGCCCAGGGCCTGGGCGGCGTTGCGGGCGTCGTCGAAGAACAGTTCGTAAAAGTCGCCCATGCGGAAAAAGACCAGCGCGTCGGGCTGGCCGGCCTTGGCGGCGAAATATTGCGCCATCACCGGGCTGGCGCCGCTGGGATCTGGCCCAGAAGCAAGATTGGGAGGAATCGGGGGTGTCGGGGCGTTCATCGCGCGGGAGGCTACAGGCGTCGGCGCGCCGCGTCAGCCCTTGACGGTCAAGGTCTTGACCCGGAGCGCATGCGATCCGACCTTGAAGGGGTGCAGCACCAGCTCGCCCACGCCATCTGTCCGGCCGGACCCGGCGACGCCGGGGATTTGGCGCGGGTCCATGTCCAGGCCTGGCGCGAGACCTATCCGGGGTTGTTGCCGCAGGCTTATCTGGACAATCTTTCGGTCCCCCGGCACGCGCGGCTGTGGCGGGGACGGCTGATGTCCACGCGTGAGGTGACCCTGGCGGCGGAGGATGCGGACGGTGTGGTTGGCTACTGCTCCGGCGGCGAATCGCGGATCCCAGGCGACGGCGGGGCGGAGATTTCCACGCTCTATGTGCTGCGCCGGGCGCAGGGCGCGGGGCTGGGCCGCCGGCTGCTGACCGATACGGCCCGGGTCCTGGCCGCGCGGGGGGCGGCGTCGCTGGTCATTTGGGTTTTGCGCGACAACACCCCGGCCCGAGGTTTTTACGAGCACCTTGGCGGCAAGCTGGACGGCGCGCGGATGGAGACCGTCGGCGGCCGATTGATTCCCTCCGTCGCTTATCGCTGGGAGCGGCGCGGCGGCGGATTTGGAACCTAGGGCTGGTGCGTGCTTCGACACGCGCCTTTCAGGCGCGGCTCAGCATGACGATTGAAGGGGGATTCCAATAAACTTCGTCATGCTGAGCCGGGCGCGGAGCGGCCGTGTCGAAGCCCGCAACGGCCGCCCCGTTCAGGCCTTCTCGTCCACCGACACCCCCGCGCTGGGTTCGGAATGGGCATAGGGATTGGCGACCGGGGGTTCGACCGGCGCGTCGCCCGTCGAGCTCTTGGCCGAGACGATCACCATCGCCGGACGCACCAAGCGGCCGTTCAACTCATAGCCGGCCTGCATCACCTGCAAGACCGCGCCCGGACCGACATCGTCGGCCGGCTGCTCCATCATCGCCTGATGCCGGTGCGGATCGAACTTGGCGCCGCGCGGGGGATCGAGCCGTTTCAGGCCATTGCGATCGAAGGCCGAGATCAGGTCCTTCTCGATCATCTCGATGCCGGTGATCAGGTTCTTGACCGCCGGGTCGACATTGTCGCGCGGCGCGGCCTGCAAGGCGCGGGCGAAGTTGTCGGCGGCGCCCACCAGGTCCTGGGAGAACTTCTGGATGGCGTAGTGGCGCGCGTCATTGGCCTCGCGCTCGGCGCGGCGCTTGGTGTTTTCCGCGTCGGCGGCGACGCGCAACACCTGCTCCTTCAGCTGAGCGATCTCGGCGCGCAGGGCCTCGGTCGGGTCCTCGCCCAGGTTTGCGGCGTGGGGCGCGGCTGCGGCGTCGTCGGCCGGCGTTTCGGCTTCGTCGGTCATCTTTTCATCCTCAAGCGTTCAATAGTCGCCCGAGCACCTTGGCGGTGTAGTCCACCAGGGGGATCACGCGGGCGTAGTTCAGACGCGCCGGCCCGATCACGCCGATCGCGCCCAACACCTTCTGTCGGCCCGTCATATAGGGCGCCGCGATCACAGCGGAACCCGAAAGCGAAAACAGACGCGTTTCCGCGCCGATGAAAATGCTCACGCCCTGGGCGTCGCGGACATTGTCCAGCAAACCGATCAGCTGTTCTTTTTGTTCCAGATCGTCGAACAGCATGCGCACCCGTTCCAGATCCTCCCGCGCCGAGGTGTCGCCCAGAAGATTGGCCCGGCCCCGCACGATCAGCGAGCGATCGGCGTCCTCGCCCCCGCCCCAGGCGGCCAGGCCGTCCTCGACCAGCCGCGCGGCGGTGGCGTCCAACTCTCGCCGGGCCCGGTCCAGTTCGCCGCGCATCTCGACCTTGGTTTCGGACAAGGTGCGCCCACTGAGGCGTGAATTGAGGAAGTTGGAGGCTTCTTGCAGCGCCGAGGGCGTCAGGCCCGCCGGCTTGCGCATCAGCCGGTTTTCCACCGCGCCGTCGTCGAACACCATGACCACCAGGGCCTGGTCGACGCCCAGGGCGACGAACTCCACATGCTTGACCCCGGCGTCGCGCACCGGCGTGACCACCACCCCGGCGCCGCCGGCCAGGCCGGACAGCATGGCCGTCGCCTGGTTCAGCACCTCCTCGAAGTCGCCGCCTCGCGCGGTCAGCCGGGCGTCGATCTCGCGCCGTTCGCCCTCGCCCAGATCGCCGACCTCCAACAGGCCGTCGACGAACAGCCGCAGCCCCGCATGGGTGGGCAGGCGCCCGGCGCTGATATGCGGCGCGCCGAGCAGGCCCAGCTGGGTCAGGTCCTGCATGGTGTTGCGGATCGAGGCCGGCGACAGATGGATGCCGCCCTTGGACAGGGTGCGCGAGCCCACGGGTTCGCCGGTTTCCAGATAGCTCTCGACCACCCGGCGAAAGATGTCGCGGGCGCGCTCGTCCAGCTCGGCCAGGCTGGCGGTTCGCGCATCGAGATGAATCAGGTTGGTCATGAACTCGTCCGCCGGGGCCGGCGCGATGGGCCATGGGTCAAAGGCCCATGGACGACCCCGTTGCGATCTAGGATAAGCCCCCACCCGGCGCGTGCAAGCGCGCCGTCCGTCCAAGGAGTCCTTATGCGTCCGTCTGACCGCCAACCAGGCGCCTTGCGCGCCGTTACGCTGGAAACCGGCGTCAATCGCTATGCCGAGGGGTCCTGCCTGGTCAGCTTCGGCCATACCAAGGTGCTGGTCACCGCCAGCCTGGACGAAGGCGTGCCTGGGTTCCTGCGCGGCAAGGGCCAGGGCTGGGTGACCGCCGAATACGGCATGCTGCCCCGCGCCACCCATACCCGCGGCCGGCGCGAGGCCGCGCAGGGCAAGCAGTCGGGCCGCACCCAGGAAATCCAGCGGCTGATCGGCCGCTCGTTGCGCGCGGTCACTGACATGCGGGCGCTGGGCGAGCGGCAGATCTCGATCGACTGCGACGTGATCCAGGCTGATGGCGGCACGCGCACCGCCTCGATCACCGGCGCCTGGGTCGCGCTGCGGCTGGCCACCCGCTACCTGCTGGACGAGGGGGTGATCAAGACCGACCCGATTCTCGACCAGGTCGCTGCGATCTCGTGCGGGGTGTTCCAGGACCAACCGGTGCTGGACCTGGACTATGAAGAGGACAGCCAGGCCGAGGCCGACGCCAATTTCGTGCTGACCGGCGCCGGCGACATCGTCGAGATTCAGGCCACCGGCGAAAAGCGCGGTTTCAGCCGCGACGAGTTCGAACAGCTGTTCTCGCTGGCGCGCCTGGGCATCGGCGAGCTGATCACGATGCAGCGGGCGGCGGTGGGACTGCCGGCCTAGAGCCTTTCAGGGTCAGATGGAATCATCTGACCCGTTGAAAAGGGCTCTAAATCAAATGGTTAGGGCACGTTCAAGCGGCGGAACCGCACGTGCTTTCGCCTAACGTGCTCTGGGGGCGGTCGCTACCTCGGCTCGAACAACTCGACGACATTGCCGGATGGGTCCTCGCACAGCACCTGCCTGCCGCCGGGCCCATCGATCACCTCGTTTCGAAATTGGACGCCTTGGCCGCGTAAGGCCGCGACAAGCTCGGTCAGGTTATCAATCTCGCACACGAAACGGTTCCAGCCGCCGGGTTCGGGCAGGCGGCCGTCGGGCATGGCCTTGGCCGCCGAGGCCATCGGCCCGGCAAGCCATAGGCGAAGGTCCTGGCGCGCTAGAATCGCCATGGCGGGGCCGAATTGCTGCTGCAGCACGAAACCGAGATGGCCCGTATAGAAAGCGACCGCCGCGTCGACGTCCTTCACCAGGTAGCGAACCGTCGCCATGGGGTCCTCCTTGGGTTGGCGAAGCATAGCCGCGTCGCGCTCAGCCGCGAAAGCTGTTTGGTTGACCGGGCCGGCGGGCGGGCGTTCCATGGTACAAACGACAGGGGGCGATCATGCGGATTGTTCTGATGACAGCGGCGACGGCGTCCGCACTGGTTTTGGCCGCGACGGCGTCGGTTCGCGCCGAGGTGGTCGACGCGCAGCCGAACGGTTTCGAGGTCCGCCAGACGGTCCACATCGCCGCGCCGCCGGAAAAGGTCTATGCGGCCCTGACCCAGGTCGGCGGCTGGTGGGACAACGCCCACACCTTTTCCCATGACGCGTCGCATTTGACCCTGGAGGCGACGGCCGGCGGCTGCATGTGCGAGGCCCTGCCGGGCGGCGGCTCGGTCACGCATCTGCGGGTGGTCTATGCCCAGCCGCCCAAGCTCCTGCGGCTGGAAGGCGCGCTGGGGCCGATGCAGGGGCTGGGCGCCGCGGGCCATCTGACCTGGAGTCTCGAGGCCAAGGACGGCGGGACCGAGCTGGTGCAGACGTATGACATCGGCGGTTACGCCAAGGGCGGGCTGAACGGCCTGGCCCCGGTGGTCGACCGCGTGCTGGGCGAGCAGGCGGCGCGGCTGAAGGGGTTCGTAGAAACGGGTAAGCCGTAGCGGCGAGGAGCCGCAGTGCTGGAATAGCACCCGTGCGTCCTTCGACACGGCCGCGAGCGCGGCCTATTCAGGATGACGTAGTATCTTGAATTCCAATATATTTCGTCATGCTGAGGAGCACTCTTAGGCGCGTGTCGAAGCACGCACCGGCCGCCCCATCTCTCCTCTTGCCTAAGGCTCGTGAAACGTCCCCGCCTTGACCGCGATCGGTTTGGCGGTCGGGTAGAACTGGGTAAACGTGGTGTCGACCGCGCCGTGCGCCTGGTGGCAGGCGTAGCAGGCGGCCTGGTAGGGGATCTGCTTGGCCGGCGCCGTCCCGTTCAGGGCGAAGAAGCCCCAGCCGCCCTTGAAGCGGGCGTCGTCGCGGACGTGAACCTCGGCGCCCATCAAGTCCTCGGTCTGGTACTGGCCGCGCTTGTTGATCGAGCCCTTGGAATTGGCGCCGCGCACCTCCAACACGAACTCGGTCTTGTCGGGCCAGTGGCCGGTCCGTTTGAAGGTTTGCCAGGAGACCGGGTCGACGAAGACGTTGTCGAACATCGAATGGCCGGGCATGGCGGGAAGGTCGGAATAGCTCATGTCCAGGCCCGACGACAGATAGACCCACTCGCGGTAGTCGGCGGGTGGGATCAGCTCGCCAGCGGTGGTGAAGGCCGGTCCCTCGGACCGGTCCGCTGCGCCTAAGAGCAGCAGCAGCGGCGCGAATAGCTTGAGGGTGCGCGATAGCGGCATGGGGGCTCCTGGGCCGACGGTGTGCAGCGAGCTTAACAGCGAGGCCGCGGCGCCCGTTAGGCCAAATCTCCCGCGATATCGGCCATCGGCACTGGCGTTACGCCAATGGTTCTCTGAACTTGACCTTTGGACGCCTCTTTTTTCGTCATCCTGAGCCGCGCCCGCTTTGGCGCGTGTCGAAGGACGCACGGGCGCTGAACCGATCGTGCGTCCTTCGACACGGCCGCAAGAGCGGCCGGCTCAGGAGGACGATGAGGGGGTCTCGAACGTCGTCGGCGCTATTGGGAGGAATGCCAGCCCGCTGCGGGCCGCGCCACCAGCCGGCGCGCCTGAACGAGGCGGACGAAGCGCATCCAGCCTCTGCGATCCGGGGCCAGGGGGCAGACCTGATAGTCGCCATAGACGTCGACATCAAACGCGTCCGAAGAGAACAACGGCTGGACTGGTGCGGGTAGATCGCCGATCGCTTCGCCGGTGCTAACGCCCAAGATCCGTTTCGTCCCGATCGGCCAGATGCGAAAGGTCGGGTTTCCATTCGCCGCAAACAGGCGGCCATGCAGCCAGAAGCAGGGTTCGGCGGCTTGGGATTCTGCTCCGCAAAGCGCTGAGGCGAACAGGGTCACCGCTATCAGACCCCCCAGCCGCCGCATGCCCTAACCCTCTTCGTCCCCGTCCTCGTCCGGATCGCCGGGCGGGCCGGGCTCGAACACCACCAGGTCGCCGGGCTGGCATTCCAGTTCGCGGCACAGGGCGTCGAGGGTCGAGAAGCGCACGGCGCGGGCCTTGCCAGTCTTCAGGATCGACAGGTTGGCGATGGTGACGCCGACGCGGTCGGCCAACTCGGTCAGCGACATGCGTCGCTCCAGCAGGATCCGGTCGAGGCGGACGCGAATGGGCATGGGTGCTGACTCGGGCCTGACTAGATGGTCAGCTCGGCTTCGCGGCGCAGGCGGGCGCCCTCGCGAAACACTTCGGCCAGGACGAACACCACCAGGACGGCGAACCAGGCGGTCAGGCTGACGCCGCCGGTCGGCCGAACTTCGTGCGGCGCGATCCAGGCGGTGATCAGGGCGGCGGCGTAGCGACTCAGTTCGAGCGCGCCGAGCATGATGCCGATCACGCGCAGGCGGCGGACGTTTTCCGGGTCGAACGGGTCGCCGGCGGTCAGGGTGGCGAAAATTTTGCGTAAGCGGTTCACGATGACCAGCACGCCGGCGATGTAGAGCGCCGCGGCCAGGGTCTCGCCCAGCAGCAAGGGGCGTTTGGTGACGGCCTCGCTGGCCGAGCCGAGCGCGCCGCGCAGTCCAAAAATGTCGGGGTCGACGGTGAAGACCAGCACGCCGGCCAGGCCCAGGGCGATCACCACCGCGGTGACGGACAGGGCGACATAGACGACGTCGAGAATGATTTTCAGAAAGCTCGAAACCGAGCCGGGTCCCAGGGCGCGCATGCTTGGTTTTTCCCCTAGCCGGGTTTCAGGCCCGGTCTCGCCATTGGCGCGGAAACGTCCCGAACCGATGGCGAGAATGCATCGAGTGGAGCCAGCATCAAAGCGCCCCGCACTTAATGCGAAGAGACGATGAACATGATGGCCGCCAGAACCAGCGGGGAAAGCAGGCCGAACATGCCCAGGGTGGAAAAGGCGCCGTCGATGCGTTGGCTGAGAGAGTGGGTCATTGGAAGTCTCCTAAAGAGGGGGTTGGGTTTTCGAAGGGCTGGGATCGAAGCGTTAGTGCGAGGCGGCGATGAACATCACGGCGGCCAGGACCAGCGGGGAAAGCAGGCCGAACATGCCCAGGGTGGAGAAGGCGCTGTCGACGCGTTGGCTGAGGGAGTTGGTCATGGGGTGGTCTCCTGGAAGAATTGTGCGTTGCGAGAGGAAGGCGGGGGTTCCGGTCTTCAGGGCCGCCCGTGTGGGCCGTCCATGGCGTTAGTCGATACGCCCGCATCGTTTTTCGATCAAATTACATATTGCTAATCAATATTACGGTTTCGCAATGCAACAGCGGCCCGGTCCGAAAACCGACCTTGCGGTCGCGCGCCGGAAGGGGAATGAAGGTCGTTACGCAACGCCGCGCCCAACACCGCGAAGGAGGCCGACCATGGCGCTGAAGATCGAGCCGGGCGCGAGGCTGGTGGCGGCGACCCATAATCCCGGCAAGGCGGTGGAGCTGGCGGCCTTGCTGGACGACCGGTTCGAACTGCTCACCGCCGGGTCGCTAGGCCTGCCGGAGCCGGACGAGACCGAGACCAGCTTTGTCGGCAATGCGCTGCTGAAGGCCCGCGCGGCGGCGAACGCCAGCGGCCTGATCGCCCTGGCCGACGATTCGGGTCTGTCCGTGCGGGCGTTGGATGGCGCGCCGGGTATTTATTCGGCGCGCTGGGCGGGGCCGGCCAAGGATTTCACGCAGGCCATGGGCAAGGTCGAACAGCGGCTGGAGGTCAGCGAAACCGACGACCGGTTCGCCTGGTTCACCTGCGCGCTGGCGGTGGCGTGGCCGAACGGGCCGGCGGTGGTGGTCGAGGGCCGCATCGACGGGTCGCTGGTCTTCCCGCCGCGCGGGACCCTGGGTTTCGGTTACGACCCGATCTTCGTTCCGGAAGGCCACAACCAGACCTTCGGCGAGATGGCGCCGACGATGAAGGATGCGATGAGCCATCGCGCGCGCGCGTTCGAACAACTGCGGGCGGCGCTGTTTTGACGCCTCGCCAGCCCAGCGAATTCCCCCCGCTGGCGGTCTACATCCACTGGCCCTATTGCGCGCGCATCTGTCCCTATTGCGATTTCAACGTGGTGCGGGATCGGGGCCAGGCCGAACAGGCGGCGTTGGCGCGGGCCATCATCGACGATCTGCGGGCGCAGGCGGCCCTGATTGGGCCGCGCCGGCTGGTGTCGATCTTCTTCGGCGGCGGCACGCCCTCGCTGATGGATCCCGAATGGGCCGGCGCCATCGTCGCCGAGGCGCGGCGGCTGTGGCCGGGGAACGCGGCGCTGGAAATCTCCCTGGAGGCCAACCCGACCGACGCGGAGGCCGGCCGGTTCGCCGGGTTCATGGACGCGGGGGTGAACCGCCTGTCGCTCGGCGTGCAGGCGCTGGACGACGCGGCCCTGCGGTTTTTGGGCCGCAACCATGACGCCGCCGAGGCCCGGAGGGCGATCGCGCTGGCCACGGCCGCGTTTCCCCGGCTGTCGATCGACCTGATCTATGCACGGCCAGGCCAAGCGCCGGCGGATTGGGCGGCGGAGCTGGGCCAGGCGATCGACCTGGGGGCGGAGCATGTCTCGCCCTATCAGCTGACCATCGAGCCCGGCACCGCCTTCGACCGCGCGGTGGGCCGGCGCCAATTTTCGCCGCCGGATTCCGACGCGGCGGCCGCGCTGTACGAGACCACCCAGGCGGTGCTGAGCGCGGCGGGTTTCGACGCCTATGAGGTCTCGAACCATGCGCGGGGCCTGGCCGCGCGCTCGCGGCACAACCTGGCCTATTGGCGCGGCGAGGACTATCTGGGCGCCGGGCCGGGCGCGCATGGCCGACTGACGATCAACGGCGTCCGGATCGCCACCGAGGCTGAACGCAAGGTCGCGGCCTATATCGCCGCGGTGCGCGACAACAGCGTGGGCTTCGCCGGCCGCGAGACCCTCACGCCCCGCGAGGCCGCGATCGAGCGGTTGCTGCTGGGCCTGCGGATCGACGAGGGCGTGGCCTGGGACGACTTGGCCGCGCTGGGCCTTGAGGCCGCCGCGCCGGCGATCGCGCACCTGGCCGCCGAGGGCCTGGTCGAAGCCGGCGCGCAACGCCTGATCGCCACGCGCAAGGGCCGCGCGGTGCTGAACAGCCTCGTCGCCGCGCTTGTTCCAGACTGATCATCGCCCTCATCATCTCTCTGGCGAGCCGCCCGCCAAAGCGCTAAGCCGGGCGTCCGGGCAGATCCTCCAGCAGAAGGCGTCGGAAGATTGGTCGCGAAATTTCCCCCGCCCGCGCTGAACGATACGCCGCTGACGCCCGGCCTCTATATCGTCGCCACCCCGATCGGAAACCTGCGCGACATCACCTTGCGGGCGCTGGATGTGCTGGCCCAGGCCGACATGGTCCTGGCCGAGGACACCCGCGTCACCGCCAAGCTGCTGTCGGCCTACGCCCTGCCCAAGCGCCTGGAGCGCTATGACGAGCACGCCGCCGAGCGGATCCGTCCGCGCGTGCTGCGGGCCTTGGCCGATGGCGGGCGGGTGGCTCTGGTGTCGGACGCCGGCACGCCGCTGATCTCCGATCCCGGCTTTCGATTGGTGCGCGAGGCGGTCGCGCAAGGCTCGGCGGTGATCCCGATCCCTGGCGCCTCGGCGACCTTGGCGGCGCTGAGCGTGGCGGGCCTGCCGACCGACCGGTTTCTGTTCGCCGGGTTTCCGCCGCCGAAGACCGTCGCCCGCCGCGCACTGTTCGCCGAACTGGCGCCGATCCGCGCCAGCCTGGTGTTTTTCGAGGGCGCCTCGCGCCTGGGCGCCAGCCTTGGCGACATGGCGGCGGTGTTCGGGCCGCGCGAGGCGGTGGTCGCCCGCGAACTGACCAAGCTCTATGAAACCCTGGTGCGCGGTCCGCTGGACCAACTCGCCGCCGACCCCAAGTTGCAGGCCCCCAAGGGCGAGATCGTGGTGATCGTCTCGCCGGGCGTCGAGGCCGCCGCGACGCAGCAGGACGCCGACGCCGCGCTGCGCGACGCGCTGGACCGGCTGGGCCCCGCCGAGGCGGCGTCGGAAGTGGCCGGCGCCCTGGGCCTCAACCGCCGCGAGCTTTATCGCCGGGCCCTGGCTTTGAAAGGCGTTCGTTGAGCGAGGCTCGTCGCGCGCGCGGCGCCGCGGCCCGGCTGTCGGGCCGGCGCGGCGAGGTGGTGGCGGCGCTGTGGTTGATGGCCAAGGGCTACCGCATCCTGGGGTTTCGGCTGCGCACGCCGCACGGCGAGATCGA
>Ga0302196_10004317_pt1 | contig 12925 bp, 10 predicted proteins | sample II_Bog_N1_3_FD_198794 | JGI IMG/M metagenome (GOLD analysis project Ga0302196, IMG submission 198794) | Peat permafrost microbial communities from Stordalen Mire near Abisko, Sweden - II_Bog_N1_3 | ecosystem: Environmental > Terrestrial > Soil > Wetlands > Peat | place: Sweden: Abisko...
TGCCGGTGCCCGGTGGCCCGGTGAACACGAAATGCCGGGTCGGCGGCTGGCTGGTCAGGCCCTGGCGGCCGCGCAGCTTCGCCACCTGCAACTGGGCCGCGATCGCGCGGACCTGCTGCTTGACCGGCTCCAGCCCGATCAGCTCGTCCAGCTCGGCGAACGCGCTCTCCAGGGTCGGCGTGTCGGTGTAGCCGCGCAACCGGGACGTCAGCTCGGCGAAGGCCCGCTGCAGGTCGCCGGCCTCGATCGTGACCAGCTCCTCCGGACCGGGCTCGGCGCCGGCGGTCATGACCCGGACGTCACGGGCCTGACCGGCTTTCTCCAGCAGGGACCGGATGAACCGGCCGTTGCCCAGCTCGTCGGTGAGCCGGCGGCGGCCGACGTCCTCCAGCATGCGCCACAGCGCGGGCCGGGCATCCACGTCGAGGTTCTCACTGCGCCGTTCCAGCAGCGCCTCGGCCAGGGCCAGCAGCTCGGCGGGGGCATAGCTGGAGAACTTGATCCGGGTGGCGAAGCGGGAGGCCAGCCCCGGGTTCGTGCCCAGGAAGCTCTCCATCTGCTTTTCGTAGCCCGCCAGAATGATGATCAGGTTTTCCCGGTCATCCTCGGCCCGCTTAAGTAGGGCCTGAACCGCCTCGATCCCGAACCGGTCGCTCTGCCCATCACCCTCATTGACCAGGCTGTAAGCCTCGTCAATGAAAAGCACCCCGCCGAGCGCGGAGCCGATCAGCTCGTTGGTCTTTATGGCGGTGGCGCCGAGATACTCTCCGACCAGGTCCGCGCGGTGCGCTTCGATGACCGCGGGTTTATCCAGCAGGCCGAAGGCATAAAAGATTTTGGCCACGACCCGGGCCACCGTGGTCTTCCCGGTACCGGGCGGCCCCAGGAAGACGAAATGCCGCATGGGCTTTTCGGTGACGACCCCGGCGATGGCCCGGCGGCGCGCGGCCTCGATGGAGGCGGCTATCGACCGGACCTGTTCCTTCACCGGGGCCAGCCCGATCATCCGGTCCAGCTCGGCCATCGCCTCGGCCACTGAGATGTCCGGCAGGGCCTCGACGGTGGCCTGATCGCGGGCGGCCGGATCGTGCGGGGCGGCGGCCGCCTGGGCGCGGACGCCATACCCGGCGGGCGGCGGCCTCATCGAGGAGCCCGGCGGCCCGTTCGCGCCCATCCCCCGGCCCGCTTCGGCCCCGTACAGGTGGGCCTCCTGGGATCCTTTGGCGAGCCGCCAGACGAGGACGATGCAGGCGATCAGCCACGCGGCGGCGATCCCGATGAACGGCTCGGCGGGCCAGCCGCGCAGGGCCGCGACGCCGATCGGAATCGACCACAGCAGCGCCCAGGCCACGGTCCGGCAGGGCACATGCCAGCGGGCCAGCGGGCCCGCGTGGGCCGCCACGGCGACGACGAAGGGCAGGATGAGCAGCAGGTAGATCCACGAGCTGTTGGTACCGGCGACGCCGGCCGCGACCAGGCCCCAGACCGCGACCGACAGCGAGGCGAGCAGGCTGCGACGGCCCTTGGCCACCGCGTAGACCGCGTAGGCCATCGCCGCGAGAAGGACGATGCCGATCTCTGGGATGCAGAGAATAACGGCGAGGACGATCAGGCCGATCTTCAGCCAAAGCGGACCCCGCCGGAAAGCGCCGAGAACGCGGGCGAGCCGACCGGGAACGGCTGGCGCCGCGGGCTGAGCTCTGTCGTTTGGCAGCATCTCGCTTCCTCGCACCTAGTCCCCTGTATAGCGCATTACCCGCCGTTCAGGTCAGCACACGGCCGGATACGGGGGGTGAGATTCATATCGGGTACTTTCAGGATCGGTAGGGGCGGGGCCGTAGCTGCTCCCCCATGATGGACCCCGCCGCTGCGGGCACGTCAAGTATCACTTACGCCAGCCGTCCGTAAAAATCATGCGCGCATGCGGGCGGCCGGAAAAAGTTTTTCCCTGGGCTCCGTTGCTTTTATTGACGTCTACACGGCTAGCGGCGCGCGATGGTTCAAACGCGGCTCATACGCGGCTCATACGCGGCAGACCAGGTCGATTTCGTCGCGCAGCGGAATGCCGTAGTCGCCGACCCGGGGAATTTCCGGTTTCTCCAGCCGGGCCCGGTCGACGGCGCTCGGGCGCAGGGCTACCAGGCGAAGGCCGCGCCGCTGGTAGAAACGGATCGCGTCCAGGTTGTCGTTGGTGGTGGTCAGGCGGATCTCGTGACAGCGCAGCTGCCGGGCGTCGGCCGCCACCGCTTCCATCAGGATCGTGCCCACGCCGGTCCGGCGCTCGATCGCGTTGAGCGTCACTACTTCGAGCATCTCCTCGGACACCTGGTAAGTGAGCAGGCCGACCACCCGGCCGGCCCGCTCGGCGATCAGCCCGGGCAGCTCAGCGGGCCGGTAGACCGACTGGTGGACGACCTGCAGCTCCGATCCCCAGAACTCCACCATGAGCCAGGCGATCATCGGGCGGTCGCCATCGACGACGGGCCTGACCCGGATTTCCGGCTGCTGCACCTCGCCATTATGCCGGGCCGATACGCGAGAAACAGAAGTTGATTAATGTGCGGTGAGGCGATGATCAGTGCGTGCGGGCCGGCTGACCGGCCTCTGGCGGCTGAGGCTCTGGCGGCCGGATGACGCGCTGCGACGGAACGCAGCGCACATCGATGACCTCCGGCTCCTGGCGTGGAGTGCGGATGTCCGGCTGGCCGGCGCTGACCTTCGGGTAGCCGACGCGGATCACCATCTGCGGAACCTCCAGCCACGGCGTCGACCCCAGGATGCGGCGGCGGACGTAGCCGCGCCGGTCAACAGCGTTCCTGGAATCCTGCTGGCACTTATCGCGGTGAGGCAGCGGGCCATGATGCAGCGGGCCATGATGCAGCCGGCCGTACTGAGGGTCGTACCGGAAGGCCAGGTCGGCGAGTTCCAACGGCTGGGTGAGGAACGACGCGGATACGCCCAGGCTGGTGGCCGTGAGCAGGGCCCGCTGCAGCGCTTGCCCCGCACGGAGCCAGTCAGCCGGATCGTCGCGATCAGTAAACAGCATCATCAGCTGCGGGTGGCGTTCAAAACGCTCGCGCTCAGCATGGCGACGAGCGCGGGCAGACCAGCTATCCGCGCCGGAGCCAGTGCCCGAGTCAGCCGCGCCGTTGCCGCCACCGGAGTCCGCCGCGCCGAGCCAGAAATCCCGGACCGGGGAATTGACCCTCGCGGGGCGGGGACCTGAGGCCGTCAGGGGCACACCGCAGCCGCCCTCGGTGTGCCCCGTCCACTGGGTCAGTTCGTCCCGGAACTGGTGCAGCAGCGCGTCATAGGAAAGACGGCCTGAGGCCGCCGCGTCATCGGCGGCCGCGATGACCATGGCGTCGGCAGCGGTATCCCTTCCGTCCCCTCCGGCCAAGCCCCAGCCGTCCCCAGAAGCTGGGGCCGCACCGCGCCCGGCGACGGCGATGGCCGCGTCGGCGCCGGCGGAGGCCTTCAGCCACCTCCGGGCGTACGGTCCGTGCAGCACACGCAGCCAGCCGTCCTCACGGGCTGCCGCGCGTTCGATTTCCACCAGGACCCCCGGGTGGACTGGAACATCACTGAAGGGCCGGCGGTCGGTATGACGCTGCCGGATAGCCGCATAGAGTTCCTTCTCCAGCTCTTTCGGTCCCCGCGTCCGCCCGGCGACGATCTCTACCGAAGCGAGCAGCCCTGGATCGCTATCCGGGGCCGGTACCAGGGCGATGACCGGATCGTGGCCCAGCATCCGAATAGCCAGCCGGAGGTTCATCAGGGCGGCGCCGCAGCCGATCGCGTATTCACGGGCCCACGGCCCGGGGGCGGGGGAATGGAGGAGCAGATCCCATCGGCCGCGTCTCGCCCCCGCACTGTCGCTGACGTTAGCGCGCAGTTCGATGCGGTCGTCCGCAGTGATCCGGAAGGACCATGGCTGGCTGTTGTAAACCGACGGCGCCCACAGAGCCGGCTCGATCACGTGATGGATGCTGCGCGCATCGGCAAACGGCTTCGGCATGGCGTCACCTCGCTCCGGGCACATCCAGCTTCGCACCACGTACCCTGCGGCGGATGTGCCCGATGCCCCTGAGCGAAGGGCCATTCGTCCTCTGTGGCATGGTTACGCAGAAGGGAGCCCGCATAGGTATAGGGCCTAGTCGGCCGGGGTACGGGAGGCGTCATGGCATTCCAGAGTCCAGACCAGCCCGACGAGGAGTTCCGCCGGGACCGCCACGAGCACGGCGGTATGCCGGAGAAGCTCAACGACGATCGGCTGGCCCACGAGGCGGAGGAAGAGCGGGTCGCCGCGGGGATCGACCCCTACGACCCGGATGAGGTGCCGCCGGCGACCGATACCCCGCCGCTCGACACCAACATCCGCGACACCGAGCAATGGGAAGAAGAGCGGGCCGAGGTCAAGCGCGAGGAAGACCACGACGAGCTGCTGATCCATCCCGACCGGCAGCAGTTCCCACCGACCCACTACGACGAGTGACAGCGGCAGGACGCGGCCCCCTTTCCGGCCGCGTCCTGCCCGATCTTCGGGCTAGCCACCAAGGCCCGCGGGGATGCGGAAGACCCAGAGCCTCGGGCCGTGCGGCGCATGAGTGCCCTGCCGAATCAAAACGACAACATAATCGCTATATGCGCATAGCCCCGAGATAGCCAGGATTAGGGACGGGCCTGCAAGGTAAGGCGCCAACTCCCCTTGCAGGCCCGGCCATAAAAATGTAGAACATAATAACGACTTTGAGCGTTTATCCATATCTCTATGTTCTGACACGTTATACCCCTTGGATTAGGCCATTAATACTCAGTTTGCTGGCGCAGAGCACTTATTCGGAGTGTGCGGTATTCCCCGTCCGCCGCGCGGCTGGGCTGGTTCCGGGTCTGGCGACGTCGATGAGGCGCTGGATGCAGGATTCGAAGACGTCATCCTCGCTGCGTGCTGGCTCTACCGTGGCGAGCGCCGCAGCCAGGTTGGGATAGGCGCCGCTGGCCGCCGCGCGGGTCAGTGCCTGGATCTGCGCGGCGGCGTGGTCATCCACGCTAGCCTGCTCGCTGGCAAGAGCGCCTTGCAGCGCACCGTAGCTGGTGGCGAAGCCGCTGATGATGGCGATGATTTCCAGCTTTCCCCCGGTGTCCAGCCCGGATCCTGCCAGCAGGCCGAGGAAGTAATCGAGGTAGCGCAGCCCGTTGGGGCCGGGCGGCAGCGGACGGTTCAGCAGCCCGGGCAGCCACGGGTGGCGCCGGGCGATGTCGCGGGCCTGCCGCGCCAGGTCCGCGATGGCCGAGCGGGGATCCGGAGCCGGCAAGCTGGCATAGGTGTATTCGGCGGACAGATGGTCGATCACCAGCTGGGCCAGGTGCTCCTTGGCGGGAACGTAGTTATACAGCGACATGGCGGCCATGCCGAGTTCGCCGGCGACCCTGCGCATAGTGACCGCTTCCAGGCCCTCGGCATCGGCTATCCGCGCGGCGGCGGCCGCGATGGCCGCGCGGTCGTGCCGGGGCCTGGGCCCCCGCGCGCCCCGCTCGGGAAGGTCCCAGATCGACGCGGCCGTCATCACACCCCTCCTTTCAACGTGCAGTGTACGTAGTATCGTGGCAAGTACGTACGGCGTACGTTGATAATTATGGCAGCCCAGGCCCGGCCGCGCCCGCGGCCGACGGCATAACAGACAGGACAGCAGATGAAGACGATGTCCGCGACGATCCAGATCGACGCCCCGCCGATGACCGTCTGGGCGATCCTGACCGACCTGGACAGCTATCCGGACTGGAACCCGCTCTTCCGCGAGGCATCCGGGCAAGTCGCCGTCGGGAGCAGGATCACCCTGCGGAGCGTCCACCCGGCCAACGGCCGCCTGATGACCGTCAAGCCGAAGATCACCGCGGCCGACCCCGGCGCCGAGCTGCGGTGGACCTCCAGCCTGCCGCCCTTCATCAGCGGAGAGCACAGCTTCACCCTGACCGAGGCCGACGGCGGGACCCGGCTGGTGCAGGCGGAGACGTTCAGCGGCCTCCTGGTGCCACTTTCCGGCAAGACGTTCGCTGGCGCCGAGATCAGCTTCCAGGGCCTCAACGAGGCTATCAAGAAGCGGGCAGAAGCCAGCTGATATCAACTGCGGCAACAAAGGCCTCATGTCGGACGGGTTGCATTAGATGGAACATGCAGGGTCCGGACGGCGCTCAGGAGGGGCACGATCATCCCAACCGCACCCCTCCTGAGCTGGGAATTTACCCCTAAGGCAAGCGCCCGAATACTGGCGCAGTGCACTCATTCGGAGGCTGCAGTATTCCCTATCTGCCCCAACACGCTGGCCAGGGCATCAAGGCCGAACCCCCCGCTGACTCAGGAAGGCACGGTGCTCGTTGTCCGTGTCCAGGTCGCGGAGCGGCCTGTCCCGTCGGCCCGGACCTTACCTTCACCCCGCAGCTGCTCCAGGGCGAGCCGGATCGTCTGGTCGCTGACGCCTGGCACTGCCGTCCTGATGTCAGCGAGGCGGAAGGTCGCCGGTGCGTGGCGCAGGATGTGCTCCCGGACGCGCTCCTGCTTGGTCCCCGGGGTCCTTGCCGCGGCCGCGCGGTCGGCGAAGACGGCGTAGGCGCTGGCGATCATGCCGGTGAAGTAGCCGAGCCAGGCCCACGGGTCGGCTGTCCCTTCGTGCCAGCCGTGGGTGGAGTCCAGGAGCGCCTGGTAGTAGGCGTCGGCTGACTCGGCGATCTCCTGCTCAAGGCTCACGTAGCGACCCACCGTGTAACCGTGCTCGCCGAGCAGGGCGCCGGTGAGCAGGCGGGCGACCCGTCCGTTGCCGTCCTCGAAAGGGTGGATGACGAGAAGGTCGAGGATGAACAGGCCGGACAGGAGCACCGGGTGGTGCTCGCCCGCCGCGGCCGCTTCCTGGTAGCGCTTGATCAAGTCATCGACGGCGAACGGGGTGCTCGCGGCAGGCACTGGCTTGAAGCGGACGGTAGTCGAGCCATCCGGCGAGCGGTCCACGACGAGATTGTCTTCTGTCTTGAAGCCCCCGCCGGGCATTACCGTGTGGGCAAACAGCAGCCGGTGCAAGTGCAGGATCAGGCCGGCGTTCAGCGGGCGCCAGTCCTCCCGGATCAGGTAGTCCTGGGCGTCGCGATAGCCGGCCAGTTCCTGCTCGCTGCGGTTGCGCAGCGTTGTCGTCCGCCGGTCGATAATCCGCTGGGCGCGGTCGGCGTCGGCGACGATGACGCCCTCGATCGCCGATGAGGCGGTTATGCTCAGGACTCGGGCCCGGTCGGCGAGCTCGGTAAGCAGCCCCGGCATCTGGTCACGGTAGAGCGCCTCCGAGCCCCGGCCGAAGTCGATGGCGCTGAGCCGGGTGACGACCTGTGAGGGCACCATCCCGATAAGCGCGTCAAGGTCAGTGAAGCTGCGCAAGGAACCTCCCAACCAACTTAACAAACGACCTAATTCTAGCGGCAATTAGCATGTTTAGCAGGTTGGATTGGTAAGTTCCTGGCTGCCGACGCCTCTTCGGTCATCAGCCGTGCGCTGGCCGACATAGGCAGCCCAGTCTCGCTTTGCCCATTGGGACCAGCGCTCGGCGGTGCCGACGCTAATGCCCGTCAGGTCAGCCAGGACAGAGGCAGGAAGTTCTGCAGCCAGTGCAAGGCGGGCGGTGTTGCGCCCGGCACGAGCGTCGATGCCATAGCGTTGCAGACGGACGCCGAAGAGGATGTCCACGGCCGGGCGGGTTGGGCTCTGGCCGGGAAAGAGCCATGGCACCGAGGCTCCCAGGCGACCGAGTGTCCATCGTGGCTCGTCCTGGTCGCGCAGCTGGCGGACGAGTTGCGCCAGCCTTGCCGGCAGCATGAGACGATGCCCGTCGATGGCCAGCCAGGTGGCCCGGCTGTCTTCGATCACGTCGTTCTTAGTCAGCTGGGTGATCCTGCTGACTAGCATCCCGAAGAGCAAGACAAGCGCTCCCCCGACCCGGAGGTCCAATGGCATGGCCTCGTCGGTGAGGCAGCGGTCAAGCTGGTAGACATGGTCGCGCTCAGCGAGCAGGCGCTCTGGTTCCTGACGCGGGGGAAGCGGCACGTTCAGATCACCAGCTAGGCCGCGGCCATATGCCCACTGGAGGAAGTAGCGCACGGCCCGGCGGGTGCTCGTGCCGTCGGTCAGCCACCGGTCTAGATCCGCCTGGGTAAGGTCACGCAGGTCCTGGCCGCGCTGATCCAGCCAGCACAGCAAGTCGAGGGCAACGATGACGCGGGTCCGCGCGAAGTCGGCCGATCCCCGGGTGAAGGTTCTGCGGGCGGCGGTTCGGCGGGCGCGGCGGAGCACGAACCAGTGCGCGAAGGGCCTGATCAGCCGGACGTGGTGGGCGGGCTTGTCGTGCAGCAGGTGCTCCAGCCAGGGCGCCAGTCGCTCCAGGTGCTCATTGCGCGCAGGCAGGACGCCGGAGCTGACCAGCATCTCCCTGACGTACTGCAGCGCCTGGGTTTGCGGCAGATTATCGAGCAGGTCGTGAGTGACGGGATCGCCTGTCCTGGCCAGGCTGCCGAGCAGCTGGGCCGATCGGCTCTTGCCCAGCCAGGTCACCACGGTGGCGGGGTTGGTGACCGTGGTGAATGCCACGAACAGCGGACGCAACTCCGCTGAGACCTCTCCGTCGGGACGAGCGAGCAAGGCGTGAGCACGCTCAGCCAAGACGCAGCCGAAGCAGCGCCCGCCGCTGTGGATCTCTCCTCCCCGCCCGCACTCGCGGCAGGTGTAATCCAGCCTCGGAGCTCCGGCGCAGGGACCGCAGACCGGTCTTTCCTGATCGTCGCTGCCGATCAGCGGTCGTACTGCTCCGCAGCCCGCGCACTCGGCGGGGTGGCGGCGGACGTGCTCGTAACAGCCGGTGCAGACCGGCCCGGCGGGCCATTCCGCCTGGACGGGGCGGTTGCGCCCGCACCGGAAGCAGGGCCGGGGAGGGCGGGTCCGGCAACTCCGGCAGATCGGGCTGCCCGAGGAGACCCGCTGGCAGGGCCTGGTTTCCCCGCAGACCGAGCAAGTCGCCGACGCGCCCTGGTAGCAGCTGTAGCAGAGGTCAGGGGTGGATGCTGTCGCCCGCCTGGCAATCTTGCGCGTCCGGCCGCAGCGTCCGCACGGGCGCTGCGGAGCCTGATAGCACGAGGCGCAGACCGGGCCGGCATCGGTGCTCCCGGCGACGGTGCGCTGCTGGCCGCAGGCCGAGCATGTGCGGACCGGGCGCGTGGTGCAGAACTGGCATCGTGCGCTGCCGTCGGGTATCCGGGCAGCGGCGCGTCGCATCCGGCCGCACCCGCTGCATTCCGTCACGACCTGCTCGTCCTTGTCATAGCAGGCCGAGCAGATGCCGCCCTCGGGACGCCGGGCGTAGATCCGCTTGGCCTGGCCGCAGCGAGCACACGTTCCCTTGCTATCGCGGGCCGCGCAGGTGCCGCAGACCCGGCCAGAGGCGGTCTTGTGCCGCAGGTCGGCCGTGACCTTGCCGCACCCGGCGCAGGCTGGGGCCGCAATCGTCAGGTACCCGGCCTCGATCAGCGCGTGCGCCAGCCGCACCAGCGCCATCGGATATGAGGCCGGGGTCGTCACCAGGGCCCTCGGATGCTCCGCCAACAGAGAGTCCATCTCGCGCAGCGCCCGCCCGTGTCCCGCTCCGGCCGTGGCGAGCACGTCGCGTGCGGCTCCGTCGTCCAATCCCGACGCGGAACTGATCAGGCACGCGGTGACGCGATCCCGCGACTCGTCATCCGGGTTGGCCATCGTCACGACAAGTCCGGGCGGCGGATCGTGCTGCGCCGCACCGGTGGCGGCGCAGCTCGCCCAGCCTCGCCAGCCGCCTTACGGACCTGCTGGCTAACGACCTCGATCTCGATCAGGTCGTTGGGCTGACAGTCCAGAATGTCGCACAACGCCGCCAGCGTGTCAGTTGACAGGCGCTGCGGGACCTGGGTCACCAGCCGGTAGACCTGCTCGCGGGACAGGTGGATGCCGCGCTCGGCCAGCAGGGGCACCAGATCCGAGGTTTGGAACAGGCCCTTTTCGGCCATCCGGAGGCGCAGGTGCCAACGGATGCCCATCTTCCTCGTCACGGCTGGTCCTCCCACGCCCGCGCGTGCTTTTCCCGCAGAGCCTTAGCCAGCAGGCGATTGCGGAACTCGTCCGACACACCCGTATAGATCGCCGTGGTGCTCGCATACGAATGGCCGGCCTGGTCTTGCGCGAACCGCTCTGGGTAGCCGAACTCGATCAGGTGTGTGATGTATGAATGCCTCAGGCAGTGCAAGTCCAGCACCGGGTCCAGCCCGGCCGCGTCACGGGCCTCCTCGAATGCCTCGTTGATCGCCCGCCGGGACATTCGCCCACGTCGTTCGGTGACCCACAACGCCGGATGGGCGCCAGGGGTGAACAGCGGGCGGACCTCCTCGACCCACTGCCGCAGCGCAGTTACCACCCAGTCCATCTCCGTCACCGTGAGGACCGTCCGGCGCTTCGGCGGGCTGCCGTTGGATGACTTGCCCCACCGCACGAACACGGCCCCGCAGCCCGCGAACTGGCGCGCCTGCGGATTGTGCCGCAGGTCAGCGAGATCCAGTCCCCATGCCTCCCGGCGCCGCAGCCCGAACGCGTAGACAGTCTTCAGCAGCGCGGCGTCACGCTGTGCCGCTAGCGCGCCCTTCCGGCCGCGAGACCGGATCTCCTCGACCCGGCCGTCAGCCGCGTCGAACAGGGCCTGCACCTCGTCATAGGTCAGCGGGCGCCGGTGCGGCTGCCCCTCGTACTCGGTTACGTGGGCGACCGTGTTCCACTCATCAAGGATCTGCCGTGGTGCCGAGCCGAACTGTTCCAGGCACTTCGCCGCCCACCCATAACGGGCATCAGACGCGTAGCCGCAGAACAGTCGCAGCGTGTTCTGGTAGTTCCTGGCCGTGGACACCGCGACCGGCGAATGAGTTATGAACGCCTCGGCCTCCGCCGGCTCCCACTGCCACGGGTACTGATTCGTGAAAGCCGCGAACCGACGCACCAGCTCCAGCCTCGGCCCGATCGTGTTGGCCTTCAAGAACCGGGCACGCTGCTGCGTGGCCCACCCCTCCAGCATCGCCTCGAACACCGCCGACGCCGGATCAAGATGCACCACCCCATCTGCCAGCGCGAGGTGAGCAGTGCCGGGAAGTCCCACCATACGGAGATCACTCACGGTTGCATCTAACACAACATTGATGCTTCTTGCCAAGCAAGGCGCGCCGGAAACTGCTGACGTCGCCGATCAGCCGCCCCGAGTGCAGGCTCAGGGCAGCCTCGATCACTTCTTCTTGCCGCTCGCGCGGAACGGCGCCTGCGCCAGCGCGCTGCCGGCCGCAGACCGCTCATCGCTCGTAGCCGCAGGGTCCCTCAGCACCCTGGCGGCATCCGACGCCGCCTGAGCGCGCGTCTGCCGCACCTGGTGAGCCGCCTGCGCCAGCGCGCTTGCAGCCGCAGACCGCTCAGCGCCGGTCGCCTTGGGATCTCCCAGGACCCTGGCGGCGTCTGACGCGGCAACAGCGCCAGTCATACGCAGATTCCTCGTCATGCCATCACCTCCCTCCATCGCCTTGATTTGCGACGCGGAGTGTGATGTCATCCAGGTTCCAGCCAGGCACGACATCAGCTCGCGCCGCCCCGCACGCCCGGACCCCTGCAGGCCCGGGCGTGCGGCGTTTAAGCGCTCAGATACTCAACCGCTCTCGCGAGCTTGTTGCATCTGATGCAATACCGCTCACTTTCAGCTGCAGCCGCTGGTGGAGCCGCAGCCTTCGCAGACGTAGCAGCTCCCGGCGGGCCGCATCTTGGTGCCGCAGGTGAGGCACAGCGGCGCGTCCGCGGTACGGCCCTGGTGGGACTCCAGCAGCTCGATCGAGCTGTCTGTCCCGGGCGGGGGCGCGGCCGGGACAGCCGGGACAGCCGAGACAGCCGGGACAGCCGGGGGGTCGCCGGCCGGCGGCTCGGAGCGTTCGGCGGGCCGGGACTCGACCGGGGCGGACTGGGCCAAGACCTCCGGGTCCACCTCCTCGGCCAGCGCACTGGGGTCCTCACCCGCGAGCTGAGCGCTCCGCTCGGCCGCCGAGAGAATGCTGATCTCCGCACGCTGGTCGTAAGGCAGGTGGTCCAGCGCCAGGCGGCGGAAGATGTAGTCCATCACCGAGCTGGCGATCCGGACGTCCGGATCGTCGGTCAGCCCGGCCGGCTCGAAGCGCATGTTGGTGAACTTGGCGACGTACGACTCCAGCGGGATGCCGTACTGCAGGCCGACCGAGATGGCGATCGAGAAGGCGTCCATCACCCCGGCCAGCGTGGAACCCTGCTTGCCGAGCTTGAGGAAGACCTCGCCCACGCCGTCGTCGGGGTAGTCCGAGACGGTCATGTAGCCCTCGGCGCCGGCCACGGAGAACTTGGTCACCGTGGCGGGCCGCTGGCGCGGCAGCTTGCGGCGGACCGGGCGGTGCACGGCCTCGGCCGGAGGCGTGATCGCTTCGTCCGGCACGACTGCGGTCTGCCTCTTCGAGACCGAGAGCGGCTGGCCGACCTTGCAGTTGTCCCGGTAGATCGCGAGCGCCTTGAGGCCGAGCTTCCAGCCCTCGAAGTAGATCTTCTCGATGTCCTCGACGGTCGCGCTCTCCGGCATGTTGACCGTCTTGCTAATGGCGCCGCTGAGGTGCGGCTGCACGGCGGCCATCATCCGGACATGGCCCATGGGGCTGATGGCCCGCTCCCCCATCGCGCAGTCGAAGACCTCGTAGTGCGGGAGCTTAAGGCCGGGAGCGTCCACCACGTGCCCATGCTCGGCGATGTACTCGGTGATCGCTTCGATCTGCTCGGGCTGGTACCCGAGGTTCTTCAGGGCCCGCGGCACGGTCTGGTTGACGATCT
>Ga0302196_10004328_pt1 | contig 12907 bp, 9 predicted proteins | sample II_Bog_N1_3_FD_198794 | JGI IMG/M metagenome (GOLD analysis project Ga0302196, IMG submission 198794) | Peat permafrost microbial communities from Stordalen Mire near Abisko, Sweden - II_Bog_N1_3 | ecosystem: Environmental > Terrestrial > Soil > Wetlands > Peat | place: Sweden: Abisko, Stordalen...
GCCCGTCGGCACGTTCGGGAGCTACCTGCCGGGGCTGTTCGCCTCCGCGGCCGCCCCGGGCCCCAAGTACCCGTCCAGTGGATCGGGCCCCGTCCCCGCCAAGGGGAAGAACACCCAGGGTGCGTCGGTGACCCTGTACGCCGAGGGGCCCACCCCCCAGATCGCCGTCGACCTCGCCAACGCCTACGGCCTGGAGATCGGGAAGGCGCTGGACAACGTCGTGCTCAACAGAGCGGGGAAGGACGGCACGCCCGCCTCACGCGGAGTCACCGGCGGGTCGCTCGTCAACGGGATCTTCTCGTCGCCGCTGACCGGCTACTCGACCCTCTTCCCGAGCTACGCCGCCGTCGCCAAGCGCACCGACATCGTGCCGGCGAACCCGCTCGCCAGCAAGAAGCTGCGCCTGGTCATCGGGCTGATCGCCGGGGCCGTGCTGGCGTTGCTCGTCATCCTGGCCAAGGAGGTCCTCGACCACTCGATCCGACGCGCGGCCCGGGCCGCCGTGCACCTCCGCTACCCGGTCATCTCCGTCATCCCCGAGAGCTACCCGCCGGCCCCCGGCCTGGTGGAGGTGGTCGACCGCCCGAGCTCGGCCCCGTCGGAGGCCTACCGCATGCTGCGCATGTCCGTGCTGTTCGAGGCCCTGGCCGACACCTCGTCGGTGTCGGGCAGCGATCCCTTCGCCGAGATGTTGGGGCTGTCGGCGACGACCGGGGAGGCGTACCGGGTCCCTGATGCCGGATCGCGCCGGGTGGTACTCGTGGTCTCCGCCCAGGACGAGCCGAGCCGCCCGCCGATGGTGGCCAATCTGGCCGCCAGCTTCGCCGAGGCGTCCGAACGGGTCGTGGTCATCAACACCGGTGACCTCGACGTCGGCACGTCGCTCCCGGCGGACTCGGTGCTGACCGGCCCGCTCACCCGGGAGGACGTCGAGTCGCGGATGACCCCGGCGGGCCCGGCCAACGTGTCACTCCTGTCGATGCGTCACTTCATGGTCAACAGCGGACAACTGGTCACCCGGGCGCCCGACGTCTTCGAGGTCCTGCGCTCGATCGTCGACGTGGTGATCGTCGAGGTGCCCTCGTTCCTCCGGTTCCACCACGGGGAGGCGCTGATCCACTCGGCCGACGCCGTGGTCGTGGTGGTGGAGTCGGGGGTCACCGCGGCGGGGGACGGCCGGCAGATGGGTGAGGTGCTCCGCCGGCTGGGGGCACCGGTGCTCGGTGTGGCGTTCACCGGCCAGCCACTGTCGGCCGACGAGCGCAAGGCGTTGGATGCCGACGCCGCCGCACGGACCGCGCTCGGCGTCGGCGGCCACGCGTCCGCCCCGCTCGACACCCTGGACACCGGACCCGACGCCGCGGCCACGGCCGGCGCCGCCTCCGGGCCCCACCCGTCCTGAGCCCTCGGCCGGGCACACAGGCGTCCCCATGCTGATCGCCGCCGCGCACGGGTCGGGCAGCCCGATCCCGGGGCTCATCGTGGTCGTCGTGCTGGTCCTGGTCTCGCGCCCGATCATCGCCTGGGTCGCCGAAAAGGAGGGCAGCCGTTGGCTGGTGCGGATCCTGGCCCTGAGCCTGGCCCTGCACCTGGCGGCGGCGCCGGCGCAGATCTGGATGGTCGACCACGTGTACCACGGGATCGCCGACTTCACCCGGTACGACACCCAGGGTGCCGCCCTCGCCCCGAACTTCCGCGTCCTGCACTTCACCCTGGCCGGGGCCAACATCCGGGGCATCGTCAACGACGGGTCCGTGAGCATCTTCACCGGGGTGGTCATGGCCATCGTCGGCTCCAGTCAGCTGGCCACGTTCCTTGTCTTCTCCTGGCTGTCCTACCTCGGCACGATCTGCTTCTACCGCGCGTTCACCACCACCTTCCCCGGCGTGGGCCTGGGGGCCCGTCGCTACGCCCGCCTGGTGTTCTTCCTGCCGTCGACGATCTACTGGACCGCCGACTCGAGCAAGGAGGCCATCATGACGGTCTCCCTGGGGCTGGTGGCGCTGGGCTGCGCCAAGGTCCTGGTGCACGCCCCCGGGGGCTTCCGCATCGCCACCCTCGGGCTGGCCGCCGGGTGCCTGATCCGTCCGAACGAGCTGATGGTCGTGCTCGGCGGGTTCGCGGTGGCGCTGATGGTCCGGCCCCAGGGGACACGCGAGCGGATGGGGACCGTGAAGCGGATCGGCGGCCTGGTGTTCATGGGGATCCTCCTCGGGGTGTCGGTGTTCCTGACGATCCACTACCTGAAGCTGGGCAACGCCAGCTCCGGGCAATTCTCGCTACAGGCCACCAACCAGAACAACAACGGCACCGGCACCGGGTTCGGGAGCTCCGGGTTCGTCTACTCGTCCAGCCTGGCCAAGTGGCCGCTGGACCTCTACGAGGTGCTGTTCAACCCGCTGCCGTTCAACGCCCACGGCACGGGCGAGTTCCTGGCCGCCATCGAGAACACCGTGATCGTCGCCGTGATCATCACCTCGTACCGACAGCTGCGGATCCTGCCGCGGACCGCCTTCGCCCGCCCCTACGTGATGATGTGCCTGGTCTACTCGATCGGGTTCGTGTACGCCTTCGCCGCCCTGGGCAACCTCGGACTGATCTACCGGGAGCGGGTGATGCTCCTGCCGTTCCTGCTGGTCCTCTTCGCCGTCCCCCGCACCCCCCGGGGGCGTCCGGCGATGTACGAGTGGGAGTACCGGCGCAAGGACCGTCCGCGCTTCCGCGCCGCCATGGTCCGACGCGAGCAGATGTTCCAGGAGATGCGGTTGGCCTACGCCAACGGGCGGCTCGCCCGGACGGCGACCCCGGTCCCCGTGGCCCCCGACCCCGGGGGCGTGACCGGCACCCCGCCGGGCGAGGTGCCCCACGGGGACGGGCCTGCCCCCGGGCCCGACGGGCCGGCGTCGGGCTAGCGGTCCCGGCCCCGGACGGACGGCTCAGTCGGTGGTACCCCCCGCCGGGGGCACCAGAGGCGCCAGCAGGCGTCGCCATGCCGTCCCCACGGTGGCGATGCCGAATTGGGCGGTGCACCGGGCCCGGGCCTCCTCACCCATGGTCCGGCGCAGTCCGGGGTCCTCCACCAGCCGGGCCAGCCGGTCCACCATGGCCCCGACATCCTCGGCCCCGACGACGAAGCCGGTGGTGCCGTCCACCACCACCGAGCGCACGCCCGGGACGTCGGTGGCCACGACGGGGAGGGCCGACAGTCCGGCCTCGATCAGCACCCCGGGCATCCCCTCGCCCTGAGGGCGGCTCGGGAACACCAGCACGTCCGCCCGGCCGAGCAGCTCCGCCACGTCGTCCCGGGCACCCAGTACCTCGACCCCCGCCCGGCGCGCCGGTCCCTCCAGTGCGGTGCGCCCGGGGCCGTCGCCGATGAGCAGTGCGCGCACGGCCAGGCCGCGTGAGTCCAGCGCAGCGACCGCCTCCACGAACCGCTCGGGCCGCTTGCCCGCGGTGAGCGCGCCGACGAAGGCCACCACCGGCCGGTCGTCGGCCCGGCCACCGGGCCTCGGGTGGAAGACGGTCGGGTCCCGTCCGTTCGGCGTCACGGTGACCTTGTCGGCGGGGACCCGCAGCAGCTCGGTGCACTCGCGGGCGACCTCGTCCCCCTCGGCCGCCACGGCGTCGACCCGCCGGCAGAGCGACCGCCACAGGGCCAGCTGGACCGGGCGACCGGCCGGGGCCCCGAAGGTGCCGATGGCGTAGTAGGCCAGCGGTCGGCGCCGGCCGACCAGTGCGGGTACCAGGTACTTCAGGGGCTCCCCGCCATGGGCGACGACGCCGGCGGGGTCGAGCCGCAGCAGGGCCCGGCGCAGCCGGGGGACGACCCGCCAATTGACACCGACGCCCGGGTCGTCGCCGTCGTCGATCCCCAGGGTGAGGTCGGTGCGGACCTCGGCGGGCCCGTCGAACAGGCTCAGGACCCGGTGGGCCCGACGACCCGGGTCGTCGAGCTCGTCCGCCAGCGCCCGGGCCTCCCGTTGGGCACCCCGGGCCCGTGCCGTCGGGATCACGTGGAGCACCAACGGCTCCCCGGTCCTGTCCCATTGGTCGGTCATGCCGGCCCTCCGTCGCCGGCCCCTCCGGCCGGAAGAACCTACCAGCCGCCCCCGGCGCCAGGTCCCCCCGGGTCGTGGACCACGGCACACGGGCGGTACCATCGGCGGGTCCCGGGCCGCCCGGGCCCCGGCCGGGACGGTGCCGGGTGCGTCGAGCCGTCCCGGGGGGAATCGATGAGGTCGGACCGGTGAGGACCCTGCTCGTGGCGGAGCGCTACCCGTGGCCGCAGAACAGCGGATCCCGGCTCCGTCTCGGTGGCATCCTGCGTGGGCTGTCGCGGTGCGGCCCGGTCGATCTCTTCTCCGTCTTGCCGGCGACCCGGACCGACGTCCTCCCACCCCCCGACGACTCCGGGCTGGACCGGATGGGCTGGACCACCTTCGACACCCGGCCTCCCGCGGGACTCGCACGGTTGGCGACCGTCCTCCGGTGGGACACACCCTTCGAGCTGGCCCGGCCCGACGGCGGCGCGGCGCTGCGGTCGTTGACCCGGTTCGCACGCGGGCCCTACGACCTGGTCTGGTACTTCCGGATCCGAGCCTTCGCCCTGGTCGGTGGCGTCCTGGCCGCCCCCACAGTCCTCGACCTCGACGACCTGGAGGATCACAAGATCGCCGCCCAGGTGGCCGTCCCGGGGGGAGACGCCGACCGGCCGGGGGACCGGGCGCGGCGATCGCTCTCGCGGGCCCTGGCCGTCGAGGAGGCCCGCCGCTGGCGTCGCCTGCAGGCCGGGGCCGCCTCACGCGTCGACGCCACCGTGGTCTGCAGCGAGCTCGACGCCGGGCGGGCCCGGCGGGCGGGAGTGGCGCGCGTCGAGGTGGTGCCCAACGGTTACCGGCTGGTGGACGACCCGGTCGGTCAGACCGCCGTCCACGACCCGCCCACCGTCCTGTTCGCCGGGACGTTGCAGTACCCGCCCAATGCCGACGGGGCCCGGTTCCTGGTGGGTGAGGTCGGGCCGGCTCTCCGGCGGCTGGTGCCCGACGCCCGGATCCGGCTGGTCGGCCGGACCACCCCCGCGCTGGCCGCGCTGGACGACCCGCCCCGGGTGCGGGTGGTCGGGCAAGTCCCCGAGATGGCGGACGAGCTCGCCTCGACCGACGTCGTCGTGGTGCCGCTGCGGTTCGGGAGCGGCACCCGCCTGAAGATCCTCGAGGCGTTCGCCCAGCGGGTACCCGTGGTGTCGACCACGCTCGGGGCCGAGGGGCTCGGCGCCGAGGACGACGTTCACCTGCTGGTGGCCGACTCGGCCGGGGGGTTGGCCGAGGCGTGCGCACGGCTCCTGGAGGACGCAGGGCTCCGGCACCGACTGGTCGACCGGGCCCATGCGCTGTTCCGGGAGCGCTTTTCCGACGACGTGGTCAGTGGCGAGATCGCCGCCCTGGCCCGGCGCGTGGCCGGCTCGTCCGGTGTCGGCTAGCGGCGGGCCCCGTCCCCTCCGGGCCGGCGGGGTCGGTCGAGCGGCAGGCGGCGGTAGGCGTCGAGCGTGGTGTCGATCACCCGGCGGTCGTCGAACTCGGCCTCCGCCTTGGCCCGCGAGCGGGCCCCCATGGTCCCCCGTCGGGCCGGGTCCCCCGCCAGCTCGTCGACCGCCGCGGTGAGGGCGTCGACGTCGCCCAGGGGTACCAGCACACCGTTGACGCCGTGCTCGACGACCTCGCGGCAGCCCCGGATGTCGGTGGCGACGATCGGGAGACCGCTGGCCGCCGCCTCCATGGCCGACCGGGGGAACCCCTCGCGGTGGGACGGGAGCACGAAGAGGTCGAAGCCCGCGTAGAGGTCCTCGACGTCGTCGCGGTGCCCCGTGAACACCACGTTGCCGAGCGCGGTGGCCTCGGCCAGGTCGGACGGGGTGAGCGCGTCCCCCTTCGAGCCGTCCTCGGGGCCCACCACCGCGAACACCACCTCGGGCCGGAGCTGGCGCATGCGGGCGGCGGAGGTGAAGAGCTCGCGGAACCCCTTCTGCCAGACCAGCCGTCCGACCGTCCCCACCACCACGGCGGAGGGGCCGATCCCGAGCGCGTGTCGGGCCCGGGTGATGTCGGCGGCGGATCGCCGCGGACGGAACCGTTCCACGTCCACCCCGTTGCCGAGCAGCACCAGGTGGTCGGCCGGCACCCGCAGCCGGGCCAGCACGGCAAGGTCCTCCGGATTCTGGACCAGCTCGAACCGGCTGCACGAGGCGGCCAACCGCTCCAGCGCGTAGACCGTCGCCCGGCGGGTCAGCGGGTCCTCCGGGGCGGCGTAGAGCCCGTGCACGGTGTTGACGATCCCCGGCACCCCCGCGGCGCGGGCGGCGACCCGTCCGAGAAGGCCGGGCTTGGGGTTGTGGGTGTGGACGATGTCCGGGGCCAGGTACCGGAACAGGCGGACCAGCTCGGGCAGGGCCAGGAGGTCCTGTCCCGGGGAGACGGAGCGGGTCGAGTGCCGGAGGGGGACGTGCCGGACGCCCCATGACTCGAGCTCGTCGACGAACGGACCCGGGGCGGAGACCCCGATGACCTCCATCCCCTCGGCGACGAACGCCCGGAGCTGGGGGCCGAGCAGCAGGGCGAGGCTGATGTCCGCCGCCGTCAGGTGGACGAGCCGGCGCCCGGCGAGTCCGGTCACGCGTCCGCCGGGGCGGTCGTCCGCCGGGTCACCTGCAGGTAGATCTCCTCGATCTCCCGGGACGCCCCGGCCACGTCGAACATGGCGCTGCGGGCCCGGGCGGCGGCCCCCAGACGTGCCCGGAGTCCGGGGTCGCACGCCAGGCGGGCGATGGCGTCGGCCAGGGCCGCCGGCGAGTCCGGGGGGACGACCAACCCGTCGACGCCGTCGGTGAGCACCTGGGGCACCCCACCGACCGCGGTGGCGACGATCGCCAGCCCGACCCCGGTGGCCTCCATGAGCACGACGGGGAGCCCCTCCTGGCGGGACGGGAGGACGAACAGGTCGGCGGCGGCCAGGAGCCGCAGGACGTCCTGGCGGAGCCCGAGGAAGGTGAACTGCGCCTCCAGTCCGAGCGTCCGGCGGCGTTCGGCCATCGGGGCCTCCTCGGAGCCCCGGCCGACCGAGACGAACCGGACGGGCAGGCCGCGGTCGACCACCAGGCGCGCCGCGTCGAGGAGGGTGTCGTAGCCCTTCTCGGGCCGCAGGTTGGCCACGGTCAGGGCGAGGAGCTCGCCGTCGGCGGCCCCCAGCTCGGATCGCACCTCGGCCCGCAGGCGCGGCCGGTCGGCCACCACCGAGCCGGCGGCGCCGAGGTCGACGCCGTGGACGACCACCCGGGCCCGGGGCCGCAGGGCCCGTGGGAGCGCCTCGTGGGCCGCCTCGGACACGACGATCAGGGCCTGGTCGAGGCCGATCCCGGCGCGGTTGACCACCCGGACGGCCACGGCCATCCGGTTCCAGAGACTGTGCTCGGTGTAGACGATGGCCGGTCGGCGGCGACGGGGGAGCGAGGCGACCACCAGGCGGCCGAGCGCCGCCGTGTGGGGGAGGTGGAAGTGGACGACGTCGTACTCCCCGGAGCGGAGGATCCGCCGCAGGCGGAACAGCCACCGCATGTCCCGGTTGGAGGTCGCCCCCAGGGGGTGCACGACGGTCCCTCGGGCCTCCAGGGTGGAGACCAGGGCCCGTTCGGCATCGAGTACCCAGGCCACCTCGTAGTCGAACCGGTCGGCGTCGCCGCTCCCCACCGTGTCCACCAGGAGCCGTTCGGCCCCGCCGAGGCCCAGGCACTTGATCACCACGAGGATCCGGAGCCGGCGCGCCGGCCGCGGCACGAACCCCCCGTCCCCGTGTTCCACCCGGGCATGCTACCCGGAGGTACGGCCCGGCCCAGGGCCCCGGGGCGTCCCCGCCCTTTCGACCCGGCCCCTGCCTGCGCTACCATTCGCGTCTACGACATGGGCGTTGCCGGGCTCGGACTGCCGGATCAAGGGGGGTTGTACCAACGATGACCGATCTCGCCGTCGATCAGCCGGGTCGGAGGGAAGCGCTGGTCGTCACCGACCTGTCGACGATCCCGGCCGAGCCGTCCGACGACATCGTCTACGAGCACCGGGCCCCCTTCTTCGCCTCGGTGAGGACCCTGTGGGCCAACCGGGAGATCATGTACACGCTGGCCGAGCGTGATTTCCGGGCCCAGTACAAGCAGGCCGTGCTCGGACTGGCCTGGGCGGTCCTGAGCCCGGTCGCCACGTTGGTCATCTTCGTGCTCGTGTTCTCCCATGTGAAGAAGGCCTTCCCCACCGACGGCATCCCCTACGCCCTCTTCGCCTTCGTCGGCATCATGTGCTGGACCTTCTTCGCCGGTTCCCTCGGCTCGGGGGGCTCGGCGCTCCTCACCAACAAGGGACTCATGGCCAAGACCCAGTTCCCCCGGGAGTGCTTCCCCCTGGAGACGATGCTGGTGGTGGGGCTGAACACGGTCATCTCGTTCATCCCGCTGACCCTCCTGTTCGTGATCTTCGGGCGGGCGCCGAAGGTGGCCACCGTCTGGGTTCCCCTGTTCATGGTCATCGAGGTGGTGTTCGCGGTGGGCATCACCCTGGCGGTGTCCAGCCTGATCGTCCAGATGCGCGACCTCGCCCAGGTGCTCCCCATCATCATCTCCCTCGGGATCTTCATGACCCCGGTGATCTGGCCCTTCTCCTACATCCCGACCAAGTACCACCTCTTCGGTGGGACCGAGGTCCACGGGCACTGGATCGGGGGGATCTCGATCAACCTGCAGGCGGTCTACGGGTTCATCAACCCGCTCGGGCCGGTGATCAACAGCATCCGCCAGACGATGCTCCTCGGGGTCCATCCCAGCTGGTGGCCACTGACCACGGCGGCCGCCGGGGCGCTCTGCTACCTCGTCTTCGGCTACAAGATCTTCAAGCGATACGAGGTGAACTTTGCCGACATTGCCTGAGGGAACCATCCAGGTCGAACGGGTGTGGAAGAAGTTCCGCTCGGACAAGACCCTCCCGCTGTTCTACGACCAGATGACCCGGCTCTCCAGGCGGCTGACCGATCGCGACGAGCCGGGCTACCGCTGGGTGCTCAAGGACGTCAACTTCGACGTGTCGCCCGGGGAGAGCATGGCCCTCATCGGCATCAACGGCTCGGGCAAGACCACCCTGCTCAAGATCCTCAGCCAGGTGACCTACCAGTCGGCGGGACGGTGCACCGTGGTCGGCCGGATCGGCGCGCTGCTGGGCGTCACCGCCGGCCTCCACCCCGACCTCAGCGGTCGGGAGAACGTCTTCCTCTACGGCGCGGTCCTCGGCATGGGACGGGACGCCATCCGGCGCAAGTTCGACACCATCGTCGAATTCGCCGAGCTCTCCGACGCCATCGACCGGCAGGTCAAGTTCTTCTCGATGGGCATGCAGATGCGCCTCGGCTTCTCCATCTCCGCCTTCCTCGAGCCCGACATCCTCCTGGTGGACGAGGTCCTGTCGGTGGGCGACGCCAACTTCCAGCAGAAGTGCCTCCAGCGCATCGGCGAGATCGTCAACAACGGCACGACGCTCATCTACGTGTCGCACGACCTGGCGTCGGTGGAGGCCTCCTGCCAACGGGCACTGTGGCTGTCGAACGCCGTGGTGCGGGCCGCCGGCCCCACGAAGGACGTGGTCACCCTCTACCGCACCGAGGTCGAGCAGAACGCGAGCCGGGTGAACATGGAACCGGGCGTCGTCCAGGTCCTGAAGGCCGAGGTGAGGGCCACCGACGGCGGGCCGATCCGGTCGGAGTGTGAGCTCGAGGTCCGGTTGGTGCTCAACGCCCCGCAGGAGGCCATGGCCAACTTCTTCGTAGGGGTCTCCCAGGGCACCGCCTTCCCGATGTTCGTGGTCGACCACCACGGGACGATGCCCGAGGGAGACTTCGAGGTCGTCTGCAAGCTCGGCTACCTGCCGGTACCGAGGGGGCACTACTCCCTGTGGTCCGCCATCACCGGGTACCCCCGGGGCAAGCGGGACCCCTATCTGACGTGGCAGCCGCTGGTCTCCTTCGAGTCGTTCGGCCCCGACCGGATGGACCCACCCCAGGGGGTCATGGCGCTGACCCCGGTCTACGTGGGCGCGCAGTGGGAGGTCAACTGAGGCCGGTCCCGGTCCCGGTCCCGGTCCCCGGCTGCCGGGTGCGGGGACTACGGGAAGAACACCCGTAGGCGGAGCGACCCGGTCACCCGGCCCAGGCGGATCCCGGCGGCACGCGTCCACCCCGCCCGACGGGACGGCAGGGCGACCAGGTAGGACCGACCGAGGAGCCACAGCCAGGCCTTGAGGGCGCCGCGCAGGTCCCGACGGGCCCCGGCGGCCCGGAAGCGCCGGTGGAGGAGGGCCCCGCACTGCCCGAAGGCGTAGGCCTGGTCGAACGAGCCGCGGGCATCGGAGCGGTCGCGCTTGGACACCACGGCGTCGGGGGCCAGGGCGAAGGTGGACCCGTGGAGCTGCATCCGCCAGCACAGGTCGATGTCCTCGCCACGGAGCAGTTCGACGTCGAATCCGCCGACCGCCTCGAAGGGCCCCCGGCGCGACGCCAGGTTGGCCCCGAGACCGGCCGGGAGGAAGCCGAGCTGGCGGGTGGCGGCGGCGATGGGGGGCCCGGCGGGGTGGCCGTTGAGGCTCCAGAAGTCGAAATAGCCGGCCACCAGGTCGGCGGACCGCAAGGCGTCGGCGCAGGCGGCCAACCACCCGGCCTGCACCACGTCGTCGGCATCGCAGAAGGCCAGCAGCTCCCCCCGGGCGGCGGCGACCCCGGCGTTGCGCGCCGCCGCCGGGCCCCGGACGGCGGACGCGTCCACCACCCGCACGTTCGGGTGGGCGGTGGCCCACCGGTGGGCGAAGGCCACGGTGCCGTCGGTGGAGCCGTTGTCGGCCACGACCACCTCCCACGGCTCGTCGCACCGCTGGGCGTCGAGCGCCCGCAGTTGCTCCTCGAGCAGTGGCATGCCGTCGCGGACCGCGACCACCACGCTGATCACCGGTCGACCACCACACTCGTGTCCCATGCCCCGGGTGTCGACAACGGCAGCTCCTCGTGATCCCCGAACGGTCCGGCCCCCGGTCGGTGACGGCCCGTCCGACCCCCACCCTGGTGGGCCGGTCCCGGCGGTCGGCGGCCGTTCCCGATCCGTGAGGGCGCTGTTAGCCTACTTCTGTGAGTGTCGGATGAGTGGCGGGACCAGCGCGGGCGCCGCCGGCGTCCCGGCCGCCGAGCGGGCGCTCGCCGGTGTAACGGCGGTCGTCCTCACCTACCGGCGACCCCGACTGGCCGGCGACGTCGTCCGCTCGCTCCTGGCCGACGAGGGACTGCGTCCCGAGCAGGTCCTGGTGGTCGTCAACGGGGAGGGCGGACTGGACGACCCGGCGCTCGAGGCGTCGGTGCGGGTCGTGCGCCTGCCCGACAACACGGGACCGGCCGGCGGCTTCCGTGCCGGACTGGAGTTGGCCACCGCCGATCCCGGGTGCCGGTGGGTGTACCTGTGCGAGGACGACGTCGGACTGTTCGACCTGCCCCGACCGAGGTTGGAGCGCCTGCTCGGGCGGATCACCGGCGCGGCGCCCGCCCATCCGGGGCTCGGTGCGGTGGTCGCCTACGGCCGGAGCTTCGTCGGCCGCGGCGCCCACACCGTCAACGTGGTTCCCGAGTCGGACGGCTTCGCCCCGGTTGACGTGGCCTGCTGGGGGGCGACGCTGGTCGACCGCCGGGTGGTGGATAGCGGCGTGCTGCCCGATCCCGACCTGTTCTTCGGGGTGGAGGACTTCGACTTCTTCTGTGCGATGCGCGAGGCCGGCTGGGACGTCCTGGTCGACGGGGAGGCGGCCCGGGCCGTGGCCGGCCAGCAGACCACCGACGGGAGGGACGCCGCCATCCGCGAAGCCCGGCCGAACGACGCCGCGGAGCCCTGGCGGTCCTACTACCACGCCCGCAATTCGCTCGAGCTGACCCGGCGCTACGGTCGTCGGTCGTGGTACGGGTGGTACCTGGCCCACACCGCCCGCCAGGCCCAGGTGGCCCGCAGCGGTGCGGAGCGCTCGGCCATAGCCCACGGGGTGTGGGACGGCCTGCGCGGCCGGCTCGGCCGGAACCCGGCCTACGGGCGCGGGCGGGGCGAGCACGACGCTCCCGGCGGACCGGTCGGCGACCCGCCCGCCGGCGGGTCCTGAGCCGTGTGCGGGATCGCGGGCCTCTTCGAGCCGGGGGGCCGGTCCGGGATCGAGGTCCTGGGCCGTGAGGCGGCCGCCATGGCCGGGACCCTGGCCCACCGGGGTCCCGACGACCACGGCCTGTGGGTGGACCCCCGGGGACTGGCGGCCCTGTCCCACCGTCGCCTGTCCGTGGTCGACCTGAGCGCCCACGGTCATCAGCCGATGGTGTCCGAGGACGAGCGGTGGGTCATGGTCTACAACGGCGAGGTCTACAACACCGCGGCGCTCCGCCACCGGCTGGGCGCCGACGGGGTGGGCTTCCGGGGGGGGTCGGACACCGAGGTGCTGTTGGCCGCCGTCCAGGCCTGGGGGGTCACCCGGGCCCTCGAGGCGGTGGAGGGGATGTTCGCCCTGGCCCTGTGGGACCGTCGGGAGGCCCGGCTCCACCTGGTCCGGGACCGCTTCGGCGAGAAGCCCCTCTACTACGGCTGGGTGGACGGCACCCTGGCCTTCGCGTCCGAGCTCAAGGCGATCGCCTCCCTCCCCGGGTTCTCCCCCCGTCTGGACCGGACGGCCGTGGCCCTCTACCTCCGGCACAATTGCGTTCCCGGACCCCACTCGATCTACCAGGGGATCGCCAAGGTGACCCCCGGGGCACGGGTCACGTTCGACGTCGGGGACCGGCCAGGCGCCATGCCCGTCCCCGAGCCCTA
>Ga0302196_10004329_pt1 | contig 12907 bp, 9 predicted proteins | sample II_Bog_N1_3_FD_198794 | JGI IMG/M metagenome (GOLD analysis project Ga0302196, IMG submission 198794) | Peat permafrost microbial communities from Stordalen Mire near Abisko, Sweden - II_Bog_N1_3 | ecosystem: Environmental > Terrestrial > Soil > Wetlands > Peat | place: Sweden: Abisko, Stordalen...
CCAGGATCGAACGAATCCTCGGGCGCGGATAGGTACGCCCAAGCACCCCCACGCTTAGGGCCTCCGCTATCCTTAGACCATTGGTAATCCGCTTGGCCGCTCGCGCCATGCCGCAACCTCGTCAATACCTACAAAGGCGTCAAACCTTAAGTGAACAGTATTGAGCCTAGGCGAGGAGCGGGACCTTGGCGGCGTCGAACGCGTAGACCTGCTTCGGCGCGTCCGGGGTGGGCGGGTGGGGGACCACCTTCCAGAACTTGCCGACCGCGGCCTCCCACGAGTCGAGGAGCGCCTTCGCGTGCGGGCTGCCGGTCACCTTGGCGTGGATGGCGACCAGGCGCTTGAGGGAGCCGACCTCCTCGTCGTTGGAGAGGCGCTCGATGCCGATCATCTGCGGGTTGATCTTGTCGGCCAGGTGGCCGCCCTCGTCGTGGACAAAGGCGAGGCCGCCGCTCATGCCGGCGCCGAAGTTGGTGCCGACCGCGCCCAGGATGACGACGACGCCCCGGGTCATGTACTCGCACCCGTGGTCGCCCACCCCCTCGACGACGGCGGTGGCGCCGGAGTTGCGGACCGCGAAGCGCTCGCCCGCCCAGCCGGCCGCGAAGAGCGAGCCGCCGGTGGCGCCGTAGAGGCAGGTGTTGCCGATGATGACGTTGTCGCTCCACGTGTACTTCTCGGCCGGGCGCGGGCGGATCACGATCTCGCCGCCGGCCATGCCCTTGCCGACGTAGTCGTTGGCCTCGCCGTTGAGGAGCAGCCGCAGGCCGCCGACCAGGAAGGCGCCGAAGGACTGCCCGGCGCTGCCGGTGAAGGTCAGGTCGATCGTCCCCGGGGGCAGCCCGTGGTTGCCGCGCTGGTAGGCGATCTGCCCCGAGAGGTGGGTGCCGACGTCGCGGTTGATGTTGGTGATCTTGTAGCGGGCGACCAGGCGCGCGCTCTTCCCCAGGATCACGTCGCGGGCCTCCTGCAGGAGCTGCTCGTCGAGCGAGCCCTCCGCGCCGAAGCGCTCGTTGCGCTCGCGGGTGTGGTAGCGCTCGTGCTCGTTCGAGGGGTCGGGGTTGTGGAGGAGCCCGGCCAGGTTGACCATCTTGGTCTTCGGGTTCGACGGGTCGTCGACCTGCTCCAGGAGCTCGGTCCGGCCGATGATCTCGTTGAGCGTCCGGGCGCCCAGCTTCGCCAGGTAGCCGCGGACGTCCTCGGCGACGGCGTTGAAGTAGTTGATGACGTACTCGGGCTTGCCGCGGAACTTGGCCCGCAGGTCCTCCCGCTGGGTGGCGACGCCGACCGGGCAGGTGTTCAGATGGCAGACCCGGAACATGGCGCAGCCGGAGGCGATGAGCGCCGCGGTGCCGAAGTTGAACTCCTCGGCGCCCAGGATCGCGGCCACGATGATGTCGCGGCCGGTCTTCATGCCGCCGTCCGTCCGCAGGACGACGCGGTTGCGGAGCCCGTTCATCATCAGGACCTGGTGGACCTCGGCGACGCCGATCTCCCAGGAGGAGCCCGCGTTCTTGATCGAGGCGAGCGGGGAGGCGCCGGTGCCGCCCTCGTGGCCGGAGACCAGGATCACGTCGGCGTAGGCCTTGGCGACACCGGCCGCGACCGTGCCGATGCCGGAGGAGGAGACCAGCTTCACGCAGACCTTGGCCCGCGGGTTGACCTCCTTCAGGTCGAAGATCAGCTGGGCCAGGTCCTCGATCGAGTAGATGTCATGGTGCGGGGGCGGCGAGATGAGGGTGACGCCCGGGACGCTGAAGCGCAGCGTGGCGATGAGGGCCGAGACCTTGTGGCCGGGCAATTGGCCGCCCTCGCCGGGCTTGGCGCCCTGCGCCATCTTGATCTCGATCTCCTTGGCGTTCGCCAGGTACTCGGCGGTGACGCCGAAGCGCCCCGACGCCACCTGCTTGATGGCGCTGTTGGCCGAGTCGCCGTTCTCGCGGATGGAGAAGCGGGTCGGGTCCTCGCCGCCCTCGCCGGAGTTCGACTTGCCGCCGATCCGGTTCATGGCGATCGCCAGGGCCTCGTGGGCCTCGGGGGAGAGGGCGCCGAGCGACATGCCGGCGGTCGTGAAGCGCTTGCGGATGTCCTCGCCGGACTCGACGTCGTCCAAGGCCACCGGGACCCGCTGGTCGTAGCGGATCCGCAGCAGGTCCTTGATCGCCAGGGGCTGGTGGTCGTCGGTCACGGCCTTCCAGCCGGTGAAGTCCTCCGCGGCGCCGCTCTTGTTGAAGCGGTTCATGGCGGCGATGACCTTCGGGTTCCACCCGTGGTACTCGCCGTCGCCCTTCTTGTTCATCTTGTAGTAGCCCTCGTTCGGGAGCCCCGCCTCGGTCACCGCCTGGCCGGCGTTGTCCGGGTCGGCCGAGTCGAGGAGCGGGAAGGCCCGCACGTGGCGGCGGAGCGCCTCCTCGGCGATCTGCCGGTAGTCGATCCCGCCGATCGGGCTCGGGGTGCCGAAGAAGCACTCCTCCACCACCTTGTAGCTGATGCCGATCGCCTCGAAGATCTGGGCGCCGCGGTAGCTGTAGAGGGTGCTGATGCCCATCTTGGCCATGATCTTCAGGAGGCCGGCGTCGATGGCGTACTTGTAGTTGGCGCGCGCCTTCTCCGGGGCGACCGGCTTGGCCGTCTTGCCGGTGGCGGCGATGTCGGAGACGAGGTCCAGGGCCAGCCAGGGGTGGACGGCGCTGGCGCCGAAGCCCAAGAGGCAGGCCACGTGGTGGACGTCCCGGGCCTCGCCCGTCTCGGCCACGATGTCGCAGCGCAGGCGCAGGCCCGCCCGGACGAGCGCCTGGTTGACCGCGCCGACCGCGAGCAGCATGGGGGCGGCGACCCGCTCGCGGGTCACGCCGCGGTCGGAGAGGATGATCACCTTGGCGTTCGTCGCCTCGACCGCCTCCTGGGCGCGGTGGGCGATCTCCTTCAACGCCTTCTCGAGGCCGTCGGGGCCGGCCGCCACGTCGTAGAGGGCGCTGATCCGGACCACCCGGTTCTTGAGGAAGGGGACGTCGAAGAGGGCCGCGACCTCGCCGGCCCCGAGGACCGGGGAGTCGAGCTCGAGGATCCCGGAGGTCTGCGGGACCTCCTCGAAGAGCCCCAGGCGGCCGCCCAGGTACATGCCGAGCGACATGACCGACTTCTCGCGGATCGAGTCGATCGGCGGGTTGGTCACCTGGGCGAAGAGCTGCTTGAAGTACTGGTAGAGGAGGCGCGGGCGGCGGGAGAGGACCGCCAGCGGGGTGTCGTCGCCCATCGAGCCGGTGGGCTCCAGGCCCTCGGCCAGCGGGGTCAGGATGAGCTCGTGCTCCTCGCTGTCGTAGCCGAAGGCCAGCTGGGAGGAGAGGGAGGGCTCGGCGGCCGCCTCCGGCTGCCCGTGCTTGGCCGCGAAGGCGGCCAAGTTGAGCAGGTGCTCGTCGCACCAGGTCCGGTAGAGGGGCTTCTGGGTCAGGACCTCGATGATCTCGGCGTCCTGCAGGACGCGCTGCTTCTCGAAGTCGACCGCGATCATGCGGCCGGGCCCGAGGCGCCCGCTCTTCACCACCGTGCCGGGAAAGTCGAAGACCAGGCCGGCCTCGCTCGCCAGCATCACGTAGCCGTCGTCGAAGATCTTGTAGCGGGCGGGCCGGAGCCCGTTGCGGTCGAGGGCCGCCCCGACCATCTTGCCGTCGGTGAAGACGATGGCGGCCGGGCCGTCCCACGGCTCGATCATGCAGGAGTGGTAGCGGAAGAACGCCCGGGCCTCGGGGGAGAGGCTCTTGTCCTTCTCCCACGCCATCGGCATCATCATGGTGCAGGCGTGGGCGGCCTCGCGGCCGCCGAGGGTCAGGAGCTGGAGGGCGTTGTCGAACGACGCCGAGTCGCTCATGTTGGGCTGCACCAGCGGCCGCAGGTCGTTGAAGCGGTCGCCCCAGACGCCGTGCGCGGTGCTGCGCTCGCGGGCCCGCATCAGGTTGCGGTTGCCGCGGATGGTGTTGATCTCGCCGTTGTGGGCCATCATCCGGAACGGGTGGGCCAGGTGCCAGGTCGGGAACGTGTTGGTCGAGTACCGCTGGTGGAAGATGACGAACGAGCTCTTGTAGTTCGGCGACTTCAGGTCGTGGAAGAACTTGCGCACCTGCGGGGCGTTCAAGAGGCCCTTGTAGACCACGGTCCGGGAGGAGAAGGAGCAGATGTAGAACCCGTCGACCCCGGCCTCGAAGGACTTCCGCTCCGCGGCCTTCTGGGCGAGGAAGAGCTTGCGCTCGAACTCGTCGTCCGGGGCGTCGTCCTTGCGGGCGACGAGCGCCTGGACGATGACGGGCTTCGTCTCCAGGGCCTTGCGGCCGAGGCAGCTGTCGTCGGTCGGGACCTCGCGCCAGCAGAGGAAGGCCAGGCCCTCGTGCTTCACCGCCGCCTCGACGATCTTCTTGCAGTGGGCGGCGGCATAGTCGTCGCGGGGCAGGAAGATCATCCCGACCCCGAGGTCGTTGTCCTTGAACAGGGGCTTCTTCTTCTTCTCCAGGAACTCCCGCAGCAGCTCGTGGGGGATCTGGGTCAGGAGTCCGGCGCCGTCGCCGGTCACGGCGTCGGCGTCGATGGCGCCGCGGTGGGCGAGGGACTTGAGCGCGGCGATCGCGCGCTCGACCACGTCATGGGAGCGCTCCCCGGAGACCTTGGCGATGAAGCCGACGCCGCAGGCGTCGTGCTCCTGCTCGGAGCTGTAGAGGGGGGACGGGATGATGCGGTTCATGCGGGAAAGGGAAGGTGTTGGCGGATGGGCAAAAAAAGGGCCGTTCTCGTTCGAGAGCGGCCCGGAATCGGTTACGAGTGTCGGTCGGCCCTCGGCGTCAGAAGAAGCGGATCGTTTTGGTGGCCATCTTGGCGTGCTCCTCGTCGGAGCAGCCGGCGTTGGTCGGGACGTCCGCCGCGGCGGCGTTGGCTTTCACGAGGTCGTTGCTGAGGAGGTAGTTCTCGACCTCCTCGCCGGAGACGTCGGCCAGCATCACGCCGTCGATCTCCACGCAGGGGGAGAGGGGTTGCCCGGACTTCTGGACCATCTCCGCGTAGTTGCCGCGGTCGTTGATGATGTCGATGTCCGCGTAGTCGAGGTTGTGCTTGCGGAGCACGGCGCGGACGCCATTGGACCATCCGCAGGACGGCTTGAGATAGGCTTTGATGGTCATGCGCGTAGTTTAGTTTCGGACCTAGTTCCCGGCAAGGTATAGAGCGCGATTTGCGCCGATCAAGCATCGTCTTGCGGAATTTTGCATCATGGCGCGGGCCCGGAGGCCGGGACCAGCTCCACCAGCCACACATCATTCTCCCGCAGCTCGAACCGCCGCGAGAAAGCGCCGTCGCGTCCCACCTCCACCGCTTCCCTCACGCCCGGATCCCCGGAGGACGCGCCGCGGAGCACCGCGACCTGGCCGCGGGTCAGCTGCGCCGGCGAGCCCAGGTCCCGCCAGGCCGCCTGGACGTCGTTGGCGCGGTAGCCGACCCGGGTGGCCAGGAGCTGGTAGGGGCCGGGGCGCAGGTGGGAGAGCCGGACCTCGGCGGAGCCCTTGGCGGCGGCCGGGTGGTCGGCCTTGTAGTACTCCTGGTCGATCGCCGCCGGGACCGGATGCGGGATCGTGAAGTCCCAGAAGAGCGCCTGCACGCCGCCCGCGCCGTCCCGGCAGACGAAGGCGGAGGGGTCGGGGCAGGCCAGTTCCGTCGGCCCGAGGCGGTTCAGGAACCGGTAGGCGAAATAGGCGGGCTTCTTCAGGTCCTCATAGTTGAGCAGGCCGAAGCCGCCGTGAAACGGCGTCGTGCGCGGGCCGGCCTCCTCGAAGATGTCAGTGAAGGTCCAGTAGGACATCGAATTGGCCGTCGTCCCGATGTGCCGGATCTTGTCCAGGATGAAGGCCGCGCTGTGGTAGCTGTCGTGGAGGGGGTCAAACGGGGTGTAGGAGGAGCTCCACTCCGTGTAGTGGAGCTCCGCGCCGGCGAAGGCCGACCGGTCCATGCGCCTCCGGACACTCTTCACCTCCTTCGTGATCGCGTCGCGGTCGGTCGAGAACACCGTGCCCGCGTTGCCGTTCTCGTCCAGGTAGCCGCTGGTCGTCGCGTAGCTGTGCGTGCTGATGAAATCGAGCGGCACGGCCGCCGCCGCACAGTGGGCCAGGGTCTCGTCGATCCAGCCGCTTCCCGCGGTCGCCGGGCCGCCGACCCGGTAGGCCCGGTCGACCGACTTGATGGCCCGCGCCGTCGTGTCGTAGAGCCGGTAGTATTCGGCCCGGGCGATCGGGGCGAACTCGGCCTCGGTCCTCCCGCCGCGGGTCCCGATCCAGAACCCGGTCAGGTTCGGCTCGTTCCAGACCTCAAAGTACCAGGTGCGGATCTCCTCGGCGCCGTAGCGTTCCGTCACGTGCCGGGCGAAGGCGGCGATGAAGGCCTCCCACTTCGCATAGTCCTTCGGCGGGGTGACGTTGGCCTTGTACCAGAAGATGGTCTGCGGCCCGCTGGCCAGGGCGCTCGGCATGAAGCCCAGCTCCACGAACGGCTTCATCCCGATGCCCTCCAGGAAGTCGAAGAGCTCGTCGACGTACTGCCAGTTGTAGACGGCGTGGCCGTGCTTGTCCTCCTGGTAGACCCCCATGTCGTCGCAGAAGATCCCGTGGAAGCGGATGTAGCGGAAGCCGCAGTCCGCGCGGACCTGGCGCAGCTGCCGCTGCCAGTCGGCCCGCAGGCCCTCGTTCGCCCGGCCGGCGCCCACGCAGAAGTTGTACATCCGGCTGGTCGGGCCGAGCGGGCGGGCGAGGTCACCTTCGATGACGCGCGCGGGGCTGGACTCCGCCCCTAGGCCCAAGGGGGCAAGGAGGAGCGAAAGGAGGAGGAAGGCCGGCTTCATGGCCGGATACTGGAGGTGGTGCCCGGTCCGGCAAGTGCGGCGGTGGGGTTCCGGCGGGTCGGCTGCCACCGGGTCCGAAGGGGTTGCCGCCACCGCGCGGGCGCCTACCTTCCGGCAAATGCTGAAAACCATCCTCCTCCTCATCGGCTCCAACATCTTCATGACGACCGCGTGGTACGGGCACTTGAAGATGAGGTGGCTGGAGGGAAAGCCGCTCTTTGTCGCCATCCTCGTGGCCTGGGGCATCGCCTTCTTCGAGTACTGCCTGCAGGTGCCGGCCAACCGGAATGGCTACGAGGTCGCCCACCTCTCCGGCTACCAGCTGAAGGTGATCCAGGAGGTCATCACCCTCTGCGTCTTCATGGTCTTCGCCTGGCTGGTGCTCGGCGAGCGCCTGCGCTGGAACTATGCCGTCAGCTTCGCCCTCATGGCGGCGGCGGTGTACTTCGCCGTGGCGGTCAAGGCCAAGGCCTGAGCCCGGCTCAGCGCCCGACCACCAGCACCTCGAACGTCCCCGGGATCCCGGCCTTCCGCGGGTGCGGGTGGTCGGCCGTCGCCGGGGGCGCCGGGTCGAATTTCCCCGTCATGACGAAGAGCCGGCCGGTCGGGCTGTCGAGCGTGCAGGTCCGCGCGCCGGGCTCGGTCGTCACCGTCTGCACGAGGTGGTATGAGTCCGGTGAGTCCTCGTGCAGCACGGAGACCGTGCCGCCGACGCTCGAGGTGAAGACGAGCCCGCGCTCGGCGTCGAAGGCATCCCCGTCGGGGTCCTCGCCGATCGCCGGGGTCGCGACCACCTTGCCGCTGTCGCTGTCGACGACGGCCAGCATCCCGTTGCCGCCGGCCGAGAAGAGCCGGTGGCTCGAGCGGTCGATCGTGAGGCCGGTGCCGCCCTCGACCGGGGCGATCGGCCACGCGGCGATCGCCTTCAGGGTCGCCATGTCGACCACCTGGATCTCGCTCTTGTCCTCGGTATTGACGAAGAGCCGCCCCTTCCCGTCAAAGGCGATGCCCTCCAGCTTTCCCTCCAGCGGCACATGCCCGACGATCGTGTCGGTGGCGGGGTCGATGATGGTGAGGCCCCCGGACTGGCCGTTGGCCACATAGATGCGGTTGGTCGCCGGGTCGTACTCGATGGCATCCGGCTTAACTCCCAGGCCGGCAATCACCTTGGTGATCTTGAGCGAGTCGGTCGCAAAGACGACGACCGTCCGGTCCTGCCCGGCCGTGATGTACCCCTTTCCGAGGGCATCGATGAGGGCAATGCCGTGGACCCCCTTCATGGGCGCGACCGTGCCCACCAAGGCGCCGGTGTCGAGGTTCAGCACCTCGACCTGGTTGCCATGGGAGACATAGAGGCGCCGGGGGCCCGCGTCGGCCCGGAGGTAGTCAAAGCGGACGTCCCCGGGGACGGGGTAGTGGGCGACCACCTTCAGGTCGGCGGAGGCGGGGGCCAAGCTGAGGGCGGCCAAGAGCAGGAGGGGGAAGGACATGGGCGGCTATGACAGGGAAAATGCCCGTCGGTTGCGGTTGGGGCGGATGAACGAAAACTCGACGGTGAACGGCTAGTCATGCTAGTCGTGAAAAGCCATGCCCAAGAACCCCCGCCCCCAGTTTCTAGACCTCCCCGCCATCCAGTACGAGGGCCCCGCGTCCTCCAATCCGCTGGCCTTCCGCCACTACAACCCGACCGAGCTCTTCGACGGGGTCGCAATGAAGGACCACCTGCGGTTCTCGATCGCCTACTGGCACTCGTTCCGCGGCGTCGGCAGCGACCCGTTCGGCCCCGGCACGATCATGCGCCCCTGGGAGACCGGCAAGGACCCGGTCTCGATCGCCAAGAAGCGGATGGACGTGGCCTTCGAGTTCTTCGTCAAGATCGGCGCCCCCTTCTGGGCCTTCCACGACCGCGACATCGCCCCGGAGGGCGCGACCCTCGCCGAGTCGAACAAGAACCTGGACCAGGTGGTCGCCCACGCCAAGGCCCTGCAGAAGGCGACGGGGGTGAAGCTCCTCTGGGGCACCGCCAACCTCTTCTCCAACCCCCGCTACATGTGCGGCGCGGCCACCAACCCCGACGCCCACGTCTTCGCCTACGCCGCCGCGCAGGTGAAGAAGGCGATGGAGGTCACCCATGAGCTGGGCGGCGACGGCTACACCTTCTGGGGGGGCCGCGAGGGCTACGAGACGCTGCTCAACACCAACCTGAAGCGGGAGCAGGAGCACCTGGCCCGGTTCCTCCACATGGCGGTCGACCACGCCAAGCGGATCGGCTTCACCGGCCAGTTCTACATCGAGCCCAAGCCGAAGGAGCCGACCAAGCACCAGTACGACTTCGACGTCGCCTCCGGCATCGCCTTCCTGCGCACCTTCGGGCTCGAGCAGCACCTGAAGTTCAACATCGAGACGAACCACGCCACCCTGGCCGGCCACTCCTTCCAGCACGAGATCGAGGTCGCGGCCTCCCAGGGCATGCTGGGCTCGATCGACGCCAACTCCGGCGACCCGCTCCTCGGCTGGGACACCGACCAGTTCAACACCGACGTGAAGGAGATCACGCTCGCCATGGTCTCGATCCTCAGCGCCGGCGGCCTCGGCAAGGGCGGCCTCAACTTTGACGCCAAGCTCCGCCGCCCCTCGGTCGACATCGAGGACCTCTTCTACGCCCACATCGGCGGCATGGACACCTACGCGCTGGCCTTCAAGATCGCGCGCCGGATCATCGCCGACGGCCAGCTGGCCGGCTTCGTGGCCGACCGCTACGCGAGCTACGACTCGGGCTTCGGCAAGGACATCGAGAAGGGCAAGGTCGGCTTCAAGGAGCTGGAGAAGCTGGTCCTCGGGAAGCTGGGCGAGCCGAAGCTCCGCAGCGGCCGGCAGGAATACCTCGAGAACCTGGTCAACCGGTACCTGACCGGGGGCTGAAGCCGATGAGCCTCTACATCGGGGTCGACAGCGGGACCCAGAGCGTCAAGGCGATCGCCCTGGACCTGGCGACCGGCCGGGTGGTGGCGGAGGCGCGCGCGCCGCACCACCTGATCGCCGGCCTGCCGCCCGGCCACATGGAGCAGCACCCCTCCGAGTGGGTCTCGGCCATGGACGAGGTGATCGGCCGGGTGGCGGCCCAGGTCGACGCCTCGCGGGTCCGCGGGATCGGGGTCTCCGGCCAGCAGCATGGCTTCGTGCCGCTGGACGAGGATGGCCAGGTGATCCGCCCGGCCAAGCTCTGGTGCGACACGAGCACGACGGCCGAGTGCGCGATCCTGACGAGGAAGCTCGGCGGGGCGGCCGCGGTCATCCGGAAGACGGGGCTCCCGTTCCTGCCCGGCTACACGGCCCCGAAGGTCCTCTGGCTCAAGCGCCACGAGCCGGCCAACTTCAGGCGCCTGCGGCACATCCTCCTCCCGCACGACTACCTCAACTTCCACCTGACCGGGAACTACTTCATGGAGCCGGGGGACGCCTCCGGCACGGGCTTCCTCGACGTGCGCAGGCGCACCTGGTCCAAGGCGGCAATGGATGCCGTCGACCGGAAGGTCGCCGCCTGCCTGCCGGCCCTCTCCGCTTCCTCCGAGCCCTGCGGGCTCCTCCGCCCGGAAGTCGCCGGCCGCTACGGCTTCCCGGCCGACACCCTGGTCTCGGCCGGCGGCGGCGACAACATGATGGGCGCCATCGGCACCGGCAACGTCTCGCCCGGCGCCGTCACCGCGAGCTTCGGGACCAGCGGGACCATCTACGCCTACGCCCGGCAGCCGGTCGTCGACCCGAAGGGCGAGATCGCGGCCTTCTGCTCCTCGACCGGCGGCTGGATGCCGCTCCTCTGCACCATGAACGTGACCGGCGTCACCGAGCAGATCCGGGCCCTCTTCGGCTGGGACCTGGCCGAATTGGAGCTTCAGGCCGCGGCCGCCCCCGCCGGCACCGACGGGCTGACCCTGCTGCCCTACTTTGACGGCGAGCGCACCCCCAACCTGCCGAAGGGCACGGGGGTCTTCTTTGGGCTCAACCGCGGCACGCTGTCCCGGGGCCACCTGGCCCGGGCCGCGATCGAGGGCGCCATGCTGGGCATGAACTACGGCCTGGAGCGCCTGGCGGCCCTGGGCGTCAAGCCGAGGGAGATCCGGCTGACGGGCGGCGGCGCCCGCTCGCCCCTCTGGCGGCAGATCGCCGCCGACGTCTTCGGCGTGCCGGTGGTCGCGATGGTCGAGGACGAGAGCGCCGCCCTGGGCGGCGCCCTCCAGGCCGCCTGGTGCGACTCGACCGGCCGCGGCTCGGCCGCGGCGCTCGCCGCCCTCTGCAGGCGGAGCGTCGCGCTCGACGAGTCGACCCGCTGCGTCCCGGACCGCAGGCGCGCCGCCGCCTACCGGGCGCGCCAGAAGCACTTCGACCGGCTGGGGGCCGACCTCCGAGGGGCCTTCGAGGCCCGCTGAGGGAAATTAGCGCCGCCATGTGCGTCCGCTACACGCTGCACAAGACGGATGCGGCGCTGGCGGCCATCTCCCGCTCGCTGGGGGTGCCGCTCGAGGCGCCCGAGTGGTCGGCGCCGCGCTACAACGTGGCCCTCACCACCACCATGCCGGTTGTCGCGAGCGCCGCCGGCAAGCCCACGGTCCGCGGGATGCGCTGGGGGCTCGTCCCCGCGAACGAGCGGGGCCTGCCGCGGCCCCGCCTCCTCGCCAACGCCCGGAGCGAGACGGCGGCCACCCTCTCGGCCTTCCGGAAGGGGACCGCCACCCGGCGCTGCCTCGTGCCGGCGAACGGGTTCTACGAGTGGCTGACGGCCGGGACGGCCAAGCACCCCTATCTCTTCACGCTCGCCGGGGAGGAGCCGTTCGCCTTTGCCGGCATCTGGGACCCCGCGGGCGACAACCTGCCGGAGACTTACTGCCTCCTGACGACCGAGCCGAACGAGCTGGTCGCCAAGGTGCACAACCGGATGCCGGTCCTCCTGACCCAGGCAACCATGCCGCGGTGGCTGGGCGACCACCCGCTCCCCGCGGCGGAGCTGAAGGACCTCTTCCGGCCGCTCGACCCCGCGCTCATGGCCTCGCGGCCGGTCAGCCGGTACGTCAGCAGCGCCCGCAACGAGGGTCCCCGCTGCCTCGAGCCGCCCGACGCCGAACCCCCGGAGCTCGAGCTCGACTTCGGGTAGGCCCGGTACGTCCTTTTGCGCGAAAACCGGGATCGCCTCGGCCGGCCGAGCCCCTCATGGGTCGGTGACCCGGAATCCCGGTGTACTCCCCCCATGAACGACCTTCCTCCCCTCATGACCGACCAGCGGAAGATCGACCAGGACCACCTGCGGCTTCTCGCGGTCTTTCACTTTGTCGGGGCGGCGCTCGCGGTCCTCGGGTTGGTCTTCCTGCTGGTGCATTATCTCTTCTTCCACGCCGTGATGGCCAATCCGGACATGTGGAAGGGGCAGAAGGGCGGCTCGCCGCCCCCGGAGGTGTTCTTCGCCTTCCTTCGGATCTTCTACGTCCTGTTCGGCTTCTTCCTCCTCGCCTCCCTGGTGGGGAACCTGCTGTCGGCCATTTTCCTCGGGCAACGGCGGCACCGGACGTTTTCCCTGCTGGTGGCGGGGCTCAACTGCCTGCACGTGCCGGTCGGCACCGTCCTCGGCGTTTTCACGTTCGTGGTGCTCCTGCGCCCCTCGGTGCGGGAGGCCTATGATGCGGGGGCGCCCCCGGCGCTTCCGCTGGTCCCCCCGGCACCCTGAGGGGCGCCCTCCCGGCTGTCTGCGCCGCCGCGTGGGTAGTATTACTATCAGCGGTTCCCGCATTCGCCTCCGCGCCCCCGCCCGGTGGACACTGGGCCCCATGTTCGACCACGTTAAGCCGTCCGTCCGGGGCACCTTCATTCTCGAGGTCAAGACGCGCGGCCGGGCCGCCCGCTCGACCGCCGGCCAGCGGATGCGCACGGCCCGTTACCAGTGCACGAGCGCCTTCATCGACGGCATCCCCAGTTTCTTCGCCGAGCGCGGCTTCTCGATCCGCGGCGGCTTCGGCGCCGGCGAGGCCCGGGCCTACACGGTTTCCG
>Ga0302196_10004335_pt1 | contig 12902 bp, 10 predicted proteins | sample II_Bog_N1_3_FD_198794 | JGI IMG/M metagenome (GOLD analysis project Ga0302196, IMG submission 198794) | Peat permafrost microbial communities from Stordalen Mire near Abisko, Sweden - II_Bog_N1_3 | ecosystem: Environmental > Terrestrial > Soil > Wetlands > Peat | place: Sweden: Abisko...
TCATGATTAGAACCGCCCTGTTATCTGGATAGTAAGCCTAAACCACGAAAAACAGGCCCTTTTGGGGCCAAAAACAGCCATTCTTCCTCGGTTTTCATCCAAATTGCATCGCTCGCTCTCTCTCCTTCACCAGCCGCTTTTCCAGACCTCGACTCCGGGGCCTGGAAAAGCTCGAACTTGAGAACCAGGCTTCCGCTGCTCCTATTTCCCAGCCTCTCCGTGCATCAGCACCTGGTAGCGGCGCGCGTACTCGGCCTTGTAATCTTCGACCGCCCGTTCGTAGCTGAGCTGCGGCGTTCCAGCCTTCACGGTCCAGTGCAGGCGAATCTCGTGAGCTGTAGGCGGAACTGAAAAACTCTCGTTCTTGCCGGCTCCAAGCGAGGCGAAAGGCTTCGGCGCACCGTCCACGGTGATCGCGTTGACCCGCATGAACCACGGCACATGCAATTCAATCGACTTCGGGGCGCGATCGAAGCGCGGATCGAGCTTCAAGACGGCTTCGCCGTCCTTTGGCTGTTCCAGCGTGAACGCGACCACGCCGAAGTTGGTCGGCGCCTGGCTCACCGCGATGGTCTTGCCCTTGCCGATCCAGTCCGGAGAAACAACGCTGAGCAGGTGCAGCTGGTCGCCCTCTTCGCGCACCAGCATGGTCCGCAGCAAGGTGCGGTACTCGGCGGCAAACCAGCCGTGCGGCGCAAGGTTGTCCTCGAAGTTGCGGTTGCCCCAGGGCAGAATGGCGAACTCGAACCCCGCCTGCGTGGAGCTGGTGTGGACCAGCAGGGCGTAGAGCTCCTTCACGGCTTGCTCCTGGTCGCCGCGGATGGCCTCGGTCATGGTGTTCTTGATGGTCAGGTAGTGGTGCAGGAATTCGCCGTCGGCATAGGTCATGATGCCCTCGGCGTACTTGGCCTGGGTGGCCTCGAGGGTCGCGGTGACGCGCGGGTCCTCTGGCGCGAGCGTCGGCTCGGGAACCACGGCCAGCAGGTTGCCCCAGTCGTAGCCGCCCTTCTGCCCGTCGAGGGCGGGCGGAATGTAGCCCTGGTTCTCGGCGGCTCTCTGGCCGAGCACCTTCAGGAAGGCCGCGCGGTAGTCGTCGTAATCTGGCTGCCAGGCCTTCGCCAGCTCCGGGTGGCCGGTTTCCGTGGCCATTTCAATTGCCAGCTTCAGCCCGGAAAGCGCCAGGAAGTTGTAGCCGGTCAGGTGTCCGGGAACGAACTCGTTGTCGCGCACGTCGCTGGCCGGCATGATGTGCAGCGGATCGGCGGCGCGGGCCTGCCTGAGCCAGTCCACGGCGCGGGCAATCTGCGGCAGAGCCCACTCGGCGAAGGCCTTGTCGTGGGTGATGCGGTAGTGCTGCGAGTAGCCCCAGACGGCCTCGCCCCAGCCGTCGTACTGCTGCTCCTGGGAGAGAAAGTTCCCGTCCGCCTTCTGCGATTTGGCGAAGAAGTCCAGGTCCTGCCGAGCAATCTCCGGGTAGCCGGTGACGTCGTAGCTGTGGACGATGTCTGCCCCGTCGCGCAGATAGAAGGAGTGGTAATGGAGCTTGTTGACCGTCTGGATGTAGTCCGGGCCGATGTGGTCGCGGGCGATCAGGTCGTACACCAGGTTGGCGTAGAAGGTGTCCACGGGTTTCCGCTCGGGCAGCGAGACGGTCATGCCCTGGGCCAGAATCTTCTTCCAGAAAGCGGAGACCTGCTGGAGGGCGGGCGCAAACGAAGCCTGGTCGATGGCCCCCAGAAGGGCTGGATCGGCCGTCGGCACGACCGGCATCTTGAAGTCCAGCACCGACTCTTCACCTGGCTTGAGCAGGCGGGAATAGGTGACGACGCCGACCGGAACCGTGGGATCAACGTTGAGCTTGGAGGGCTTGCTCACGTCCTGGGGATAGTTGTAGCGGCCATGCAGCGTAAATCCGCGGGAAGAGAAGCCGGCCGGGAAGGTGTAGAGCAGGCGTCCGTCGCGCAAAAAGCCGCCTTCGGTGAAGGAATAGACCCAGTCGTGGCTGAACGGCTCGCCGAGCTGGCGATACTCTCCGGCCGGCCGGCCCAGCACCGGCCGGTCGAAGCGGTTGTCGCCGTGGCCCCCGCCGGTGTTCCCAGGCGCGTCGTAGCGAATGCCGGTGGCCAGGATGGCCCGGGTGGCCTCGGCCCCCCGGTTCTTGATGGAAATGCGGATGAAGTTGACCAGCGGCCCTTCGGGCTTTCCGTCCAGAGTAGCGGCGAACAGGGTGAAGCGGTAGGCGATGCCATCGCGCTCGAAGTCATAGCTCACAATCGGCAGGCGGCCGTCTTCGAGGGTCCGGATGCGGACGCTGGTGGGTTCGAGCTCCGGGCCGGCAAAGAACATCAGCTCGCCGAAGCCGGTGCGCAGGTAGCCCTCGGGAGTGATCTCGGTGGCGGCCTCGGCGTCCATCATGCCGATCTCGTCCGTGGGGCGGGAGAAGTAGGAGAAGGGCTCGCCGGCGCGGTCGATGGAAGGTGAAACCATTTGTGCGTGGAGAGCGCCGCCAGCCAGTGCGCCAGGCAGCATGAGGACAAACAGAGGGATGGAGCCGCGGAAATTTTTCATGGCCACAAAAGCCTAAATCATTTGACCGCGAGGGCAAAGGCAGGCAGACGGGCAGTTCAAGAATTCCTGGTCAAGGGCGGTCTCCGCTGCTCATCCGTGAGCCGGTCCGGCGCCCGGCGCGCGCATGGTTTCCGGTGGGGCCGGAAGCTGCTCGATGCGGCCCTGATGGGTCTTCATCTGGTTCAGCTTCTGCTCCAGCGTCTCCAGGCGGCGGCGTCCCTCGGCCAGCCAGCGCGGGTCGCGTTCGAAGCGCAGGTAGCGGTTCCAAGTCTCGACGGCGTTGATTACCTGGCCGCGATCCTCCATGGCGATAGCCTCGTTGAACAGCACCACCGGGTCCCCGGGGGCCAGTTCGTCGGCGCGGCGCAGGGAATCCAGAGCCATGGCGCGGTCGTTTTCGCTGCCGGTCGCCGTGCCCCGCTCAAAGTAGGCGGCCGCATTGTCCACCAGCAGGCTCGAAGTCACTGGCCCGGCCGCCAGTAGCCGACCGAGAACCTCGATAGCCGGATCGAACCTCTCCTCCATCACGTCGGCCCGGGCCTCGAGCTGGAGCCAGTGCGGATCCTCGGGCGCGCTCTCCAGGTGGTGCTCGATAGCGGTGCGTGCATCGATCAGGCTGGCGGGCTTGCGGCTGCCGCCTCGGCCCCGCAGATGCATTTCCGGGGTCACGGCGGCAAAACCGGCCCCCGGCATGCGCAGGTCGAAGCTGCGCGAACGGGTATAGGCCTCGGCCAGCAGCCGCTCTGGAGTGTGCTGTTGCTGCCACCACAGGCTCAGGCCCACGGCCAGGGTCAGCATGGCCGCCAGCCCCACCCCCGCCCACACATAGTTTCGCTTCGCTCGCTGGCGCGCCGGCTTGTGCGGTGTGCGCGCCAGCTCGACGGCCATCTGCCGCTGCCAATCCGCGGACGCCGAGGCCAGCTTTGCGGTCTCGTCGATTTCTTCCGCCGATGGTTCTTCAGAAAACAGTCGCAGGCCCTGGCGCAGCCGGGCCGCACAGCCGGCGCAGGCCGCCGCATGGCTCAGCAGCGTATCCGTTTCCGCCGGGCGCGCTTCTCCGGATGCGAGCCGAGCCCATCCGTCCGGAGCCGGGCAGCTCCCTGCCCCACCTGCGGCGGGCGCAGGTCCCTGGTGCGGCAACGGCCCCTGCAGCAGTTCCTCGAATGCCCTCGCCAACGCGTCGTCTGCGCTGCCCACAGGGGCGGATGGGCTCGATTTGGTTTCATCCTTCATCTCTGCACTCTATCTATCGGATTCTCGGTGTGCATTCCTTTGCCTAAACCGGCTCTATTTGCCGGCGGCTACGGGTCAACCCTCCGGTTTTCGCTTTTCGATCTCTCCACGCAGCCAGCCCGTAACCCGCCGCAGCGCGCTCTCGACTCCCTTAGCGGTGAGGCCGGCCGAGGGCAGGGCGGCAATCTCCCCGGCCGTCAACCCTTGCCGGTAATAAAGCCAGAACAGGGCGCGATCCCGGTCGCGGATCACCTCCGGCGCAGAGCGCAGCTTGCGGTCCAGTTGGGCAAAGAGGGCGGACTGGTGCATCCGGGCCGGCTCCTGTGCGCCGGAAGACGCTGAGCCGGGCGTCTCTTCGAGCAGCGGCATGGTTACCACTTTGCCACCTCTCTTGACCGAATAGAGACGGCGGAAATAGTCGTTCGCCACGGAGACCGAGACGGTGCGTAAAAGGCCGAAGAAAGAGTCCTCGCCGCGGGGCTCGAATTCTCTCAGGATGCGCCGCTCCTGCTCGCACAGTTTGACGAAGACTTCCTGCACAATATCGTCTACCGTTGCTGGCGATGGGGCGCTCATCCACAGCCGGGTGGCGCGCATCGCGGTCAGCGATACCAGGGGCGCCGCGCGGCGCAGAAACTCCTCCCATTCGTCCGCAGAGGCGGAGTGGGCACAGGCCTTGGCGAGATCGTTGATTGAGCTTCGAGACCCTTCCATTGCGCGGGCTTCCAGTTTACCGCATGCGCTGGCCGGGGGTTATTTGTTTGCAAATGAATCGCAGGGACGGGGTAGCTCCACCGGTTCTCAAGTTTCTCCTGAGCGCACGGCGCGGCCATTTCCCGCTGTGCTAGTATCCCGGCAAGCGTACCGACGACTCCCAGAGGACACTCAAATGGAAAGCAACCTCCGCCCCCTCTCTCTCGGCGAGATTCTGGACCGCACCGCACAGCTCTACCGTTCTAACTTCCTGCTCTTTGCCGGCATCTTCTCGGTTTATGCCGGGGCGGTGCTGGTGCTGAACCTGCTGCAAATCGGGCTGGGCGAGTTGCTCAAGTTCCTGCACATGGCGGGGACCCTCGTATGGGTCACCGTCGCGGTGGCGGGCATTGAGTTGCTGCTCGTCTTCCTGCTGTTTGGAGCCGCCATGGCGGCCATCAGCCGCGCCGTGGCCTGGGTGCATCTGGGCGAACCAGCCACTATTCGCGGCGCGTACCAGAGCATTCTGCCCCGCCTGGGCCGCTACCTGTGGCTGATGACCATCGCCGCTTTCGCCATCTGGACTCCGTTCGTGCTGCTCTACGGTGGCTATGTCGGGTTTCTGGCCTTTTATGGAAAGGGCTTCGGGGTCGGGCCACGCGCGGCCGCCCAGCAGGCCGCCGCTGCCAATCCGCAGTTGACCACCGTCACCCTGATTGCCTCGCTGGTCTTCGTCCTGCTGTTGATTCCGGTCATCGTCTACACCATTCTCATGGGCCTGCGCTATTCGCTGGCGATTCCCGCCTGCGTGGTCGAGAACCTTCCGGCCCGCAAATCCATTCGCCGCAGCATTGAGCTGGCCAAGGGAGCATGGGGGCGCATCTTCCTGCTCGGGTTGCTGGTGGGCATCATCAAGCTGGGCGTGGTCGGTCTTACCCAGATTTTTGTCCTGGTGACGGCCTACAAGAACCACGAGCTTGGACCGGGCCTGAACGCAATTTCGCAAGTCATTTCCTTCTTTACCACGGCGTTTCTGGGCCCCATTTACGCCACCGGCGTCACCCTTTTCTACTACGACCAGCGGGTGCGCAAGGAGGGTTATGACATCGAGTGGATGATGCAGGCTGCGGGGCTGAATATCCCGGAACCGATCGAGGCGCTCCCGGCTGGCTCGGAGCCGGTTTCCGCCGCGCCGCCCGACCCGCAGGATCCCCAGCAAGAGCCCGGGAGCGTGCATGAATGAGCCGCTGCGCCCCCTGAACCTGGGCGAGATCCTGGACCGCACGGCCGAGTTCTACCGGGCGCGGTTCCTGGTCTTCTTTGGCATTGCTGCGCTGCCTTCGGGCATGGTGCTGACCATTGCATCGGGCACTCTTCTGGTCCTGCTGTGGTTCGGCGCGAACGGTCAGGCGCTGGGTTCGCGCGCCGCGGCCGGCGCGGCGGCGCTGGTCTTTTTTGCCGTGCTGCTGCTGCTGGCCCTGCCCGCCGCACTGGCCTCGACCGCCCTGGGAACGGCGGCCCTCACCCACGCCGCGGACCATGCTCACCGGGGCGATCCCATCGCCATCCTGGCCAGTTACAAGCAAGCCTGGAAACAGGGCTGGCGCTACCTCTGGCTCTACGTGCTGGCGGGGTTGATCGCGGTGGGCGCGCCGCTGGCGCTGTGGGGCGGGGCCTTGTTTTGGGCCGGAATCGCCGGAACCCTGGGCTGGGGTACGGCCGACACCCTGCTGGGTCTGGCGGGAATTCTGGGCGGCATCGCTTTTGCGGTTTATTACCTTCTGGCGCTGGTGAGGCTTTGGCTGGGTTTTCCCGCCTGCATTGTGGAACAGACCGTCGCCTGGACCGCCATCAAGCGCGGCAACCTGCTGAGCAAAGGCACCAGGGGACGCCTGTTTGTGCTGTGGCTTCTGGGGGCGACGCTGGAGCGGCTGCTCACCATGGTGCTGGCCGTGCCGCTGATGATCGCCGTCGAGCTGGTTCCCGGCGCCTCCACCCCGCAACACCAGGAGACCGCGGGCACGGTGATCCTGTTCATCCTCTTCGCCGCCTTCTTTGCGGTCCAGGCGCTCACGCGGCCGGTCTACTCCATCGCCCTGCTGCTTTTCTACTACGACCAGCGCATCCGCCTGGAAGGCTACGATATCGAGAGGATGATGCAGCAGGCGGGCATGGTCGCCGAGCCGCCGCCCTTGCCGGAAGCGGCGCCGTGGCCGGCACGCATGCCGCTGAAGCCAACAGCGGCGCCAGGTCCAGCCGCTCCAGTGCCAGCCGATCTATCGGAAGCCGAGGCGCTCCGGCCTGCTTTTCCCGATTTTCAGTCGCCATCCGCCTCCGAATTCGTGCCGCCCGCGGCCGGAGAGCGCACATGACGGCGAACCTGCGGCCCATGAACTTGGGAGAAATTCTCGACCGCACGATTCAGGTGTACCGGGCGCGTTTTGCGGCCTTTGCCGGCCTGGCGGCCTTGCCGGCGTTGGCCATGATGGGGCTTCAGATCGCCAACCTGGCCTGGTGGAGGCTCACTCCGGAGCTCTACGGCAGGCGCATCTTTCTCGGATACACGCCGCAGGGGCTGGTTTACGCCATTGCGGTCTATCAGGTGTCTCTGCTGCTCGGGCTTCTCGCCTGGCCGGCCTTTTCCTACATCGCTTCCAGGGTGTGCTTCGGGGAGCAGCCGACGCTGCTGTCGGCGCTCTTCTGGTGCTTCGCCCGCTGGCGGAGCTGGCTCTGGCTGGCGGTAGCCAGCTGGGGCGCGGTGCTGGTGTTGCCTGAGGTCGTCGTAACCGGGCTGCTGATCGGAGTCGTTTTCCTGCTTTTGCAGGTCTTCAAGGTTGGGGATTCTGCGATGACCCCTCTGGGGCCGCAAATGCTGCTGGCGGCCGTGGCGATGGGCTGGGTGACCTTCCTCTGGCTCAGCGCGGCGCTGTTGCTGGCCATCCCCGCCTGGACGCTCGAAGGACTCCCCGCCATCAGATCCCTGCGGCGAAGCTGGAAGCTCTCCCGGGGCGGCCGGATGCGGTTTATCTTTGCGCGTTTCATGTTTGCCGCAGTGGCCTGGGTTCTGAATGTTTCCCTCATCTGGATTCTCTATCTGCTGGTCTTCGTTGTTTTAGGCCACCTGTCGGGATGGTGGCGCTTCTCGCGGGTGCTCTTTTATCAGGGCGGCGGTCTGCTCGCGGCGGCGGTGGTTTCCGCTCTGGTGGGCCCGCTTTTTCCCATCGCGACCACCCTCTTCTACTATGATCAGCGGATACGGCATGAGGGGTACGACATCGAGAGGATGATGGAAGCCGCTGGACTGAACGGGCCTGAAGCTCTGCCCGGCGAACACGGCTCCTTTGCGCCCTCAGGGGCCGAGGAGGGCTTGGCGTGAGGACCCTCCTGGCGCTCGCTCGCACTGGACTAGCCTGGTCTGGCTTGGCCTGCGCGGCCTTGGCAGCTCTTCTGGCTTCGCCGGTGGCGCGCGCCGATGCCCCCGCCGCCCCTCAGCCCACCGGACACTGGCGCGAAGCCTCGCTCCCGGACTACCGTAAGCACCTGGAGGACCTGACCGCCCTGGTGGGGCTCTGCGCCAAGAGCCGGGATACTCGGAACTGCGACCCCATGCTGGTGGGCCAGGACGACCGCATCCCGCTCGGCAATGCGCCCAATGCCGAGCGGCGGCTGGTGCGTTTCGGCTGGCTGCGCGTGCTGTTGTCCAAGGCCGAGGACAAGGACGAGGCTCCGGAAAAAGCGCAGGAGAAGCCAGGAGCCGGGAAGACCCCAGAGGAAGGGAACCTGCGCCCGCCGCGGCCCACCACCAGTGCGCTGCTCAAGGACGCCCAGGCGCGGCTGGCCCAGGATATCGCTCAAGCTGATCTGGTCCAGGCTTCTGGAGCGGCCTCCGCAACGCCATCCGTAGCGCCCGTTCACCCCCAGGAGCGCGAGGTCATGAAGCAGGTTCTGGCCGGACGCGACTTCCGCAACCTGCAGGAGCCCACGGCGCGGGATTCGGCCCTGGAGAGATTGGGCAACTGGCTCAACCGGCTGTTCGATAGCGCCGCGCGGCTCCAAGCCAAATCGGCCTGGGTGGGGCGTGCCATCGTTTGGGGCTTCATTCTCGCAATGTGTGTGAGCCTGGTGTGGACGCTTTTGCAGCTTGAGCGTCGCTGGCGCGTTCGCCTGGCACCCGAAGGCGGAGGCCCGGCAGCCCAAGCCGTTTCGGCCCGCGACTGGCAACTGTGGCTGGAGGACGCGCGCCGCGCTGGCGCCGCCGGCCAATGGCGCGAGGCCATCCACTTCGCTTACTGGGCCTCCATTTCGCGCCTGGAATCGCGGCGTCTGTGGCCGGCCGACCGCGCCCGCACCCCACGCGAATACCTGGCCCTGGTGGCTCCCGAAGATCCCCGCAAGGCCGGGCTGGCCGCCCTCACCGGTAGCTTTGAACGCACCTGGTACGGCGGCCGCACCGCCGGTGAAAGCGACTATCGAAAGGCGGAAGAGCTGGCTGCAAAGCTGATCTCAGGGAACACGGCGGTGGGATCTGGCCTGCCTGGCGCTCGGATTCCGACGGGTGGTGCGCGATGAAGCTTTTCGATTCGGTCTACCACTCGCCCTATTTGGCTTTACTGGAGGCGTTATTCGTTACGGTTTGCGTCCTCTGGCTCATTTTTCGTCGCCCAAAGGGTCAGCGGGTTCCGAGGTTGCGGCTCCCGTCCTGGTTCCTCTCCTCGCTGGACGCCAAAGACCGCCGTTTGCTGCTGTGGTGCGTGGGAATCGCGGTCCTGTTGGCGGTGGCCACCGGTTTTCTGCTGCCCAACAGCAACAACAACGACAATCCGCTGCCCTCCACCTACCTGGCCGGCCAGCACGGAGCCCGCGCCGCCTACGAAACCCTGCTCCGCTCCGGCTACCCGGTGGAGCGCTGGGAGCGACCGCTGAGCGAGTTGGCCGCAACGGCCGGCCCGGAGACAGTGGTCATCTTCGCCCAGCCGTTTTCCCGCGACCCGGAGGATATCCGCGCGGTGCGCAAGATTGTCGAAAAGGGAGGCCGCGTGCTTTCCACCGGCTTCTGGGGCGGGTTCATCCTGCCTGGCGAGGCTAGCGACACCCCCAAAGAGTTCAACTTCGCCGCCTGCAGGCTGGACCCCGAGGGCCTGGACGCGCTCTCCGGGTCGGGTGAGGTGTGGATGGTTCCCCAGGCCACCTGGCAGGTGGGCAACCCGGCACATCGCGTCGATTACAGTTGCGCGGGCAATCCCTCGGTGATCGAGTACGACTGGGGCAAGGGACACATCGTGTGGTGGGCCAGCGCCACACCGCTTGAAAACGGCTCGCTCAGCCGCGGCCACAATCTTGACCTGCTGCTGAACTCGCTGGGGCCGCGCCAAGGGCACCGTTTTTACTGGGACGAGTCGCTGCACGGCGATGTGCGCTCCACCTGGAGTTACGTGGCCGGTCCGTCCTGGACCATGCTGTGGTTTGGCCTGCTGGGGCTGGGCATTTTGGTGGTGCTGAGCTTCAGCCGCCGCAGCGGACCGGTGCGCGACCTGCCTCCTCCGGCCCGCGCCACGCCCATCGAGTTTCTTGAGGCCCTGGGTTCGCTCTACGGCAAAGCCGGGGCCGCATCGACCGCCGTGGCCATCGCCTGGGAGCGGTTCCGCCGGCATAGTCTGCGGCTCTGCGGGCAGAGGCCGAGCAAGATGTACGCATCTGAGCTGGCCGTCGTCCTTCGCCGGCGCTTTCCCGCCGTCGACCCCGGCCTGGAAGCCGATCTGTCCGCTTGCGAAGAGGGCGCGCGGGACGAAGCCGCCACCCCCCGCGAGGCGCTCAAGCTGGTGCAGATTCTGCACGGACGTCTCGAAGAACTGATGGAAGCGGCCCGGCCGGGCTGGAAAATGGGCCGACAAACGGGCTGGCAAACGAAGGACCGGGCCGCGCAACCCAAAGACATTCATTCCCAACCGCAGGAAAGGGCTTCATGAGCCAGGAACCGAATCAAGACATGCATCCAGACGAGAATCAAGCGGCAAATCAGGACGGCAACCCCGCTTTGGAAGCGCCAGTGCCGGAGACGCCAGGACTGGAGACGTCAGCTTCCTCGCTCGAGGCCACCAGCCGGCTCATCGCGCACGCACGCAACCAACTGGGCCGGGTGATCTCCGGCCAGGGCGAGGCCATCGAGGAAGTTCTGATGGCCGTGCTCTGCCAGGGCCATGCGCTGCTGGAGGGGGTGCCGGGCATCGCCAAGACGCTGATCGTGAAAGCCCTGGGCCGTTTGCTGGGCCTCGGCTTTCAGCGCGTGCAGGCCACGCCCGACCTGATGCCGGCCGACATTCTGGGCACCTCGATCCTGCGCCCCGGCACCGACAGTTTCAGCTTCCACGCCGGGCCGGTCTTCACCGATCTCCTCCTGGTGGACGAGATCAACCGCATGCCCCCGCGCACCCAGGCCGCTCTGCTGGAGTGCATGGAAGAGCGCCAGGTCACCAGCGACGGCGTGCGCCGCCCGCTGCCCGCCTGGTTCACCGTCTTCGCCACCCAGAATCCGGTCGATTTCGAGGGCACTTATCCCTTGCCCGAGGCGCAGTTGGACCGCTTTCTGCTCAAAATTCGCGTGGCTTACCCCTCCGAAGCCGAGGAGTTGCAGATTCTGGAGCGGCATCACGCCGGCTCCGGCGCGGGCCTGCTGGAAGACGCCTCCATCGCGCCCATCCCCGACGGGTTGCTCGATGTCGCACGGGCCGAAGTGCGGTCCATCCGCATTGAGCCGGAGCTCTACACCTACATTCTGGCGCTGGCCCGGCGCACCCGCGAATGGCCCACGCTGCTGCTGGGAGCAAGCCCGCGAGCGGCCCTGAGCGTGATGCGAGTGGCCCAAGCCGCGGCGGCCTTCGACGGCCGCGATTACCTGGTTCCCGACGACGTCAAGCGCGCCGTGCAGCCGGTGCTGCGCCATCGTGTGATGCTCAAACCCGAAGCCGAACTGGAGGGCTTCGACGCCGATCGCGTGCTGGCCGACGTCATCGCCGCCGTCCCGGTCCCCCGGCAATGAAGACAGAAGGGGGAGCTAAGTTCTTATCCGGAATCACTACTGTCCGGTTAAAAGTTGAACAGAATCAACTGGTTGGAGTCAGTTAGCTGCGGACTTGTGTAGTTGTTCTGCTGAAGTGCCTGTGAAATGGGCATTTTCTCGAACAAGGTAACTGAGATGACTTGCAGCAAAGTGTAGAGCGAGCCGGGGAGATCGAGTCGTTTCTTGACGATGGCGACCAGCAGGTAGACCGAGACGGCGATCCAGATTTGGGTTTTTACCGCGTTTTCGCTGGTTCCGTCGAAGGCCTTGATGCGCAGGTGTTGCTTGATCCACTTGAAGAACAGTTCGATCTGCCAGCGGCATTTGTAGAGAGCGCAGATGATGGTGGCGGGCAGGGTGAACTGGTTGGTGAGGAAGACAAGGTACTTGCCAGTGTCAGGGTCGCGGAAGCGGATGCGGCGCAAGTGGCTGGGATAATCCTTGCGACTTCCATATCCGTTGAGGGCAATGGACTGATCAGCAAGGACGCCGGTTTGCTTGTCGGTCGGGCGGGAGTAGATGCGGCAGGCGTCGAGGTTGCTCTTGGCGCGAGTGACAAAGAAACCTCCGGCCAAGTGGATGCGGTAGAGCCGGGAGTAGTCGAGATAGCCGCGATCCATGACGTAGTAGGCGCCGGGTTGGGGAACGATCTGGTCGAGGATGTTGACGTCATGCACATCTCCGCAGGTGACGCGGATAAACGTGGGGATGTTGCCGCGCAGATCGAGCAGCGTATGCATCTTGACGGCGGACTTGGTGGAACGAAAATGCGCCCATGGAAACAAACTCAGGCACAGGTCGATGGTGGTCGAGTCCAGCGCGTAGGCGGCCGCGTCGAGGTCCATGCCAAGGTCTTCGTTGGCATAGAGCTTGCGGGCCTGGAGCATCAGCCGTTGCGCCAGCTCGGCATAGATGCGCCAGTCGCGGCTCTCGTTGGCCTCGGCCAGGGTGGAACGCCGCACCGGAGAGCGGAACCCCATGGGATAGAGCTTGGCAGGCTGTGCGCTCAGACAGGCTTCGATGTCGCGCAGGCTCTCGCGATAGGTCAACTGGGCAAAGGCCATGGCGCGAAACTGTTCGGCGCAACTGAGGCTGCGCACCCGGTGGTCGCCATCATAACGGGCAACACTGCGGGCAAACGAAGTCCAGGGAAGGAAATCCATCAACTGCGCAAACAGCAACTTGCCAGCGTTCACCGCCGCCTCCAGAGACAATCTCTGGAATCAGCATCGCGGCAATTTCAAATCGACACCACCTAAAAACGCCCGCAAACCTCTGCAGATCAGAACGTTGCAGGGAGTGAGTTAGCCGTTAACCGGACAGCAGTGATGGCCTATAAAAATTGCTACTT
>Ga0302196_10004339_pt1 | contig 12892 bp, 3 predicted proteins | sample II_Bog_N1_3_FD_198794 | JGI IMG/M metagenome (GOLD analysis project Ga0302196, IMG submission 198794) | Peat permafrost microbial communities from Stordalen Mire near Abisko, Sweden - II_Bog_N1_3 | ecosystem: Environmental > Terrestrial > Soil > Wetlands > Peat | place: Sweden: Abisko, Stordalen...
GGACAGGCCGTCGAAGTAGGAGATGCGGCGCAGGCCGGCGCTTACCAGGTCCACGCAGTACAGGCCCTGGCGCTGGCGCCGCCGCCGCCGCCGCTCGTGCTTGGAGAGCGCCGGCGGCCGCGCGGCGGGGCGCGGCGCTTGCGCGTGCGCCTGGTTCTGCGGAACCGGCGGCGGCGCCTCGGCGGGCTCCTCGTCGTCCTCGTCGTCGCTGTTGTCGTCCTCCTTGCCGCCAGCGGCGTCCGTCCGGCCGCGGCGCCGTCGGTAGTAGCGGCCCGGGCACAGCAGCGTGCAGCAGCCGAGCGTGAGGCGGTTGGAGACCCACGCGCAGCGCAGCCGCGACGAGAGGCTGTAGGGCACGCCCTCCACGTCCGCCAGGTAGGCCTTGACGCGCTGGATGTCCTCGGGGTGCGCCTTGAAGTGCAGGAACTCGTAGCTGTTGTCGAACTTGCGGTCGATGAGGTAGTGCACGCCGTCGCGCAGCGTGGCCGTCCACGCCACCAGGTGCATGGAGCGCGTGCGCGCGGCCGCGAAGTCGTCCTCGTTGAGCGTGAGCCACAGCGCGTTCTCCGCCGGCTTTTTCTTGCGCTCCGCGAACTCGCGCTGGCGCCGTGCGCAGTACGAGCACGCGCGCATGGCGCTGGCGCCGCGCTGGCACGGCTCCGGGATGATGAGCTCCACGTGCATAAACGTGAAGCCCACGAGCAGCAGCTGCCAGCGCGCCAGGCTGCGCCACGACTCGGCGCTCGCGCGCTTGAAGGCCACGCCGATCCAGTTGATGCCTGGCGGCGGCGTGGCCAGGTCTTCGCGCTGCAGCCGCGGCGGCGGCCCTGGGCGCTCCGATGCGGGAGGGAAGTCGGCGGGGACGGCGAGCGGCGCGGACTGAAAGCGCAGCATGCAGGGTGTGGTCCGGCGCGGAGGCCGCCGCTTTATAGCGCGGGGCTTTAAAAGGGCAGGCGCGCAGAGCTTTTAAAGCGCGGCCTCTGTTAAGCCACGCGCGCGTGCCGCCCCGAACCATGAGCACAGACACGATCACGGGGCCCAGAAACTCGCGCCGGCTGGCGCGCGTGGACTACGTCGCCTTGAACGGCGGCACGCAGGACGAGGACGAAGACGACGAGGAGGCCTTCAGCGCGAGTCCGCCGCGGCGGGCGAGAGCGAAGCGCGCGAACGCCCCCAGAGCGGCGAAGCCTGCGCCAGCCGCGAAGCCCGCGAAGGCTGCTGAACCCGCGAAGGCTGCGAAAGCTGCGAAGCCTGTGAAGGCTGGAAAGGCGGCAGCGGCGCGCGCGGCTAAGGCGGCCATTGCGGCGGCCTCGCGGCGCCTGCAACTGCTCGGCACAGAGACGACGGAGATATCGGACGACCAGCGCGCGCTGGTCGATTCGGTCCTGGCGAGCGGCAGCCGCACGCCGCCGCGTCCGCGCCCCGCCGTCGACACCGCGCGCGTCGAGCCTACAGAGGAAATCGAGTCGCATCCGCGCACCCCGCTCGCGGAAAGCCCGCCTGCGCCGCGCTCGCCGCTCGCCGAGGCCGAGGCCGACGCGGACGAGGAGCGCCCCGCCTCGCCGCGCGCGATCGAGACGGAGCGCGCTCTCGCCAACAGGTCCCCGTCCCCGCCGCCGCATGTGCTGCGCGCCTTCGACGAGGCCGAGGACGCCGAGCCAGCCGCGGCGTGCGTGCCGGCCGACGTGTGGCGCCGCTGCTACAGCCGCAGTGTCGGCAGCGGAGACGCGGCCTCCGACGACGCGCAGACGGTCTCGTTCTACGACCTGCTGGAGCCCCGGCGCGACGCGGCCTTCCTCGTGCGCATGCAGGCGCGCAGCTACAGCGCGTGTCTGCGGAAGGTGGAGCAGATGTTCCCGCTGCACTTCTACCCCGCGGACGCGGAGGCGCTGGCGAACAGTCTGCGCGCGCACGAGGGCTTCACGACGGCGCAGCAAAACGCGGTGCTGAACCGCCTGGCGCGGCCCGACGCGGCCAGCCGGCTGCGCTTCGTGGACGCCCCGCTCACGGGCGCCGAGCAGCTGAAGTTCGCGAGGCTGCCGCGGACCGTGTTCGTGTTCGACTGCGAACTGCACACGTTCGAGAAGGCGCAGTACATCCGCGAGATCGCGTGCATGTCGCTGGACGGCGCGCGCGCCTTCAGCTCGCCGGTGTGCTACCTGCGCCCCATCCACGAGTCGTACAAGGCCGTGGCGCAGCTGCCGAACCACGCCTTCGAGCGGAGCGAGCTGGGCCTGGTGGACCGGCTGAACCGCGACGACCGGCGCGCCCACGAGCTGTCGGACCTGGATACGGCGCCGTCCTTCGCCTCGGCCTTCTGCGACATGCTGCGCTTCGTGCAGGTGGCCAGCGGCAACCGCCAGGCGCTCGTGCTCTACCAGGGCACCACGGACCCCACGACGCTGGTCTCCAACCTCTGCGAGCCGAACGAGCGCTTCATGCCCGCGGAGGCCACGCGCAACGCGTTGGAGGCCCTGGCGCAAGTGCGGCCGCGCTGGCAGAGCGTGGACGAGTTCTGGAAGGCCATGAACAGCCTGTTCTTTCTGGATGCCAAGAGCCGCTCGCTGCCCAAGATCACGGAGTTCATGTTCTTTCCGAAGCGGCGCCGCGACGGCAGCGGCGTCCACGCGCTCTGGCGCGACAGCGAGCACGAGGCGCTGCGCCAGGCGCTGACCGCGCACGCCGCGCGCGCAGTGGCGGAGGAGGGCCCCATGCCGCCGGCCGCACACAGGGTGTCGCTCGCCTTCACGACGCTGCGCGCGCCGGCCGGCGCCCTCATGCCGAACTTGGATGCACCCGCGGGCGAGAGCAAGAAACCGGACGGCTCCTCGACCGCGCTGGAGAAGGAGCTGCCGCAGGCCCTCCCGGAGGACCGGCGGCACGGCGTGGGCCGGGAGACGCCCTACGCGTTCGCCGCGCAGTACGTGCGCCGGCTGCAGGAGCCCGACTTCCACCACGCGGACGGCGACTGCATCATCCTGCGCAACAACCTGGCCGGCATGCTGCTCTTCTGGCTCTACCTCGAGCGCGTGCAGGCGCGCATGCAGCCCGCGCTGGCGCTGCTGGCGCAGGAGACGGAGCGCGCGGCCGCTCGCCGGCAGGCCCAGGAGCGGGTCCCGGCGGGCGCCGCTGCGGCGTTCGAGGCCGCGGTCCTGGAGGCCGTGAAGCGCGCGGCGGTCGGCGACGCGGCGCTGGCGCAGGTGCTGGTGTTCCTGTTCCGCGACTTGCACGCCGCCGTGCAGAGCGAGACGGCGGACGGCGAGCTGAAGCGGCGCTTCGGCGTCGTGTTCCACCTGTTCCAGCTGGCGCTGGCCGCGCTGACCGCGGACTTCACGGCGCGCGCGCTGCCCTTCTCCGCGCGCATGACGGCGGTGCTGCTGGCCTACGCGGCGCCGCTGCGCGTGTTCGGCCTGCAGAGCCCCACGGGCTGCGTGCGGCTGGAGACCGTGGCGCCCAACGACATGGCGGCGCAGGCCGCGTCGGAGGAGAAGGCCGAGCAGCACTTCGTCTTCGACATGCAGTCGGCGCACGAGTTCTTCGCCGCGTGGGACGGCCGCGCGCGCTTCCACGAGGGCAAGCGGCAGGCGCAGCAGCTGGCGGGGCTGCGGCAGAGCATGGTGGACGGGCGCCTGGCCAGCGCCACGCTGGTGCACCGGCTGCACGCCTTCTACGCCGCCGCCATGATCGACGACCCCTCGCGCTCGCCCGCCGAGCGGCGCCGCGCGCTCAACGACGCCGTGTGGGAGCGGCGCAACTGGCCGCTGTTCTGCATCTCCAACACCGGCCGCGGCCACAACGTCACGCGCATCCACAACCGCTTCTGCCACTCGCTGCTCACGTGCGTGCGCTTCGACGACGAGGCCGGCCGCACGCACGAGCTGCGCGCGTACCTCTTCTCGAAGGCGCAGGCCGACATCCAGATCTTCACGCGCTACGACGCCATCGCGCACAGCGCGGACGCCGACGTGCGCTTCTGCAAGGCGTGCAAGCGCTTCGAGGCCGCGAAAGACCGCCTGGTCACCGGCATGCGCGTGCGCGAGCTGGCGGACGTGGACGACGAACGCACGGAGCAGCACGCCTGGCTGGTGCGCTTCGGGTTCGAGGCGCTGGCCGCGCCCGCAGGCCCCATCGCCGCGGCGCCCCTCGCAGCCATGCCTGCGCTAGAGGCGCTGCCGCCGCCAGCGCCCCTTGCGTTCATGCCCGGCTTAGCGCCGCCGCCGCCCGATCCGCGCTTTGGCGCGCCGTTTGCAACGGGCCTTGGCGCGCCGTTTGCATCGAGTCTAGGCGCGCCGTTCGCGCCAAGCCTTGGCGCGCCGTGGGGCTCTGCGCCGTACCCGTCTCCGTTCGGCTACGCGCCCTACGGCTTCGGATTCGGATACGCGCGCCCGCCGCCGCTGCCGCCGCTGCCCCTGAGCGCCGCCGCGGCCTTCAGCAGCGCGGCACCGACCGCCGCCGGACGGGCTCGGCCCCGCGCGCGCTCCGCCAGACGCGCCGCGCCCGAGCCGACCGTGAAGCTGGAGGACGACGAGGACGTGTCCGTGCTCGCCACCGGTCCCAAGGCCGCCAGGACGCACCGCATGGAGGACAAGCTGGGCTTCGCGGTGCCGGACGGCATGCGCGCCGTGTCGCCGGAAGAGGCGCTGGCGCTGCTGCGCGAGATGCTCGCGGCCAAGCGCCCGCCGGCGAGCGGCGGCAGCAAGGAGAGCGTCACGAGCTTTGTCGCGCCCACGCAGTACAAGCGCCTGTCGGACGCGCTGTTCGGCCTGCTGCTGCACTTCGCGCGCATGGGCTACGCGTGGGAGGCGCCGGACGTCGAGCGCACCATCGAGGTCGTGCAGTGGGCGGTGTTGTTCTGTCCGAGCGCGCAGAAGCTCGCGCAGTGGGAGGCCTTCCACGGCGCGCGCCTGTGCGACCCGCGCACCTTCGTGCACATGCTGCTGCACATGCAGCAGGCGGCCAGCAGCACGCCGCGCCGCCTCGGCTACGCGCAGATCCGCGCGCTGCAGGGCCTGGCCAGCGTGGCCGGGCTCGTCGACCGCGCGGCCAGCGACGCCCACTGGCCGCTCTTCCGCGTGCTGTACGAGTCGGGCCCGCTGGCCCGCGCGGTGCGCCTGTTCGACCAGCAAGTCGCCGACGCGCGCTGACACGCGTCTCGTAAAAAAGCCGGACTGGCCTTGAAATGAAAATACGCCGCACCTAAACAGCGCGCGCGCAGAGCCGCCTAACAACCCATGTCGAGCGGGTCCCGTGTAACAACCGCCTCAGGCAGGCTAGCTAGACGAAAAGCACAAAGAGAAGCTTTGCTCGCGCAGGAGCAGGAACGCATCGAAACAGAGCGGCAGGAGCAGGAACGCATCGAAACAGAGCGGCAGGAGCAGGAACGCATCGAAACAGAGCGACAGGAGATACAGCGCCAGCTCGCGGAGCAGGTGAAAAGCGAAGAAGACAGGTGGAACGCGGATGAACAGCGCCGGAGTCGAGCGCGAGACGAGGAGGAGCGCCAGACTAATAATACGAGCGGCGGGTCGTCGGTTTCAAAAACTTCCAAGGCTGCGCGCAAGCGAGTGCGGACAACACCCAGCCGCCCCAGACAACAGGAGCCGCTGCAGCTCTGGCTCCCCGACTTTGTGGCCCGGTCGGACATCCCGGCCTCCACCCAGTTCAAGCTCGTGGTCCAGGCAGCATGCACCCAATCGCCTGTCCCCGCCGCTTTCATTTTCACAGCCGTCGTTTTCTTCGACGAAGAGGCGCAACTGTTGGAGGCGGAGGGCCTCGTGAGCAGTCTGCAAGAGCAATTTCTCCTCTTGGAAAACTCGGACGGTGGCCGTGTCGTGCTGCGCTTCTTGCGCGTGAACGTGGCGCTCGGCGCCAACGCCGAGCTGCTGGGTTCTGAGGCCAGCGCCGCGTACTTCCCGTCCTGGAACCTGTACGCGCGGGCCAGCGGCCTGACGAATATCGCCTCGATGAGCGACTCAGTCGTCTGCGTGCAGCGCGAGGCGCGGCTGGCTGACATCAAAAGCGCAGTGACGCGCTGTCTGTACAACGACAATCAGCCAGTGCGGTTGTGGTCCAAGAGCGGCAGCGGCAGATCCACAGAGACACTCATCGGCTCTGATGGCCACACGCTGCTCACCGAGCGGAACAGTCTCGTGCTGCCGCTGATGCTGGACCCGCGCCTGTTGTCGGTGCCGAGCGCCGCCGGGGAGTCGTTTATGCGTGGCGGCTCTGGCCAGGTGGCCATAGGCACGTACATATGCACTCCGGTGGCCGTGAAGAAGCAGGCCACCACTACTGCGCGCGAGCTGGACGACGTGTGCGCGGAAATCGCGAACCTTGCACGGCTGCAGCACCCACGCGTAGTGCAGCTCATCGGCGCGTGTGTGCTGACGCCGGCGCAGGCCGGGTCGCAAGACAGAGACAAACTGTCGCTGGTGATCGTGCAGGAGATGTGCATTCATACCTCCATAGACCAGTACCTGAAGAAACAGGGTCGCGACATCAGCATCGTGAAGCGCCTCCAGCTCCTGAATGACGTGGCCGAGGGCATGGCGTTCATTCACTCAAAGGGCATGGCCCACTTCGACCTCAAGTCGGAAAACGTGCTGGTGGGAGCGGACCTGCGGGCGAAGGTGGCCGACTTCGGCCTCTCTTCCAGCGTGTCCGAGCTCTTCGGCAACCCAGACGCGCTGTGCTCGTGGTACGCCTCTGCGCCAGAGGTGTACCATACGAAGACCAGCAAGCGCAACGGCAGCGGCCCAACCGTGACAAACAAGGCCGACGTATTTTCCTTCGGGCTGGTGGCCTGGGAGATACTGACGCGACAGTCTCTGTGGGAGTTGCTCAAGGACGTGTTCGACTTGCTCAAGAGCAATCCTAAAGGCGCACGCAAGACCGCGAGAATGCCAGCCGGAATGCTAGACCAGATCGCCGAGTTCGTGAATCACGCGGCGGACCCGTCGCATGTAGACTTCGCAGTCATCGGCGCGGACGCCGCGGAGAAAAATATTCCCGACGAGTTCGTCATCGCGCGTCGGTATATGAGCGCTCTGGTCCAAGGTACGCGCTTGCCTTTGACAACCACTGGAAGGCTGTCCTTCGGAATGCAAGCAATGCTTTCTTCGTGCTGGCAACCGCTCCCTCACAATAGACCGAGTTTCACTGAGCTCCATCAAACCATCGCGCAACTCATCGCGCAAGAGGCCGTCAACCCAACGATCGACACCGCCATCTACACATGCACAGTGCCGAACAAGCTGTTTGCGGCAGCCAGGAGAGCCGAAGCGGCTGATGAGACCACAAGCGCAAGCAGCGCGGCAGCCGCGACCACAAGCGCAAGCAGCGCTGCTGCCGCAACTACACGCGCAAGAGACGACGACAAAGAAGAAGAAGAAGAAGAAGAAGAAGAAGAAGAAGAAGAAGAAGAAGACGAAGAAGAAGAAGCCGGAGAATACCGCACAGCAACACACTTCGAACCATACACCGTAGTGCGGAATGCGCCTCCACCAACGATGACGGTCGAGCGATCGCAAGAAGTCCAAGAATAAATCGCGCTTTGTCTTCCGGTCTTGACGAGTCCGCCTCGGCGAAACAAAAGCCGCCGCGCGTAAACGCGGGCGGCCTTGCGGCGGCCACAATGGGCAACCAGATCGCACTTCGCAGGGCACAGCAGCAGGAGGAGCAGACGGCCGCGGTGGCGCAGCTGCAGCGGCGCGCGGAGGAGGTGCAGCGGCAGAACGCGATCGTGATCGCGCGCCACCTGAAGGACAAGATGACGCGCGAGCTGGTGCGCGCGCGCATCGAGATCGGCGTGGCGGAGCGCAAGCTGCAGGAGCACACGGCGCTGGCCAAGAAGTGCCTGAAGGAGGGCGACCAGGCCAACGCCGTGACGAACGTGAACCAGATCCTGCTGTACGAGAGCAGCCGCGTGCAGTTCAACAACGTGATCCAGCTGTACAACGTGAGCCTGCAGCACATGGAGATGAAGACAGAGCACAACAAGATCCAGCACATGCTGGGCAACATGAACGCCGTGATGCAGACGCTGGGCGGCGTGCAGGGCGCGGGCCTGGACGAGCAGGGCGTGGCCTCCGTGGCGCAGCAGTTCATCACGTCGCACGAGCAGGCGCAGGAGGAGGCGCGCGCGCTCAACGACGCCATGCAGCAGGCCGTGGCCACCACGACGGCCTCGGCCGCGGACGGCCAGTCGCTGTCGTCGCAGGCCGTGCTGGGCCGCCTGCAGGCCGAGGTGGACCTGGAGCTCGAGGGCGCCATGCCCAGCCCGGGCACGCGCGTCGTGGGCGTGCAGGCGCGCTCGCGGCCGCGCGCCATCCCGGCCGTCGTGCTGGCCGAGCGCGACGGCTACAGCAGCGGCGGCCGCGCGCGCCGCGCGCGAAGGCAGACCGAGCGGCGCGAGCGCGACGCCTCAGAGCTCGAGGACACGGACACCGAGTCCATGGCGCAGATGCGGCTCGAGGACCGCCTGCGCAACCTGAGCGCCAGCGGCGACCGCCCAGAGGACAACAACCGCGCCTAGCGCACGAGGCGCAGGCCGCAGCAAAGTAAGGCAAAGTAAAGTCGAGTCGTTCAAGCTTCTTTACGCGCGCGAAACATGGGCGGCGACCCGTGCGGGTCCTCCGTGAAGCGGCGCACGATGAGCACCTTGGGCCCCTCGCGCGCCGCCAGCCGCTCGGGCGCCAGCGCGACTCGCTTGGCGTCCGTCATGCAGTTGGCCGCGTGCGCGTGCAGCTTGTACACGCGCTGGCGCAGCGCATCGGCGCTCAACAAGAGCACGCCTCCCACGGCCACGGGCAGCAGCAGCGAGTGCTGCGCCACGGCCGGCTTCGCGGAGCCGCCGGCAAGCGCGAGCAGCTCGGCCGGCGTGTAGGCGCCCAGCTCGGCTGCAGTGGCCGGCTGCTCGTACTGGAGCTCGAACACGCACGGCGCGTCCAGCGGCACGACAAGCAGCGCGGGCTCCTGCTTGTCTGCGTCGAAGAGCGCGCGCAGCGACAGCCCCTCGCTGTATCTCGCGGACAGCTGCCGGATCTCGAAGCTGATTTCGCTCGTGTCGTGATACCAGCCGTCCTCGGGGATTTTCATCAAGCCTTTTTTCACAATCATGTCCACCAACTCGCCGCAGTAGTGCACTAGCATCTCCGTAGAGGTGTTCATGTGCGACGCGGAGTCCTTCTTGATCCATTCGTGCTTGTCGACGATCGTGGCGAAGCTGAAGCGACCGACGAACAGCGCCATCTCCATCCCCACTCGGCGCGCCGCGTCCTGCGCGGCCACCTCCTCCGCCCGGCCGAGCATCTTGATCGCTGCAGCGGAGGCGATGAGCCCGGGAAGGCGCGTGTCTGAGGCCGAGAACGCATCGGCGAAGCACACGACGCCCAGGTCGGCGTTCGCGAGGTCTGTGTGTGCTTTGACTCCGCTGGAAACAGGCGCCACGGAGTCGTACACGTCAGAGGCGGCGTCTCCGCGCGCCGTGTCCACGCGCCAGTACCCGTCGCGCGTGCCCGTCGTGTCGTCCTCGAACGCCGGCAGTTCCGGGGGCGGAATCGTCGCGTAAAAATTGTTCACGTCTGAGGCCGCGCCAAGCACGTCGACGAAGCTGCACTGATTCGCTCTCCTGATGCGCTGCACTACAGCGAGCACGTCCGAGGCCGCCTCGAAGCTGCCGCGGGCCCCATAGGGCGCGTCCGGCGAGCAGCCCATATACGCGCGCGAGCGGCGCGTCAGGGCCGCGTAGAACACGTAGGCGACCACTTCAGCGCTCAGCGACACCCCGAAAGATCCGCGCTCCTGCTGCGCCCAGGTCGCAAACGAACCCACGGCCTCCTGCTGCGCCTGGGAGGCTTCGTCCGCGCCTTCCTCCAGCGGCATCGCGTCTCCGCCGGCGGCCTGCCGGGGCGCCTCGACGCCGTAGAAGTCACGCAGACTGGAACTGCTCTCGTGCTCGCTGCGGATGAACTCCGCGCCTAACAGGTCGCACATCGTCACTTGGCCGTTGAAGCAGCGCAAGCGGCAGTCGGCGCGCACGCGCAGCACGCATCTGTACTCCGCCGCGAGTTCCACAGACGGGCGGCGGATCCTGTGCTCGAGCTGCTCGCCGCACACATCCGCGCGCAGTGCGGACTCGAGAGTCGCCAGCCGCGTTCCGAACTCCGTCCAGCTGCCTCGCGCCTCGAACAACAGCTTCGCCACCGGGCGCACGAAGGTCGAGCGCACTTGCTCCAGGAAGTGCAGCAATCGCCGCATGGACGGGTTCAGCACATACTTCGCGAACAGCTCCGTCGCCGCAGAGTTCGCGAGCGGCGTCAGCTGCCGCAGATGCGGCCCGTTGACCACAGGCGCTTTGTTTATCGCCGCGTGGGCCGCGAACACGAAGCGCAAGCCCGGCATGTCGTACAGGACGCGCTTCACGAGCAAGAGGAACAGCTCCGGGGTGTACAGGCTGTCGCCAGGCTCCGGCTCGCATCGCTGCGGCCGGAAGGCGCACTGCTGGCACAGCGTCGCGTCTGCCGGCGCGGCGTCGGAGAAACGCGAAAGCCCGTTTTCGATCATGCAGCGCCCTGCGGCCCCCAGCGTGGCCAGGTACGCGTAGCGCGGGATGTTCAGATACTCGCGGTCGCCGGCCTCGTTGAGTCCCGGCCCGCCGGCCTCCAGCAGCAGCGCGCACGCCTGGGAGACGAGCAGCCCGCCGCTGAGAACGGGGCGCGTCTCGCGCCACGCGGCCTCGACGGCCTCCGCCGACACGTCTCTGAAAAGCCGCTCGAAGAGCCCGTCGACGTCGCCGCGCCAGAGGCTCAGCTGCTGCAGCAGCGCGTGCACCACGTCGAACCCGGCGACGGCCGCGATGGCCTGCGCCCCAGGAGCGGCGCCAGACGGGTTCTTGCGCGCCGCTTCCACCGCGCGCTCCGTGGCCAGCGCCAGCTCGGAGAAGCGCACGAAGGCCGGCGCGCTTTTCTCAGGCGGCCGCCGCACCAGCGCCACCGCCTCCGCCTCCTCGCCGGCGAAGCGCTCGAAGCGCTCGAACAGCGCGCTGTCCACCTCCGCCTGGCTCTCCTCGTGCTCGTCCCGCAAAGCAGGAGCCTGCGCGATGTCCGTCTCTATGTCCACCGGCGCGGGCTGGCGCACCCGCGCGCCCATCACCGCCTCGCGCGGGTGATAGAAGTCGTTGAGGAAGGCCACGCACTGCAGCGGGCTGTCCAGCCGGTTGCCGCTCAGGTCGCGCGGGAAAGGCACGCCGTCGCAGTTGTGGTCGTCCGCCGAGGCGCGCACGGAGAGACGCGTCACCCACGAGCGCGCCAGCCGCTGCAGCCAGCCGGAGCCGTCGGGCCCGCTCGCGGCTGCGCACGCGGCTCCGAACGTCATGTGGTCGCAGGCCTTTGCGAGGCGCTCCAGGGCGCGCGGCTTCAGGGCCGCCACCACGAGCACGAAGTGCAAGATCGACGCCAGCCGAGCGTCGCTCGCGCTGTCGCCCAGCGGCGTGAGCGGCAGCTTCCAGTTTTCGGCCAGTTGGAAGACCGACACGTTGCGCACCCAGTCGCAGTCCATGGCTGCCGCCACGCCCAGCGTGCGGCCTCGCGCCAGCTTGGCGTCCCAGACCTCGCCCTTCAACACGAAGCCGCGCGGCGGCACTTTGGCGAGCAGCTTCTTCGCGATGCGCGCCTCCGCGACCTGGGCGACGAAGGGGCACGCGCGGAAAATCTCTTGGTTGGACAAAGCGGGGTCCGCGTACAGCGTCGCCGTGCGGCGCACGACGATGTTAATCAGCTGCTGGTGGTGCACACGCGCGAGGAAATCGACCTGGCGCCGGTACTGCATGCTCAGGTTTTCCACTCTGCGCGCGGGGCGCACGGCGCGGTTCAGCGCGCGCGCCAGGTGGTCCAGACGCGCGCGCGCGGGAAAGCCCGCCGGCGCCGCGCCGCCCCAGAAATGCTGCAGCATGCGGGGCAGCGCCGCAGTGAACGCGCGCATCGAGACCAGGTCCAGCCTCGTGGAGCGGCTCAGATTGAACTCGCTCACCGCGAAGCGGTGGAAGCGCAGCTGTGCCAAGGGCTTCAGCGCGGCGAAAAACAGACAGACGCCGGCGTCCACAGTCTCGACCGCGCGCCCGTCCAGCTGCTGCGCCGTTCTCGCCACATGCGCGGGCAGCTCTGTCGCCAACAGGGCTGCGTTGCCCGCCGTCAGCAAGAAGGCGACCAGCCGCACCTCGCGGAAGGACTCCAGCGGGAACAGCGGGCTCGCGGCGCTCAGCGCCTCCTTCTCTGCGCCGGCGCTGGGCTCGAAGTCCTTTGCGAAGGCCAGGAAGCTGGCGGAGTTGCCGAGCCACGCCAGCAACGCGTACAGATTGCCCTTGAACTGGCGCACCATGCAGTAGAACAGGCGCACGGTGGCATCCTGATCCTTCTTCCGCAGCAGGTGCAGCAGACACAAGAAGTCGACGAACACGCCCGGCAGGTCCGTCTTGTCGAAGAACAGCGGCGCGCGGAACTCGGAGTCGGCGACGGAGACAAGCTCGAATGGCGGGGCCGGCCCCAGGTCCTCCTCTCCACCAGAGTCTGAGTCCTCCGGCACCGACAGTGCGTTGGGGTCCTCCGCGGAAGCCTTTGAGCCTCCGGCAGCGCTCGCCTCCTGCGCCGCTTCCTCTTCTTCTGCTTCTTCTTCTTCTTCCTCTTCTTCTTCTTCTTCTTCTTCTGCTTCTGCTTCTGCTTCTGCTTCTGCTTCTGCTTCTGCTTCTGCTTCTGCTTCTTCTTTTTCCTCTTCTTCTTCATCCTCTTCGTCGTCGTCCTCTTCCTCCTCTTCTTCTTTGATTGGGTCTCCAAGCTGCGCTTCCCCTTCGTCGTCTTCTTCGTCGTCTTCGGCGGCTTTGTCGCCGTCTTCTGCGAGC
>Ga0302196_10004343_pt1 | contig 12882 bp, 10 predicted proteins | sample II_Bog_N1_3_FD_198794 | JGI IMG/M metagenome (GOLD analysis project Ga0302196, IMG submission 198794) | Peat permafrost microbial communities from Stordalen Mire near Abisko, Sweden - II_Bog_N1_3 | ecosystem: Environmental > Terrestrial > Soil > Wetlands > Peat | place: Sweden: Abisko...
AGGCCGGGGCGTTCTACACCGACTACCTCCGCACGACCAAACCGACCGCCGCGGCGGTCTCGATCGCCTCCGGGTCGCAATATAATGAGGACGACCGCGCGGTGACCGACAGCGCCGCCGCCTTCGGCCAAGCCAATTACAGCGTGACCGACCGGCTGACGGTGACGGCGGGCCTGCGCTACACCTATGACGACAAGACCGGCGTGGCCCACACGTCAAATGTCGGCACGCCCTATGCGACCACCGCCCTGCCGTTCAACTACAACCTCAAGGTCGATAATGGCGACTGGTCCTGGCTGACCAGCGTCTCCTACAAGCTGGCCAAGGAAAGCCTGGCCTATCTGTCCTATTCCACAGGCTATAAGTCCGCGGGCCTCAACCTGAACGCCGCGGTCACCGCCGGAACGCCGCTGGTCTTGCAGCCCGAGCATGTCGGCGACTGGGAGGTGGGTTTGAAGCAATCGCTGCTCGATCACCACCTGACCCTGAACCTCGACGGCTATTGGACCAATCTGCAGGGGCTGCAAGCCAATATCTATCCCACCAACGGGGCCAAGTCCTATCTTGCCAATGTGGGCACGGTCCTGGCGCGGGGCGTGGAGGCGGATGCGACCTTGGAGGTCATTGACGGCCTGACCATCACCGCCAACGGGTCGTACAACGACGCCCACTACATCTCCTATCCCAACGCGCCTTGCCCGCTGGGCGGGGCGGCGGTGTGCGATTTGAGCGGCAAGCCGGTCTATGAGGCCCCGCGATGGATCGCCAACACCACCGTCAATTACAGCTTCAACCTGGCCAACGGCTTTAGGCCCTATATCCAGGGCCAGTACGCTTATCGCTCCAGCGCTTTCGGCACCGTCGATGACGGCCCCCTGACCAAGATTCCAGCCTACGCCCTGGTCAACGCCCGGGTCGGCTCCAAGCTTGGCGATGGCCGCTATGACCTGTCGCTGTGGGTCAATAACGCCTTCAACACCACCTATTTCCAGAACCTGGGCACATCGTCGATCCCCGGCGCCGGCGCCTTCGCGATCGCCGGGCAATTGGGGACGCCGCGCACCTTCGGCGCCACCTTGCGGGCGGAATTCTGACACCCAGGCTCGGCGCGCGGCCGCGCCGAGCCACCTGACCAGAGGCTGTCGTGAACCACATATCAACCTGGCGCAGGCCTGATGCCTACAGCCGCCACCGGCCGGGTGAGCTCGCCACCCCCGACGCCTTTCGCCATGCGATGGCGCAATTGGCCAGCGGCGTGGCCATCGTCACCTGCTTGCATGGCGACACGCCCAAGGGTCTGCTGGTCAGCGCCTTGACCACGGTCTCGATCGAGCCGGCGCGGATGCTGTTTTGCGTTCGCAAGGCCGCCTCGGCCCACGACGCCTTGCTGCGGTCGGATGACTGCGCCATCGCCATCCTGGCCGAACAGGACCACCTGGAGGCAGTGCGCTTTTATACCTCCGAGCTGAGCGCGGAGCGGTTTCATCCGTCAAACTGGCGGCTTGAGGCCGATCAGCCGCCGCGCCATCGCGCGCCGTTGGTTTCGCTGCTGGGACGCATCAGCTATCGGATGGATGCGGGCGCCAACACCATCTTCATCGTCGACGTGACCGAGACTCACGCCGCCCCCGGCCGTCCCCTGGTCTATTTCGACCGCGGCTTTCGCAGCCTGCGCGCGCCCGATGAGCTGTCGGCCGACCTGGAAAGCCTCAGCGGCGTCACGGTCTGGGCCGCGCCAGCCCGATGACCGGACCGGCGCAACCCTCGTCATCCAGCCTCACCCCTTTCCGTCAACCCTGACCTGCGGACCCTTGCATGAGCCATCCTTCGGAGTTTCTCTGGTACATCCCCAACGTGGTCAGCGCCGGTCACCGCGGCGATGACACGGTCGTCACCGACAATCGCCTTGACCTGCTGACCAGCCACGCGACGGCGCTGGAGCAGCACGGCTGGAGGGGCGCCCTGATCGGCAGCGGCTGGGGTCGGCCGGACACCTTCACCGTCGCCGCCGCCCTCGCCGCGCGGACCACCACCTTCGAGCCGCTGATCGCGATCCGCCCCGGCTATTGGCGGCCGGCCAACTTCGCCTCGGCCGCCGCCACCCTCGACGACCTGACCGGCGGGCGGGTGCGGATCAATATCGTATCGGGCCAGGACAATCTCGCGGCCTATGGCGACAGCGAGGGCGATCAGGCGCAGCGCTATGGCCGCACGCGCGAGTTCATGCGGCTGGTGCGACGGTTATGGACCGAGGAGACTGTCACCTTCGCCGGCGATTACTTCCAGGTCGCGGGGTCCACGGTGTCGCCTCGCATCCGGCCCCGCGGCGCGCGGCTGCATCCTAAGCTCTACTTCGGCGGCGCCTCTGAGGCGGCGGAGCGGGTGTCGGCGACCGAAGCCGACGTCCAGCTGTTCTGGGGCGAGCCGCTCGAGGGCGTTGGTGATCGGATCGCGCGGCTGAAGGCGCTGAGCCGGTCGCTGGACCGCGATCTGCCGCCGCTGGAGTTCGGCCTGCGGATCACCACCCTGGTGCGCGACACCACCGAAGAGGCCTGGGCCGACGCCGAGGCCAAGGTCGCCGAGATGGCCAAGACCCAGGGCGACGGCTGGCGCGACCATCGCCGGTGGGTCGCGACGGGCCAGCAACGCCTGCTCGACCTGCATGCGCGCGGCGAGGTGCTTGACGACAACCTCTATACCGCGCCGGGCAAGTTCGGCGGCGGCGGCGCAGGCACCACCTGGCTGGTGGGCTCGGCGGCCGACGTCGCCCGCTCGCTGTTGAAATACCAGGCCCTGGGCATAACCCACTTCGTGCTCTCCGACACGCCGTACCTGCCGGAGATCAAGCGGCAAGGCGATCAGCTGTTGCCGCTGCTGCGCGGCTAAGGGGTGGGGTCACGCCGACCTTGTCGGCGGCGGCCCGCGGATCGCGCGCGCTGCTAATTCTCCGCAAGGATGAAACAGAAACGGCGGGTCGCCGTTCTGCTCGGAGCGACGGGTCGCGTCGGATCCGGCCGGAGCAGCGCCTGTGGCGGAACACTATGACCTGATCGTCATCGGCAGCGGACCGGGCGGCGCTTCGCTCGCCCATCGCCTGGCGCCGACCGGCAAGCGCATCCTGATCCTCGAACGCGGCGGCTATCTGCCGCGCGAAGAGGCCAACTGGAGCGCCCAGGCCGTGTTTGTCGACGGCCGGTATCAGGCGCACGAGACCTGGACCAACGCCCGCGGCGAGACCTTCAGCCCGGCGCTGCACTACTATGTCGGGGGCAATTCCAAGGTCTATGGCGCCGCCCTATTTCGCCTGCGCGAGCGTGATTTCGACGAGGTCCAGCACCCAGGCGGCGTCTCGCCGGCCTGGCCGCTGAAATACGAGGCTTTCGCGCCCTATTACGATGAGGCCGAGGCGCTGTTTCACGTCCACGGGTCGCGCGGGGATGATCCCTGCGAGCCGCCGGCCTCAGGGCCATACCCCTATGCGCCGGTGATGCACGAGCCGAAGGTCGCCGAACTGTCTGATCGGCTGGCCGCCATTGGCCTCAAGCCCTTCCATCTGCCGCTCGGCGTCCTGCTCGACCAGAAGGAGGACGGCTTGGCCACGCCGACCAGCGTGTGCATACGCTGCAGCGCCTTCGACGGGTTCCCGTGTCTGCTTAATGGCAAGGCTGACGCGCAGGTGATCTGTATCGACCCGATGCTCGCGGCCCATAACAATGTGACGCTGCTGACCGGCGCCTATGTCTCGCGGCTCGGCACGGACGCGACCGGGCGGCGCGTTGATGCTGTCCACGTCGAGCGCGACGGGAAAAGCGAAGTCTATACGGCTGAGACGGTTGTGGTCGCCTGCGGCGCGCTCTCATCGGCCCTGTTGCTGCTCCGCTCGGCCAATCCGCAGCATCCCGACGGCCTGGCCAACGGCTCGGGTCAAGTCGGGCGTAACTATATGCGCCACGAGATGAGCATCGTCATGGCGGTGATGCGCGAGCCCAACGCGACGGTGTTCCAAAAGACGCTGGCGCTGAGCGACTTCTATTTCGGCAGCGACGATTGGGCCTTTCCGCTCGGCCTGATCCAGATGTGCGCCAAGAGCCATGCGGATCAGATCAAGGGCGAGGCCCTGCCCGCCTGGCTCGAGTGGCTGCCGCAAACGCCGTTCGAAGAAATGGCGCGGCGGTCGATGGATTTCTGGCTGCAGGCCGAGGACCTTCCGCACCCTGACAATCGTATTTACTACAAGGACGGCAAGGTTCACCTCGATCTGGTGGAGACCAATCCGGAGGCGCTGAGGCGTCTGAAGCGCAAGCTGGAGCAGGTGCTGTCCGACATCGGCTGGCCCGCCGTGCTGCTGGAGCGGTCGCTCTATCTTGGCAAGGACATCCCCCTGAGCGGGACCGCGCACCAGGCCGGCACCTGCCGGTTCGGCGTCGATCCGGGAAGCTCGGTGTTGAACCTCGATTGCCGCGCGCACGAGGTCGACAACCTCTATGTCACCGACGCGAGCTTTTTCCCGTCGATCGGCGCGGTCAATCCGACCCTGACCATCATCGCCAACGCCCTGCGGGTGGCCGACATCCTCAAGGACCGGTTGTGACCGGCGCCGGCGTGGTCGAACTGATCGTGCGCTACGGGCTGGTGCTGCTCTTTCTGCCGTTCAGCGCGCTGGACAAGATGTTCGGCTTCGAGCACGCCGTGCGGCAGGCCCAGCAGGTGGCCAAGCCACGGCCGATCGCGGCGGCGATGATCTTCGCCGGCCTGTTCGTCGAAATCGTCTGCACACTGGGCGTGGTGAGCGGGCTGGCCGACCGCGCCTGCGCCTTCGTGATCGCCGGCTACTGCGCGCTGACCGCGCTGCTCTACAAGCCGTTCTGGGCGCAAGGCGACTTCTGGTCCGATCCCGACGGCAAGGGCCGTTCGCTGCTTTGGGACTTCTTGAAGAACCTGTCCCTGGGCGCGGGATTTCTGCTGATCGTGGTCGGTACGGACGGCTCAGGGCTGCGGCCGTTCCTCGCCCACCCCTTCGCATCCTCCCATCCCTATGGAGCCCAGCCATGACCGAGGCCGCCAATGACTCCGCAGGACCCAGGCCCTCGGTCCCCTATTGGCATCTGTATGTCGATGAGACCGGGGTCAGCCGCCAGGTCCGGTGCGCCTTGACCAACTATGAGCTGAAGGGCGTCGGGCCGGCCCGTCCGCAGTGGAACGACAAGATGGCGCGCGGCGAAGCGACGGTGGTGTTCACCGTCCAGCCGGTGGGCTGGGTCGGCGACTGGCATGAAAATCCCGCGCCGCAATGGATCGTGGTCCTCTCCGGCCGCTGGTGGATCGAGTCGATGGATGGCGTCCGGATCGAGCAGGGGCCTGGCGAGTTCTCGTTCGGCGAGGACCAAGGCTGCGCCGAAATGGCCGGTAAGAAGGGGCACAGATCGGGCGTGATCGGCGATCAGCCCTGCTGCCTGATGACGGTTCAGCTGCACGTCGATCCAGAGCGCCAGCCGTGCCATCTGACCTGACCTTCAGCGCGATCACCGGGTTTCGGCTGGTGACCCAGGCGCCGGATCGGCTCGCCGAGTTTTATCGGGCGATCGGATTCGACGTCGGTGAGGCGCGCCTGATCTTGGGCGACGAGATGGCGCTGCTCGGCCTGGAGGGCGGCGGGTGGCGGCGCACGATGAGCTTGGGGCCGAGCCGGGTCGATCTGGACGTCTTCGAGCGCCCTGGTCGCGGCTATCCGGTTCAGGCGACCGCCTGCGATCGTCTTTTCCAGCACCTGGCGCTGGTGACCATCGATATCGAGGTCGCCTGGAGCCGGGCGCGCGAGGCCGGGGCGAGGCCGATCAGCCGGGCGGGACCGGTGCGGCTGCCACAGTCCGCGGGCGGCGTCACCGCCATCAAATTTCGTGATCCCGAGGGCCACCCGCTCGAATGGCTGCAGTTCCCGCGTGGCGCCAATCCTGATCAGTCAGGCGAGGGGGCGGCGCAGATTGATCACAGCGCGATCTGCGTCGCCGACGTTGCGGCGAGCCAAGGCTTCTACGCCCGACACGGGCTCAGCCAAGGCGCGCGATCGCTCAACCAGGGACCTAGCCAGGTCGCGCTTGATGGATTGGACGACGTCGAGGTCGATGTTGCGCCGATGACACCACCTACACCGTCGCCCCACGTGGAGTTGCTTGGTTATCGCCATCCGGTGGCCGGCATGAGCGATAGCCTGAGCGCCAATGACGTCGCCGCGACCCGGATCGTGTGGCGATCAGATCGCGCCGCGCTGCTGCGCGATCCTGATGGTCACCTGCACCAACTCACGCCCTAAGGTCGATCGCCAGCAGATCTTGGGTCGCCGCGATAAACAGCCGCCGGCCATCCTCGCCGCCGAAGACGCAGTTCGAGGCGACCGACGGCGTCGGGATGAAGCCTAGTTTTCGGCGATCGGGCGACCAGACGTGCACCCCGTCGGCCGCGGTCGTCCACACCCAGCCGCGCGCATCGACGGTCAGGCCGTCGGGGTAGCCGTGATCGGCGTGACAGAAGAAGCGCCGGTTGGAGAGCGCCCCGCCCTTATCGACGTCGAAGGCGATGATCTCGTGCTTGCGGCCAGCGACGAAGCCAGGGACCTCCCCGAGGGACAGCGAGGTGTCTGAGACATAGAGGGCGACGCCATCGGCGCTGAACCCCAGGCCATTGGGCTGCTCGAAATCCGCCATCCGTCGCAGCCCGCCCGTGGTCGGATCGAAGCGATAGAGGCTGCGGTGATCCAGCTCCGGTTCTGCCAGGCCGCCCTGGCTTGGCATGGTGACGCCGAAGATGGGATCGGTGAACCAGATAGCGCCGTCCGGGGCCACGGTGACGTCGTTGGGGGAATTGAGACGCCGGCCTTGATAGTGGGTGATGATCGGCTCGGGTTGGTGATCGTAGTCGCCGCCCCGGCTGACACAACGCCGGCCGTGCTCGCAATGGACCAGGGTTCCGTCCGCCAGTACGGCGTTGCCGTTCATGAACCAGGTTCCATCGATCTCCACCTCGACCCGGCCATCGGGATTCCAGGCGAGCAGGCGGCGGTTGGGCACGTCCGACCAGACTAGCCGCTCTCGGCCTGGCTGCCAGGCCGGACCCTCGCCATGGATTGTCCCTTCGTAGAGCAGCAGCAGCGGCTGATCGGGGGACAGCACCTGCGCCAGCCGATCGTCATCGATCTGGACCCCAGGGAAGGATTCGACGGGCTGCGGCGGCCCGGCGCGCCGCAGCAGACGGCTGGGACGAAACGGCGTTTCTGGGCGCATCTGAGGGCTCCTGCTGGCGGTGGCCACTGGCTGGCTTGCAGCCTCTAACGCCCATCTCGCGGGAGCGTTGTCGCAGCGCCGACCTTTCAGCTGCGACGTTCGGGAACGCTGGCGCGCAATGGGCGTTCGCCTTGGGCAAGCAGGCGCAGGCCGCCCGGCTTAGGATTTTTCCTTATCACAGGCCCAGCTTCCGACGGGCGACGAGGCTTATCATGAACAAAGTCATCGTCATCACCGGCGCGGGCGCAGGCGTGGGATTGGCGACGGCGATCGAATTCGCCCGCAAGGGCTGCGATGTCGCGTTGCTCGCGCGTGATATCGACAGGCTTGAGACGGCGGCCGCCATGCTGCGCCGACTGGGCGTGCGCGCCCTGCCGATCTCCACTGATGTGGCCGATGCTGCGGCGGTCGATGCGGCGGCCGATCGCGTGGAGGCCGAACTTGGCCCGATCGATGTCTGGGTGAACGTCGCCATGGCGACCGTATTCGCCCCGGTCCGCCAGCTGACGCCTGAGGAATTCGAGCGGGGCACGGCGGTGACCTACCTCGGCCAGGTCCACGGAACGATGGCGGCGCTGAGGCGCATGCGGCCGCGCAATCGCGGGTCGATCGTCTGCGTAGGCTCCGCCCTGGCCTATCGATCGGTGCCGCTGCAAGCCGTCTATTGCGGGGCCAAGTTCGCCATCCGCGGCTTCCTCGGGGCGCTGCGCTCTGAGCTCTATCACGACAAGCTCAAGATCACCGTGACCGAGGTTGATCTGCCGGCGGTCAACACCCCTCAGTTCGACTGGGCGCGCAACAAGATGGGTCGCAAGGCCCAGCCCGTGCCGCCGATCTATCAGCCGGAGGTCGCGGCCCGCGCCATCGTCTTCGGAGCCTTCCATCCAAGGCGGCAGATCTGGGTGGGCTTTCCGACGGTCAAGGCCATTCTCGGCAATCGCGTCGCGCCGGGCCTGCTCGATCGCTATCTCGCCCGCTCCGGATACAGCGGGCAACTCACCGACGAGCCCTCTGATCCAAGCGCGCCGGGCAACCTGTTCGAACCGGTCAAGGGTTCGTACGGCGCCCACGGGCGCTTTGATGATCGCGCCAGATCCGGCAGCTGGGAGGTGTTCACCAGCCGCCATCGCTACGCGGCTGGCGCGGCCTTGGCTGTCGCCGCCATGGCCGGCGCGGCGTTCGTTGCTCGAATGCTCAAACGACGCCGCCTTGACGTGGCCGCGCCGACCATTTCCCAAGCCGCCGCGCGCGGATCAACGCCAACCTGAAGGCGCTTCATTGACCCTGGAAATCAAAGTCGGCCCGCCGCAGCTGACCGTCCACCAAGGCTATACGGTGATGGTGACCGAGCCAGACGGTCAGATGCCGGACGTGAGCCAAAACGGCCTGTTCTTTCTCGATACGCGATTGATCTGCGTCTGGGCCCTATTCGCCGACGGCGTGCCTTGGAAGCTGCTGAACGGCGGCGGGCTCAGCGGCGATTCCGCGCGGGTGTTCTGCACCAACGCCCAAATCCCGACCGCCAGCGGCATGATCGCCGAAAATTCCCTTGGCCTGGCGTTCGCGCGGCGCATCGACTGCGGGATGCACGAGGATGTGGAGATCACCAACTACGCCTCTGAAAGGGTGAGCTTTAACCTGGAGTTGGCCATTCGCAGCGATTTCGCCGACCTGTTCGAGGTCAAGGCCAAGGCGGTGATCCGGCGCGGCGACATCGCGGTGACCTGGTCCAGCAAGAGCCAGACCCTGACCACGACCTACACGAACAAGGACTTTTCCCGGGCGATCAGAATTCGGGCCAGCGACGCCGGCTCGCGGATGACCTACGCCAATGGCCGATTGAGCTTCAATGTCGAACTGGACTCCGGCGCGGTGTGGCGCACCTGCCTGCTCTATGACTTCGCCGACGGCGAGACCTGGACCGAAGCGCCGGATGAATGCATCGACGATCCCGACAAGCCAGCCTTCGTGCGCGACGCTAAGCGCTGGAAGAATGAAGTTCTCAAGGTTGAGACCAGCAACGACGTCTTCGCCACCGCCTATTCCCAGGCGGTCGACGACATGTCCGCCCTGAGGTTGCCGATCGAGGGCACCGATCACATCCAGTTCGTCCCGGCCGCGGGCCTCCCGTGGTTTGTGGCGCTGTTCGGCCGCGACAGCCTGACTATCTCGCTGCAAACCGCCATCGTTCATCCGCAGTTCGCTCTAGGGGCGCTGAAGGTGCTGGCCCAATGGCAGGCGACAGAGCGCGATGACTATCGTGACGCCGAGCCAGGCAAGATCCACCACGAGCTGCGCCGCGGCGAGCTGGCCCACTTCAAGCTCATCCCGCACACGCCCTATTACGGCACCGCCGACGCGACCCCGCTGTATCTGATCACCCTTCACTCCGCCTGGATGTCGACGGGAGATCACGCTTTGCTGGGCGAGCACATCGACACCGCCGAACGCTGCCTCGACTGGATCGACCAGTACGGCGACCGCGACGGCGACGGCTTCCAGGAGTACGAGACGCGATCGCCAGTCGGCTACGCCAACCAGGGTTGGAAGGATTCCGGCGATGCGGTGATGAACGTCGACGGCTCGCTGGTGAAGGGCCCCAAGGCCCTTTGCGAGCTGCAAGGCTATGTCTACGACGCCTGGGTGCGTATGGCGCAGGTCTATGATGCTCTGGATCGGCCCGATCGGGCCAAGGCGCTTCGCGTCAAGGCCTCATCGTTGTTTGAAAAATTCAACGCCACCTTCTGGAGCGAGACCGAAGGCTATTACGCCTACGCCCTGGACGGCGACAAAAAGCCGGTGTGGACGGTGGCCTCGAACCCAGGTCAATGCCTCTGGTCGGGCATCGTGCCGCACGATCGCGCCAAGCGGGTCGCAGAGCGGCTGTTCAAGCCGGATATGCGGAGCGGCTGGGGCCTTCGGACCCTGTCGGCCGACCACAAGAGCTTCAATCCCTATAACTACCAGACGGGCGCGGTCTGGCCGCACGACAATGGCTTCATCGCGCAGGGGCTGAAGCGGTACGGCCTCCACAGGGAGACCTGCGCGGTGGCCGAGGAGATCACCCGCGCCGTCGGCTATTTCGCCATGGATCAGTTGCCGGAGCTCTATGCCGGAACCCAGCGGGACGCCTCGAATTTCCCCGTCCAGTATCTCGGCGCCAATGTGCCCCAGGGATGGGCCGCCGGCTCGATTTTCTCGCTGCTGCAGGCGATGCTTGGGTTCCAGCCCGACGCTCCGGGCAAGATGCTCTACGTCGATCCCCACCTTCCGGCCTGGATGCCTGATCTGACGGTCCGCGACCTGCGGCTTGGCTCGACGGCTTTCGACATCGCGTTCGTTCGAAGCGGCGACAAGACGGGCTTCGAGGTGACCAAGGGTCCGAAGGACCGCGTGGCGTTCCGCTCCATGCGAGCCTGGGCGAAGGATCTGACGGGCCGGGACTGACGCCCCTGCGCCGGTCAATCGCCGTAGGCGTTGGAGCCCATGCCGCGGAGCACGTCAATGAACAGGGACTGGGCCGCCGAGGGCAGCCAGCCGCGTCGCGTGGTCAGGCCGATCGGCAGGCCGGCCTTGGTGATCGGCGGGCCGATCACTGTCAGGCGGCCGGCCTCGCGTTCGCGGCGGATCAGTTCCGGCAGCAGCAGGGTGAGCCAGTCGCCGTCGCTCAGCAGAGTGTTGATGGCCATCATCGACCCACACTCCACGGCGACCGTCGGCGCCTGCCCGTCGGCTGAAGCGAACATCTCCTCCCACGCCCGGCGCAGCGGCGCGCCCTCCCGAGCGATGATCCAGGGATAGGGCCGCAACGCCGCCAGATTGGGCGCCGTCGCGCCGTCCAGCGGGTGGCCGGCGCGGGCGGCGATCACCGGATGATCGACGAACAGAGGCTCTTCGACCACGTCATCGGCTGGGGGCGGATCGCGCAAGGCGCCGACGATGATGTCCACGTCGCCGGCGCGCAGCTTGCTGAGCAGCTCGTAGTAGGGACCGTCGATGATCGAGAAGGTCACGTCCGGGCGCAGCGCGTGGGTGCGCGCGATGGCCAGGGGCGCCAGCCGCACACGCGCCAGGGACATGGCCCCGATGACGATCCGGCCCCCGCCCTGCCCGCGCAGGGCGGCGATTTCGCTGAGCAGGGTGGCGATCTCCGCCACCGCCAGCCGCGCCTTTTGTACGAAGCGCTCGGCCGCGGGGGTCGGCTCGATCATGCGCCCGCGTCGCACCAGCAGCGGCAGGCCGGCCAGACGCTCCAACTCGCGGGCGGAGCGATGCATGGCCGGCTCGGACACGCCGGCGGCGCGGGCGGCGGCGGCGAATCCGCCCTGGACCACGATGGTGATGATCGCGCGCAGCTGGGCCATGGTGACATAGCGGTGGATCGGCGCGCCCTGGCGCTGGCCGGCCGCCGGATGCAACAGGCGCGAGGCCTGCGCCAAGTGCTCAAAGGCGCGGTTGGCGCGCAGGGCCAGCACCTCGCCGGCCGGAGTCGGGGTCATGCCCGCGGCGTGCCGCTCGAACAGCGGCGCCTCCAGGGTTCGCTCAAGCTTGGCCAGGGCCTGGGTCAGGGCCGGCTGCGAGACGAAGGCCGCCTCCGCCGCGCGTCCCAGGCTGCCATGCTCGCTGATCGCCCGCACGGCGTTGAGGTGACGAAGGTTGATTTGATACGGATCTAGCATCGCGGCGCAGAATAGCAGCACATGGCCGAAGGCCCGCCCGTTTGATTGCGCGCCGCCCGCAGGCCGGACCTGATGGTCATTGGCTGCAGGCCGGCGATCTAAAGCCGCCGCTTCATCCGCACTTCGCGCACTGTGCGGCTGGAGGAGTTCATCACCAGCGAGTGGGTCCAGACCTGGCCATCGGCGTAGCGCACCCCGTCCAGCAGGGCGCCGTCGGTGACGCCGGTGGCGGCGAAGATGGCGTCGCCGCGGACGATCTCGTCGAGGCTATATTTGCGGTCGAATTCAGTGACGCCCAGCCGGGTGGCGCGGGCCTTTTCGTCGGCGTTGCGAAACACCAGCCGGCCCTGGAACTGGCCGCCGACGCATTTGAGCGCGGCGCAGGCGAGGACCCCCTCCGGCGCGCCCCCCTGGCCGATATAGAGGTCAACCCCGGTCTCCGGCTCGGCGGTGCTGATCACCCCGGCCACGTCGCCGTCGGTGATCAGGTAGACGCGCGCGCCGACGTCGCGCAGTGAGGCGATGATCTCGGCATGGCGCGGCCGGTCGAGCACGCAGACGGTGATGTCCGAGGCGGCGACCCCCTTGGCCTTGGCCAGGGCCTCGACATTGGCCGCCGGCGTGGCGTCCAGGTCGATCACGCCGACCTCATAGCCGGGACCGCAGGCGATCTTGTCCATATAGGTGTCCGGGGCGTTGAGCAGCGTGCCCTTCGGCGCCCAGGCCATCACCGCCAGGGCGCCCCCCATCGCCTTGGCGGTCAGGGTCGTGCCCTCCAGCGGGTCCAGGGCGATGTCGATCGCCGGCCCCTCGCCGGACCCGACCTTCTCGCCGATATAGAGCATCGGCGCCTCGTCGCGCTCGCCCTCGCCGATGACGATCTCGCCGTCGATCGCCAGCGTGTTCAGCGCCGTACGCATGGCGTC
>Ga0302196_10004350_pt1 | contig 12868 bp, 9 predicted proteins | sample II_Bog_N1_3_FD_198794 | JGI IMG/M metagenome (GOLD analysis project Ga0302196, IMG submission 198794) | Peat permafrost microbial communities from Stordalen Mire near Abisko, Sweden - II_Bog_N1_3 | ecosystem: Environmental > Terrestrial > Soil > Wetlands > Peat | place: Sweden: Abisko, Stordalen...
CTTCGTCGTCCTCGACTTCGACCGGCCGCATCTGCGGGCCACCCGGCACATCCCGGCCTCCATCGTCACCCGCGTGACGCCGGAGGACGTGCTCGCCACCTACCGCCTCGGGAGCCCGCTCTACGAGTCGGAGGGCTTCTCCGCCCGCCCCTCCTGATCCCGATGCACCATTCCCTCGACCGCTCCCGCACCGTCAACCGCTGGAACCGCGACTACCCGCCGGTCCTCACGATCGCGCCGGGCGACACCGTGTCCCTGGCGATGAAGGACGCGAGCGACGGCCAGGTGCGGCCGGGCATGACGCTCGCGGAGTTCGCGGCCATCGACAAGACGCGCATCCACGCCCTCACCGGCCCGGTGGCGGTCGAGGGGGCCGTCCCCGGCGACGCGCTGGAGATCGAGATCCTCGAGTTCCAGCACGAGGGCTGGGCCTGGACCAGCATCATGCCGGGCATGGGCGCCCTGGGCGACGAATTCGCCGAGCCCTTCCTGCATGTCTGGAAGCTGGAGGACGGCCGGACCCGCAGCCTCCCGGGCGTGACGCTGGACCTGCATCCCTTTTGCGGGATCATCGGCGTGCAGCGGGCGGAGGCGGGCGAGTTCCGCACCCGCGCCCCGGGATCCTTCGGGGGCAACATGGACGTCCGGCACCTTGGCGCCGGCTCCCGCCTCTGGCTGCCGGTGCTCATCCCGGGCGCCGGCCTCTGCGCCGGCGACGCGCACGCGGCGCAGGGGGACGGCGAGGTCGCGATCAACGGAATGGAGGCGCCGATGACGGTCACCCTCCGGGTCCACCTGCGGAAGGGTGGGGCGCCGGCGGGCCCCTACGCCCTCGTGCCCCCGGCCCTCGTCCCCGCCCGCTACGCGGTGAAGCCGTTCCACGTCTTCATCGAATCGCACGAGGACCCGCGCGAGGCCGCCCGCGCGGTCGTGCGGCGCGCGATCGCCTACTTGGGCGTCCGGCTCGGACTCTCGCGGGCGCTCGCCCTCGTCCTCTGCAGCGTGGTGCTCGACCTCAAGGTCAGCCAGATGGTGAACGCCCCGATCACCACCATCTCCGGCTACCTGCCCGAGGCAATTTTCGATTGAGGGCCGGCGGGGAGCTGTCAGGAGAGAGCCCATGGATCCCATTGAGACGAAGCTGGAGGCGCTCGGGCTCACGCTGCCGGGCCCCCCGGCGCCCGCCGCCAGCTACGTGCCCTTCCGCTTCAACGGCTCCACCCTGGTGCTGGCGGGGGTCATCTCGATCCGTGACGGGATTGTAACCCACGCGGGCCAGGTCGGGTCCGCCCAGACCGTGGAGGCCGGCTACGCCGCGGCCCAGATGTGCGCCCTCAACGCGCTCGCGTCCCTCAAGGCGGCGCTCGGCCGCCTCGACCGGGTCGACGAATTCATCTTCGTTTCCGGCTACGTGAATGCGGTCGCGGGATTTGACCAGAGCCCGCAGGTAATTAACGGTGCAAGTGATCTCTTCCTGAAACTCTACGGCGAGCAGGGAAAGCACGCGCGGGCGGCGGTGGCTGTGGCCGGGCTGCCGCGGAACGCCACGGTGGAGATACAGGTAACAGTGACTTACAAAGGTCCGTGAAATTTCCTGCAATTTGGAAAACATGGCTTAACCCGTTGCTGCAAGCTGTGTCATTTTGGGTGAAAAATTTATCAAAGCAGGCCATATAGGGTCATTACCCCAGAGGAGAATTGACTGCAGTACGCCGCGGCCTCACACGCTGGGCCTGCCGTGAGCCACGCCCGTCAAAAAGGAAATTCACGCTCCGTTCGGTGCAAAAAGCACGATCTTAAAATTTCTGTAAAGCGAGGAACACCCCCCGATTTTCGCGGTCGGTTCGCGAGACGAAATATGGCCATCCTCGCTCCGCTTTTTTCGGCTCCAAATGAGGGAGACTCCCTATTGGAGGCTGCGCAGGCCACCCTTTCCGCCTCCGTCCCCATCACCAGTCCGCGACTCAAACGAATCCGTCTCCCCACGGTGAAGGCGCAGGACCTCAACCCCCTTTGGCGCTGCCAAAGAAATTAACATGACGAGCTAATTAACGCGCATCCTTCTTGCCGGCCCCAGCGAGAAAGCGCCCTCTACTATGGACGTTATCGCTATTGATGCCCCCGGCACGCTGGACGCGCCGGGAGTGCTTGGGACTAAGCCAGGAAAGACGCGGGCGGGGACGAACGGTTCGGCCGCCCGCCCCGCGGGGACCCGGGCCGGCGGCTCCGCCGCCCCCTTTGAGCTGCCGGCGCCGGCCGCGGGCCGGCCTCGCGAGGAGGCCTACAAGCTGATCGTCACGCTGTCGTTCATCGACGGCGTGGTGGCGGCCCTCGGTATCTTCCTCGGGCTGACACTGCGCGCGGTGCAGCGCGGCGAGGGCTACTGGCTCGCCAGCGACCTGATCCACGGCACCTACGCCGCCGAGGCCTGGGTGTTCGGGGGGGCCATCCTCTACGTGTGGCTGATGGCGTTCTTTCGCACCTACGAGGTGGAGAACCTCTACCGCCTACAGTTCTGGGCCAAGAACACCGTCAAGGCGTCCACCCTCTGGGTGCTGATCTGCCTCGCGGTGATCGCGCTCTTCTCGGTGTCCAAGTACACCCCGCGCCTCGGCCTGTTCTACGCCGCCGCCGCGATCGTCGGCCTGATGTCGGTCTGGCGACTCCTGGCCTTCGCGATCCTGATCCAGCCCCGGGTCCGGATGGCCGCCTCCGCGCGCCTGATCACGATCGGCTGGAACGAAAAGGCCGAGGGCCTGCGCCAGGCCGTCCGCAATGACGTCTCGCACCTCTGCGAGGTGATCGGCTGCGTCCCCGGGCCCGACGCCAAGCTCGGCACCCGCCCCCCGGGCGAGGTCTCGATCCTCGGCAGCTTCTCCCAGCTCCCGCGCCTCGTCCGCGACAACCGGGTGACCGGCATCGTCCTGGCCGACATGGGGATGAAGTCGACCGACATCCAGCGCCTGGTGGTCTTCTGCCAGCGCCAGTCGCTCGACTTCAAGATGATCCCGGCCTACTTCCCGGCGCTCAGCTCGGGCCTGCAGATCCGGAACCTGAACGGCGTCCCGCTGCTCGGCGTCACCCAGCTCCCACTGGACAAGAGCCTGAACCGCCTCGCCAAGCGCCTGGTCGACATCATGGGCGCGCTGGTCGGCCTCGTGCTCTCGGCCCCGGTCATCGCGGTCTTCGGCGCGCTGGTGTTTATCGAGTCACCCGGCTCCATCTTCTTCCGCCAGATCCGGATGAGCCGCAGCGGCCGGACGTTCTACATCTACAAGATCCGCAGCATGAAACCCAACGCCGAGTCCGGCTCGGGTGCCGTCTGGGCGAAGCGCGACGACCCCCGCCGCCTGCGGGTCGGCGCCTTCATGCGCCGGTGGAACGTCGACGAGCTGCCCCAGTTCCTGAACGTGCTGACCGGCGAGATGAGCCTGGTCGGCCCGCGCCCGGAGCGCCCGGAGCTGGTCGAGCGCTTCAAGGACACGGTGCTCAACTACAACGCCCGGCACGAGGTGAAGTCCGGCCTGACCGGCTGGGCCCAGATCCACGGTTTCCGGGGCGACACCGACCTGCGCAAGCGCGTCGAGCACGACCTCTACTACCTCGAGAACTGGTCCGTCTTTCTCGACTGCTACATCATGGTCGGGACCGTCTTCAAGTACAAGAACGCCTACTGAGAGGGGCCCGGCTCTCCGTGTACGATGCCTCACCTGTGCGCGCAGCGTCCGACCCGGCTCCTCCCAACACTGGTGCTTGCCTTGGCGTCGTGGTCCGCGGCCCGCGCCGCCCTCTGGGAGGATCCGCTCTGGGCCGTGACCGGGACCGCCCAGGTGACCGCCGGCTATGACAGCAACCTCTTCGCCGTGAACAGCGGTCCCAGCGACGATTTCGCGACCTTCCGCCCGTCGGTCGACCTGGCCCGGAAGGACTCGCCGTTTGCGTTCGACACCGAGGCGTGGGCCTCCTGGACGACCTTTGACCGCGAGACCGACGACGACTCGCTGGACCCCGGCTTCAAGGTCACCCTGGCTTACCCGGCCGGCCCGGCGGACGCCGTTGCGACCCAGAACGCCGAGATCCACTGGATCCGCAGCACCTCGGTGGACCTCGACGTCGGCGACCGGGTGAGCCAGGAGGACGCCTATGCCGGTTACGCCGGCAACCTGGTGGACACCGGCAAGCTCCTGCTCGACGGCCGGGCCTCCTTCGACCGGAACGAGTACCTGGGCGCGGCCTACACGACCGTCAACACCGCCGACCTCGGCTCGACCCTCAGCTACGCCCCGCAGCAACTCTTCAAGGTCGGCGTCGGCTACGACCTGACCCTGGGGCGCTCGGAGCCCAACACCGCGGGCCTGGCCGCCCTCGACCGGACGGAGCAGGCCGTCACGTTCCAGGCGGTCGGCGAGTTCTCCCCCAAGGTGACCGGCACGGCCTCGATCGGCGAGGCCTACTCCCAGTACACCGGTTACTTCTCCCAGGACGACTGGGACCTGGTGGCGGGCGCCGACCTCACCTGGACGCCGCTGGAGCGCCTCACCTTCGACCTCAAGGCCTCCCGGGCCCCGAGCTTCAACGCCGACGGCGACGTCGACGTCAGCTCGACCGTCACCCTTAGCATCCGGCAGGAGGTGCGCGGCGGCTTTGCCGTCCACGCCGACGGGACGGTCGGCCGGACCTCCCACGCGCAGGTCGTCACCTACCGGACGGACGACATTGAGGGCGGGGGCGCCGGCCTCGACTACAACCTGACCGGCAAGCTGGTGGCCGCGCTCGATTACGAGTGGACCCACCAGGACTCGAACCTCGAGCACTACACCTACCAGCGCCACGTGGTGACCGCCCAGCTCACGTACAAGTTCTGAACCCGCGCCCCCTTTGCCTATGAAGACACCTCTCCGCCTTGGCCTCCGGGCCGCCGGCGCCCTTTGCCTGGGAGCCCTGGCGCTCCGCGCCGCCGGCGACACGGACGCGTCGGCCGTCCCGGACCACGGGCCGTCCAACCTGCCGTTCCCTCTCAGCGCGGTGGTCGGCGACGACTATCACCTCCAGCCCTTCGACCTCGTGGTCTTCGAGCTCTACAACGAGCCCGACGCCACCACCCAGCAGCGCATGTCGGGCAAGGGCGACCTGCGCCTGCCGATGCTCGGTTCCATCCGGCTGAAGGGCCTCTCGGTCCGCGCGGCCGAGAGCCAGCTCGAGAGCCTCTACCGGGTGGGAGGCTTCTACAAGAATCCCCAGGTGACCCTCTACGTCGCCCAGCATTCCGAGCGCACGATCGCGATCCTCGGCCAGGTCAACCGGCCCGACCGCTTCCCGCTCGTGACGGGCACGGACGCGATCGGCCTCTCCCAGGCGATCGCGATGGCCGGCGGCCTGACCCGCATTGCCCGCGGATCGGCCATCGAGGTTTCGCGGATGACCCCGGACGGCGGCGACAAGCGCTTCATCGTGAACCTCGATGCCTACCTCAACGCTGACAAGTCCGGGCCCGTCTCCGATTTCCAGCTCCAACCCGATGACGTGGTCTTTGTACCCGAACGCTCCATATGACACCTCCGGACGAACCTGGCCTTAACAGCGACGGTGGCCGCAATGGGGCGACGCCGCCCTTCGGCACGACGCCCCCCTACGGCACCGCCGCGCCTTTCGGGACCGTGGCCCCCTTCGGGACGGCGGCCCCCTTCGGCACCGCGGCGCCCTTCGCCCTCAGCCCCTTCGGCCCCGACGGCGGCCAGTTCAACACCCCGGGCAGCCCGCTCTTCACGGACCCCCGCGCGATCATCAAGAAGGCGATCCTGATCATCCGCTCGCGATGGGTGACCGGCCTCATCTTCGGCCTCCTGGCCGCGGCCGGCGTCGGGACCGTCCTCTTCCGCTTCCGGCCGATCGAGGCTACGGCCGAGACGACCATGATCGCCGAGAGCCCGCTGGACCAGATCCTGAACCCGTCCGGCACCCTGCAGGGCGACGGCGAGAAGCAGGAGAACTCGCTCACGAACCACCTCTCGGTGATGACCAGCCGGGCCTTCCGGCAGCGGCTGGCCGACAGCTTCACGCCCGAGGAGAAGCTCGCCATCCAGGCCCCCTACCTGAAGCGCGGCCAGAACCCGACCCCGGCCATCCTGATGTCCGTGCTGGCCAAGAAGATCACGGTCGACCGCGAGACCGAGAAGGAATTCTTCACCATCGACGTGAAGCATATCTCGCCCGACGTCGCGCAGATGATCGCGAACCGGTTCACCACCACCTACCTGGCCCTGGTGCAGTCGCAGGTCCACGCCGCCAACGAGGCGGCCGACGCCATCCTGACCAAGCAGGCCGCGGTCCTCACCTCCGAGATCAGCGCGATCGAGGACCAGCGCCGGGAGTTCCGCAAGGAGCACAACCTGATCTCCGCGGAGGAGAACCAGACGATCCTGGAGGACCGGGTCAAGGCGATCAACCTGGCCCGCGCCGACCTCCGGGTGCTCCGCGCCAAGCTGGAGGCCGAGGTGGCCCAGGCCCGCGAGGACCTGGCCAAGGGACCGCTTCCCTTCACCAACGCGGTGCTGTCGGCCTACGGCGGCACGGCGCTCCTGCGCCAGCAGCTGGACACCCTCCAGCTCCAGCGCGACGTGCTTGCGATCAAGTACGGCCCGAAGCACGCCAAGATGCTCGAGGTCCAGGGCAGCATCGACGCCACCGAGGCGGCGCTGACCCGCAACTTCCAGCAGGCCTTCGAGGACCTGGAGTCGCAGCTGGCCCTCGCCGTCAACTCCGAGCACGGCCTCAACTCGGAGTTCGACGCCGCCTTCAACGAGTCGCTCGAGCTCAGCCGCTCGGCCGACCGCCTGAACACCCTCGCGCAGCAGGCCGACAACAAGCGCAAGACGCTGGATGACCTGATGCAGCGGATCGGCCGGGCCCGGATCGACACCGGCCTGCCCGCCGACGTCTTGCGGGTCATCGACCAGGCCTACCTCAAGCACTCGCTGGTCCCCATGATTGCGATCTACGGTGCGGTCATCGGGTTCTTCGGCTTGATGGCGTTCGCCGGCGCCCCGATCGTGATCAACTTCTTCGACGAGCGGATCAACGGCAACATCGACGTCGAGGGCCGCCTGCGGGTCGACGTGCTCGGCGTCGTGCCCCGCCTCAGCCGCACCCGGAAGGAGGACCGGCCCCATGTCGTCCGCGACAGCGCGGACCTTGCCTACGCCGAGGCCTTCCTGACGCTGGCCAGCCAGATTGACCTGGTCTCCCGCAAGCCCAACCCGCGGCGGATCCTGATCACGAGCACGCTGCCGGGGGAGGGCAAGTCCACCCTGGCCTCGAACCTGGCGACCGCCTACACCCGCCTGGGCCGGCGGACCGTGCTCGTCGACTGCGACTTCCGGCGCCCCTCGCAGCGGACGATCCACAAGATCGCCGGCACCTCGGGGCTCCTGCCGTGGGCCCGCGCCGGCTTCCAGATCGGTCCCGGGCTCCTCGAGCCGGGCGGACCGGTCGATGCCACCGTGCTGGTCGACGGCACGGTCCTCATCCCCGCCGGCGCCAACGACCCCCAGCCGGCCCGGTACCTGATCGCCGAGGGGATGGCCCGGTTCTTCGCCCTCCTGCGGCAGGAGTTCGAGGTCGTGATCGTCGACACGCCGCCGGCCGGCGTCTTCCAGGACGCGCTGATCCTGGCCCGCCACTGCGACGACACGATCTTCGTCGCCCGCGACGGCAAAGCGAACACGAGCCAGATCACCCGCATCCTGCAGGACTTCGCCAAGACCGCGGCCCCGGCGGTCGGCGTCGTGTTGAACGACTTCTCGACCAACGCCGGCCATCCCCACTTAGGGCACCGGCAGCTCTACCAGAAGTACGCGTATTACAGCAACCCGCCGAGGAAGGTGGCCGGCACGAAGCGGTGATCCATGCTGAAGATCGCGTACCTCTACAATCTTGATGCCAGCAGCCCGGCCGTGCAATCGGGCCGGCCCGCCTCCATCCTCCGGCAGCTGCAGGCGCTGGGGAACCAGATTGTCCCGGTGTTCCCGCTCGAGGCACGGCCCTCGAACGGCTCGACAGTCAAGAAGGCGATCTACCGGGCCTTCGGCCGGTATTACCGCGGCGACCGCGATCCGCACTACCTCTTGGCCATGGCGGCGGAGTTTGGGCGCCGGACGCGGGGCCAGGCGTTCGACCTGGTATTCTCGCCCGGCAGCGAGGCGGTCTCGCATCTCGACGTCCCGCAGCCGGTGACGTTCTGCGCCGACGCCACGTTCGCCAACATGCTGGATTACTACTGGGACTTCAGCAGCCTCTCCGAGGACTACGTGCGCAAGGGCCACGAGCAGGAGTCGAACGCGCTCCGGCGCGCGGCCCTGGCGGTCTACCCGTCGAGCTGGGCCGCCCGCTCGGCGGTGGACGTCTACGGGGCCGATCCGGCCAAGGTCGCGGTGATCCCCTTCGGGGCCAACCTCGGCGCGACCAACCGGCGCGACCAGGTGAACCGCTGGATCTCGGGCCGCCGCTTCGAGACCATCCGGCTCCTCTTCGTCGGGAAGGCTTGGACCCGCAAGGGCGGCAACATCGTGGTCGAGACGGCCAAGCGCCTGATGGCGCGCGGCTTCCTGGTCAACCTGGACGTGGTGAGCTCGGAAATGCCGCCGGAGTTCGGCCTGCTCCCCTGGGTGACCCACCACGTGTACCTGGACCCGAACCTGCCGGGCCCGGCGGCCGTGCTGGCGGACCTGTTCAAGGGGGCCCACTTCCTCTTCATCCCGTCCCGCGCCGAGGCCTACGGCCTCGCCTTCGCCGAGGCCAGCGCCTTCGGGCTCCCCTCGGTCGGGACCGACACGGGGGGGATCCCCTCGGTCGTCACGACCGGAATCAACGGCTTCACCCTGCCGCTTTCCGCCGGCGCCCCGGACTTCGCCGACCGGATCGGTTCCCTCTTCTCCAACCGCGAGCAGTACGACCTGATTTGCCGGAAGTCCTTCGATGAATTTGAGCGGCGCCTCAACTGGAAGACCTTCTGCGAGCGCTTCCTCGAGGTGGCCCAGCAGGCCTGCCCCCAGGTCTCCCATCCAACCGAGGGGATCGCATGATCATCACGATGGATGCCCGGCCGCGCGGGGGCCTGAGCGCGCTCGTGCTCGTCTCGTCCCTTACCGCCTTTGCCGCCGGGCTCCTGACCGCCTTCACGATCTCGGTCGGCGGCGAGATGCCGGTCGGGGAGCTGGTCCTGGTCTCCGTCTTTGCCTGGATCGGCTTCTGCGTCCTGGTGACCGGCTCGCTGCCGGCGGAGATCCCCCAGACCCGGCTCTTCCGGGTCATCCTTTTCTGCCAGGCGGTCGCGTTCCTGGCCTACGTCCTCTCGGACCTCTACCGGCACAGCACGCCCCACGACATGGCGCGCGGCTGGGCCCGCATGGTCTTCCTCGTGATCGACATCGTCACGGTCACCTACCTCCTGGGCTGCAGCAAGGTGAACCTGCTGCTCTTCGTCGGCGGCGAGATGCTGGGCACCGCCCTCCAGGCGGCCATCATGGGACCCCTCTACGACGACTGGTGGAAGTTCGGCTTTGGCGTGCCGCTCACCTACCTGGTGCTGTTCCTCGCCTCGCTGGCCGGCCGGACGGCGCTGATCGCCGCCTGCTTCCTGATGAGCGCGGTGCATTTCATCATGGACTACCGCAGCTTTGGCGGCCTCTGCCTCGTGGCGGGGACCGCGACCCTGATCACCATGTTCCCGCGCCGGGTCCGGATGTGGCTGACCATCCCGGCCGTCGGTATCGTGGCCATTGGCGTCCTCGGTTATTTCGTGGTGCGCAACGAATCCTCCAACCGCTCCACGCGTTCGGACATCTCCCGGCAGTGCATGCTGATTGCCGCCTACCAGGGCTTCCGCAGCAATCCCCTGATCGGCCAAGGCTCCTGGTTCAGCAATTCCGACGTCTACCCGAACTTCATGGCGATCCGCGCCCGCATGGCGAAGGAGATGCACATCGGGGGCTTCCCGGAGGCCCATGATGCGCCCGGGGCGGTGGCGATCCACTCGCAGATCCTCGTCACCCTCGCGGAGGGCGGCATCTTCGGGGCCGCCTTCTTCTGGGCCTTCGGCGCGGCGCTCGTCGTCACCATCTACCGGCTGACGTTTGTCATGGAGGGCAACCAGTTCACCGGGCTCTACCTTCTCATCCTGCTGACCTCCCTCTTCAATTGGTTCCTCAGCCCCTTCTCCGGCGCGCACCGCGTCTATATCGCGGTCGCATGCGCCCTGATCCTCTTCCTGCAGCGGACCCGCAGCCCCCGGGCCGCCCTCACCTGACGCCCCATGAGAATCGCGTTCGTCACGGACACCTATACCGACCCGCGCAAGCCCAACTCTTGGTCGGGACTGCCCCATTTCATGCGCCTCGCGCTGGAGCGGAACGGCGTCGAGGTGGAGACGATCGTCCTGTCCGACCCGAATCCCGTGACTGGGATGATCCGGTATGCCTATTGGCGCTTCCTGCGCGGCCGCCGCTACCTGCGGCTCTGCGAGCCGAGGCTCCTGCAGTTCTACGCGGCGGAAACCCGGCGCCGGCTGCAGGACCTGGAGGTCGACGCCGTCTTTTCGCCGAGCTCGGCCCCGATCGCCTACCTGAAGACTGACGTGCCGGTGGTCTTCTGGACCGACGCGTGCTTCGCGGGGATGCTCAACTTCTACGAGTCCTTCTCCAACCTGGCCCCGCGCAGCGTGGTGGCCGGCCATAGCGCGGAGTACTCGGCCCTGAAGCTCTGCTCCCGCGCCATCTACTCCTCCGCCTGGGGGGCGACGACCGCGCAGGAGAGCTACGCCGCCGACGCCTCGAAGTTCCGGGTGATCCCGTTTGGCGGCAACGTGAAGGACAAGCCCGCGCTGGCGGATGTCGAGGCCATCGTCGCCCAGCGCGACACCGCCTCCTGCAACCTGCTCCTGATCGGCGTCGACTGGCAGCGCAAGGGGGCTGATATCGCGGTCGAGGCGGCGCGGAGCCTAAACGAGCGGGGCCTGCCCTGCCGTCTGACGATCATCGGATGCACCCCCCCCAAGGGGACCGGCCTGCCGCCCTACGTCGAGGTGTTCCCCTTCATCAACAAGGCGACCGAGGCGGGCTCCCGCCAGTTCAACGAGATCTGCCGCCGGAGCCACTTCATGATCATGCCGACCCGGGCCGACTGCACCCCGGTGGCGATCATCGAGGCGAACTACTTCGCCCTCCCGTGCCTCTCCACCGCCATCGGGGGGATCCCCTCGATCGTGAGCGACGAGGTGAACGGCCACCTCTTCGACCTGCGGGCCCGCGGCCTGGCCTATGCCGACTATGTCCTCGGCCTGATGCGGGACCCGGCCCGGTACCGCACCCTGGCCGTGGGCTCCGCCGGCTTCGCCGACCGCAATTTCACCTGGGAGGTCTCCGGCGCCAAGCTGACGGCCATCCTGCGCGAGGTGGTCGCGGCCCACCAGACCCGCCGGGGCAGCGCGCCGATCGCCATGGCCTCGGGCATCTAGCCGCCTACCCATGATTCTCCTCTCCGCCACCCAGGACCGCTACCAGCGCCTCTCCCCGCGCGCCAAGGCCGTGGGCTATTTCTTTGTCAGCTCCCTGTTTGCCCGGGGAGTGAGCGCCCTCTGCCAGATCCTGCAGGTGCCGATCGCGATCAAGGCCCTCGGCAACGAGGCCTTTGGGCTGTGGATCAGCCTGATGAGCGTCAGCTACCTGATCACCTTCGCGGATTTCGGCCTGGGCCAGGGCACCCAGAACAAGCTGGCGGAGGCCTTCGCCACCGAGCGGAAGGACCTGCAGCGCGACCTCTTTGCCAACGCCTTCGTCGTCCTGGCCGCCATCGGCCTGATGCTGTTCGTCGCCGGCAGCATCGTCATCCGCTCACTGGACTTCGGGACCCTCTTCCACATCAAGGCGCCCGACGTGCGGGGGGCCGCGCCGGCCGCGGTGCGGATGGTCCTCCTGTTCTTCTGCCTCAACTTCCCGCTCGGGCTCGCCCAGCGCCTATCCTACGCCCGGCAGCAGGGCTGGATGCACAACCTCTCCCAGGCGGCGGCCGGGGTCGCCTCGGTGGTGGGGATCTACATCGCGGCCCACCGGGGAGTGGGGATCGTCGGCATCATCCTCATCGTCCAGTCCACCGTGGTGCTGGCGAACGTCGGCCTGCTCCTGGTCCAGTTCCGCGACCTGGGCTGGCTCGGGCAGTTCCGCGGGAGGATCCACCACGCGACCATGCGGCAGCTGCTGGGCCTGGGCGGCTTCTTCGCGCTGCAGCAGGTGCTGACCGTCGTCCTCTTCGCGCTGCCCCAGGTGATCATCTCGACCTCGATGGGGGCCGCCTCGGTCACCTCGTTCAACCTGGCGCAGCGGTTCTTCAACATCTTCTCGATCATCCAGGGCGCCTTCATGCTTCCGCTCTGGCCGGCCTACTCCGAGGCGGCCGGCAAGCGGGAGTTCGGGTGGATCCAGCGGACGCTGATCAAGTCGCTGAAGGCGACCGTCGCCTTCGCCATCCTCCCGATGCTGATCGCCACGATCGGCGCGCGGCCGCTGATCGCGCTCTGGGTCGGCCGCCACGCCGACCTGCCCTCGGTCGAGTTCCTCTGGATCCTCTTCGCCTGGAACGCCGTGGTCTTCCTGCAGCAGCCCTTCGCGTTCATGCTCGCGGGCATCTCCGAGATGCGCCGCATCACGGTCTACGCGGTGATCGGGACCGTTGCCAGCACCAGCCTGATGCTGGCCCTCGTCGGGCCGCTGGGCCAGGAGGGGGTCGTGCTGGGGCTCCTCGGCGGCTTCGTGCCCTTCTATTTCATCGGCGCCATCGTCCAGTCCTTCCGGGTGCTGAAGCTGCGGGTGCTCGAGTC
>Ga0302196_10004353_pt1 | contig 12864 bp, 7 predicted proteins | sample II_Bog_N1_3_FD_198794 | JGI IMG/M metagenome (GOLD analysis project Ga0302196, IMG submission 198794) | Peat permafrost microbial communities from Stordalen Mire near Abisko, Sweden - II_Bog_N1_3 | ecosystem: Environmental > Terrestrial > Soil > Wetlands > Peat | place: Sweden: Abisko, Stordalen...
ATAGGCCTGCAGCGATTCCTGGTAGGTGTAATCGCCTGCGCCTCCGGGCGGGAACAGGTCACGGGTAATCAGCTCGGCCGAGCAGCTGCCCTTGTTGCCGCCGATGAGGACGGAGTTGCAATAGGGCGTCTCATAGAGGCGGAGCGGGTTATACGCGTAGTAGATGCGGAAGGGCGCGTTGATGATGGGCATGATCACCGAGATTTCGGCGCCGAGCGACATGCGGGGAACAAAGTTGGTTCCGCTGATGGGGCGGATGTCCTGCTGGAAGCCAACATCCGCGCCGGCTTTGCCGCCCTGGCACGAGCCGTTGTTGAAGACCGGGCAGCCATAAAGCGGCGCGGTGAGCGAGGCAAAGCCCTCGGGGCTCTGTTTGAGCTGGCCCTTGTTCAGCGCCGTGTCGATGCCGAAGTCATCGAAGAACGAGAACATGACCGGGCCGGCGATGGGAATACGGTAATCGATGTTGGTAGTCAGGCTGGTATCGCCGCCGATCGAGGCAATGCCGTAGACCGGCAGCGGAATCTGCAGGCACTGGTTCAGCTGCGGGTTGTTGGGATCGCGCGGAACGCAACTGCCGTCAGGGTTGGTGAGCTGGACATTGACGCGATTGGGAACGTACCCATAGGGTGTGGCGCCGCGGATATCGAAGCCTCTCAGATCGGCTTCGCCGCCGGTATAGAAGCGGTTGTTGGGAGGAGCGACGTCGCCGCCGAAGCCTTGCACGTAACCCAGCTGAGCGCGCATTCCCAGGACGTTGCGTCCATTGGCCGACGGGGTCAGGTAATGCATCGACATGAAGCGCTTGTAGGCCACCAGCGGCGAGATGTAGCGCACGTTGCCGCCGATGCCGGCCACCTGCAGAACGGCCGTGTATTCCTTGCCGCTGCGTGGGCGGAGCGGGTTGTTGATGGTGTTGTAAGAGTAGCTGAACGAAGCCGAGCTGTTGATGATGCCGGCCAGCGCGTTCGAGCCTTGAATGCCGGACCGGAAGCTGATGGTCTGGAAGAAGGTCTGTGACGCGGTGGAGAACGCGGTGATGGTCGACTTGTTCAGGCTATAGGTCATACCGATGCGCTGGAAGGCATGGCGCTTGAGCGGATAGCTGAGGGAGAACGTGAGGCCGGTGGAAGCCTGGTTGTAGTTTTGCGTGAGCGACTGCTGGGCCGAGGACAGGTTGGCCGAGAGACCGTTCGAGGTCTGGTAGTTCTTGGCGGCGTTGAAGTCCTGCTTGGTGTTGAACAGCTGGAAGCCGAGGTTGAGCGGCCGGTTGCGCAGGTAAGGCTGGGAGAAGCCGAAGCTGAACTGGCGGCTCACGTTGCCCAGGTTGCCTTGCAGGCTGAGCGTTTCGCCCAGGCCGAGAAAGTTGTTGGTCTGGTAGTTCACGCCCAGGAAGGCGCCGGAAAGACCGCTCACGCCGCCGTTCAGGCCGATGGAGTTCTTGCCCTTTTCCTTCACCTTCAGCAGCAGGTCCACGGTGCCGGCCTCGGCGTCCTGGTGGGCCTCCGAGTCCTGGTCCACCTTGAGCGGCTCGAAGTATTCGAGCTGGTTCAGGCGCAGCAGGCTGTACTCCCACAGTTGCGAGTTGTAGACCGAGCCTTCGTCCAGCATCAGTTCGCGGCGAATCACCTTGTCGCGGGTGATGGTGTTGCCCTGGAACTCGATACGCGAAACGTAGAACGGCTTGCCCTCGTCGATGTCGATGTCCAGCGAGACGGTCTTCTTCTGGTCGTCGTACACGGGCTTGGGGATAGCGCCGAAGTTGATGTAGCCCAGCTGCCCGTAGGCCTTCTTCAGATTCTCCAGGCCCTTCTGAATCATGGTGGCGTTGAACCAGTCGCCGTCGCGCAGGGCAAAGGTGTTGCGCAGGGCCTTCACATTGGAGACGGCCTTGTTCCCGGTAAAGGTGATTGCGCCCAGCCTGTAGCGGGCGCCCTCTTCAACGGGCATCACGATGTCGATGCGCTTGCCCCTGTTGGGGCGGAAGGTAAACCAGTTCAGTCCGCCTTCGTCGCGGATCTGCGTCTTCGGTTCCTCGATGGCCGCATTGGCGTAACCCTTGTCGCGATAGGCCTGGCGGACGCGCTCGGTGTCTTCCTCGAGCTTAGAGGCGTCAAACGTCTGCGGGAACAGGTCCTCAAAGAAGACCGAGTAGGGAATACCGATGGGCTTGAGGTTCTTCATGGCGCGGCGCAGAACCAGGCCGCTGAGATGCTGGTTTCCGGTGAATTTGATGTCGCCCACTTTCACCGTAGGACCCTCTTTGATGTTGAAGTTCACCTGCACCGAGGCCGGGGGGATGTCCTTCACGTCCAGCTTGATGATGGCGAACTGGTGGCCGTGTTCGGAGAGCAGTTCCTTGAGCACGGTGGTGGCGCGGAGGATCTTGGCCGGGTCGTACTGGCTTTCCACCGACAGACCGACCTTCTCCTTCTTGAAGCGGTCGAGGATGTCGGAGTTGGAGATGGAATTGTTGCCCTTGTAGTTGATCTCGCGAATCGTCGGCTTTTCCTTCACGAAGATATCGAGGATAATGCCCTTTTCCGAGTCTTCGCGCTCGATGCGCAGATTTTCGAAGTAGCCGGTGTTCCACAGCGAGTTGAAATCGCGCTCGATGGAGATGGGGTCGTAGACGTCGCCGGGGTGGGTAAACAGCCTGGCGAGCACCGTCTCCTTGGGGATGCGGCGGTTGCCGATCACGCGAATGGAGTCGATGGTCTCCGACTGCTGGGCAACGGCCGCGCCGGCTGAAACCAGCAGCGCCACGGACAGGGCAATGCGGGCCAGACGGCCGGGAGTCCGCAGAACGCGGGACATGGAAGAGTGCTTGATCTTCACCGGGCTGGAGCCCTGCGTCGAGCACAAGAACTGGTGCGGGCCATAGTTCGCCATCTGGTTCGGCTTCACGGGAAGAATATCGACACCCTCACTGCTGAAAAAATCTGGTCCTGCCTCAAGGAAAGAATGATTATATTTGACCGCAGCCACCCCGCCCAAACCGGCAGGCTGCCGCACGGTCCGGAAACCGAGTCTTTCCCAATGAATCCCTGCCGCGCAAAGCGCCGGCGGAACTGGGGCCTAACCCACAGTCTAACGGACGCGAGCGGGTTGGGGTGCGTTTCCATCCCCCTCACGCCGCACGGCATCCCTCTTAGACGTGGATTGGGTGCACATGGCATCCTCATCAGGCGGAGGTTTTTCCATCGATGCAAGATACGGAGGGCACAATCTACCATTTCTCGGCCCCGCTGCTGGATGGCCGCGTGGCCAGCCTGGAGGAGCTTCGCGGGCAGGTGCTGCTGATTGTGAACACGGCCAGCCGATGCGGACTGACGCCCCAGTATGCGGGCCTCGAGCAGCTCTATCGGGCATACAACAGCCGGGGCTTCGCGGTGCTGGGGTTCCCGTGCAACCAGTTCGGGCGGCAGGAGCCTGGGACGGCGGGCGAGATTGGCGCCTTTTGCCAGAAGAACTATGGCGTCAGCTTCCCGATCTTCGCAAAGATCGAGGTCAACGGTACGGACGCCCATCCGCTTTATCGCTTCCTGAAACAGAACAAGCCGGGGGCCCTGGGGTTCCTTACGGGCGGACGGATCTCCTGGAACTTTGCCAAGTTCCTGGTCGACCGCCAGGGGCGCGTGGTGGCCCGCTACAGGCCCTCGAAGGCACCAAGGTCTCTGGCGGCAAGGCTTGAACAGCTGCTGGCGCAGGAGTAGGCCGAAAGGGAATGTCTGCGGGCGAAGGAATGGTTTGGGAAGTACTGAAATGGACCGGATGAAAGCGATTGCGCACGGCTTTCTCCGCTTGCTGCACCCCAATCGAATCAGTGGAGTATGCTCTTTTCATACCTAGCCCGTAGATGGTTCAGGGATGCACCGCAAGAGCCATCCCAGATGAGCCCGGTGCCCGGAGGCAGCCATGCGCCGCAATCTTCCCATGATCCTGATTCGCGTGGCCGTGGGACTGGTGTTTCTGACCGAGGGCGTGCTCAAGTTTGTTCGTCCTGTCGAGCTGGGCAGCGGCAGGTTCGCCGCTATCGGACTGCCGTTCGCGCAGGTGCTGGCGCCGCTGGTGGGCGGGGTTGAGATTGCCGGCGGGCTGGCGATTGCGCTGAATCTGTTTGCGGGCGATGCCGCGCTGGTGCTGCTGGTGGTTGTGGTGTCGGCGCTGGTGACGACCAAGTTCCCGATCCTTCTGGGCCACTCGCTGGGACCGTTTGCGCTCATGAAGCTGCCACGCTACGGGGTTCTGAGCTTTCTTCACGAGGCGCGGGTGGATCTGTGCATGATCTTCGCGCTGCTGGCCGTGGCCATCGACTGCGGCATCCGCTTGGGCCGGCGGAGACAGTGGTACCAGTCGAAGGGTCTGTAGTAACAATCTTCGCGACGACGAGCGCCGAGCCGCTCAATCTTCACAAGTTTGCCGCCCAGGGTCAGGACGGTGGCTCCTGCCCCGTATGCCGCGCGGGTCTTGCAGGTCATACGGGACTGCAGTCTGGGCGGCTACGGCGCCGCCAGACAGATGCAGTCCGTGTATTTGGTCATGCCGCGGGTGGGGCTCGGGGTAGCAGTCCGGGCCGAGCTGGCAGCGGGGAAAAGAGTGCTTGCCTGGTGTCGAGTTTTCCTCGACTTGTATAAGGTTTGCGGGCAGGATGGGCGGCGGGAAGGCCCCGGTTCCGGTACCATACTTGAGGTGCCTATTCGAGAATGAGTCTTAAAGCCAAGCTGGAAGCTGTTATCTACGCTGCGGAGGAGCCGGTCACACTGGCCCAGCTCGCCGCATTGTTTGCTATCGACGCCCTGGAGTGGAAGGTGGAGCAGGAAGCTGCGTCTTCCGTTGCAGCCGCTGCACAAGCTGAGCCGGGAGCCGAGCCTTTACCGCCTCTGAATGATGTCTTTGACTACCTCGAACTGGAGCGGGAGAGTGAAGCCACCGGGCCCGGGCCGGAGGCTGAACCGGAAGCGGAAACGACAGAGCAGGTCGATACGCCTGCTGCTGCCGCGGAAGGCGAGTCCGGCGGCGAACCGGCCTCGGACGCTGCCGCGGCTGAGACGGCCGAGTCCGAAACCCCGCCAGTTGACGCCGAAGCGGAGGCCAAGCGGCTGGCGCGGGCGCGCGACCGCGAGGTGAAGGCGGTGCTGCGTGGGCTATTGGACGAGTTGATCGAGAGTTGCGCCAGCGACGACCGGGGCATTGAGATCAAGGAGATTGCGGGCGGCTATCGCATGGCGACCAAGCCGGAGTGCCACGACGCGGCACGGATGTTTGTGAAGAGCCTGAAACCGGCGATGAAGCTCTCGCTGCCGGCTCTCGAGACGCTGGCCGTGATCGCCTACAAGCAGCCGGTGACGGCGCCCGAGGTGAACGAGATTCGCGGGGTGGATTCGAGCGGCGTCTTCGGTTCCCTGCTGGCGCGCAAGCTCATCGCAACGGCCGGGCGCAAGCAGGTCATCGGACGGCCGATTCTGTATAAGACGACCAAGGAGTTTTTGCTCCGGTTTGGGCTGAAGGATGTGACCGAGCTGCCTTCGATGGAGGAGTTCGAGAAGATGGCCCAGCTGGAATTCGACGAGGCCGACATGGCTGGCGTGGGGGGGATTCCCGAGGAGAACGGCGACTTGCTGCCGGAGATCGACGAAGAACGGGACGAGCCAGAAGAGGAAGACGGAGCAGAGGTCCAAGAGGAAGCACCACGGGGCACACAACAAGGCCCCGAGACCGCCGTGACGGCGGACAGCGATGCGATTCCGGCCGAAGCGGAGCCGGAGAGCACAGAACAACCTGCCGGTGCGCCGGCAGACGAAGCGGCGTCAACCCCCGCAGAGGCCGCGCCTGCTGCGCCTTCCACCCTGGAGCAGGCAGAAATCGAGAATGTCTCCCATGACTGATGAGCAGCGGCCCGATGCGCAAGAAGCAGAGCTGAACGAAACACCCGAAGTCGAAGCACCGGAAGCAATGATCGAAGACGCGATCGACGCCGAGGCTGCGACCGAGGCCGAGGACGTTGCCGACGCGGCCGCCGAAGCCGAGGACGAGGCGGAGAACGAGGTCCAGGCCGAGGCCGGCGAAGGGGAAGATAACGACGAGCCGGAGCTCAAGCCCAAGGCGCGTCCGCCGGCCAAGCTGGAGCGGCTGCAGAAGATTCTTGCCCAGGCCGGCGTGGCCAGCCGCCGCAAGGCCGAGGAGATGATCGAGCAGGGCCGGGTGCAGTTGAACGGCAAGGTGGTCACCGAGCTCGGCACCAAGGCCGACGCGGGCCGTGACCACATCCGCGTAGACGGCAAGCTGCTGCAAGGCGCGGAACGGCTGCGCTACTTTGTGCTCAACAAGCCGCGCGGCTTTGTGACCACCGTGAAGGACCCCGAGGGCCGGCCCACGGTGATGCAGTTCTTTGACAAGATGCGGGAGCGGCTTTATCCCGTGGGCCGGCTCGACTACCTGAGCGAAGGCCTGCTGCTGGTGACCAACGACGGCGAGCTGGCCAACAAGCTCACCAAGGCCTCCGCCGGCGTGGAAAAGACTTATCTTGTGAAGGTGGCCGGCATTCCCAGCGAGAGCGAGCTGGATATTCTGCGCGCCGGCGTAGCCATTGAGAAGGGCAAGCCCGGCTCGGCCAAGGTGCGTACCTCACCGGCGCGCATCCGCCAGGTGCGGCAGGGGGACAATCCCTGGTACGAGGTGGTTCTGATCGAGGGCCGTAACCGCGAGCTGCGCAAGATGTTCGAGGAGGTCGGGCATTTTGTGGAGAAGATTCGCCGCGTGGGCTATGGGCCGCTGATTCTCGACCAGGAACCGGGCAATCTGCGCGAGCTGGACGAGCAGGAGCTGGAACTGCTGCGCAAGGTCGCCGACGGCAAGCTGAGGACGCCCAAGGCGAAGGAGATTCGCAGGCGGAATATTGTGGACTCGCTGCCACCGGAGAAGCCGGCCTTCAAGCCGCGCGGAGAACGGCCGGCCGCGGGGCCCAAAGACTACAAGCCCAAGAGGGCCTTTGGCGTTGACGCGCCGGCACGTGGCAGAACGGGCCCGGCAAAGTTGGGGAGCGGGCCGGCGAAATTTGGACCGGGACGGCCTGCGAGCGGCTCGGCGGAGCGTCCGGCGTGGAACAAGGACGACCGGCCGTCTGCGCCACGGACGTTTGGCGGGAAGCCGGGAGCGGGCCGATCCTATGGAGACAGGCCTGTTGGGCGTGGAGAGAAGCCCGCGGGACGGACATCCGGCCCCCGGCCGGGAGGCGGCAAGCCCTTCGCAGCCAGGCCAGACACGGGACGCAGCTTCCCGCCCAAGCCTGCCTGGAAGAAGCCGGAGGCTACCGAGTGGCCGCCTTACAAGAGGCCGCCTGCGGACAGGCCTGCGCCGACACGGCTGGAAGTGGCGCGTCGACCTGCGCCTGAGCCGATGGAAGACCTGGGGCCGAAGAAGCCTTCGCGGCTGCGCATTGAGCCGGTTCAGGAGACAGAGCGGCAACGGACCGACCGGCCGAGCGCCGCTCGCGCGAGACCCGATCGCCCCCATTCAGATCGGCCCAGGCCAGAGCAGTCAAGAACGGACAGGCCGGGAACAGACCGGGGCGGCTCAGGCCGTCCGCCGTCGGGCCGACCTGCATTTGGCCGTTCGGGCGCAGACCGTTCGGCAGGAGGCCGCTCGAGTTCCACGCGTCCTTTCCGCGCCGAAGGCGGGCTGGCGCGTCCCTTCACCACCAGCAGCGGCAAACCGCGCGCCGGTGGGGCACGGCCCAGCAGCAAGCCGGGCAGAGAGGGCGGACGCTCGTACGGGCCGGGAGCAGGACGCGGCTCAGGAAGTGGTTCCGGCCCGGCCAAGCGGCCTTTCCGGCGCGATGAAGGCGGAGCAACGGGCAGCCGTCCGTCGCGGCCTTTTACGCCGCGCGGGGAAGGCGCTGAGGGATTGCGGCCGCGCGGCGAGGACTCGCGGCCGGAGCGCAAGACCGGCTCGGGATGGAAGCCGAAACCGAGCTTCGGCGGCAAGAGCAAGCCGGGAGGGGGAAGCCATTCCGCGCCCAGGCCGGGCGGGTTTTCAAAGTCCGGGGCCAAGGGCAAACCGGGTGGGGCCAGGCCGGGTGGGGGCAAGACGAGTGGGCCGGGCGCCAAGCGCGGCGGACCGAGGCCGGGCGGGAAACGGCCCGGGGGCAAGCGGCCTTAGCGGCGGGAGAGGATTCCAGTTCAACGTGAACATGGGCCTGAAAATGTGCAGGTTTATGTGAACAAGGACGCGTTTTCTTCTACGTTGGCATGAACGAAAAGGGCAATAAACCGGCTCCATGAGGGCATGTTTGCATCGGCTTCTGTTCGGGCAATGGCCAGACTTTCGGCTTCCCTGGGGCCGAAAAGCCGGACTTCTCCGGCTGGTGAGATGGGACCTGGATGAGGCGCCCCGGATGGTCCGATTAAGGTAGGCCGGGGATAGCGGGCCGGGGAATTTTGCAGCAGAACCGGCCGGCTGCGCAGAGGGGACTCCTACAGAAATTATGCGCCGGCGTGCGGTAATTTTCTGCAAGGCAATATGTGAAGAATTCGCAGCCGCCTCAGGCAGCCCTCGAATCCCGATGGACCCCGTTGTTCCTGCTGTCCCAAGTCTCCAAAACGAGAGGTGCCGGTTTCCGGAGAACTGGGTGAGAGCTTTGGCGCTGTTGGCGGTCGGCGACGCTCGGTCGACACGTTAAGGCTGTCGGATTGGGGTTCGTGGCCACCCATCCTTCGCCAAAAAGAAGGCGAAGGATGGGGCACCCTGGTGCGCGGCCAGGTTAGAGGGTGGCGACCAGCCCGATATAAAACCCTTTTGCTCACAAAATCCTCTGCCGGGCGTCCTTTGGAGTGCGGACTACTCTCTAACAACCGGAGCACAGACTCGATGGCAACGGATGCGGTGAGCTACCCACTTTCCCCGGCTGCGGGAGCGGCGAGTTTGGCCTGGCCAACGGCGAGGAGATTACAATCCTCAGCAGGTATGGCTGCGACCACGGCAATGGACGGCGGCAAGAGCGCTCAGGAACGCATGCAGGCGCGCGCCCCGGAGATGGAGCTGATCCGCGAGGCGCAGGGCGGGTCGCGCGCGGCCTTCGACGCGCTGGTGCGGCAGTATGAGCACCAGGTTCTGCGCCTGGCGCTGCACCTGACCGGCAGCGAGCACGACGCGGAAGACATTTACCAGGAGGCGTTTCTGAAGGCCTACCGGTATATCGGGAACTTCCGTTTCGAGTGCTCGTTTTATACGTGGATCTACCGGATTGTGACCAACCTGTGCCTGGACCAGCTGCGCCGCCGAAAGACGCGGCGCGAGGACCATGCGGTGGTGCTGGACCACTCGGGCGACGAGATTGACCTGCTGGCTTCGGTCTCCGACGACCGGTCGTTTTCCAATCCAGCCAAGGAACTGGACCGCAAGGTGCTGGGGACGCGGATTCAGACGGCGCTGGACAAGCTGACGCCGCGGGAGCGGATGGTTTTCGAGTTGAAGCACTACCAGGGTCTGCGCTTGCGCACCATTGGAGAGATGTTGAGCACCACGGAAGAGACCGCCAAGAATACGCTCTTCCGGGCGACCAAGAAGTTGAGAACACAACTGGCGGAGTTGCGGTAAAGCGGCTCGAGGCAACCCGCCGCGGCGGGTGCGGATTTTTGGGCGAGGTGGAGATTTTCTTTGGGGCTGGAAGGACGTACCTTATGAATTGCGAACTGGCACATGAGCGGATTGTGACGGCGGCCTACGGCGAGCTGCCGGACGAGCAGATGCATGAACTGGAGCGGCACATGACGGGCTGCCCGGAGTGCGCGCAGGATCGGGAACAGCTGCTGGCGATGAAGATCCTGGCCGATGCGCGTCCGGTGCTGGAGCCGCCGGCGAACCTGGTGGCGCGGTCGCGGCTGCGCTTGGAAGAGGCGCTGGACGCGTTGCCGCCGAAGCGCTGGTATGAGCGGCTGACGCAGCGGATGGTGAACAACTTTGCCAGCATCCAGGCCGCGCCGGTGGCCGCCTGCCTGCTGCTGGTGGTGGGAGCCGGGGCGGGCACGCTGGGCAGCTATGAGGTTGCCGAGAGCCGGGCGGCGCACCGGGCGGCCGCGGCGCAAACCGCCGCCCAGCTAGCAGTCCAGACTGAGCCGGCGCCGCCGGCGGCGGAGATTGCCAACATCTCCAGCATTGTGCGCCAGCCCAACAGCGAGATGGTGGATGTGAGCTACAACCAGGTGGTTCCGGAGCACATGCAGGGGTCGCTCAACGATCCGAAGATTCGCGAGCTGCTGATGCTGGCGTCGGAGAATTCGGCTTCGGCCGGGGTGCGGGACGACTCGGTGGGGCTGCTGGCGGCGGAGTGCCGCGCCGGGCACGGCTGCCAGGCGGCGGGGATTCGCGATGCGCTGATGGTGGTGCTGCGTTACGACAAGAATGCCGGGGTGCGCGAGAAGGCGCTCGAAGGCCTGGAGCCCTATGTGACCCAGGATCTGCGGGTGCGCGACGCGGTGCTGGAGGCGCTGCTGAACGACACCGACCCGCGGATTCGCACCGAGGCGGTGAACATTCTGGAGCCGGTGGAGGCCGATACCAGCGTGCGCCAGGTGTTGCACACGGTGGCCAACTCGGATCAGAATCCGCATATCCGGACGGTCTCAAGAGAGGTTTTGAGCCATGTGCCGGAGATTCAATAGAAATTAATCACGCTTGCGGCGACTGCATCGTCAGGAAAGAATGTGGGCCGAAGGCAAAAGGGAACACGAGGGAAGCAGAGATGAGTCACTTTTTGAGGCCGTATTACGGGATGGGATTCGCGTTGGTGCTGGGCGCGGGGATGGTTGCGCTGCCCGGGGGCGCGGGAGCGCAGGGCATGCCGATTGTGGAACTGGTGCAGGGGACGAGCCCGCTGCTGCTGCACACGACAAGCTCGCAGGGCTACCTGGGCGTGGACCTGGCGGATGTGGACCAGGAGAAGGCGCAGGCGCTGAAGCTGAAGGAAGTGCGCGGGGCGGTGATTACGCTCATCGATCACGACGCACCGGCGGGGCAGATTGGCCTGAAGGTGAACGACGTGGTTCTGCAGTTGAACGGGCAGGACGTGGAGGGCGCCGAGCAGCTCAGGCGGATGCTGAAAGAAATCCCTGCAGGCCGCAAGGTGAGCCTGGAGTTCAGCCGCGACGGCAACCTGCAGACCACGTCAGTGGAGCTGGCCGACCGGCGCGCGATGGAGCACGACGTGTGGAACAAGCTGGGCAACGACGGCGACGTGTTTGCGCAGTCGCCGGGGATGGGCGTGCTGGCCGGAGGCGGCGACAATGCGCTGCCGGGCATGTTCCACATGCCGATCTTCGGCAGCACGCTGAACGTGGGCGCGCTGGTGGAGCCGTTGACCGGGCAGATGGCCGAGTACCTGGGCATTCCCAGCGGGCTGATGGTGAAGCAGGTGGCGCACAAGAGCGAGGCGGCCACGGCGGGGCTGAAGGCCTTTGACGTGATCCTCAAGGTGGGCGCGGACGCGGTGACCACGATGAGCGACTGGGACCGGGCGCTGCGCGCCAACCAAGGCAAGCCGGTGCAGGTGACCATTTTGCGCGACCGGAAGCAGCAGACGGTGACGCTGCAGGTGGACTCCAAGCGCAAGACAGGTGAGCTCCAGATGGAGGATCTGTTCCCGGACGGGAGCTGCCCGCAGGTGGCCGAGCTCGCCGTGCCCGAGCTGCTGGCGCCGGGACCGGTTCCGGACACGCTTCTGCTGGTGACTCCGGACAGCCAGGCGACGGCCAAGGCGCTGCGGGATCAGATTCAGGGCGCTGTGGATGGGACTATCAGCGCCGCGATGGCCGGGCAATTCCGCAAGCAGGCTGAGGCGTTGCGCGACCAATTGAAGCTGGACAACTTCAAGATCGACCAGAAGCAGCTGGATGCGATGAAGCAGCAGATGGAGGAGTTCCGCAAGAACTTCAAGCCGGATGATTTCAACCTGGACAAGTTCAAGGTGGACCCCAAACAGATGGAGGAGATGAAGCGGCAGATGGAGCAGTTCCAGATGGATTTCAAGCCGCAGGATTTCGAGGTCGCGCCGGACTGAGTGCGGGAGTGGGTTGGGCAGGGGCGTTCGCCGCGGCGGACGCCTGTTTTGCTTTTAGATCGGTTGGACGCGGGTTCGAGGCTGTTGGCGGGTTGAGGTTCGGGCGAGCCCACCCTTCGCAAAGACCGCGAAGGATGGGGCACCCGCAGGTTGGTGGCTGGGGCTAAGAGTGCGCCACGCGCAGCGACTCGATGTGATTCATGGCAGGCGAGTTTATTCCTGGCTGCTGACGAGAGAGAACATGGCTCCCAGGGGATCTTGCCCGTTGATGATCCAGCCGCCGCCGGGAACCTGCATTGGACCGTTGAGGACCTTGCCGCCGCCGGATTCAACGCGTTTGACGGCCGCTTTGATGGAGTCGACGTTGAAATAGAAGTTCCAGCAGGAGACAGGGATGTGCGGCGCTTTGTTCATCATCCCGCCGTCGCCCATTTGCTTGTGGTCGCCTTCATCGAAGAGGCGATAGAGGCCCATGGGCCCCATGTCCATATCGCTGACCTTGGTCCAGCCGAAGAGCTTGTTGTAGAAGCTGAATCCGGCTTCGAGATCGGTGGTGTAGAGCTCGTGCCAGCCGATGGTGCCGGGAGTGGGTGGTGCGGGGCGCACGGGCGACGGCATGGCGGGGTTGGGCGTGAAGACCACGATGGCGGCGCCCTGCGGATCAGACAGGATGGCGAAGCGCAGCACGCCGGGCACGTCCGTGGCGGGTTTCCACAGCTTGCCGCCGGCTTCAACGATCTTTTCAATGTGCGCGTCCACGTCGTCGACTGCAATGTAGCCGATCCAACCGGTGTGCTGGGGAAGGTGAA
>Ga0302196_10004355_pt1 | contig 12860 bp, 10 predicted proteins | sample II_Bog_N1_3_FD_198794 | JGI IMG/M metagenome (GOLD analysis project Ga0302196, IMG submission 198794) | Peat permafrost microbial communities from Stordalen Mire near Abisko, Sweden - II_Bog_N1_3 | ecosystem: Environmental > Terrestrial > Soil > Wetlands > Peat | place: Sweden: Abisko...
ATCGTATTGCACTTTTATGACATGGCGGTCGCCCCGCGCCAATACGCCCGCCGCAGGGGCGACGGAGTCGGGTCGAGCCGCGTCCCAGTGGTCAAGTTCGAACGGTTGGCGCCCGCCGTCAACCGCCGGTTTCGACCCCAGCCCGACCCCAGCCCGACCCCCACCGGCCGTGCCCAAACGACTGGATTTGGCCGGAGCGGAATGGCGGCTTCGGGCGGTCGAGAGGTCTAACCGGACATTCGCTCCTGCAAAGCGTCGCGGCGACTGTCGACCTGCCGGGGATGACTCGACCTCCGTACAAGCGCACAAGAAGCGGCGCCTTGCTAGCGCTTGCGCCCGTTGACGATGATCCACAACGTGAGGTCCCAGGCGCCATAGACGCCACAGATCAAGAACAGCGCCGCCGCGCCAGCAATGACGCTGGGCGCGAAGGATTTCTCAGCGGTCAGCCCGGCCGCACCGACAATCAGGCACGCATTAGCCAGCGCCGGAACACCTCCGTAGGGAATCCAGTCGGCCCAACTCAGCGCGACGAAATCGACTTTACGTCGCGCAGCGATGATCTTCGTCAGATAGGCTAGGCCGCTCAAACCGCATAGGCAAAGAATAACTGCGGTGGGCCACGGCGACACAGACGGCGCAAGTACGGCCAAGGAGAGCAACAGAACGCTGCCAAAATGAACCAGCGTAGGAGTCAAAAAAGCGCGCGCGCCGATTATTGCGTCCGAACTGGAGAATCCGGCGCCGAGTGTGACCACGACAAACAACAACCCGAGCAGGGAGGCGCTCGCTGCGCCCGTCGTGACGTAGAAGTTGTCCCAGTCGTGGAGCATTGGCGCCATGATCTGGAACACGCGCCAGTTTCCGTACTTTTGCAACCGCATGCCGGATGACGGCTGCCTTCAGGCCAAGCAATCATACGGACTTGAGCCTTTTCCGGTTCGATTGAATGGAAAGGAGCACCGGGCATACCCCTCCCGGTGAGGGGCTTTGCCAATAGGACCTGGGTAGTTTCCGAGTCTATCGCCGGCGCCAGAACGTCCTTAGACTCCGAGCGTGCTGTCGCACCCGAAACGGTCGGAAATCACGGGATTTCGGCGAGGAGGTCAGCGCCATGAGGGATCTAGCGACCTCGAAGAGCCCCGACGTCTCGTTTCCGGTCGGGTATCACGATCTGCACCCGAACGTCAGCATCAACTTTCAGCTGAACCGCTTCTACGGCTGGGTCGGCGACGACAGCATGCTGACCGAGATGCGCCAGGCGGTGACCGGCGTGAACGATTATCCGATGTTCACGAAAATCATTCTCGATTTGGGAGAAAAGGCGCTCGCGCGGCGTGAGGTGCTCAAGGGAGCCTACTATCTGCGTCTCGCCGAGTTCTTTTTGCTCTCCAGCGACGCGCGCAAGTTGCCCACACGCCAGCGCTTTGTCGATCTGCTCCTTGATCATCTGCAAATTGCGCCGTCTGCCTATAGCAGAATACCTTTTGAGACCGGTTGGCTCCCCGCCTATCGCCTCACGCCGATGAAACCGCGGGGAACACTGGTCGTTTTCGGAGGGTTCGACAGCTACATCGAGGAATGGTTGCCCGCGGCGCTGTTCTTTCGCAACGCTGGGTACGACACGGTCCTGTTCGAGGGCCCGGGCCAGGGGGCGGCGCTCGAATTGGCGCATCTGACCATGAGTCCTGAGTGGGAGAAGCCGGTCAAAGCGGTGCTGGACTTCTTCCGCCTCGACGCGGTCACGTTGATGGGATTCTCCCTGGGCGGCGGGTTAGTCATTCGCGCCGCCGCGTTTGAGCCAAGGGTGCGCCGAGTCATTGCTTACGACATTATGACCGACGGGCTCGGGTGCATTTTGCGGCTATTCCCGCCGCCGGCGCAAAAGGATCTCCTCGGCTGGATCGACGCCGGCAACGCGGAAGCGGTCGACAAGTTCTTCGCCGACGCGATGGCCAAGAGCCTGCTCCTGGACTGGATGATGCAATTGGCCCTGCACAACACCGGACTCCGGACGCTGTATGAGGTGATGAAGCACTACCAGAAATACGAATCCGCGAGCATTTCGTCCCGCCTGACGCAGGACGTGCTCCTAATGGCGGGCGCGGAGGATCACTATGTCCCGGTGCACCAGCTGCCCGATCAGATCGCCACCCTGACGCATGTTCGCTCGCTGACCGCGCGTTTGTTCACGCGCGCGGAGCAGGCGCAGAATCATTGTCAAGTGGGCAATATGGGCCTGGCGTTTCGCATCATGAACGATTGGATGAATGGCCTTGGGCCGATCGAAAGTCTGCCCGCGACGCCGAGGTGACGGGTCGTCGCGAAAAATGTCTTTTGGAAAATCAGAAAACACGCTATTCTAACAACTGAGGCCGCTGACGATGCGCGGCGACGAACGGGGGGGCCCGGCGCCCGCCTGCAATCGCCCGTCCTGGCGCCCTCATCCTGAGGCGCCGGCGAAGCCGGCGTCTCGAAGGATGGCTTCAGAGCGCGCGCTAGAGCATGACGCGATTTGACGGAATCGCCAGCATTGTCATTCCCGCGAAAGCGGGAATCCAGAGGCAAAGGGCGCAGTGGCCGCCAAGTTTGGATTCCCGCTTTCGCGGGAATGACATTGCCGAGAGCGCTGTCGGTTCCGTCGTAAGACAACACGCTCTAACGCGATCCCGGGAGCATCCTTCGAGGCCCTCGCTCACGCGAGGGCGCCTGAGGATGAGGTGCGAGGAGGTCGCTGGCGCCTTGACGAAAGATAACGTGCTGATATGGAACGAGTTTTCGCCGCGATGTCAAGCCAAACCCTTGACGAAACTTGACAGAACTTGACGCCGGCCTTGACGCTAGCCTTGACGCCGCCGCTCAGCCGCGCTCGCGCAGCAGGCGCGACTTGTCGCGGTTCCAGTCGCGCGACTTTTCCGACTGGCGCTTGTCGTGCAGCTGCTTGCCGCGCGCCAGCGCGATGGCGATCTTGGCGCGGCCCTTGTCGTTGAAATAGATGCGTAGCGGCACGATCGTCATCCCCTCGCGCTCGACGCCCTTGGCGAGTTTGGCGATCTCCTTGGCGTGCAGCAGCAGTTTGCGCGGCCGGCGCGGTTCGTGGTTGAAGCGGTTGGCCTGGAGATATTCGGGGATGTTGGCGTTGTAGAGAAACACCGCGCCGCTGCGGTCGACGGCGGCGTAGCTCTCGGCGACCGTCGCCTTGCCGGTGCGCAGCGACTTCACCTCGGGGCCGGTCAGCATCAGCCCCGCTTCGAACACCTCGCCGATCTCGTAGTCGTAGCGCGCGCGCCGGTTGTCGGCGACGATCTTGTAGTTGGGCCTCTCCTTTTCCGCCGCCACGCGCGCTCCGTTCCCGTCCGTCTCAGGCGCTGAGCACGCCGGCGTGGACCATCGCGCGGCGGATGACCGCTTCGGCGTTGGCGCTGACCGGCAGCAGCGGCAGGCGGACCTCGTTGTGGACGCGGCCGAGCAGGCTCAGCGCGTATTTCGCGCCGCCGACGCCGGGCTCGACGAAGATCGCCGCATGCAGCGGGGCGAGCCGGTCCTGCAGCTTGAGCGCCTGGGCGAAGTCGCCGTTCAGCGCGGACTCCATCAGTTCGGCGCAGAGCCCCGGGGCGGCGTTGGCGCTGACCGAGATGCAGCCGTGCCCGCCGGCGGCGACGCAGGCCAGCGCCGTCATATCCTCGCCCGAAAGCTGGATAAACTCCGGCCCCATGGCGATGCGCTGCTTGGAAATCCGGCCGACGTCGCCGGTCGCGTCCTTCACGCCGACGATGTTCGGCAACTCGTAGAGCCGCTTCATCGTGTCGACGCTCATGTCGACGACGCTGCGCGGCGGGATGTTGTAGATGATGATCGGAACGCCGATCGCGTCGTTGACCGCGCGGAAGTGATGATAGAGTCCTTCCTGGGTCGGCTTGTTGTAGTAGGGCGTCACCACCAGCACCGCATCGGCGCCGGACTTTTCGGCGTGGCGGGCGAGTTCGATCGCCTCGCTGGTGTTGTTGGAGCCGGCGCCGGCGATCACCGGCACGCGTCCGCGCGCCTCGTCGATGCAGATGTCGACGACGCGGCGGTGCTCCTCGTGCGAGAGGGTCGGGCTCTCGCCGGTGGTGCCGACCGGCACCAGGCCGGTCGAGCCGGACGTGATTTGCCAGTCGACCAGGGCGCGGAACGCCGGCTCGTCGACTTTGCCGTCCTTGAACGGCGTGACCAGGGCTGGCATCGAACCGCTGAACTTCGCCCGCTTTTCCATCTCTTCTATCCGGATTGTCGTGAGGCGAACGCGTCCCGCCCGCGCCCGCGCCGACACATAAACCCTTGCCGCAAGCCGCGAAAGGGGGCGCCGGCAGCGTCAGCGTGGTTAACGATTGCTCAGCAAAGCGCGGGCATGCTGGCGGGCGAGGCTCTCGCCATGATCGCTTTCCGCCTGGCTGCGGCGGCGGCGGGGTTGACCGCGTTGTTTGTCGTCGGGCTGGGGATGGATCCCAACCGGCCGAACCCCGCGGCTCGCGTTGTCGCCGCGTTGACGTCGAACCTGCGTCCTGTCGCCGCTCCGTCCCCGGGGCAGCGCGCGCTCACGCCTTCGGTCGTGGCGGCGCGCGCGCTCGCGCCGACGCAGCCGATCGATTTCGCGCCAGTCGGCGCCGTTGCGCAGCCTTCGCCTCCGCCTTCGCCGGCGCCCGTCGCCGCGCCCGAGCCCGAGCCCTCGCCGGCGCCCGCTCCGGCGATCGAGGCCGCCACGCCGCCGAGTCTCGACGGCTCGGCGCTCGCCGCCGCCGCGGCGCTCTATCGCAGGGGCGATCTGGTCGGCGGCGACGCGCTCGCCGCAAAGGTCGAAGATCGCGCCGAGCGCGCCGCTTTCGACTGGCTGGCGCTCAGGCTCGCGCCGCGGCCGGACGACCAGCGCCTTGCCGCTTTCGCCGCCGCGCATCCGCATTGGCCAGGCGGCGACTGGATCCGCGCGGTCGAGGAGGCGCATCTCTACGCCGACCATCCGCCGGCGGCGGTCGTGCTGGCGCGCTTCGCCAGCCAAGCGCCGGCGACGGCGGCGGGCAAGCTCGCGCTCGCGCGCGCCGCGCTCGAAGCGGGCCGCCGCGACCAGGCGAGCGCGATCGTCGCGCCGCTGTGGCGCGAGGAAGACCTCGACCTGTGGGGCGAGGGCGAGACGCTGAAGACCTTCGCCGCGCTGCTGACCCGCGCCGACCACAAATACCGCGCCGACCGGCTGCTCTACGCCGGAAAGAGCGCGGCGGCCCTGCGCGCGGCGGCGCTCGCCGGCGCCGACGAGGTCGCGCTCGCCCAGGCGCGGTTCGACGCGGCCAACGGCCCGTTGCCGCCGCGCGCGGTCGCCGCAGTTCCGCAGGCGCTGCAGGCCGACCCCGGCCTGCTGTTCGCGCGGGTGCAGGACGCGCGGCGCGCCAATCGCGCCCGCGAGGCGGCCGCCTGGCTCGCCCAGGCGCCGAGCGACCCGGCGGCGCTGATCGATCCCGACGCATGGTGGAGCGAACGGCGCATGGTCGCGCGCGAGCTCATCGATCTCGGCGATCCCCGTCAGGCCTTCGCGCTCTGCGCCGCCGCGGCGCCGGCCTCGGTCTCGGCGAAGGTCGACGCCGATTTCCATGCCGGCTGGATCGCGTTGCGTTTTCTCGGCGACGCGCAGGAGGCGGCGCGTCGTTTCGACGCCGCCGGCGCCGTCGCGGCGACGCCGCTGTCGATCGCGCGCGCCGCCTATTGGCGCGGCCGCGCCGCCGAAGCGCTCGGCCGCGGCGACGAGGCGCGGCGCTTCTACGAGCGCGCCGCCGCGTTCCCGATCGCCTATTACGGCCAGCTCGCCGCCGAGCGGCTGGGGCGCAGCGCGCTGACCTTACGCGCGCCCGCCGCCGTCGCCGGCGACGACCAGCGCGACGAGGCGACGCGCGTCGTCGCCTGGCTCTACGCCGCCGGCCTCGACGACCTCGCCAACGCGCTCGCCCAGGCGGCGGGCGGCCAGTGGACCGACGAAGCCCAACTCGCCGCGCTCGCCCAGGAGGTCGCGGCGCAAGGCGACGCCAACGCCAACGTCGCCTTCGGCAAGATCGTCACCGGGCGCGGATTTCCGCTCGACGCTTCGGCCTTCCCGATGGCCGGCGTGCCTCAGTTCGCGCCGCTCGCCAGTTCGGCCGACCTGCCGACCGTCTATGCGGTGGCGCGGCAGGAGAGCGAATTCGCGCGCCTGGCCGCCTCCGGCATGGGCGCCAAAGGGCTGATGCAGATCCTGCCGTCGACCGCGTTCGGCGCGGCGCGGCGCGCCGGCGTCGGCTTCGACGCCGCGCGGCTCGTCTCCGACCCGTCCTACAACGCGCAGCTCGGCGCGGCCTTCCTCGGCCAGACGATCGCCGACCAGGGCGGCTCGATCCCGCTGGCGCTCGCCGCCTACAACGCCGGCGCCGGCCGCGTCGCCCAGTGGATCGCGGCCTACGGCGATCCGCGCAGCGGCAAGGTCGATCCCGTCGACTGGGTCGAACGCATCCCGTTCGACGAAACGCGCGACTATGTCGAGCGCGTCAGCGAGAACCTCGCCGTCTACCGAGCCCGCTTCGCCGCCGCGCAGGCGGCGACCCAGGAAGCCGCGGTTCGCTGAGGCAGGCGGCGCAAAAATCTGGCCGCGGCGCTTCGCGCGTGCTAGAACATTCAGTGAACGAAAATTGAGAGGCTCGAACGAATGGCGAGGCGGGCGGGCTACGCCGATCTGCCGCTGCATGGCGGGCGCGTGCCGCAATGGCTCGCCGACCGCATGACGCGGCTCGGCGCCGTGATGGCCGAGGCGATCGTCCTCCACTACGGCCGCGACGAACTGCTCAGACGGCTCGCCCATCCGTTCTGGTTTCAGTCGTTCGGCGCAGTGATGGGGATGGACTGGCACTCGTCTGGCATCACCACCAGCGTCATCGGCGCGCTGAAGCGCGGCCTCGAGCCGCTGTCGGACGAGCTCGGCCTGCATGTCTGCGGCGGCCGCGGCAGGCATTCGCGCAAGACGCCCGACGAGCTCGCGGCGATCGGCGAAAGGGTTGGTTTCGACGGCGCGGCGCTGGCGCGCGCCAGCCGGCTGGTCGCCAAAGTCGACAGCGCCGCCGTGCAGGACGGCTACGATCTCTATCTGCACGGCTTCATCGTCGCCGACGACGGCCATTGGGTCGTGGTGCAGCAGGGGATGAACGGCGATAAGCGCCAGGCCCGCCGATATCACTGGCTTTCCGAGGGGTTGACGAGCTTCGTTGACGCGCCGCATGCGGCGATCGAGGGCGAGGCTCAGGGCGAGATCGTCAACCTTGCCGACCATCGCGCGGAGACGTCGCGGACACGGCAGGTCGAGATGCTTGCCGATCTCGCGCCGGAAACGATCGCGGCCGAATATGCTCGAATCGGCGCCGCCGTCGCGGCGCCGCGGCGCGAGCCCGACCAGCTCCTTCTGCCGCACCTTGTCATGCCGGCCCATCACGACGTGCGCGCCGAGGACGTCGTTGCGCGCCGCCTCGCCGGCGCGCTGGCCGCCGCCGCCGAGGCGGGGCCGCGCGATTTCGAGCATCTCCTGGCGGTCCCCGGCGTCGGCGCGCGCACCGTGCGCGCGCTGGCGCTGGTCGCCGAAGTGCTGCATGGCGCGCCGTGCCGTTTCAGCGATCCGGCGCGCCATGCGTTCGCCCACGGCGGCAAGGACCGCCATCCGTTCCCGGTGCCGATCAAGGTCTACGACCAGACAATCGCCGTGCTGAAGTCGGCGGTCGCCAGAGCCAAGCTCGGCCGCGACGAAGAACTCGCCGCGCTGAAGCGCCTCGACGCGCAGGCGCGCCAGTTGGAGCGCAGCGCCAAGGGGCCGTCGGTCGAAGCGCTGATCGCCGAAGAGCGCCGCGCCTCGCCGGCCTACGGGGGCAGGAGCGTGTTCGGGTGGGAGCAGGGGGAGTCCCAACCGGCGCCGAGCGCTCGGTCAGACGCCTAATGCGCTCAGTTCTTCTTCGCTCACACGAACATCCCGCCCGAAATCTCGATCCGCTGCGCGTTGATCCAGCGGTTGTCCTCGGTCAGCAGCGCGGCGACGGCGGGGCCGATGTCGTCGGGCAGGCCGGGCCGGCCGAGCGCGGTCACGCTGGCGATGAAGGCGTTGACCTCTCTGTTGTCGCGCACGGCGCCGCCGCCGAAGTCGGTTTCGATCGCGCCGGGGGCGATGGTGTTGACCGCGATGCCGCGCGGTCCGAGCTCCTTGGCGAGGTAGCGCGTCAGCACCTCGATCGCGCCCTTCATCGCGGAATAGGCGGCATAGCCGGGCAAGGCGAAGCGGGTGAGGCCGCTCGACAGGTTCACGATCCGGCCGCCGTCGGCGATCAGCGGCAGCAGCGCCTGGGTGAGAAAGAACACGCCTTTGAGATGGATGTTCATCAACCGGTCGAAATCGGCTTCGGTCGTTTCGGCGAAGGGCGCATTGACGCCGATTCCGGCGTTGTTGACCAGGAAGTCGAAGTTGGCGCGGCCCCATTTCGCCGCCAGCGCCTGCTTCAGATCGGCGGCGAAAGCGGGGAAGCGGGCGACGTCGCCGGTGTCGAGCTGGAACATTGCGGCCTTGCGCCCGAGCGCGGCGATCGCCGCCGCCGTCGCGTCGGCCTCGGCCTTGTTGGTGTGATAGGCGCCGATCACGTCGACGCCCTTGCGCGCCAGCGCGATCGCCATGTTGCGGCCCAGACCCCGGCTGGCGCCGGTCACCAGGGCGATTTTCGCGTTGTCTGTCGTCATCGTTCGTCTCCTTGCTTCCGATGCAGACAAGATGGCCCGCTCGCCTTCCGGGATAATCTGGCGTAATACGCGATCATTATCCGGAGACAGCGAATAATGGACCGAATCGACGGGATGCGGGTTTTCGCGCGGGTCTTGGAGCGGGGCAGCTTTGTCCGCGCCGCCGAGGATCTCGGGCTGCCGGCCTCGACCGCGACCGACGCCGTCAAGCAGCTCGAGGCGAGACTCGGCGTGCGGCTGCTGCAGCGCACGACCCGCCAGGTGAGCCCGACGCTCGACGGCGAGGCCTATTACCGGCGCTGCCTCGCCATCCTCGACGACATCGAAGAGGCCGAAAGCGCCTTCAGCGGCGCGCGGCCGCGCGGGCTGCTGCGCATAGACGTGCAGGGCGCCCAGGCGCGGCGCGTCATCGTTCCCGCCTTGCCGCGCTTCTTCGCCGAATACCCGGATCTCGCGCTGTTCATGGGCGAGGGCGATCGTTTCGTCGATCTCGTCCGCGAAGGGGTCGACTGCGTGTTGCGCGCCGGCGAACTGAGGGAAAGCGACCTCATCGCCCGGCGCGTCGCCACTTTGCCTGAGGCGACGGTGGCCTCGGCCGACTACGTCGCCCGCTTCGGACTTCCGCGCCGCTGGGACGCGCTCGACGGCCATCGCATGATCGGCTTCCGCTCCTCGGCGACCGGAAACGTGTTGCCGCTGGAGTTCATGGTGGAGGGCGTGCGCAAGACGGCGATGCTGCCCGCCAGCCTCTCGGTCAACGGCGCCGACACTTACGAGGCCGCCTGCCGGCAGGGCCTCGGTCTGATCCAGGTCCCGCGCTATTCGGTCGAGGCGGAGATCGCGAACGGGGCGCTGATCGAGTGCCTGGCGGACACGCCGCCGTCGCCGACGCCGGTCACCGTGCTCTACCCGCGCAGCCGTCAGCTCAGCCTGCGCGTCCGCATCTTCATCGACTGGGTCGCAAAGGAATACGCGCGCTGGGCGCCGCCGGAGCGAACGGCCGCGACGCGCGCGCTCGCGCGTCACTCGAGGCTGTAGCCGTATTTCTCGATGATCGCGCGCGCTTCCGGCCCCTTGAGGAAGGCGAGGAAGGCTTTCGAGGTCGCGTCGTCGGCGCCGGTCTCGAGCAGCGCCGCGTCCTGACGGATCGGCGCATAGAGCGCCTGCGGCACGACCCAGCGCGAGCCGGCCGTGACGGCCGCCAGTTGCGACAACGCGACGAAACCGAGCTCGGCGTTTCCGGTGTCGACGAACTCGAAAGCCTGCGCAATGCTGTTACCCTGAACGATCTTCGGCTGGATCGCGTCATAGACGCCGAGCTTGGTCATCGCTTCGACCGCCGCCGCGCCATAAGGCGCGGATTTGGGATTGGCGATCGACAGCTTGGCGAAGGCGTTGGCCTTCAGCGTCTCGTCGCCTTTGCTGACGTCGAGGCTCTTGCTCCACAACACGAGCTTGCCGATTGCATAAGTGAAGCGGCTGTCGGCGACCGCCAGGCCCGCTTCGACCGCCGCCTTCGGCCGGTCGGCGTCGGCCGAGAGGAACACCTGATAGGGCGCGCCCTGCTGGATCTGCGCGTAGAACTGGCCGGAGGCGCCGAAGCTGAGCACCGCTTCGTCGCCGGTCTTGGCCTTGAAGGCGGCGGCGATGTCTTTCGCCGGCGCGGTGAAGTTGGCGGCGACCGCGACCTGGGTCTGGCCGGCCTGCGCCGGTCCCAGGGCGGAGAGAATGAACGCGCCTATCGCGGCCAGAATAACGCGCAACCTCATGATCTTCTCCTCGAATTGCCGCGTTCGCAGCAAGGTCGGCGTCCGCCCAATCCGGCCCTCTGGCGAAGGCGACCTCCTCGATGACGCGCGCGAAGCCTGGCTCCGCGCGATCTGCGACCTGGACTATGAATTGCGAATAGATAGAACGGATGACGGAGAGATGTAAGCCTGCGATTTCGCGCCAGGCGCGGGGCGATCGGGGGGACACAGTTCGCCGCGGGCCGCATCGCCCTTCAAGCGTTTCGTTGTGCGAACCCGCGGGCCGTGCGGCGGCCTCGGGCGGCGGCCCACGCCAGGCAGATCTTCGCGGGTCGACGCCTCCAGAGCACGGCGATTTGAGCAGGCTTTGTTTGCTCCGGCGCCACGACGTCAGTCAACTGTCCGTATTGTTTATTTATCAAGATTACATATCTCCGTATCGCGGTGAGGTCGATGCGGCGGGTCCGCGCCTCGCCGGCGTCGGACAATCGTCCCGGCTCACTCCGCGATAAGAACCACCTGATTGGGGTCGAAGGTGGCGGCGGCCGCGCCGCCGACCTGCAGCGCGAGCGCCTCGACCTCGGCCCGCGGCGCGACCGCGATCAGTTGCTTCGAGCGGCCGATGTCGAGCCGCACTTCGCTGTTGCGCTCGGCGTCGACGCGCCGGCTGACGGTTCCGACGAACCAGTTGCGCGCCGGCTTCGGGGCGGGGGACGGCGCGACGATGCGAATGGACGGCGCCTTGATCGCCGCCAGAACCTTGCGGCCGGGCGAGAGGCCGAGTTCGGCGGCGGCTTCGTTGGTGACGGTGGTCAGGATCACGTGCTCGTCCGACAGCTTGAGGTGGACTTCGACGTCGACCGCCCATTTCCTGACCTGCGTGACTTCCGTCCAGAAGACGTTGCGCGCCGAAATACGCGCGCCCAGCGCCCACAGGAGGGTCTCCTCGTCGCTGGCCAGACCTTCCTCGGCGATTAGGTTGGAGATTCGCGCCAGACGGTCCTCGAGCTTGCGGAACACGGCGATCAGCCGCCGCCCCGCGTCGGTCGCCTCCGCGCCGCTGTCCGCCGCTCCCCCGACCTTGGTCACGAAGGCGGGGGTGGGCAGCAGATTGTTGACGGCGGCGACCGCCTCCCACGCCGTCTTGTAACTGAAGCCCGCCACCCTCGCGGCTTTGGCGATGCTGCCGTGTTCGATCACGGCTTCGAGCAGCCGGATGCGATCGCGCCCGATCAGGAATCGTCCCTGGCTGCGCAGCGCCAGGACGGCGTCAATTCGGCCTCTCGACATCGGCATCGGCCCGTTCCATCGCCGCCGCGGAACTTAACCCGCTTTTGGCGAGCGCGTCGCGCCGGCGGTCTCGACGCCCCGCCGCCGATTGTCCCAGGCGCCGCGGTCGCCGCCGCGGATCGCGGTTCTCGCCGGCTGGCGGAAGGAGTGAGATTCGAACTCACGGTGGAGTTGCCCCCACGGCGGTTTTCAAGACCGCTGCCTTAAACCACTCGGCCATCCTTCCGTCGCCACGCCACCCTCTCCCGCTTGCGGGAGAGGGCCGGGGCGAGGGCGCGTCGCGGCTCGCCCTCATCCGGCCTCCTCCGTCCTGTGGGATGCGGAGGCCGCCTTTTCCCGCGAGCGGGAGAAGCCTGTGCGTTCCTTTATCAAATGCCGAGCGGCAGGGACAATGCCGGCCTAGACCAGCCGGCTCTGCGCCTTGGCCGCGGCGATGAAGCTGGCGAACAGCGGGTGGGGCTCGAACGGGCGCGACTTCAACTCGGGATGGTATTGCACGCCGAGGAACCACGGATGCGACGGAATCTCGATCGTCTCGGGGAGCACGCCGTCAGGCGACATGCCGGCGAAGACGATGCCCTTGTCCTCGAGCCGTTCGCGATAGGCGGTGTTGACCTCGTAGCGGTGGCGGTGGCGCTCGGAGATTTCCGTCGCTCCGTAGATTTCGGCGATGTGCGAGCCGGGTTTCAGGATCGCCGGATAGGCGCCGAGCCGCATCGTGCCGCCGAGGTTGCCCGCCGCCTGGCGTTTCTCCAGTTCGTTGCCGCGCAGCCACTCGGTCATCAGCCCGATCACCGGCTCCTCGGTCGGGCCGAACTCGGTCGAATTGGCGTGGGCGAGGCCGACCAGCGAGCGGCAGGCCTCGATCACCGCCATCTGCATGCCGAAGCAGATGCCGAAATAGGGCACCTTGCGCTCGCGCGCGAACTTGGCGGCGAGGATCTTGCCCTCGGTGCCGCGCACGCCGAAGCCGCCCGGCACCAGAATGCCGTGCACCCCTTCGAGATGGGGCGCCGGATCGCCGCTTTCGAAGATCTCGCTCTCGATCCAGTCGAGCTT
>Ga0302196_10004361_pt1 | contig 12851 bp, 10 predicted proteins | sample II_Bog_N1_3_FD_198794 | JGI IMG/M metagenome (GOLD analysis project Ga0302196, IMG submission 198794) | Peat permafrost microbial communities from Stordalen Mire near Abisko, Sweden - II_Bog_N1_3 | ecosystem: Environmental > Terrestrial > Soil > Wetlands > Peat | place: Sweden: Abisko...
CGTCGCCGGATTCTCGACGATCATCGCGATGCCCTGTCCGCCGCCGATACAGGCCGAGGCGATTCCGTAGCGCAAGCCCTCGCGCCGCAATTGCCGCGCGACGGTCAGCGCCAGACGCACGCCGGTTGCGCCTAGCGGATGGCCGATGGCGATCGCGCCGCCGCAGACGTTAAGTTTGTTCTCGTCGAGCCCGAGTTCGCGCACGCAGGCGATCGCCTGGGCGCCGAAGGCTTCGTTGATCTCGAACCGGTCGATGTCGGAAATCGCCAGACCGGTGCGCGCGCAGACGGCGCGGATCGCCGGCGCCGGGCCGATGCCCATGATCTCGGGCGGCACACCGACGGCGGCGCAGGCGACGACGCGCGCCAGCGGCGTCCTGCCCTCGGCGGCGAGCCGTTTGCCCGAGGCGACCACCACCGCCGCCGCGCCGTCGACCACCGCCGACGAATTGCCGCCGGTCTGCACGCCGCCGAAGGCGGGGCGGATCTTGGCCAGCGTTTCGACCGGCGACGGCCGCACGTGACTGTCCGCGCCGACGACCTCGCCCTTCTTTTTCAGCTTGATCTGGCGCGGCTTGTAGCCTTGCCGAGCAAAGGTCTCGTCGACGACCGCGACGATCTCGTCGTCGAAATAGCCGGCGGCGCACGCCGTCAGCGCCCGCTCGAACGAGCGCGCGGCGAAGCGGTCGACCTCTTCGCGCGTGATCTGATAGCGCCGGGCGAGGTTCTCCGCGGTGTCGCCCATCGATGCGTCGCAGGACGGGTCGAACAAGGCCTCCCACAGGAAGTCCTTGAACTCGACCTGACCCATGCGGAAGCCGCCGCGATGCGTATAGGAAGCGACCGGATTGCGGCTCATCGATTCGGCGCCGACGCACAACGCCGCTTCGGCGCGACCAAGCGACACCGCGTCGGCGGCCTGGGCGACGACCTCGATGCCGGTGCCGCAGACGCGCTGGACGAGCAAGGCAGGCGCCTCGATCGGCGCGCCGCAATAGAGGCCGATGTGGCGCGGCAACATGTAGGCGTCGAAGCTCGCCTGCGCCATCGAGCCGCAGATCACCGCGTCGATCCGCTCGGCGGGGAACTCGGCGCGTGCAAGCGCCGCCCGGCCGGCCTTGACGCCGAGATCGATCGGCGAAACGAGCGACAGCGCGCCGTTGTAGTCGACGAAGGGCGTGCGTGCGCCCTCGACGATGAAGGCGTCGTCGAACACGCTCGCCAGCGCGCCGCGGACTTCGCTCATGCGTCGGCGCCTTCGGGCTTGGCGCGGCCGCGAGCGGCCCGCTCCGGCCGCGTCTTGACGGCGCGCTTGTCGAGAAAGGCGCGCACCCGCGTCTTCGCTTCGCCGTCGCTCTGGGCGGCGGCGGCCATCAGCGATTCCATCAGGTAGCCGACGCGCGGATCGCTGTCGGCGATGCGCGGCAGCGCCTGGATCACGGCGAAGTTGCTGAGCGGCGCGTTGCCGGCGATCGCCCCGGCGAGCGCGAGCGCCTTGGCGAAGCCTTCGCCTTCGCCGACCAGGTATTGAGCGAAACCCACCTGCGCGCCTTCTTCCGCCCGATAGACGCGGCCGGTCAGCATCATGTCGGCCATGCGCGCGACGCCGATCAGCCGCGGCAACCGCACCGAGCCGCCGCCGCCGACGAAAATGCCGCGCTGGCCTTCCGGCAGCGCGTAATAGGCGGAAGGTTCCGAGACGCGGATATGGGCGGCGGCGGCGAGTTCGAGCCCGCCGCCGATCACTGCTCCTCTGAGCACGGCGACGACCGGAACCGGGCCAAACTCGATCTTCTCGAAGCAATGGTGCCAGACGCGCGAGTGGTTGATCGCCGCGGCCATGTCGCGGTCGCCGATTCCGTTCAGATCGAGGCCGGCGGAGAAATTGGGGCCGATGCCGTGCAGCACCATGGCGCGCACGCCGTCGGGAATGTCGGAGACAATGCGATCGAGCGCGTCGATCGTCGCGTCGTCGATGGCGTTGCGCTTATGAGGGCGATCGACGCCGATCGTCAGAACCGCGCCCAGCCGCTCGACGACCAGAGACTCGGACGCGCGCGTTTTCGCTTCCGCCTTGGATTTGACCACGCCCGTCCTCCCCGCGCCGTGGAGCGCGAAGATAGTTATATGGAATAACGATTATCGGCGTCAAGCGGGCGCTTGGGCGCCTAAGCCGCTCGGGGCTTGCGCTGGGTCCGCTGCGGCCTCGGCGGCGCCGCTTTCTCGTCGAACAACTCGGCGAGCTTCTCGGTCATCGCGCCGCCGAGCTCCTCGGCGTCGACGATCGTCACCGCGCGGCGATAGTAGCGGGTGACGTCGTGGCCGATGCCGATTGCGATCAGCTCGATCGGCGAGCGGGTCTCGATCTCTTCGATCACGTAGCGCAGATGGCGCTCGAGGTAATTGCCGGCGTTGACAGACAGGGTCGAATCGTCGACCGGCGCGCCGTCGGAGATCATCATCAGGATGCGCCGCTGTTCGGTGCGGCCGAGCAGGCGCTTATAGGCCCAGTCGAGCGCCTCGCCGTCGATGTTCTCCTTCAGCAGGCCCTCGCGCATCATCAGGCCGAGGTTTTTGCGCGCCCGCCGCCATGGCGCGTCGGCGGCCTTGTAGACGAGGTGGCGCAGGTCGTTGAGCCGGCCGGGGTTGGCCGGTTTGCCCGCCTGCAGCCAGGCTTCGCGCGCCTGGCCGCCCTTCCAGGCGCGGGTCGTGAAGCCGAGGATCTCGACCTTGACCCCGCAGCGTTCGAGCGTGCGGGCGAGGATGTCGGCGCAGGTCGCTGCGACGGTGATCGGCCGGCCGCGCATCGAGCCGGAATTGTCGATCAGCATCGTCACCACCGTGTCGCGGAAGTCCATCTCCTTCTCGCGCTTGAACGACAGCGGCTGCTGCGGGTCGATGACGACGCGCGACAGGCGGGCAGCGTCGAGGACGCCTTCCTCGAGATCGAACTCCCACGACCGGTTCTGCTGCGCCATCAGCCGCCGCTGCAGCCGGTTGGCGAGCCGGCCGACGACGCTGCTGAGGTTCTGCAACTGCTTGTCGAGATAGTCGCGCAGCCGCTGCAATTCCTCCGGCTCGCACAGGTCCTCGGCGTTGACGATCTCGTCGAACTTGGTGGTATAGGCCTTGTAGTCCGGTCCGCGCCGGTCGCCGGTCGGCTGCGGCGGGCGGTTTTCCGCCGCCTCCTCCGATTCGCCGGCCGAGGCCTCGTCGGGAAAATCGGCCGAGGGGGCTTCGTCGGCTTCAGTCGCGCCCTCCTCGAGTTCGTCGGTGGTGTCCTCCGCCGCCTCCTTCTCCTGGGCGTCGGCCGATTCCTCGCGCTCGCCTTCGCCATCGGCGTCTTCGGCGCGTTCGGGCGGCGTGTCCTCTTCGGGCGATTCCGAGTCGTCGTCTTCGTCGGCCTCGGAGGCGCTCGGCAGGTCGAGCGACTCCAGCAGCCGATGCAGCGAGCGGGCGAAGGCGCGCTGGTCGTGGATCGACGCGCCGAGCCCGTCGAGCTCGGCGGCGGCCTTGCCTTCAATCACCGGGCGCCACAGCTCCACCACCCGCGCCGCGCCGCTCGGCGGCTTCAGGCCGGTCAGGCGTTCGCGCACCAGCATCGCCACCGCGTCTTCGAGCGGCGCCTCGTCGCGCTCGCGCGCTTCGGAATAGGGGGCGCGATGATAGCGGTCGTCGAGCATCGCGGTCAGGTTGGCGGCGACGCCCTCCATCCGCCGCGCGCCGATCGCCTCGACCCGCGCCTGCTCGGCGGCGTCAAACAGCGCGCGCGCCGCCGGATTGTGCGGTGCGTGGCGGCGGTGGATGGCGTCGCTGTGGCAGGCAAGGCGCAACGCCATCGAATCGCCGACGCCGCGCAGGATCGCCGCCTCGCGCGCGTTGGGCTTGCGCGGCGGCTCCGGCAGCCGCGCGCGCGCGCCGTCGGGTCCGCTGACCAGGGCCGGCTTGTCGGCGGCGAAGGCGACTTCGAGGTCCGGCCGGCGCGCCATCGCGCGCGTGCACGAGGCGAGCGCGCGCTTGAACGGCTCGGCGGGCGATTCGGCCTTGCCGGACGGTTTGCGGTTGGTCGGTTTGACGTCGACGGTCGTCATGAGGGCCTGGGTTCGGACGTCGGTCGCGGATCGGGCGAGCGTTCTCTATAGGCTCGGCTCGACTTTGCCGGCAAGGCGCACGTTGGCCGTCGGGCGCCCGAGTGAATTCACAATCACGACGCCGAGAATGGCGATCGCGCCGCCGACCAGGGTCGGCGCGCTCAGGCTCTCGCCGAGGGCGGCGGGCGAAGGCAGGGAGGTCACCGCGCTTTATCGCCGGGTCGAGGCGATCGAGATAGCGATAACTTGAGCGATCGCGGCGACGCCCTCCCGTCGTCGCTTGCGGAAGCGTTAACCTTTCCGCGCGGCGCCCCGGGGTCGATTTCAGCGTCCGTTAACGGGGCGGCCTCACGATCGCGGCGCCATTTCTCGTGTTTGGATCCTCATCGTGCGCCCCATTGCCGCTGTTCGCTACCTTCTCCCGCTGCTGGCGCTCGGCGTCTTCTGGTGGCGGCAGCCAGAGGTCGTTTCGCCGCTCATGCGCGGCGGGATCGCCATCAACCTCGGAACCGTCGATCAGCCGCGTGAGCTCGTCGTGCCGACGGCGCTGCTGCTCATCGCCCCGTTCGCCCTGCGCTTCGGCGTGCCGCTGATTTTCAAGGCGGCGTTGCTGTTGCCATTCGCCGCAACGGCGCTCACGCGGCGGACCGGACGCGGGCCGACGTTCGACCCCGCACGCGACCTGCAGAGCGATTCCTTGACGCCTGGCTCTGGGCAAGACGACGCCGTCGACAAGGCGATCGCCGCGGCGCTTGCCGCCCGCAGTTCTGACCCGGGGGCCCAGTCGACAGGCTTGGCCAAAGTCGGTTCCGCCGGCGGGCCGCAATTCCCGACCCGCCCATTCGGCCACCGTGACGCGGCGGCCTGATTGACGGCGAGGCCGCCGTCCTCAAAGCGTCGCCAGCAGCCCCTGCAGTCCTTCGCGCAATTTCGCCGCAACCCGCTCGTCAGCGGCGATCGCCGTCGCTCCTGCGCTGCGCGACCCGAGCGGAAGGGTCATGCAGGCTTCGGGCACGACACGTGCGCTCATCGTGGCGAGGATTTCACGCAGTTGCGCCTGGGCGTGAAAGGCGCGCGGCGCGACGTTGATCAGCATCGTCGGCTTGCCGGCGAACGCCTCGCTGCCGACCAGCCAGTCGAGCGCGTTCTTCAGCGCGCCGGAAATCCCGTGAGCGTATTCCGGCGCGGCGACGATCAGCCCGTCGCAGGCCTCTGTCTTGCGGCGCAGCGCGGCGACCGGCGCCGGCAACGACGAGCCGGGTTCTTCGTCGTCGGGGTTGAAGGCGGGCAAAGCGGCGAGCTCGTCCCAGATCTCGATCTCGACGCCCTCTGAAGCGAGCAGAACCAGAGCTTCGAGCGCGGCGCGATTGACCGAGGCGCGCCGCAAACTCCCGCAAAGAGCGAACAGCCTGACGGCGCGCAACGGCGCCTCAGGTCAGCGCGACGTTCAGCGCGCTCTCCGGCAGATCCTGGCCGAAGCAGCGCTGGTAGAATTCGGCCACCAGCGTGCGCTCGAGTTCGTCGCACTTGTTGAGGAAGGTGAGGCGGAAGGCGAAGCCGATATCCTTGAAGATTTCGGCGTTCTCCGCCCAGGTGATCACCGTGCGCGGGCTCATCACCGTCGACAGGTCGCCGTTGATGAAGGCGTTGCGGGTGAGGTCGGCGACGCGCACCATCTTGTTGACGATGTCGCGGCCTTCCTTGCCGCCGCGATAATGCGGCGCCTTGGCCAGCACGATGTCGACTTCCTTGTCGTGCGGCAGGTAGTTGAGCGTGGCGACGATCGACCAGCGGTCCATCTGGCCCTGGTTGATCTGCTGCGTGCCGTGATAGAGGCCCGACGTGTCGCCCAGGCCGATCGTGTTGGCGGTGGCGAACAGGCGGAAGCCCGGATGCGGGCGGATGACCCGGCGTTGGTCGAGCAGCGTCAGCCGCCCGGAAACTTCCAGCACGCGCTGGATGACGAACATCACGTCAGGGCGGCCGGCGTCGTATTCGTCGAAGCAGATCGCGATGTTGTTCTGCAACGCCCAAGGCAGCATGCCGTCACGAAATTCGGTGATCTGCTTGCCGTCCTTGAGCACGATCGCGTCCTTGCCGACGAGGTCGATGCGCGAGACGTGGCTGTCGAGATTGATGCGCACCAGCGGCCAGTTGAGCCGGGCGGCGACTTGCTCGATGTGGGTCGACTTGCCGGTGCCGTGATAGCCGGTGATCATCACGCGGCGGTTGAAGGCGAAGCCGGCGAGGACCGAGAGCGTGGTGTCGCGGTCGAACAGATAGTCGGGATCGAGGTCCGGCACGTGCTCGTCGGGCGCCGTGTAGCCCGGGGCCTTCATGTCCGAATCGATGCGGAACGCCTCGCGCACGGAAATCAGCGCGTCCGGGGCGCCGGGGGCTGCGGGCGTCACGGTCGAAGGCGGAACAGGCGCGGGTCTCATCGGTCCTCCATGCCCCAGCGCGGCGGGCGGCGGGGTGACGTTCACACTATAGGCGCGCCCGCGGACGGGCGAAACGCCGATCGGCCCATGAAATTAACGTAAAACTGCCCGCGGGGCCGCGCCGGGCGCTCAGACCAGCTTGTTGGCCCTGAGGTAATTATAGGCCTGAATGATTTCGCGCAATTTGTCTTCCGAGGAGCGGTCGCCCCCGTTGGCGTCGGGGTGGTGGCGTTTGACCAGCTCCTTGTAGCGCGCCTTGATTCCGGCCTCGGCGGCGTTGGCGTCGAGGTCGAGGACGAACAACGCCTTCAGCGCCAGTGCGTTGTAGCGCGGGGCAGGGGGCTGGCCGTCGGCGCGTCGCGCGCCGCGCCGACGCATGTTGCGCGCCTCGGCGTAGATCGTCTCGTCGACATGGCGCCCGCCGGCCCCGCCGCGCGGCCCCATTTTCCACGTCGGGCGGTGGCCGATGACCTCCGCCTGACGGAACTTGGCCAGCGATTCGTCGTCCATGCCGCGGAAATAATCGTAGGTCGCGTTGTATTCGCGGACGTGGTCCTTGCAAAAGCAGAAGTACTCACCTTCGCGTTCGCGCCCCTTGGGCGCGCGGAACTCGCCTTCGGCGGCGCAGCCGGGAAAATCGCAACGCGTCGTCGTCGGCGGCGCCGGCGTCTCGGCGGCGGCGCGGCGCGGTTTGATTCGAATGCGGTCGAAAAGGCGTGAATTGAGATCCATCGGCGAACCTTAGGCGCCGACTCGCCTGAGCGGCAAGAGTCGAGTCGACGATCGTGTCTTTGACAAGCCGCGCGCCGCGAGGCAAGTCGGGCGCGCGAGGAACGCGACAATGACCAGAAAAGACCGCATCGCCGCCGCCCTGACCGAGGCGCTGCGCCCAATCCGACTGGATATCGTCGACGAATCAGACCGCCACGCCGGCCATGCCGGCGCCCACCCCGGCGGTCAAACCCACTACCGCCTCCATATCGTCAGTCCGGCCTTCGTCGGCAAGAGCCGGGTCGAACGCCACCGCATGGTCAACGCGTTGCTGGCGGGCGAATTCGCCAGCGGGCTGCACGCTTTGGCGATCGCCGCGGCGGCGCCGGACGAAGCATGAGCGCGCCGGAGACCGGCGACTTCGGCCCTTACGCCTTCTCCCTCACCGCCGACGAAGCGCGAATCGCCGCCGCGCGCGCCGGCCTCAGGCGCGCGCTCGCCGGCGGGCTGACCGGCGCCCATTTCGCGCCGCTCGCCGCTTTCGTTCTGGCGATCTTTTTCGTCGCCGTCCTGGCGCTGACCGGGCTCCTCGGCCGCCGCCCGGCCGAGGCGGCGCTGCTGATCTGCGCCGCCGCCTTTCTGGCCCAGCGGCTTGTCACGCGGCGGCGCTTCTTCGTCAGCCGCCGCCTCGCCGAGGTCGAGATCGCGTCTCTGAACGCCGCCGGCCCGCTAACCCTCGCCGTCGAAGCCGACGGCCTCTGTCTCGACGGCCTGCCCGCGCCGATGCGCTGGGCGTTCGCCGACTGCCTCGAGGCCGAAGACGCCGGCGGCCTCGTCTATCTGTGGCCGCGCCGGGGCGCGCCGGCGATCGCGCCCACGCGCATCTTTCGCGACCAGGCGGAAGCGTTACGCTTCGTGCAATTCCTGCGCTCGCGGCTGCCGCGCCGCCTTGCCGGGTCAGCGACGGACGACTAGAAACCGCCTGCAACCAGCAAGGGCCGGGATCGATGCGCATCGCGATGATTGGCGCCGGCTATGTCGGCTTGGTTTCGGGGGCCTGTTTCGCCGACTTCGGTCACGACGTCGTCTGCGTCGACAATGACCAAGGCAAGGTTGCGGCGCTCGTGGCCGGCCAGTCGCCGATCTACGAGCCGGGCCTGAGCGAGCTCATCGCCGCCAACCAGCGCGCCGGCCGGCTGTCGTTCACCGGCGACATCCGCGAAGGGATCCGCGGCGCTCAGGCGGTCTTCATCTGCGTCGGCACGCCGACGATGCCCGGCGACGGCGGCGCCGACATGCGCTACGTCTATCAGGCGGCGCGCGAGATCGGCGAAGCGATCGAAGGCTTCGTCGTCGTCGTCAACAAGTCGACCTCGCCGATCGGCGCCTGCGACGAGATCGAGCGCGTCGTCGCCGAACGCGCGCCGCGCGAGTCCTTCGTCGTCGCCTGTAACCCAGAATTCCTGCGCGAAGGCGCGGCGATCGACGATTTCAAACAGCCCGACCGGGTGGTGATCGGCATCGAGGACGACGCCGCGCGGCGCGTGATGCGCGAGATCTACCAGCCGCTCGAGCGCAACGGCAGTCCGATCGTCTATACGACGCGCCGGACCGCCGAGCTGATCAAGTACGCCGCCAACGTCTTTCTGGCGATGAAGGTCACCTTCATCAACGAGATGGCCGACCTGTGCGAGAAGGTCGGCGGCGACGTGATGGACGTCGCCCACGGCGTCGGTCTCGACAAACGCATCGGCCGCCGCTTTCTCAACCCCGGCCCCGGCTTCGGCGGTTCGTGCTTCCCGAAGGACACGCTGGCGCTGACCAAGCTGGCGATCGACGCGCGCTCGCCGATGCGGCTGGTGGAGACGCTGGTCGAGGTCAACGACAAGCGCAAGGTGGCGATGGCAGGCAAGATCGTGCGCGCCTGCGGCGGTTCGGTGAAGGGCAAGCGCATCGCCGTGCTCGGGCTGACCTACAAGCCCAACACCGACGACATGCGCGACGCGCCGAGCCTGGTGATCGTGCCGCTGCTGCAGCAGGCGGGGGCGACGATCGTCGCCTTCGATCCGGAAGGAGCGAAGCAGGCGGCCAAGCTGCTGCCCGGCGTCGAGTTCGCCAGCGGCCCCTACGCCTGCCTGGAGGGGGCCGACGCGCTGGTGGTCGTCACCGAATGGGACGCCTTCCGCGCCCTCGATCTCGCCCGCGTCAAGGCGGCGCTGCGCGCGCCGGTGGTCGTCGATCTGCGCAACATCTATCCCCAGGGCGCGATGCGGGCGATGGGGTTCCAATATGTGGGAATCGGGCGGGGGGCATAGGACTGTCGTTGCCGCCGCCCGAGCTGCCCGACGCCTCGCTCCAGCCGACGCCGTTACAAGACAGCGTGACAAAATTCGTCGCGGCGCCAGCGGCGGTTGACGTTACGGCAGCAACGAGAATTAAACGCCGCCAACGGGTTGACGGAAACAGGGCGGCGAACATGGGGCGCGAGGGAAAAAGCGATGGGGTCAATCTCGCGACGAATACGGCGGTCGATCGGACAGGGGCGGGCGCCACGGTCTCGGCAAGCGTCGGCGGCATCGCCGTTGTCTATTCCCGCTCACCGACGCACAAGCACTATTCGCTCGCCGACATCGAATGGCTGATTCTGCCAGCAGTGTTGAGCGGCCAGTTCTATGTCGTCGAAGCGGCGAACGATCAGACCGGGTCTCGCGATCCGATCGCGGCGGCGACCTGGGCGTTCGTTTCGCCTGAGGTCGACGCGCGTCTGTTGTCCGAGAATTCCCGCCGAATCCGCTTGCGCCCCGGCGAATGGAAATGCGGCGAGATCGGCTGGATCGTCGACTGGGCGGGCGATCCGCGCGGCGTGTCCGCCGCGATCGATTGGCTCAAGGCGGGGCCGTTCAAGGACAAGAACGCAAAGATCGTGGTGCGCGATCTCGGCGGGCAGGCGCGCGTCGCGACGCTGAACGACGTCGCCGCCGCATCGGCGGAGCAAGGCCAGACGCGGTGAGCACGGCTTTTCGCGTCGCAGATTCCGCTCGGAATCGCTCCGCCGCCCTCACTTCTTCACCGTCACCGCTTGGCCGGTCAGCCGCTTCACAGCGTCGGCGGCGCCGGTGTTGCCTTGCTCGGCGGCGCGGCGATACCAGCCGACCGCCTGGTTGACGTCGACTGCGGTTCCCTGCCCGTGCTCCAGCAGCGAAGCGAGGTCGAACTGCCCGTCGGCGTTTCCCTGTTCGGCGGCGTTGCGATACCAGTTGAACGCCTGCGCGTAATCCTGCGTCACGCCGTGGCCGTCGCGGAAGAGATCGCCGATGTCGACCGCCGCCAGCGCATTGCCCTGGTCAGAGGACTTGCGATACCAGGTCATCGCCTGGTCGTAATCCTGCGCGACGCCGTGGCCCATGGCGTAGAGATAGCCGACGTTGTCCTCAGCCGCGGAATTGCCCTGCGCCGCCGCCTTCTCGAACCAGCCCTTCGCCTCGACATAGTCCTGCGCGACGCCCTGGCCGTTCATCAGCAGCACGCCGAGATTATTCTGGGCGATCGATTGGCCCTGTTCGGCCGCCTTGCGGTACCAGACGACCGCCTGACCATAGTCCTGCGCGACGGCGCGGCCCTTTTCGTAATAATAGCCGAGGTTGTTCTCGGCCGACGCGTTGCCCTGTTCGGCGGCCTTGCGGTACCACGCCAGCGCCTGGGCGAAGTCCTGCGTGACGCCTTGGCCGTTGGCGTAGAGATCGCCGATGTCGGCTTGGGCGATCGCGTTGCCGAGGTCGGCGGCCTTGCGATACCAGGACATCGCCTGGGCCCAGCTTTGCTGCACGCCGAGGCCGTTAGCGTAGAGATAGCCGATGTTGTCGAGGGCTGACGAGTCGTTCTGGTCGGCGGACTTCTTGAACAGCGTCATCGCCTGCGTGTAATCGCGGGTCACGCCCGTGCCGTTCATGTAGAGCAGGCCGAGATTATTCTGGGCGATCGCGGCGCCCTGGTCGGCGGCCTTCCGATACCAGGCGACCGCCTGCGCATAGTCCTGCGCGACGCCGCGGCTGCGTTCATAGAAATAGGCGACGCTGGTCTCGGCCGGCGCGTAGCCCTGGTCGGCCGACTTGCGGTACCACGCCAGCGCCTGGGCGTCGTCCTGCGGCGAGCCTTGGCCGTTGGCGTAGAGATCGCCGAGATTGTTCTGCCCCGCCGCGTCGCCCTGATCGGCCGCCTTGCGGTACCAGTCGGCGGCGAGCGCGAAGTCCTGCGCCACGCCGCCGCGGCTGTTGGCGTAGAACAGGCCGAGGTTGGTCTGAGCGGCGGCGAGGCCCTGATCGGCCGCCTTGCGATACCAGCTCAACGCCTGCGCGTCGTCGCGGGTCACGCCCTGACCATTGGCGTAGAGATCGCCGACGGCGCTTTGCGCCAGCGCGTAGCCCTGGTCGGCGGCGCGGCGGAACCAGCTCATCGCCTGCCCATAGTCGCGCGTCACGCCATGGCCGTCGGCGTAGAGCTTGCCGAGGTTGGTCTGGGCGGCCCAATTGCCCTGGTCGGCGGCGCGCCGGTACCAGCTCATCGCCTGGGCGTAGTCCTGCGTCACGCCGTGGCCGTCGGCGTAGAGCTGGCCGAGATCGTTCTGAGCGACGGCGTTGCCCTGCTCGGCGGCCTTGCGCAGCCACTCGGCCGCCTGCGCGTAGTCTTGCGCAACGCCCTGGCCGCGTTCGTAGAGCGAGCCGATGTTGGCCTCAGCCACCGAATAGTTCTGATCGGCCGCCTTGCGGTACCAGGTCATCGCCTGGGCGAAATCCTGCGGCGCGCCGAGACCGTTGGCGTAGAGGTAGCCGATGTTGTTCAGCGCCACCGCATAGTTCTGGTCGGCGGCCTTGCGGTACCAGGTCATCGCCTGGGCGGTGTCGCGCGTCACGCCGCGGCCGTAGGCGTAGAGATAGCCGACGCCGGTCTCGCCGGCCGCGTCGCCCTGATCGGCCGCCTTGTGGAACCAGGTCATCGCCTGAGCGTAATCCACTGGCACTCCGCGCCCGGTGACGTAGAGATTGGCGAGGCTCGCCTGCGCCGACGCATAGCCCTGGTCGGCCGCCTTGCGATACCACACCACCGCCTGGGCGAGATCGAGCGAGACGCCCTGGCCGTTGGCGTAGAGATTGCCGAGGTTGTTCTCGGCCGCCGGATAGCCCTGATCGGCCGCCTTGCGGTACCAGATCATCGCCTCGACCGGATCTTTGCCGACGCCCAATCCATTGCCGTAGAGATCGCCAATCGCGTTTTGCCCCACCGCGTCGCCCGCGTCGGCCGCCTTGCGGTACCAGCTCATCGCCTGGCCATAGTCTTGCGCCGCGCCCTGGCCGGTGCGGTAGCGGTCGCCGGCGGCGACGGCGCTCGCCGCGACCTCCTGCGGCGACGGGAACATCTTGTCCTTGAAGGCGAAAAAGCCGCCGCCGCCGACCAGCGCCAGCACAACCGCCGCCGCCGCGACGATGAGCGCGGTTCGGTTCGCTGCCGCCGGAACGACGCTTGCAGCGCCGGCAATCGGCGCCGGACCGCGCGATGCGGGGACCGGCGGCTGCATCGGTGGCTCGGCGGTCGTCGTCGTGGCCGTTGCGCGC
>Ga0302196_10004363_pt1 | contig 12846 bp, 11 predicted proteins | sample II_Bog_N1_3_FD_198794 | JGI IMG/M metagenome (GOLD analysis project Ga0302196, IMG submission 198794) | Peat permafrost microbial communities from Stordalen Mire near Abisko, Sweden - II_Bog_N1_3 | ecosystem: Environmental > Terrestrial > Soil > Wetlands > Peat | place: Sweden: Abisko...
CGAGTTCGCGCCACTTGTCCACGAAGCACTCGATGAATTGCGAGCGGCTATTCGTTCCAACGATGCGGACACCCCGCCAGGTTCCGCGAAACTTCTGAGGTCCTAATCCTCCCGAGGGACGACACGTCTCGGGAAGGTGTCGCCTCGAGTCGAGGATCGTGGGCATCACTCGACTGACCGATGATCACTCCTACGCCGTCCCTAGCGCAGCGGGTTATTCGGCTCTTCGGATTTCAGCGTCTCTTTGTGGTGGGCCGCCCGGGTCTCGATCCCGGCACCTTGGGATTAAAAGTCCCCTGCTCTTCCGGATGAGCTAGCGGCCCGCGCCTGCAAGATAACTGACGAACCGGGTACCCACGGCCAGCCGGCGCCTCAACCGATGGCAGCGAGCGTCGGGACCACTGGTCCCCAGGTCTCCTCGAGCCACCGTGAGGGCTCCGAGCCCGCGGCGCGGATCACGATGGCGTTGACGCCGGCGCCATGGAGCGCCTCGGCCTCACGCACCATGGCGTCAGGTCCGGCGTCGTCCGCCACGCCGATGAGGGCCGTCACCTCAATCTGGGTGAAATCACGGCCCACCTGGTCGCAGTGGCGTCGCAGCACACCCACCTTGTGCATCACGGTCTCGACGTCCCCGATGATGTTGCAGGCGTCGGCGTACACCGCGACCAGCCGCAGCGTCTTGCGCTCCCCACCGCCCCCGATGAGCACCCGCGGGCGGGGTGTACTGACAGGTTGGGGCGAGCACAGCGTCTCGGCCAGTTGATAGTGCGTACCCGCGTAGGGGCCGTTGTCGTCGCTCCACATCTGGAAGCAGATCTGCAATGTCTCCTCGAGCCGCTCGTAGCGCTCGCTCAGGGGCGGGAACGGCACACCGAGGCCCAGGTGCTCCCGCTCGTACCACGCCGCCCCCAATCCGAGCTCCGCCCGTCCTCCGGACAGGACGTCGAGCGTCGTGATCGTCTTGGCCAAAAGGCCGGGATGACGGTAGGTCACACCGCCCACCAGGAGCCGGAGGCGCAAGCGCTCCGTCTTGGCCGCGGCGAATGAAAGCGCGGTGTACCCCTCGAGCATCGGCTCCTCGGCGGGCCAGAGCATTTCCATCTGGAACCAGTGGTCCATGACGGAAAGGGTCCGAACCCCGATGGCCTCCGCCGTCCGGGCCAGCTCGGCAAATGTCGGCCCGATGGCCGCAGCTCCGCCCGGCCAGGTGAAGCGGGGTACATGCACATCGAGTTCCATCTGGTGCCTCCGTCGTGTCTGCTGCTTATCCGCACCGGTCTATCCGGGCGATGCGTTCGCCGGCGCAGTACCTGATCCCGTCCTCCGAGCACCCAACGGCGACGGTCCACGATCCCTGCGGCCGACTGACCCTAGGCTGCCCGCATGCATTCGAAGGGTTTTCGCCACTCGGCCGCGCTGGCCTTGGCTCTCAGCGCCACACCGATCATCCTCGGTGTCTTGTCGGTCAGCGCCGCCGCCCAGGACACGACCACGACGACGGTTCCCGTCACGACGACCACGGCTGCGCCGCCGACCACGACGACGGTGCCACCGACGACGGCCCCCACCACCACGACGACGGCCCCCACCACCACGACGACGCATGCGCGGCCGACCACGACCACCTCGAGCTCCACCACCACCACGACGACCGCCGCCAAGGCAACGTCCAGCTCCAAGACGTGGGGTTGGGTACTGCTGGCCGTCGTGATCGCCCTGGCGGTGCTCCTCGTTGCCTTCCTCATCGCCCGCACGCGCCGACAAGGTCGTGAGGTGGACTGGGAGCGCTCGGTTGCGCCGGCCATCACGGCGGCCGAGCTGGCGAGGGAACTCGTCCTCTCACAGACGCACGACGACGATGCCCAGCACCGGGCCACTGTCGGCGTGCAGGTCGACGACGCGGTGGACGGGCTCGAACGTGCCGCATCGGCAGCGCCCGACGAAGCGCACCGGGCCCTCTCCATGCGCGCTGCGGACAGCCTGCGCGGCCTCGCCTTCGCCGTCGAGGCGGACCACCTGATGCGCTCCGGCGGTCAGACTCCGACTGGGGAGCAGCTGGCGTCGGCCGATTCGGCGCGACGGAACCGTTCCGCAGAGCTGAACGCCGCCCTGGCGGACCTCAAAGCGGCAATCGCACCCAAGAAGTAGGCGAGCGGCTCCCGGCCACGTTCAGTCGCCGAACCTGCCGATCAGCAGCTCGCCCACCTGGCGCACCGTGTCCGGTGAACCGGTCGGCATATTGAAGATGAAGTACTGCACGCCGGCGGCCGCCAGTTCCTCGACGCGGGCGACGAGCTCGTCGGGCGTGCCGATGTCCGAGGTGGTGGGCTCCTCCCCGGTGACCTGGCGCAGGAAATCCCGGGTCGACGCCGTCTCCTCCGCACTCCCGGTCAGCACCAAGGTGCTCAGCCGGCTGACCGTGACCTCGGACGGGTCACGTCCCAGCTCCTCGCAGTGGCGGTGCAGGACGTCGACCTTGTGAGCCACCGTGGCCGCGTCACCGGAAATGTTCGTCATGTCGGCGTAGCGTGCCACCAGCCGCAGGGTCCGCTTCTCGCCGCCGCCCCCGATGAGGATGGGCGGGCCCCCCACTTGCACGGGGCGCGGAATGTTGCGCGCTTGGTGGATCCGGTAATAGCGGCCGTCGAACGAGGGCGACTCCTCGGTGAACATGGCGCGGCAGATCTGCAACGCCTCCTCAAGCCTGTCCAGCCGCTCCCCCGCCGGCGGGAAGTCGAACCCCAATCCCTCGTGTTCGACGTCGTACCACGCCGCGCCGATGCCGAGGATGGCCCGGCCCCCGCTGATGACATCGAGCGTCGTCACGATCTTGGCCAGGTGGGCGGGGTTACGGTAGGTGACGCCCGTGACCATGGTGCCGAGCCGCACGCGCGACGTCTGGGTCGCCAGCGCGCCGAGCAAGGTGTAGGCCTCGAGCATCGGCTGGCTCGGCCCGCCCATCGGGGGCAGTTGATAGAAATGGTCCATCACCCAGACCGAGCCGTAGCCGGTCTCCTCCGCCGCTGTCGCCATGGCGACCACCCCTTCGAAGAGGGCACCCGGTGTCTCGTCGGTCGTGAAATTGGGGATCTGCAGGCCAAAGCGCATGCAACGAAACCTACCGGCATACAGGCGAGACAGTGCCGGGCTTCACCAGCCGGTGAGGCGCCTGAGCCAGGCAACAGCGACCGCACCCTGCGCGCCCTGGAACGTGCGCAGCGTCGGGAGACCCGGCGGGGGCGGCTGGAGCGAGTGGCGGACGAGGAACCCTCCGAAGGCGGCGACCAGGGCGGCCAGGGCGTCGCGGTCGAGCACGGAGCCGGACTCCGACAGAGCCAGCAGATCCTCGGGGGCGGGCCCGCCCTCGAGTGCGACGGAGGGCGCCCAGGCGACCAGGTCGAACACTGGCGTGCCGACACAGGCGTGCGGCCAGTCCACGAACACGATGCCATTCCTCGTCACGAGCAGGTTGTCGGAGCGGATGTCGCAGTGCAGCAGCGTCGATCCCTGCACCGCGTCCCGCCATCCTGATTCGAGCTCGGCCAGCCGCTCGAGGTTCCGACCGCTCCATTCGTCGAGTACCGCCGGAGGCTCGGACATGGCGGCCAGCTCGGCCCAACCGCCGAAGAGGCGCTGCAGCCTGTCGGAGGCCGGTGACGCACTCGCGACAGGGTTCGGAGTCAATGCCACGTGCAACGAATGGAGTGCGCGCACTGCAGCCCGAAGTTCTTGCGCGTCCCACGGGTGGTGCGGCGGGCGACCGTCGATGGCGTCGAAGGCCAAAGCCACCCAGTCGCCGTCGTCGTAGACGTCGAGCAACCGCGGGAACTCCGGCCCCGGCGGCAACGACGCCGACACCACCGCCTCGCGTCGATGGAACTCCGGAGACTCGGCGTTGAGCGAAGCACCGACCGCTTTGACGAACACGGCGCGGCCGGGCCACTCCAAGACGGTGGTAGCCCCAGGGGAGAAACCGCCGGCCAGGTCGCGGACGACCTCGGGCGGCCCACCACCGAAGCCTGCGGCCCATATCCGCACCGTTTCGGGCACCTCCGCCCAGGGCAGGTGGACGCCGGCCGCCGGTCCGGTCGGCATGGTCACAACGCGGCGGCTCCGGCAGCGGCAAGCGCCTCGTTGATGCTCTCGACCAACCGCCGCGCCGATGCCGCGCTGAGCTCCACGGCAACGCGGGCACCGGGCCCGCGCGCGGGGTCGGCAAAATCGATGTTGAGAGTGTGGTCGAAGGGCGCGTGGAACGGATGGTCGAAGTACACGCTGGCCGAGGTGACCGGCATCCATCCCTGCGGTCCCTTGGCGCTGCCGGCGATCTCCGTGGCGACGGTGAGGTACGAGCACATGATCAGCTCCCCGCCAGGTAGCGGCCGAACCACTCGAAAATGCGCTGCCAACCGTCGACCGCCGCCTCGGGCCGGTACGCCGGACGGTCCACCGAGAAGAAAGCATGACCGGCGCCGTCGTAGCGGTGGAACTCGTAGGTCTTCCCGGCCGCCTTCAGAGCCTCTTCGAGCTCGTCGACCTGTGCGGGATTGGGGAACTGGTCGTCATTGCCGAAGAGCCCGAGCAGCGGGCACTGCAGCTGCGGTGTGTGGTCGACCAGCGGCGTGACCTTGAGAGGGAAACCCTCGGGCACCGTGCCGGTGACGAACGCCCCGTAACAGTCGACGGCCGCATCGACGGGCACGCTCACCGCGGTCAAGAAGGAATGCCGCCCGCCCGAGCAGTACCCGATGACGCCGACCTTGCCGTTTGAGGTGGGCAGCGCCCGCAGCGCCTCGACGGCGGCCTCGGCGTCGCCCACGAACTGACCGTCGGGGATGCCACCGGCCTCGCGTGTGGCCGCCGCGGCATCGTCGGGGTCGACGTGGAGCCCCTGACGGGCGTAGAGGTTGGGGCACAGTGCGTTGTAGCCCGCGGCAGCAAAGCGCCGCGTGATCTCCTTGGTCCCCGAGTCCCACCCTGGCAAGTGGTGAATGACCAGCACCCCGGGGAAGGGCCCGGAGCCAGCCGGCAGGGCCTGGTAGGCGTTGATGTCTGCACCCTCGTAGCCGGTGAAGGTGACGTTGCCGGCGCTGAGGGCCTCTTCAGGTGCGGGCATGCGGCTTCCTTTTCTATCTCGGTCGGTGGCGCTGCGAAGGGGCGCCGCCGTACTCAGTCGGTACGCCGACCACTATGGCCCGTTCCCGGGGCGGGGGGCGGCCGCAACCGGCATGATGTGCGCCGTGCGTCGATCGTTCGCAGCCGTTGCCGGGCTCCTCTCGCTGGCGACCGTGCTTGCCGGTGTCGTGGGCGTGGCCGGGCCAGCCGGGGCCGCGGCGACCGGAGGATCGTTGGCGGTACGCACCGTGCTCGGCCCCAGCACGGTCGACGGGCCAGGTGGCCTGGCGCTCGATGCTGCCGGGAACCTCTTCGTGGCCGATACCGGACACTGCCGCGTCCTCGTCGTCGCGGCCCGGACGGGGGTCCTCGACGGCCTGCACGTGCGGGCCGGACGGGCCAGTACGTTCGCTGGCGGCAGCTGCACGGGACGCGGTGCCTTCGGCTACCCGAGCGACGTGGCCGTGGACGGACACGGCGACCTCTTCATCGCCGAGCCCACGGCACAGCGTGTACAGGAGGTGCGCGCCGGGTCGCGCCGTGCGGTGACCGTGGTGGGTACCGGCACGGGGGGCTTCAACGGGGACGGCCTCCCCGGCACGGCCAGCGAGCTCGACCAGCCGACAGGCGTGGCCGTCGACGGGGCCGGCGACCTCTTCATTGCCGATACGGCCAACTGCAGGGTGCGCGTGCTGCCGGTGGCGACCGGCACGCTCTTCGGACAGTCCATGGTCGCCGGGCACCTCTTCACCACAGCCGGCACGGGTGTCTGCGGCACCTCGGGGCAGGGTGGCCCTTCAGGGGCGGCCCAACTGTGGAACCCGGTGGCGGTCACGCTCGACGCCGCCGGTGACCTCTTCGTGGCCGACAGTGGCGACCAGTCCGTGCTGGCGCAACCGGCTGCCGGATCCACCTCGTTCTACGGCACGACGGTGGGCCGGGGCGATATCGGTGCGGTCGTGGGCGGCACGGGGAGCTATGGGCCGTATCTCGCGGACGGGCTGCCGGCCAACGGGCAGACGGCCGAACTGAACGACCCCCGCGGCCTGGCCGTCGGGCCTGCCGGCGCGTTGCTCGTGACCGACGGCTTCATGCATGTCATCCGGGTCGCCCCCGCCGTGGACGGGACCATGCTCGGCACCGCCATGAGGGTGGGTGCCCTCTACACGGTCGCCGGTGCGCTGCCCGTCGCCACCGCGGCGGGCACCAACGACGGAACCCAGTGGGTGCGGACGCAGATGGGGACGCCCGTCGGGGTCGTGGCCACCCGATCGGGTGCGCTGTACTACTCCGACGCCGCCCAGAACACCGTGCGCGTCATGGCCTTGGGGGCGCGGTCCGCGTGAGCCGCTTCGGCCGCCGGACCTTCTTGGCTTCCTCCGCCGGAGTCGCTGCCGGTGTCGCCGCGACCGGTGGGTCGCTGCCGCTGGTGCTGGCCGGCGAGGCGGAGGCCGACGAGCGCGTCGCCCGGGCGTTCGACGCGACCGGGCGTCCTTCGGGCCCATTGCGTGCCGGCGGTCTCACGGTCAACGGCCTGACGAACCCGGTGGGGATCGACCCTGATGGCTGCTTCTTCGCCTGGACATTGCAGGCGTCCGGGCGCGCCGTCACGCAGGCGGCCTACCGCGTCGTGGTGCGGCGCACCGAGCCGACCAGCACCTTGGTGATCTGGGACAGCGGTCCGGTGACTTCGGCCCGGCAGGCCTTCGTGGCCTACGGCGGCTCGGCGCTCGAGGCAGATACCGCCTACCAGTGGACGGTCCAGGCGCAGGGTCCGGCCGGCTGGGGGCCGATCGCCGCACCGGCCCGCTTCACCACAGGGCTCCGCGCCAGCGACTGGGGGACCGCCACCTGGCTGACGCCTGCAGCCGGACAGCAGGGCCCCGATCGCGTCACGTACCTGCGCAGCGAGTTCACCCCGCCCCCGGGCAGCCTTGTGCGAGCCACGGCCTACATCTCCGCCGCCCACACCTACCGGCTCTACGTGGACGGCAAGCCGGTGGACGCCTGGCCCAGCTTCTCGTACCCCGACGAGCAGTACGTCCGGGCGGTCGACCTCACCTCGGCGTTCCGCCCGGCGCGCCCGAGCGCGCTCGGCGTGCTCCACCGCTGGTATGGCGCCGGCCAAGGCCGACCGGAGTCGTCGCCCGGTCTGCTCTTCCTGCTCTCTTTGCAGTACGCGGACGGGTCACGAGTCGTCCACGTCTCGGACGGATTCTGGCGCGAGCACCCGGCCGAGTGGCTGCCCTCGCCTCAACGCAACTCAGACGTCGGCGACTTCGTCGAGTGGGTGGACGGCACCGCCCATCCCACCGGCTGGGCCGATGTCGGCTTCGACGACCGCTCGTGGTCGCCACCCGTCATCTCGGGGTTCGCGGGGACGCCGCCCTTCAGCGCGACCTACGCCCAGCGGACCACCATCCGCGAGACGCCGGTCCATCCGGTGCGGCTGCATTCGGTCGCTGGCGGATCCGTCGTGGCGGACTTCGGGGCCGTGTACGCAGCACGGCCGCGCGTCGCCTTCGCCCAAGGCGAACTGGGACGCACCGTGACGCTACGGGCGGGCTACCTGCTCGATCCCGACGGCCAGGTCTCGACCCTGCACGGGACGCAGGAGACCAACCTCTCGTCCTCGTACATCATGCGGGAGGGCAGCCAGGCCTTCGAGGCCTTCACCTACTTCGGTTTTCGCTACCTGCAGATCGACAACGCCGGCCGGCCTCTCAGCGGTGACGACATTGTGGCGCTCACCCGTCATGCCGCCATGCCCGACGTGCCGACGGCGACGTTCACGACGGACAATCGGATGCTGAACGCAGTGTGGAGGCTGTGCGCCCGCTCGTGCCTCTTCTGCTGCCACGAGCAGTTCGTCGACACGCCGACTCGGGAGAAGGGGCCCTTTCTGTGGGACGGGGCCAATGAGTCCGAGGGCGTCATGCGCGCCTACGGCGACCAGAACATGAGCTGGCAGGCTTTGCGCGACGTCGCCCGAGGGCAAAAGCGCTACTGGCCCGACGGGCAGGTCAACGCGGTCTACCCCAACGGGGACGGCGCACGGACCTTCGGAACGAGTACGGCGCGCTACCCCGAATGGCTGTGGCGCTACTACACCTCGACGGGAGACGAGACGACGGCGGTGGCCTTGTACCCGTCGGTGACCCAGGCCGTCGCCTGGTTGTGGAGCACGCGCCAGGCCGGGACCGGTCTGCTCTACGGGTTGGCCGATACCGATGACGGGGATCCCATTTACGGCTACGACCTCTCGGTGGCGGCCGACACCGCGAGCAACGTCCTGGCGGTGAACGCCATGCGCCGCGTTGCCCAGCTCGCCGCCGCGACCGGCGACGCCGCGGCTGCGCAGACCTGGCAGGAACGTGCGGCGCAGCTGGCCGCCGCCATCAATGCCGTGCTGCGTCGCGCCGACGGCACCTACGTGGACGGGGTGAAGGCCGACGGGTCCCAGAGCACGCACGCATCGCAGGAGGCCAACGCGCTCGCACTCGCCTACGACGTGGTGCCGGCAGCCGACCTCCAGGCGGTCGGCGCCTACGTGGCGGGCCTCGGCATTGACGTAGGCCCCAACCACGGCCTGGAGCTCCTGCGCGGACTGGCGGCGGCGGGCATGCCCGCGGCCATGGTGCACCTGCTCACCGACACCGCCATTCCGGGCTGGGCGCACATTGTGGAAGCGGGGGGCACGTTCACCTGGGAGGTATGGAAGCCGAGCGATCTCATCGGGGACTCCATGTCGCACGGCTGGGGCTCCTCTGCGCTGGTGGCCATGCAGGAGACGCTCCTCGGGGTGACCCTGGGCGAACCCGATGCTGACGGAAGGGTCCGCGCTGTCGTGGCGCCACCGACGGCTGGACTCGAGCGTGCCCAAGGGTCCGTGCCGACGATCGCCGGGGCCGTGCTGGTGGCGTGGCAGCGCCGGGGCAACGGCATGACCGTGGCCCTGACCGTGCCGGCCAACGCCACGGCGACGGTGCGATTGCCGGCCGGCACGTCGGCCGGCGTCCAGGAAGGTGGTGTTGCGGCAGCGCGGGCCTCAGGTGTGACCCTGGGACCGGCCACCGACGGGGTGGTCACCCTCTCGGTGGGGAGTGGGACCTACCGCTTCACCAGCACCTGACGTCTCACCAGCACCTGACGTCTCGCGCTACGCCATGGGCGCCGCCGGCTACGAGCTGCAGACCGTGCCCGAAGGAGGCGTCTGCCCGCTCACCAGGTAGGTCTGGACGTCGGCCCGAACGCACGCGCTGTAGAAGTAGGCCACATGGTCGTCTCCGTCGTGGGTGAGCAACACACCGCGGTCGAGCTCCTTGGCCACGCTTACGGCCCAGGCGTAGGGGGTGGCGGGGTCGTTGGTCGTCCCCACCACGAGAATGGGCGGCGCGCCGGGGGCCGCCACCGGCCCGACCGGGCGGGTCGGGGGCACGGGCCACACAGCGCAGCCCGCCTCGCCCCAGGCCAGCAGCGGGGCGAAGACCGGCGCCGACGCCGCGATCGACCGAGCCAGGGCGCCGTACGACGCCACGTTGCGCGACACCGGGTGGTCCAAACAGTCGATGGCGGTGGCGGCGTCGTCCGCGTTGGTGGAACCGCCCGTGTTGTAGTGGTTCGACAGCGCAACAACGGGGCTCCCATTGCCGGCCGCGTCGGCAGCCAACGCCGTACCGAGCTGCGGCCATTCCGTCTGGGAGTAGAGCGAGTCGAGCACTGCGTCGTACAGCTGTCCCACGCCGGCCACGTTGCCGGCGTCGGCTGGAGCCGGTGACGTCGCCGCGGTGCTGAGGAGGGCCTCCAACGCGGCAGTGGGGTCGGCGCCCGTGTGCCAGGCGCAGGCGGTCGTGCCGGCGCACCAGGTGAAGAATGCATTGAGCATCGTCTCGAAGCCGTCGGCCTGCCCGAGGGTGATCTGGTTGAACGAGAGCGCGGGATCGATCACGCTGTCGAGGACCATGGCCCGGATGTGGGTGGGAAAGAGCGAGGCGTAGGTGAGCCCGAGCAGCGTCCCGTACGACTGCCCCATGTAGGTCAGCCCGGTGTCCCCGAGCGCCTGGCGCAGCCGGTCCATGTCGCGGGCTGCGTCGACCGACCCGACGTAGGGCAGCACGGTCGGGCTGTTCTTCTCGCAGGCAGCCGCGAACTGTTTGAGCCCCTCAATGGTTGCCGCCTGCTCGCTCGGCGTGGAGGGTGCCGGGTCCGACGGCGCGCTGCCTGTGGATGTCCCGCAAGTGACGGGGTCGCTCCGCTGCACCCCGCGCGGGTCGAAGACGACGATGTCGAAGTCGTCGAGGAGCTGGGGAGTGAGCGCGTCCAGCTCGTTGGTCATGTCGTCGATGCCCGACACCCCCGGGCCACCGGGGTCGATGACGAGCGACCCGATACGGGCGGCGGGGTCCTGCGCCCGATGGCGTGCGACCGCCATGCCGATGGTCGCACCGTCGGGGCGGGCGTAGTCCAGGGGAACGACGAGGGTGCCGCACTGCAGGTCGCCGTTGCAGGCCGACCACACCATCGGCGTGACCGGTGGCTGGGTGGTGGAGGTCGTGGACGTGCTGCTCGTGGTCTGCGGTGTGTGGTCGCGATGGGCCCGAGCCTGAGCTTTGGCCTGGGCCCCGGGTCCACTCTGCGTGCAGCCGGCCGTCACCACGGCAACGGCGAGGACGAGGAGGAGGAGTGGTGTTCGCCTCGTCGACACCGGGCCCAGCGTTGCACGTGCCTTTCCTGCCATGTCGTCACCGTTCTCCCCCACCGGACCCCGAGGGCGTGACGATGGCGCAGGCAGAGGAAGAGGCAGGCGAACGGCCCTCTGTAGGACCTGCGACCAAGCCTCCCTTATGCCCCCTCGGGCACCTCCCACAGGCCGACGGGCGCATCGCCAGGTCGATAGTGGCCGGGCAGGCGCTCGCCCGACATGGCGCGCTCTATGCGCTGCTGCATGCCCGGCAGGAGGGTGCCGTCGGTGATCATCGCCATGAACACGGCGCCGGCATTGCCGACATCGAAGAAGTCGCGCTGCCAGGACCACTGGAAGTTGCCGGCGTAGCGGAACCAGCTCCCGCCGAGACCGGCGATCTCGTAGTTGGTGCCGTCCGCCTTGGTCGCGTCGGCCACCTGCTTCCAGAGGCCGAGGATCTCCCCCTGCTGCTCGTCAATCAGCACCTTCTGGTACGGGTAGGTCCACCCCTCGAGACCGAACATCTCCAGGCCCAACGCGACTTCTCGGATCTCTTCACGCCCGACCGCCATGAACTCGTCGGATGGCCCGGCGTTCCAGCCATAGGTGGCGTCCTCGGTGTAGAGGTCGGCCATGTGCTTCCAGTCCTTCTTGGCCTCCCCAGCTCGGTTGGCTTCGAGCCAACGCTCGACCATCTCTTCAAGTTCGGCGCGCGGATAGGCGGGCATGGTCAGTCAGTCCTCCTTTATGGACAAGGCGTGGGTAGGGCAGTACTTGACGGCAAGCTCAACGGCAGCGCGCTGGCTCTCAGGTGGCTCGGGCTGGAGGATAGTGAGTTCCCCCTTCTTGGAAACGGAAAAGACCTCGGGTGCCTCGCCCTCGCAAGCGGCATGGCCCTGGCACAGATCCCGGTCGACCTCAACTCTCATGACGCGACCGCCGACCCGGTCCGGCGTCGGTAACGCACCCGGCACGGCTGCTCCAGTTGCACGACCATTTTCGAATGATCGTTGCGGTACGAGTCCAGCGGCTGGGCCGCCTCGAACTCCCAGCCCTGGAGCAACACCGAGAAGATCGCCTTCAGCTGCATCATGGCGAAGGCGGCGCCTACGCAGCGGTGCCGCCCGGCGCCGAAGGGGATCCAGGTCCACGGGTTGGCCCGGTCCTCCTCGCGAGGCTCGAGATAGCGGGAGGGAACGAAGGCGTCGGGGTCGGGGAAGTCCTCGGGGATCCGGTTGCAGATGGCGGGGCTGGCCGCCACGAACTTGCCGGCGGCAATCCGGTAGTCGCCGTAGGACAGCTCCTCCTTGGCGACGCGCAGGAGCAGAATGAGCGGCGGGTGCAGCCGCAGCGCCTCCTTGAGCGCGGACTCCAGCCGCGGGATTTCGCGCAGAGCCTGGAAGCTGACTTCGGAGCCGTCGGCGTAGAGGTCGTCGAGTTCCGCGTTGACCGACTGCAGCTCCTCGGGGTGGCGCAACAGCTCAATGAGCGTCCACGCCGCCGTGCCCGAGGTCGTGTGGTGACCGGCGAACATCATGGAGATGAACATCCCCGTCACGGTGTCGGCGGTGAAACGGGGAGAACCGTCCTCCTCGCGGATCGACATGAGGATGTCGAGCAGGTCCCCATCGCCGTCCGGCGGCGGCGGGCCGGCCGCCCGTCGTTCCATGATGCCGCCAACCAGCTCGACCAGCTCTATGCGGGCTGCATCGCGCCGGCGGAAGCTCTCAATATCGGCGTAGGGATCGACGTAAGCGATCGGATCCGTGCCTTGTTCCAAGTCGTGGTACAGCCGGGCGAAGCGGCCATCGAGCTCGCTGCGGAAGCGCGGGCCGATGAGGCAGGCCGAAGAGGTGTAGATCGTCAGCTCGGCGAACCACTCGAGCAGGTCGATCTCTCCCTCGTCGTCCCAGCCGGCGACCATCTGTTCCACCTCGTGGGAAATGGTGGAGGCGTGGCCGCGCATGAACTTGTCTCGCAGCGCCTGGTTGTGCAGCATTTCGCGCCGGCGCTCCGGTGGCGCGTCGAACACGACGCCCTTCCCG
>Ga0302196_10004367_pt1 | contig 12839 bp, 12 predicted proteins | sample II_Bog_N1_3_FD_198794 | JGI IMG/M metagenome (GOLD analysis project Ga0302196, IMG submission 198794) | Peat permafrost microbial communities from Stordalen Mire near Abisko, Sweden - II_Bog_N1_3 | ecosystem: Environmental > Terrestrial > Soil > Wetlands > Peat | place: Sweden: Abisko...
AAACGTAGAGGACGTTGGGGTCGTTCCAGAAGATCTGCTGGGTCCCGTTACCGTGGTGCACATCCCAGTCGAGGATGAGGACGCGCTCGCCTTGGCTCAGCAGTGCCGCGCCCGCGATCGCGACGTTATTAAGTAAACAGAATCCCATCGCCCGATCGGCCAACGCGTGGTGACCGGGTGGTCGCGTCACCACGAAGCCGACGGCGTCGTCGCGCGCGTGCATCGCTTCGATCACCGAAAGGCCGGCCCCGGCCGCGTTCTTCGCGATCTCCCACGAGTCGTAGGTGGCGTAGGTGTCCTGGTCGAGATCGCCGCCGCCGCCGTAACAGTACGCCCCGAGTTCGTCAAGGTAACTGCCGTGGTGTACCCGCAACAGTTCGGCGCGCGACGCGGCGCGAGCCGGTGCTACGAGGAGGTCACCGCCGAGGTGCAAATCGGCCACGGCCGCGCGCGCGGCGCCGGTGCGGCTCGGTCGCTCGGGGTGGCCCGGGTCCTCGTGCCCGGCGTCGTCGTAGGCCTCGTTGACGATCAGGACCACGGGTGGACCAGGTACGTGGGGGACGAGGCGGGAAGCGCTGTCTCGATCCTGGGTGGCTCGAGCGAGAGGCGCACACTGATCTCACCCGCCGAGATCGACGAGGTCATGGGGATCCCGCTGTGGTGAAAGACCGCCATCATGTCGACGTTGCGACAGAGCGTCTCGGCACGAAAGACCGTGACGCCGCGCGATCGCGCCGCCGTGGCGAGGCTCGCCAAGAGCCGACCACCCAGTCCCCGGCGCTGGTAGTCGTCGCGCACCACGAAGGCCACCTCCGCTTCGCTCGTCCCGGGATAGCGCTCGTAGCGGGCCACGGCGACCAGTTCCTCACCGTCTTCGATAACGAGCGCGAGGCGGTCGTGGTAGTCGACGTGGGTCAGGTGTTCGACTTCGACGGGGGAGAGTTCGGGGTGGAAGGAGAAGTACCGGGTGTAGATGGAATCGGGCGAGAGGTGCCCGTGGAAGCGCAGCAGTTTCCCCTCGTCGTCCGGGCGAATCGGTCGAAGCAGTAGGGTCGCACCGCTTTCGGTGTCCACGTCAGCCTCCAGCTCGGTCGGGTAGTTGGTGACAGCGCCGATCGTACGATCGTGGCGAACCTTCTTTATCGCCTGCACGTTCGCCCTCACGACATCAACTCGGATCGTGGCGGCCCGAGGGCTCGAGGGCCGCTCGACGCGCGTCGAAGGCTCGCTGCGCGGGGTGATCGGCTCGAGAGCGCTGCCGTGACCGATCCGCGCGCTGGCACGCCGATGGTCGCAGGTCTGTGGTGTTCACGCTCATCTTCATACCGTTAGTTTCTCGCGCGTCGAACGCCTTCACCTAGGGCCAAAAGTAACTTTCTTCGCGCGCTGAGGCGTCGGGGCACGGGGTCCTTCGCGGGTCGCCGTCACGACGACGCGTCACTCGCGGGCGCTTGGGCGTCCAAGACGATGGTCGTGCCGCAGGTGCCGTCGAGCAGACCCTGGGCCTCGTCGAGGCGCCCGATTACGGCCCGAGTGCCCATGGCCTCCACGAAGCGACAGGCCGCTTCGACCTTCGGCCCCATTGAACCCGCGCTGAAGGACATCGCGCGAAGCTCCTTGGCGGTGGCGAGTTTGATGATTTGCTGCGACCGGGACCCGTACTCGCGGTAGACGCCGGGGACGTCGGTCAGTATGAGGAGTACCTCGGCGTGCACGTCACGCGCGATGACCGCGCTCGCGAGGTCCTTATCGATGACCGCTTCGACGCCGGAGAGGTGATCGTGCGCGTCTCGCTGCACCGGTATCCCCCCGCCCCCGGCGCAGATTACGATGGCGCCGTCGTTGAGCAAGGTGTGGATCATGGAGGACTCGACGATGACCAAGGGATCGGGCGAGGCGACGACGCGCCGCCAGCGCGGGCCGTCTTGGGCGATCGTCCAGCGCGCCGCGGCGGCCAGACGACGGGCCTCGCCTTCTTCGTAGCCGAGGCCGACGAACTTGCTGGGGTGCAAAAACGCGGGGTCGGCGGGATCGACGACCGTCTGGGTCACCAGGGCGACGACGGGGCGGACGGGGAGTGCGTTCTTGAAGGCCTGCAATAGCCAGTACCCGATCATCCCTTGGGTTTGGGCCCCGATGACGTCGAGGGGATAGGGCTCGGCGAGGAGGGGATCGTTCGCACTCTCTACCGCCAACAGACCGACCTGGGGCCCGTTGCCGTGGGTGACGATGAGCTCGTTGTCGCGCGCGACGAGCGCGAGCTGGGCGACGGCGTCCTCGACGTGGTGGCGCTGGATTGAGGCGGCCGGTTTCTCACCGCGCTGGAGGAGCGCGTTGCCCCCGAGGGCCGCCACGAGTCGCATCTCAGGGACTCGCGAGGGTCGCGACCATGATCGCCTTGATGGTGTGGAGGCGGTTCTCGGCCTGGTCGAAGACGATGGAGGCGGGGGACTCGAAAACGTCGTTGGTCACCTCGAGGGCGTCGACGCCGTAGGTCGCGTGGAGTTGTTGGCCGATCTCGGTCTCGGTGTCGTGCAGCGCCGGCAGACAGTGGAGGAACTGCACCTTCGGGTTGTGAGTCGCAGCCATCAGCGCGGCGTTCACCTGATAGGGCAGGAGGAGCTTTATCCGTTCGCCCCACTGCGCAGCCGGTTCGCCCATGGAGAGCCAGACGTCGGTGTAGAGGAAGTCGGCCGTCTCGACCGCCGCCGAGAGGTCGTCGGTGATCGTGACGCGCGCGCCCGATTTTCCGGCGAGGTCGCTCGCGATGGCGCGTACCTCGCCACTGGGTTGGAGCGACGCGGGCGCGGCGATGCGTACGTCCATGCCCAGCATCGCTCCGACCACCAGTGTCGAGTTCGCGGTGTTGTTCCTCGCGTCGCCCACGTAACAGAGCACGATCTCTTCGAGTGGTTTCGTCGAGTGGTCGGTGATGGTCAGCACGTCGGCGAGGAGTTGTGTCGGGTGCCACTGGTCGGTGAGCCCGTTCCACACCGGAACGCCGGCGTAGGCGGCGAGCTGATCGACGTCGGCCTGGGCGGAACCTCGAAACTCGATGCCGTCGAAGAATCGACCCAGGACGCGCCCCGTGTCCTTGACGGACTCCTTGTGACCGATGTGCGACTCGTTCGGACCGAGGTAGGTGACGTGCGCACCCTGGTCGTGCGCGCCGACCTCGAAGGCCGACCTCGTGCGGGTGGAGGACTTCTCAAAGATGAGGGCGATGTTGAGGCCTGAGAGGTGCTGCGCCTCCTCGTGGGACTTCTTTTGGTGGCGCAGCAGCCTCGCGAGCGTCAACACGTCCAGGAACTCCTCCTTGGTGAGGTCCGCGTCCTTTAACAGACTCCGACCCGCCAGTTCTTGTCCAGAGAATTCGTGGTTCATACAACCGCCTCTTCCTTCATCTCGCGCACGTAGGCGCGCTCACCGATGTCGCTCAGGTCGAGTCCCACCGCTTGTTCGTTCGCGCTCACGCGCAGTCCGACGGTCTTCTCGCACAGCCAGAGGATGGCGAGGGTCATCACGAAGGGGTACAGAAGACCCGCGCCGGCCAGGACGCCCTGGCGCCCGAGCTGGACCCAGCCGCCCGCGACCCCCGCGGCGTTGATCGCTAGACTCGCGAACACGCCGGTCAACACGACGCCGATGACGCCCGCGACCATGTGCACGCCCACCACGTCGAGCGCGTCGTCGTAGTGCAGCCGGTACTTCAGCTGAACCGCGGCGTAACAGCCGAGACCGGTGACGGCACCGATGACGAGGGCCGCCCACACCGGTACGTAGCCCGAGGCCGGGGTGATCGCGGCGAGTCCGGCGATAGCGCCCGCGGCGATCCCGGTCCCCGAAGGTTGACGGCGACGAACCCACTCAACGCTCATCCAGCCCAGCATGCCGGCGCACGCACCGATCTGGGTGTTGACGAGGGCCACACTCGCGAGCGCGCCCGCGCTGCCGGCACTGCCCGCGTTGAAGCCGAACCAACCGAACCACAAGATCCCCGCGCCGAGGAGCACGAAGGGAACGTTGTGCGCCCGATCCACTCGTTGGCGCCGCCCGAGGTAGAGCACGGCGGCGAGGGCTGAGGCACCGGCCAACTCGTGCACCACCGAGCCACCCGCGAAGTCCACCGCGTGCAGTCCGCCGGCCCCGAGGAAACCGCCTCCCCACACCCAGTGGGCGAAGGGGCAGTACACCAGTAGCGACCAGAGCGCGATGAACATGAGGTAACCGCGAAAGTGCATGCGCTCGGCGAAGGCGCCCGCGATGAGCGCGGGCGTGATGACCGCGAACATCATCTGAAAGGCCATGAAGAGGAGAGCCGGGATGTGCGGTGCGAAGGCGCTCGGCGCGTCGCCGACCCCACGGAGCATCACGTAGTGAAAGCCCCCGACGACGCCGCCGTGATCGGGTCCGAAGGCCAACGAGTAGCCGACGACGACCCACAGGACACTGACCACGCCGATGGCCACGTAGGACTGGGCCATCGAGGAGATGACGTTCTTCTGGCCTACCAGGCCCCCGTAGAAGAGCGCGAGACCCGGCATCATGAAAAAGACCAGGCCGCTGGCGACGAGCATCCAAGCGGTGTCGCCGGTGTTGATCATCGCGACACCCTCGGCGTGCCCGTCGTCACTTCGACCGCTTCGGCCGTCACCGTACTCGTCATGATGGGGACCCGCTAGGCCGAGTCGCGCACGAGGGGACAGGTCATGCACCGCGGACCGCCGCGACCGCGCCCGAGCTCGCTGCCCGCGACGGCCAGGACCTCGATGCCGTGCTCGCGCAGCATGGTGTTGGTCGCGACGTTGCGCTCATAACCCATCACCACGCCGGGCGCCACCGCGAGGAAGTTCGTGCCGTCGTCCCACTGCTCGCGTTCGGCGGCGCGCACGTCCTCGTCGGTCGTGAGCACGGTGATCTGTTCCACCTCGAGGATCTCGGCCAGCTTCGCCCAGAGGTCGTGGTTCTTCGTGATCACGAGTTCACCGGGTGCCTCGCCGGCGGTAATCGACCAACTGCGCAGACGGCGATCGAAGTACGGATAGAGCACGAAGGTGCCCACGTCCACCATCGACATCACGGTGTCGAGGTGCATGAAGGCGTGACTGTGGGGTAGTTCAATGGCGACGACGGTGCGGGCTTGCGCGCTCTCAAAGAGCGCGCGGGCGACGGTCTCGATGGCCATGGGCGTCGTGCGCTCGCCCATGCCGATCAAGACGGCGTCGTGTCCGATGACGTGCACGTCACCGCCCTCGATGGTGGCGGGTTGGTAGTCGCGGTCCGCGCCGCCGTAGTAGGTGACGAAGTCCGACGTCGCGAAGTTCGGGTGGAACTTATAGATCGCTTTGGTGTTCAGCGTCTCTCGACGACGCGCCGGCATGGCCATGGGGTTCATCGTCACCCCGCCGTAGATCCAACAGGAGTTGTCGCGCTGGAAGAGGTGATTGGGTAGCGGCGGCAAGACGAAGTCGTCGCGGTGCAACACGTCCCACTTCAGGCTGTGCGCTCGCTGGGGGTGGAGGTCGGCCTTGATGACGCCGCCGATGAGGAGTTCGGCGAGGTGGCGACCGTCGAGGTCGCCGAAGAGCCGCCGCATCGGGTCGACCAACGACGGACCGAAGTTCTCCGGCGTGCACAGTCGATCGAGGACGAAGTCCCGGCCTTCGGGAAGCTCGAGCGTCTCGGCGAGGAGTTGACCGAAGTAGTGCACCCGGACGCCGCGCTCCCGTAGCGCCTCGGCGAACGCGTCGTGCTCTTCTTTGGCCTTCTGCGCCCACATCACGTCGTCGAAGAGCAGACCTTCGATGTTGTCCGGCGTGAGCCTCGAGAGCTCTAGTCCGGGTCGGTGGACGATCGCCTCTCGTAGCTGGCCGACCTCGGAGTCGACGCGGAGCGTCGAGGGGAGTGGCGCCGCCTCGGTGGTGAAAATTCCTGACGTCATAGCGTTACCTCCGCGTCGAGTTCGGGTGCTTCGATTGGTTCCACCGCCAGGCCGAGGCGCTGGCGACGGGCGTTCATGAAGGCGTAGAGGATGAATCCGGCGAGGACGACGACGATGGCCTGATAGACGACCTGGTACCCGGAGGCGAAGGTCACCCACATCGAAAAGAGCACGCTCGTGCCCGCGACGGCTAAGTCCCTCGCGAGACGCCACCCCTCGACACGACGGCGTCGAGAGACGAGGTAGGTGAGCTGCGCGAGCGCGGAGAAGAAGTACGGGATGGCGACCGTCACGACCGAAAGGTCGACCAAGTAGGTGAAGACGGTGAGGCCCGAGGACGTGGTGTAACTCCAGAGCAGCAGGATCGAGGGTAGCGCCGTGCCGACCAGGATGCCGAACCAGGCGGTGCCGTTCTTGTCCTTCCAGGCGAAGGGCCGCGGGAAGAGATCGTCCTGGGCGATTGCGCGCGAGGTCTCGGTGACGATCAGCGTCCAGCCGTTGAGTGCACCGATGCCCGAGATGACCGCCAAGGCCGCGATGGTCTTTCCGGCCCACGCGCTGTGAGGAAAGATGCTGTCGATGGCGTTAACGAAGGGGGAGCCGGTCGCTACCAGCGTGTGGTGAGCCACGAGTCCCATGACGGCGGCCGTCACCAGCACGTACAACATGGCGCTCAGCGCGGTGCCCATGACCGAGGCCTTACCCACGTTGCGGCGAGGGTCGCGTACGCGCTTGGCGGTGATCGCCGCCGCCTCCACGCCGATGAAGGAGAAGAGCGCCACCCCGGCCGCGATGCCGATGCCGCTGTAGAGGCTGCCGCCGGTGGCGTTAAATGGCCCAAAGTGCGCGTTCTGGATGAAGAACCATCCAACGACACCAATGAAGAGCAGCGGCACGAACTTGAGGACCACCGTGACGTTCTGGAACCACGCGACTTGTCGAACTCCGGCCAGGTTGATGATGGCGGGTATCCACAGGCCGACGAGCGCGATGCCCCAGTTCTCCATGCCCGAGGGGTGGTGGAACCCGAGCAGGGCGTCGACGTAAAAGACCCACGAGGCGACGATCGCGGCGTTGCCGGCCCAGGACTGCACCCAGTAACACCAGCCGACGAAGAACCCCGCGAAATCACCGAACTCGTGACGGGCGTAGGCGTAGAGACCGCCGTCGCCGTTGGGGATTCGCTTGGCCAACTGGCCAAAGAGCACCGCGAGCAACATCGCCCCCACCGCGATCACTGCGAGCACCCCGATGCCCATGGTGCCCGCACCGGCTAAGACGGCGGGCATGGTGAAGACTCCGGTGCCAACGATGCTGCCGACGACGAGGGCCGTGGCCGAGGGCAACCCCATGACCTGCGCCTTCTGCTGATTACGCGTCGACAGCGGTGGGACGCTGCCGTCCGACTGTTCGGGCTTGGGGGGGACGATGACGGTTGACATATTTTTTCCTTCTCTCAAGGACCTAGGAGTGCACTACGAACATTCGACGTCATCAGGCGTCACGACGCACGAGCAGAACCATCGCCGCCCCGATCGTCGCGGCGGCGTAGGCCAGCAGGACGAAGAACCCCGCGCTCGGAGCCAAGAGGTTGGGGAACCGGACGACGGCCGACATCGCCGCCCCGGCGGAACTGGGGAGGTACCGCGTGATGTCGTTGTTCCACGGGGCCGGAAGCAGCTGCACGAGACCGGGAACGATCAAGAGCACCGTGAAGAGGATGGCGACGGCGCCGGCGGTGTGGCGAACGATCGCACCGACCCCGATGGCGATCACTCCGATTAACACCATGCGAACGGGACCGCCCAGGACGGCGCGGAGCACGCCGGGATCGGTGATCGATAAGCCGGCGTGTTTGGCGACCAGGAGCGCTTGACAGATGAAGAACGCCGTGACGCACGACACCAGGCTGACGATGGCGATGACCGCGCTGAAGGTCAGGACCTTGGCGCCCAGCAGCACGCGCCGTTGTGGCGTAGCGCCGAAGGTGAGTTTGATGACGCCGGTCGCGTACTCGGAGGTCATCACGAGCACGCCGAGCACCCCGATGCACAGTTGGGCGACGTTGAGCCCGGCGTAACTGTAGAGGAGCGGATCAAAACCATTTCTCACGTAGACGCTCTGTTGGCCCCAATGGCCCACGACCAGCGCGGTGAGCAGGACACCCAGGCCGACGGTGCTGACGACGGTGACGACCAGGGCCCACGTGGTCGATCGCACGGTGCGTAATTTGGTCCACTCTGATTGGCACGCGGCGTGCAGTACGTCGAACAACCGACCTTCGACCGCCGCCGGGGTTCCCTGGGACAACAACGCCTGGGTCACGCGGGGCTCCCCGCCACGTGCTGGACCGTGCCTCGGTACTCGGCGTGGGCACGGGTCACGTCCATAAAGGCGTCTTCCAATGAGGCGTGCTCGGTCGAGAGTTCGTAGAGCGTCAGACCCGCGCCGGCCGCAAGAATCCCCACGTCTCGCGACTCCAGGCCCTGCACGCTGAGCTCCTGGGGAGCGTCGACGGTGACGACGGCACCCTTGTCGCGCAGCAACACCACCAACGCGTCGGCGTCGGGCGTGACGACCTTGACGTGATGGCCCGCGCTTTGCTCGATGAAATCGGCGACCGAGCCGGAACTGAGCAGACGACCTCGCCCGATGATGATCAGGTGATCGGCCGTCAATGACATTTCAGTCATGAGGTGACTGGAGACGAGGACCGTCCGACCTTCGGTGGCGAGGGAGCGAAGCAAGTGACGAACCCAGACGATGCCTTCGGGGTCCAGTCCGTTGATCGGCTCGTCCAAAATGAGTATCGCGGGGTCACCGAGCAGGGCGGCGGCGATACCGAGCCGTTGACCCATGCCGAGCGAGAGTTCGCCGACCCTGCGGTGGGCGGCGTCGGTGAGGCCGACGACGCCGAGCACCGCATCGACCCGAGATCGGGGGATCTTGTTGGAGTCCGCGAGCCAGTTCAGGTGATTGCGGGCACTTCGGCTGGGATGGGCGGCGTTGGCGTCGAGGAGCGCACCAACCTCGTGAAGGGGAAATCGGAGCGACCCGTAGGCGCGCCCCGCGACCGTGACCGCCCCGGAGGTCGGCGCGTCGAGTCCAACGATCATGCGCATCGTGGTCGACTTCCCGCTGCCGTTCGGACCAAGGAAACCCGTCACGCGTCCCGGCTCGACGGAGAAACTCAGGTCGTCCACCGCGAGGGTCGCGCCGTAGCGTTTGGTGAGATTGCGGGCGTCGATCACGGGTTCGATCGAGGTGGCCGAAGCGCAGCGAGGTCGTGAAAGCCCGCGGTCGCCGTCGTCAGAAGGAGGACCCCCGCGGCAATGCCGGTCGTCGCCGCGAGCGAAGAACCCGACATCGTGGCCACGAGAAGCACGGGGCCAATCGTCAGCGCCCAGCCGACCGCGCGATAGCGAGGCACGCGCACGAGGTGATCGAGCCACAGCAACAACGGCCCGATGGTGATCGCAATTGAAGGGAGCACCCAGTCGCTGTGTCCCACGGCGATGACGATGAAGGGGAACGCGAAGGACGCGACGAGCTCGAGCACGGTGGCGATGGTGACCGAACGTTCAATGCGCTTCGCGTCGGGACTCGTCAACCGGGGCCCCGTGCCGGCGGTGACCCTGATGGCGTAGACGAGCACCAGGGCGGTCACCACGATGAACGCCAGAGACAGTGGCCCCCGCACACCTCCCTTGAGGTTGTAGGAGCCACGGACCAACCAGAACGCGGCGAAGGCGAGTTGGATGTAACCGCCGACGCGTCTGATGCGTTGCGACCACGCTGCGGTGGGGCTGAGGTCCGCCCGCTCGGGGGCCAGGGTCTTGCTCACGTTGCACTCCCCGTGTTCTGGTACCAGGCGACCGTCTCTTTGATGGCGACCTCCATGGAGGTCCCCGACGCTCCGAACATGGCCTCGTACTTCGAAGTGTCGAGTACGAACGGCTCCTCGAACTCGTAGGCCATTTCCGCTAACCCGCGCATCATCGGATTGAACAGTCCGAGCGTTCGAAGGACGAGTGTGGGCACCGGGCGGATCGCCACGGGATGGCCGACGTCGCCCGCAATGAGCTCCAACACCGCGCGCGTGGTCCGCGTCTGGGGACCGGGGAGGTGCCACACCTGCCCGACCGCTCGTTCATCGCTGCCGAGAACGGCGAGGCCTCTCGCGATATCGGGCACGTAACTGTAGGTGTGCGGCAGATCGGGATTTCCGATGAAGTCAGCGCGCTTTCCCGCCACCGCGTTCGCGAAGACTCGTTCACCCAGCGTGGACTGGGTCACGCCCGCACCGAAGAAGTCAGAAGCCCGTCCAATGGCGATGCGAACCCGGCCCGCTTCCGACGCCGCCATGAGCTCTCGCGTCATCGCGGCCCTCGTCCTACCCTTGACCGTCGTCGCGTCGAGTGGGGTGCGCTCGGTCATGGGCACCCCACCGGTGGGCCCGTAGCCGTAGACGTTCTCTAACGTGACGAGCAGGGCGTCAGCTTTCTCGGCGGCCGCGACGACCGCTCGCTGCAGCGGTGGGAATCGCTTGGGCCAATCGGTGTAGGGCGCGTTGAGGCACTGGTAGACAACGGATGCACCCGCGGCCGCCGCGGCAGCGGCGTCGGCGTCGGTGACGTCTACGACCCGCGTGTCAACGCCGGCCGGTACGGACCTTGGCCGATGGAGTGACACAACGCGAACGTTCTTACCATCCTCGACGAGGCGTGCCGCAAGCGTGTGACCAACCTGTCCGGCCCCGAAGATGACGTGTACCTGTGAGTCGCTCATCGCGGCAACGCTTCTAGGGGCCAGTGAACGGACGTACTCTCGTCTGATTCGCGAGGTGGAGAAACGATGTTGGTCACCACGGTGCCTTCTTTCACTTTGGCCACGAGCGCATCGAGGTCCTCACATCAACCTATGAAGCGGGACCCGAGCGTCCCTAGGGTCTTAAGTCCCATGTCCTAGGGAATTTCATCCCGACAACCGCGTGCGACCTCCTCGAACACGTCGTTCGTTGAAGACCTTGAGACTCGTTCGTGAACGTTGCGAAACGTGACGGCCGGGAGCCGGGAGTGTCACCATTAAGGTCGGCCGTGATCCGAGTGGAACATTCGGGCGATGGTAAAAGTAGGCGACATGGCCACGAACGCAGCAGCATCCCCATCCACGGTGGGGACACCGAGTCATCGGATCGTCGTGGGAACTGATGGATCAACCGCGTCGTTGCTCGCGTTGGAGTGGGCGGCGCACCAGGCGGAGTTGACGGGCGCCTCACTCGAAGTCATCGCGGTGTGGCATTGGCCCAACACGTTCGGCTGGGGATCCATTCCCAACGACTTCAACCCCGCGAATGACGCGCGCGACATTCTCGAGCCCGCAATCGCCACGGTGGAGAAGGCGCACCCCGACGTCGCAGTGTCGTACAAGATCGTGGAGGGGCATCCGGCCCTCGAACTCGTTGCCGCGTCCAAGGGCGCGGAGTTGTTGGTGGTCGGAAGTCGTGGGCACGGCGAGTTCACCGGGATGCTGATCGGCTCGACCAGTGAATACTGCGTGGCGAACGCCGCGTGCCCCGTCGTCGTAATTCGAGGTAACTACTCGTAGGACCGCCGCAGGGCGACTGAGAACTCAACGCTCCATTTCGTCATCCAGGCGACGCCAGAGCCCCCGCGGTAGATGGCGGATCGCGAAGGCCACGTAGCGCAGGATCGGGGGACTCCAGATGATGAGGTCGTCGGTCGCGAGTGCCACCATGACGTACTCGGCCACGTCGCTCGCGTCGGTGGTGAAGGGTCGCTCCGCGAGACCCCGGCTCATTCGCGTTCTCACGACCCCCGGACGAAGGATCTGTAACGTGACGCCCGTCCCCCGCAGCGAGTCGGCGAGCCCGAGGCACATGTTGTCGAGCCCCGCCTTGGCGCTCGCGTAGAGGTATCCGCTACGGCGCGTCCGAACGGCCGCGATCGAGGAGATCACGAGCACTCTTCCGAAGCCTTGGGCCACGAGGAGACGGCGGACTTCGGCGAGCGCGGCGCCGGGCCAGGTGAAGTTCACCGTGATCAGGCGCTCAACCGCGTCACCATCGTCTTCGTCGCCCCGCTGCTCTCCGAGCGCACCGATGGCCACGATGACGAGGTCGACGTGACCGTGCATCTTCTCGAAGGCCTCGCGCACCGTCGCGGCGGCGTGGTGGGGCTCCTCGGCGTCGAAGAGCACGGATGTCACGCTCGTCGCACCGTAGGCCGTGGCGTCTGCGCCCGCGTCGAGAAGACGTGTCGCGTCGCGACCACAGAGCACCACGCTGCGCGTCCTCGCGGCACAGAGTCGCTGCAGGATCGCACGAGCGATGTCGGACGTACCGCCCAGGACGACGACATTCTGGGGCTCGCCGAATGCGTTCTCCACGATTAGCGCCCCGCGAGTCCGAGGCGGAGGGCCAAGTCGCTGGTGAGCTGATTCTTCGGGTCGACGCGCGCTTTTGCCCTCAGAAACTCGTCGAGTCGTGGGTACATCGCGGCCACGCGCTCGGGCGCGAGTCGCGAGTCCTTGGCGAGATAGACCCGGCCCTTTGCCGCGATGACGACGGCGTCGAGTTCGTCGAGCAGCCGGGGAAGCCTCGCTGCACTCAGGGGAAGATCGAGCGCCAAGGTCCAGCCCTTCAGGGGGAAGGAGAGCGGCGCCGGGTTCGCCGGTCCGAAACGCTTCAACACCCCAAGAAAGCTCGTCACCTTCGCGCGCGTCAGGCGCTCGACGACCTCGGCGACCGCGGCGCCGTGTTCGTCGGGTACGCAGAACTGGTACTGCAGAAATCCGCGCATGCCGTAAAGGAGGTTCCAGTCGCCCACGCCATCGAGGGGATGAAAGAACGTGCCGAGGGGGACGAGTGCGGCGGACT
>Ga0302196_10004370_pt1 | contig 12836 bp, 14 predicted proteins | sample II_Bog_N1_3_FD_198794 | JGI IMG/M metagenome (GOLD analysis project Ga0302196, IMG submission 198794) | Peat permafrost microbial communities from Stordalen Mire near Abisko, Sweden - II_Bog_N1_3 | ecosystem: Environmental > Terrestrial > Soil > Wetlands > Peat | place: Sweden: Abisko...
AACCCGCACCTGCCCTTCGGAGGGATCGGGGAGTCGGGCATGGGCGGCTACCACGGCGAGGCCGGGGTCCAGCGGTTCCAGCACCGGAATCCCGTGCTGACCCGGGGCACGTCCGTCGACCCGTCGCTGGCCTACCCGCCCTACACCGACCGCAAGGCCGCCCTCGTCCGGCGGATCCTGTAGCGGACGGGCCGGCTCAGCCGCCGCCGGGCGGCGCGGCGTGGTCCTGGGCGGCGTCGAGGGCCGCCTTGTTCCACGGCCACGTCCCGTCGATCTCCACGGCCAGTGACCAGCTCAACACGATGCGGATGACCACGATGGTGGCCAGCACGGCCACGCTGGTCGGCGTCTGGTCCACGATCACCGTGCGGATGATGTCGGCCACGATCAGCACCTCGAGGCCCAGCAGGATGACCCGGCCGAGGTGGCGCCGGCAGAAACCGTAGGCCTCGGTTCGGCGGGTCGGCAGCACGGCCAGGACGGCGGACCGGACCAGGACGGCGAGGCCGCCGAGCACCAGGATGGCCACCCCGACCGCCTCCACCACCTGGACCACGTCCTCGATCCGGTGGCTGAAGGTCATCGTCCGTCCTCCGTCGGTCCCGCCGGGTCCCCGGGCGCCCCGGGCCTCCCGGGTGCCGCGCCCATCCGTCCCGCCACCCACGCCGCCACCCGGCCGGCGGCGTCCAGGCCGAGGTACACGGCGTTGCCCGCCTCGTTGGCCGTGAGGTCGGCGGCGTGTCGCAGGTTGACCAGCACCCGGAACCCCGGGCCCCGGTAGTGCCGGGCGACCACCCCGATGGGCAGGGTCGGCAGCCGGAGCGTCCACGCCACCAGTCCGCCGGCCGACTCGGCCAGCGTGGTCTCGTGGACGGTGACCCGGTCGTAGCGGCCGGTCACCACGGCGACGATGTTGTCGAGGGACTCGGATCCCGGGACGAAGTACTCGGAGTGCGCCCGGACCGCCACGTGGCCCGGGGCGTTGGTGCGCATGCGGGTTCCCCCGAACACCGGGGAGGTCGGCTCGGCCCCGTAGAGGCCGAGGTCGGCCACCGGGTCCCCCGGTGCCTCCTCGGTGAACAGGTGGGCGGCGTCCAGGTGGAGCTGGCGCAGGTCGTCGACGGTCATGCCCGGGCTCCCGGCCACCACCACGTCGGTGCACCGGAGCCCGCAGTCGGCCAGGGCGGCACCGGTGACGATCGACCCGAAGCTGTGGGCCACCACCGTGACGGTCTGGTCGGGACGCAGGGGCAGGGCGCGCACGAAGGCGGTCAGGTCGGCCGCCGCCGACCGGACGTCGTCGGCGCACCCGATGGTGCGGGCGGCGGCGACGACCAGGTCCGGCGGCTCGTCGTAGCCCTTCCAGAGGATCACCGTAGTGGCCTCGGCCGCCTCGTACAGGTTCCGGGCCGACGGCAGCCACTGCGCCCGCAGGTCGGTGCCGGTGCCCACGCCCGGGACCAGCACGGCCACGTGGTCGTCCTCGTGGATAGTGCCGAGCCGCACCCCGTAGTGGTCGCGGGCGGGCCGGTAGATGACCAGGTCACCACCGCAGGTCACCAGGGCCTCCAGCACCTGGGCCCGGGCGACGTCCCCGGCGTCCCGGGCGGCGGCCAGATCGGCCCGGGCGGCCTCCAGGTTGGCCCGGGCGGCATCCCCATCGTTCCGGACGGCCACCCGGTCGTCCCGGACGGCCACCCGGTCGTCCCGGACGATGGGGTCGGACCCGGGTCGTGGAGTCATGTCGAGGATCGGCTACGGACCATTGCGCTCAGGCCGTGCCGACGGCTCGGGGCCTCCGGGCGGTGCTCTGCCCGTGGGGCCGGAACCGGCCGAGCATGACCAGGAGCTCGCCCACGGTGTGGTCGGACTCGATCGGATGGCGCAGCGGGGAGTCCTGGTGGATCTGATACCGGTTGCGACGGCCCTCGCGCCGACGGGTCACGTAGCCGTCGGCCACCAGGCTGGCGATGATGGCCTGGGCGGCACGCTCGGTGATCCCCACCCGCTGGGCCACGTCGCGGCCCCGGATGTCCGGTTCCTCGGCGATGCAGACCAGCACGTGGGCATGGTTGGTCAGGAAGGTCCACGACTTGTCGGACACCTCGTGCTCCCTCCTCCGGCGGTCGCCGGTGACGGCGGCCACCCGCCGGTCGGGCCAAACGCTACTCCGGCCCGTCGTGCCGTCGGTGCCCTGACCCGGGTCGGTGCGGGGGCGGGCAGGTGCGCCGGGGGTCAGGAGGCACGGGCCACCTCCGGTGGTGCCACCGCCTCGCCGTCCAACCGCGACGCCGCCTCCCGGGCCACCCGGAGCGCGTCGTGGTGGTCGGCACCCAGCGCGGTGACGTGGCCGACCTTGCGACCCGGCACGGCGTCCTTGTCGTAGAGGTGGACCCGGGCACCGTCCACCCCGAGGGCCCGGGACAGCCGGTGCCGCGGGTCGGAGCCGTCCGCGGGACCGAGCACGTTGACGGTGGCCACCGCCGGCGCCACCAGGTCGGTCACCCCCAGGGGGAGGTCGAGGACGGCCCGCAGATGGTTCTCGAACTGCGACGTCACGCATCCCTCGATGGTGGCGTGGCCCGAATTGTGGGGACGCAGGGCCAGCTCGTTGACCACCAGCTCCCCGCTGCGGGTGACGAACAGCTCGACGGCCACGATGCCCACGGCGTCGACGGTCTCGGCCAGCGACGTGGCCAGTTCCACCGCATGGGCGGCCGTGTCGGCGGGGACCCGCGCCGGCATCACCAGCTCCCGGCAGATCCCGTCCTGCTGGACGGTCTCCACGACGGGGTAGGCCACCCACCGGCCCGAGGGGGAGCGGGCCCCGACCACGGCGATCTCGGTGGCGATGTCGACCAGGGCCTCGACCATCCACCCACCGGTCTCGGCCCCCGACAGCGTCGAGGCCACCTCGTCGGGGCCCACCACCGCCACCCCCCGCCCGTCGTACCCACCGGACCGGGCCTTCACCACGACGGGCCAGCCCCGGTCCACGGCGAAGGCGTGGACCTCGCCGACGGGGTCGGCACCCAGGCCCCGGAAGGCCGGCACCGGGAACCCGGCGTCCCCCAACACCCGGCGGGCCAGCAGCTTGTCCTGGGCGAACCGCAGGGCCGAGCCGCCCGGCCGGACCCGGTGCCCCTCCTCGGCCAGGGCCAGGGCGAGGTCGGCGGGGACCCGCTCGTGGTCGAAGGTGACCACGTCACACCGCGCGGCCAGCGCCCGCAGCGCCTCCATCGAGTCCGGTGCCCCCGTGGCGTAGGCAGCTCCGGCCCGCACGGCGGGATCCTCGGCCGAGTCGGCCAGGACCTCGAAGTGGATCCCCAGGTCGACGGCGGCCTGGTGGGTCATCCGGGCCAGCTGGCCGGCACCCACCATGCCGACCCGGGGGACGGAGTCGGACCGATCGCTTGACATGCGATTCATGCTTCGCCGTAGAGTCCTCGCATGTCAAGTACGAGCGCCCCGCCCGTCACGCCCGTCCCGGTCGAGATCGTGATGGGCAGCTCCTCCGACGCCCCCGTCATGCAGGGAGCCGCCGACGTCCTCGCCGACCTCGGCGTGTCCTGCGTCCTCCGGGTGGTCTCGGCCCACCGCACACCGCTGGACATGGTCGAGTTCGGACGGGGCGCACGGGCGCGCGGCACCCGGGTGATCATCGCCGGGGCGGGGGGCGCGGCCCACCTCCCGGGGATGCTGGCCTCCCTGACCACCCTGCCGGTGCTCGGGGTGCCCGTCCCCCTGGCCCGGCTGGACGGCCTCGACTCGCTGCTGTCCATCGTCCAGATGCCGAACGGGGTGCCGGTGGGCACGGTCGGCGTGGGTGCGGCCCGCAATGCCGGCATCCTGGCCGCCCGGATCCTGTCCCTCGGCGACCCGGCGCTGACCGTCCGGCTCGAGGACCTCGCCCGGGCCTCCGCCGATGCGGCCCGCGCCCAGGACGCCGATCTGGGGGCACGGGAGTGAGCACCCCCGGGGGCGGCCTCCGGTAGCGGACGCGCCTCCCCGGTACCGGGGCCGGACGGTCGCCCACCGTCGCCGACACCGCGCACCGGGGTGGCATGATGGTCGGGGGTCCGGGAGGCCGGGCCGCGTCCGTCCCGACCCGTCCCTGGAGCCGCATGCCCCTCACGGCCAAACGCACCCACTACAAGGTCACCTTCGCCGTCCTGATCCTCGGGACGATCGCCTACGCACTGCTGCAGTCACTGGTCTCTCCCGTGCTGCCCACGATCCAGACGGACCTGCACACCTCCCAGAACACGGTGACCTGGGTCCTGACCGCCTTCCTCCTGTCGGCGTCGATCTTCACGCCCATCCTGGGTCGGGTCGGCGACATGGTGGGCAAGGAGCGGATGCTGGTCGTCACGCTCGCCGCCCTCGCCGCCGGCTCGGTCATCGCCGGCCTGGCCCACTCCATCACCGTGTTGATCATCGCCCGGGCGGTCCAGGGGATCGGTGGCGCCGTCCTGCCCCTGTCGTTCGGCATCGTCCGCGACGAGTTCCCCGGGGTGAAGGTGGCCGGCGCGGTCGGGATCATCGCCGCCATGGCCGCGGTCGGGGGCGGGGCCGGCATCGTCCTGGCCGGCCCCATCGTCGAGAACCTCAACTACCACTGGCTCTTCTGGATCCCGATGGGCATCGCCGTGATCGCCACCGTCTGCGCCTGGATCTTCGTTCCCGAGTCCCCCCAGCGCACGCCGGGCCGGATCAGCTGGCTGGCCGCGGTCCTCCTGTCGGCGTGGCTGGTGGCGCTCCTGCTCGGCGTGAGCGAGGCCCCGTCGTGGGGCTGGGGCTCGCCGCGGGTGATCGGGCTCATCGGGCTCGCCCTGGTGCTGATCGTGGCGTGGGTGGTGGTCGAGGTGCGGGCCAAGGAGCCGCTCATCGACATGCACATGATGCGTCGCCGCGCCGTGTGGACGAACAACCTGGTGGCCTTCATGTTCGGGATGGGCATGTACGCGGTGATCGGGTTCCTCCCCGAGTTCGTCCAGACCCCGAAGTCCACCGGTTACGGCTACGGGGCCAGCATCATCCAGTCCGGCCTCTTCCTGCTCCCCCTCACGGTCACGATGTTCATCGGGGGCCTGCTGAGCGGCCGGATCGCCGCCACGGTCGGCTCCAAGACGGCAGTGATCGTCGGGTCGATCGCCTCGACGGTGGCCTACCTCATGCTGGCCTTCGCCCACAGCGAGGCGTGGCAGATCTACCTGGCGAGCACCCTGCTCGGCATCGGGCTGGGTCTGGCCTTCTCGGCCATGTCGAACCTGATCGTCCAGGCGGTGCCGATCGCCCAGACCGGCGTGGCCAGTGGGATGAACGCCAACATCCGGACCATCGGGGGCGCCATCGGGGCGGCGGTCATGTCCTCCATCGTGGCCTCGCAGATCCTGCCCGACCACTATCCCGCCGAGGCCGACTACACGCGGGGCTTCCTGTTCCTGGCCGTGATGACCGTGGTGGCCGTGGTGGCCGCCGTGTTCATCCCGAGGTCACCCGGCGCCGGCTCCGACCCCGACCTCCACCACCACCTGGAGCACGCCGAGCTGGCCGTGGTCCCGGGTGGGTCCATCGCCGAGTACTGACCGGCGGCTCGCCCGTACCGGTGGTCGGGACGAACGGCCCTAGGGTGGACGCCGGTCAGCCCCTACCATCGGGTCCGGGTGGCCGGCCGGATCCGGGGGCCCGGAACCGAACGTGGAGCAGCCATGACAGACCCAGACAGCACCGAGATCTTCGAGCAGGGCGACGACGCCATCGACGAGGCCGAGCGCCTCGATCCCGACTTCGCGGAGGAGCTCGAGCTCGACCCCTCGCTCGACCCCACCCTCCAGGTCGACGACCGCGAGCTCGAGGAGGTGGGGGCCGAGTTGGACGACCCGGAGCAGATCGCCACGCTGGACGGCCTGATCGACGACCCCGACGGGCTGGGCGGGCCTTCGCCGCACACCCGTCAGCGTGAGCAGGACAGCGAGGGGTGGGACCTCGACGCCCCGATCGTCGCCGACGACGAGGTGGACGGGGACGGATGACCCTGGAGGACAGCGCCCGCTCCGTCTTCGCCGTCCTGCCCCCGCCGATCCAGGGCCGCGTGCTCCGGCGCATGGGACGGGTCCCCGACTGGGCCGACGGGACGCCCCCGGAGCCACCCGCGTGTCCGGAGGGGATGACCACCGGGCCACCCGACTTCGTCGGGATCGGCTTCTCCAAGGCCGGCACCACCTGGTGGTTCAGCCTCATCCTCGCCCACCCCGACGTCCACGGGCCGCTGCGCAAGGAGCTGCTCTACTTCAGCCGTCGCTACTTCGAGCAGCGCCGGTACGGGGGGTCCACCGATGCGGACCTCGAGGCGTACCTGCGCTGGTTCCCCCGGCCTCCGGACACCATCACCGGGGAGTGGACCCCGTCGTACGTGTTCCGGTACCAGCTACCACCGCTGCTGCACCAGATCGCCCCCGACGCCGGCATCCTGGCCCTCGTGCGCGACCCGGTCGAGCGCTACCAGTCGGACATCTCGCGCCGCATGCCCTACCAGCGGCTGCGCAACGTGCGCTACCGCAGCCTGGCCAACTCGTTCTACGCCGCCCGACTGGCCCCCTGGGAGGAGGCCTTCGGCGCGTCCCGGGTGCTGCTCCTCCAGTACGAGACCTGCACCAGCCGGCCCGCCGAGCAGCTCGCCGCCACCTACCGGTTCCTCGGGCTCGACGACTCGTTCCGACCGGGCGGCATGGAGCTGCCGGTCAACACGACCAAGTCGAAGCGGCCCCTCGACCCGGGTTTCAAGCGCATGCTTGCCGACCTCCTGGAACAGGACGTCGTGGCCCTGGCGGAACGGCACCCCACCATCGACCTCTCGCTCTGGCCGAACTTCGCCCACCTGGTGGGCGCTCCGTAGGGCGACCGCCCACCCGGCCCGGACCACGGTGCGGGTGTGTGGCTGCCGGTGCCGGGGTCACCCTCGTGCGCCGGCCTCCACGCAGTAGGTGCCGGAGTAGATCGCCGGCATGCACCGGTTGCAGTGGATGCACCGCCCGTCGTCACGGTCCCCCGCCTCCCACCGGGCCACCAGGTCCGGTTCGCGCAGCAGGGCCCGGGCCATGGCCACGAAGGAGTACCCCCCGGCCAGGGCGGACTCCACGGTGTCGAGACGGTTGACGCCCCCGAGCAGGATCAGCGGGAGGTCCAGGACCTCGAGGAAGCGGTCGGCCTGGGCCCGGAAGTAGCCCTCCTCGAACGGGTACTCCTTCAGGAACCACCGGCCCACGAGCTGCATCCCCAACCGGATCGGCTGGGGCTGGGTGGCGGCGAACTCGGCCCGGGGGGCGTCCCCCCGGAACAGGTACATCGGGTTGGAGAGGCTGCTCCCCCCGGTCAGCTCCAGCGCGTCGAGGTGACCGTCCCGGTCGAGCATCCGCGCCACGTCGACGCTCTCGGGCAGGTCGAAGCCCCCGTCGACCCCGTCGCACATGTTGAGCTTGGCCGTCACCGCGACCCCGCCGCCGGCGCCCTCGCGCACGGCGGCCACCACCTGGCGGGGGAACCGGGCCCGGGCCTCGAGGGAGCCGCCCCACGGGTCCGTCCGGCGGTTGAGTTTCGGGCTGAGGAACGAGCTGAGCAGGTAGTTGTGGCCCAGGTGGACCTCGATGCAGTCGAATCCCGCCTCCACCGCCCGGGCGGCGGCCCGCCGGTAGTCCTCGGTGATCCTGGCGATGTCGGAACCGTCGGCGGCGTGGGTGGGCGCACCCGAGGCGCCCAGCCGGCGTGAGGGCGACAGGGCGGGCGCGCCGTTCGACCGGGCGTTGGCCACCGGGCCGGCGTGGCCGATCTGGGCCGAGGCCAGGGCGCCGAGCTCGTGCACCGCCCCGGTCAGGCGCCGGAGCCCGGGCACGGTGGCCTCGTCCAGGACGAGGCAGTGCCGGTCGGTCCGGCCCTCGGGGGAGACGGCCAGGTAGGCCACCGTGGTCATGGCCGCACCGCCCCGGGCCACCCGCTCGTGGAACGCCACCAGCTGGTCGGAGACCTCCCCCCGGGGCGAGGCGCCCTCGAAGGTGGCCGACTTGATGATCCGGTTCTTGAGGGTCAGCGGGCCGAGGCGCGCCGGGGCGAAGACGGGCGGGGCCGCGCCGGCCGCCGGTCCGGGCCGCGGCCCCTCACCCACCATCCAGCGCCCCCGACCCCCGCACGGCACCCAGCACGGCGTCGGCCAGCAACGGGTGACAGACCACCAGGTCGGGCAGCCACGGGTCGGGGCGGGCGTAGCGGAGGGGGGTGCCGTCGAGGCGGCTGGCGTGGAGGCCGGCGGCCAGGGCCACCGCGACGGGCGCGCACGAGTCCCACTCGTACTGGCCCCCGGCGTGGACGTAGACCTCGGCCTCCCCCCGGACCACGGCGGAGATCTTGGCCCCGGCCGATCCCATGGGGACCGTCTCGGCGCCGAGGCGCTCGGCCACGGCGGGGACGAAGTCCGGCGGCCGGGTCCGGCTCACCACCAGGCGGGGGTGGGGAGGCAGCGGGGGCAGCGGGGGCGGGGCCCCGGTGCCCAGGACCAGGTCGAGACCGGGCAGGGCCACCGCACCGACCACCGGGGCCCCGTGGACGGCCAGGGCCACGTGGACGGCCCAGTCGGCACGCCGTTCGGAGAACTCCCGGGTCCCGTCCAGCGGGTCGATGATCCACACCCGGCCGACGTCGGTGGTGAGGGCCTCGGCCTGGTCGTCCTCCTCGGAGCGGATCCGGTCCCGGGGGAACCGCTCGGCCAGCAGGTCGGTGAGCAGCTCGTGGGACCGCCGGTCCCCCTCGGCACCCAGCTCCTTCCCCTCGGGGCCGTCCTGCTGCAGCTGGCGCAGGAGGCGGCCGGCCCGGTCGGCGAGATCGGCGGCTGCCGCATGGTCACTCCTCGAGTAGCCGCTCGCCACTACGTCGTTGCCGTCGGTCACCGCTTCCCCATCCCGTCCCCGGGTCGGTTGCGACCCGTCCGACAGTCTGCACCGCCGGCGGGCACCCCGGTGACGATCCCCGGCCCGGCCGGTCGGATCGGCGGCCACCACCCGCCTGACTACGATCGACCGGCGTGCCACCGGCCCCCTCCCCACCCTCGTCACCGGGCCCACCTCCGGCCCCGGCCATGGACGTCGACGAACTCCAGGCCTTCCTGGAGGCGGGCTTCGCCCCCAACCGGCTGCCGTACACGGTGGAGGAGGTCGACGGGACCGGGGTGCGCATGCGTCTGTCGGTCGACCTGACCAACGTGCGCCCCGGCGGGACGGTGTCCGGCCCCTCGCTCATGGCTCTGGCCGACTGCACGGCCTGGCTGGCCGTGGTCGCCCGGATCGGTCCGGTGGCCCTGGCCGTGACCACCAGCCTGCACATCGACTTCCTGCGCAAGCCCGCCCTGGTCGACGTGGTGGCGGTGGGCACCGTGCTCAAGCTCGGATCGCGCCTGGCCGTGATCGACGTCGCCCTCCACACGGTGGAGGGTGACGCCCTGGTGGCCAAGGCCCAGGTCACCTACTCCATCCCGCCGCGGTAGCCCGCAGCCGGGGAGCGTTGCGCCCGACCCCCGGGCGTGCCAGCATCGTCGGAGGGGTGCCGCACGGCGCCCCGGGGGGAGAACCGACCATGCACGACCTCGTCATCCAGGGTGGCACCGTGGTGGACGGCACCGGAGCGGCCGCCCGCACCGCCGACGTCACCGTCAGCGACGGCCGGGTCACCGGGGTAGGCGACCACCGCGGCGAGGCGGCCACGCACACCGTCGACGCCGACGGGTTGCTGGTGACCCCGGGCTGGGTGGACATCCATACCCACTACGACGGCCAGGCCACCTGGGACGACGTCCTCGCCCCCAGCAGCTGGCACGGGGTGACCACGTTGGTGACGGGCAATTGCGGGGTGGGGTTCGCCCCGGCCCGCCCGGACCGCCACGAGTGGCTGATCGGCCTGATGGAGGGGGTCGAGGACATCCCGGGGTCGGCGCTCTCCGAGGGCATGACCTGGGGCTGGGAGACCTTCCCCGAGTACCTGGACACCCTCGACCGGCGCCGGTGGACGGTGGACGTCGGCACCCAGATCGCCCACGGCGCCGTGCGCTCCTATGTGATGGGCGAGCGCGGGGCCCGCAACGAGCCGGCCACGCCGGCCGACATCGCCACCATGAAGCAGGTGGTCAAGGAGGCGGTGGCCGCCGGTGCCCTCGGGTTCTCGACCTCGCGCACCATCGCCCACCTGGCCATCGACGGCGAGCCGGTGCCCGGGACCTACGCCGCCGAGGACGAGCTGTTCGGCATCGGGGCCGCCCTGGGCGAGCTCGGCACCGGCATCTTCGAGCTCGCCCCGGCGGGCACCGCCGGCGAGGACGTCCTGGCGCCGAAGGCCGAGGTGGACTGGATGCGGCGGCTGTCCGCCGCCATCCACCGGCCGGTGACCTTCGCCATGGTGCAGGTCGACGCGGCCCCCGACCTGTGGCGCGACCTGCTGGACGAGTCGCTGCGGGCCGTCGACGACGGTGCGGACATCTGGCCCCAGGTGGCGGCCCGCGGCTTCGGCATGCTGTCGGGCCACTTCACCACCTACTGCCTGCTCGACCAGATCCCCGCCTACCAGGAGCTGAAGGCCCGCGGACTGTCCCCCGACGAGCTGGTCGCCGCCCTCCGCACCGCCGAGGTCCGCTCCGCCATCGAGTCGTGGGAGCCCGATCCGGTGTCGGCGGCGAGCATGGAGCGGGCGGCCCGGACCACGTTCACCCTGGGCAGCCCCCCCGAGTACGAGCCCGGGCCGGAGCGGTCCCTGGCCGGCATGGCCGCCGCCTCCGGCCGGTCAGTCGTGTCGGTGGCCTACGACGCCATGCTGGAGGACGACGGGCGGGGCCTGCTCTACGTGCCCATCCTGAACTACTCCGACGGCGACCTGCACGCCGCCCGGGAGATGCTGCTGCACCCCCGGTCCGCCGCGGGACTGGGCGACGGCGGTGCCCACTGCGGGGTCATCTGCGACGCGTCCCAGCCCACGTTCATGCTCACCCACTGGACCCGGGACCGGGTCCGGGGCGAGCGCCTGCCGCTCGAGTGGGTCGTGAAGAAGCAGACCTTCGACACCTCCCGGCTCTACGGGCTCACCGACCGGGGCACGCTGGAGGCCGGGGCGCTGGCCGACATCAACGTCATCGACTACGACAACCTGCAGCTCACCAACCCCCAGGTGGTCGACGACCTCCCCGCCGGCGGGAAGCGCCTGCTCCAGGGGGCGGTCGGTTACGTCCGGACGATCAAGTCCGGGGTCACCACCTTCGAGGACGGGGTCGACACCGGCGCCCGGCCCGGGACGCTGGTGCGCGGCGCGCGTTAGTCAGACGGCGACGTCGGGGGTCGGGCCCGCACCGGTCCCCACCGGCCCCACGGCCAGGGCGGCGGCGTACTCCTCCTGCATCTGGAGGTAGACGCGGTGCTCCACCACGAAGGCCAGGAACGGCACGAACCCGGCCGCCACCACGGCCAGGATGCGCCCGATCCGCCAGTGGGCCCGTCGGGCCAGGTCGGCCGCCATCACCAGGTACAGCAGGTAGAGGTACCCGTGGACGGTGCCCACGATCTCGACCCCGAGCTTCTGGTGGGCCAGGAACTGGAGGGGCATGCCCACGAAGACCAGCAGGATCAGCCCGGTGCCCACGATGAAGGCCATGACCCGGTAGCGCATCAGCGCACCGGTCACGTCCCAGCGGACGAGGCCCGCCCAGGTCGGCCGGCCCATCTGGTCCGGCGGGACGGGTCCCACGCCGGTGTCGACGGTCACCGGTGACCGGTCACGACGGCGGTCCCGGGCGACCGGAGGCGGAGGCCTCGGCGGTGTCCCCGTCCGCCAGCTCGGCCAGGTAGCGGTTGTAGGCGGCCAGGCGGGCCGCCTCCTCCGGGGTCTGGGCGGTGTACCGCTCGCCCCGGCCGCCGCGCTCGGCATCGATGGGGGTCTCCGACGCGATGGCCACGTTCCGGTCCCGGCCCCCGGTCAGGGCCCACCCGGGCGGTCGGGCCTCGGGGGGGACGGCGGGGGCGTCGCCGAGCTCCGGCCACCCCGGTGCGGGACGGGTTCCCCCCGCCGGGTCCGGGACCCTGGCCGCCTGGTCGTGGATCAACTGCCACCAGGTGTAGACCGCGTAGATGCCGAATGCCGGCCACAGGCAGACATAGGCCCAGCTCAGCGTGTTCCCGTTCTGGGCCCGCTCGTACTGCCAGTGGGTCAGCCAGGCGAAGGCCGGCAGGAGCACCAACAGGACGGCGTGCAGGCCGAGGCACCGTGGGGTGAGGTAACGACGCACCCCCCCATCGTACCGGCCCTCCCTCCGCCGGCCCATTCGGGTCCCACCGGTACCACCCGGAGCCTGGCCCCGTCCCGTCCGGGATCCACCGCCAGTCCGATGCCGGTGTTTAGCCTCGGGGAGGCCCGAGCGTCGGCGTCCGGCCGTCCGCAGGGCCGGCCCGGAGCCACCGGGCGGAGGAGCGCACCGGACGGAGGGACGGCCATGGACCAGCGGGTGCGGATCGGGATCGCCGAGGCCGTGGGGACCATGATCCTGGTGGTCGGGGGCGCCGGGACGGCCATCGTGGCCACCGGCCACTTCAGCGGGTCGACCAGCTCGGTGGGCATCCTCGGTGTCGCCCTCGCCTTCGGGCTCAGCCTGCTGGTGGCCGCCTACACCATCGGCTCGATCTCCGGCTGCCACGTCAACCCGGCGGTGACCATCGGCCTGTGGGTGATCGGCAAGACCCGGACCGACGAGCTGCCGTTCTACGTGGTGGGCCAGTTCGTCGGCGGGATCGCCGGTGCGACGGTCATCTACGTCG
>Ga0302196_10004373_pt1 | contig 12828 bp, 13 predicted proteins | sample II_Bog_N1_3_FD_198794 | JGI IMG/M metagenome (GOLD analysis project Ga0302196, IMG submission 198794) | Peat permafrost microbial communities from Stordalen Mire near Abisko, Sweden - II_Bog_N1_3 | ecosystem: Environmental > Terrestrial > Soil > Wetlands > Peat | place: Sweden: Abisko...
TATCTGCCGTACCGTCTCCACGCCACGCGCGGGCAGCTCGCGCGTGCCTATCCGCAGGCGACGCGCTTCTTCGCAGCCAAGCGAGTGTACGATCCGGAGCTCGTGTTCCGGAATCACTTCTGGGACAGATATGCGGCCTGAGATCGACCCCATGTTGACGGCAATGCGTAGCGGGCCTCGACGCGCGAGGACTCGTCGTCGGGTATCGTGGCGTCGCGGCATCGCAGCCATCGTCTCGGCGGCGCTCGGTTGCGCTTCGACGGGTCACATCGGCGCTCTGCCGCGGCTCGCCCCACCGCCCGCCGATCCTGAAGCCGAGTGCCTGCGGTTGGGTCCCGTGGCCGGTACGGCCGATCCATTCTTCGGGGGATTGAAGACCGAGGCGGTGCTCGTCGAGAGCGCACGTCACGACGCTCTCGTCCAGGGCCAGCGGCTTGGCGCGACCGACGTACAGCTTTCCGAGGAACCGCGCCGCTGGCCATCGGGGATGTTCGGCGGGGGCCAGGGAGTCACGGTGGTGGGGAGCGCTTATCGCTGCACGGCCTCGGGCCCAGCGACCCTCGCACCGGTGCCCCCTCGAGCGGCGTCTCCGGTGGCGGCTGGGTGCACCCGCGACATCGAATGCAAGGGCGATCGGATTTGCGTCGCCGGCGCCTGCGCCGACCCTGTCCGTCGCGGCGTGCTCATCGGTCCCTGACCTCTTGCGATCGGCGCGCCGGCTTAGGGTTGGTGCAGTCGGCGCGCGTCTGCGCAATCCGCGCACGCCCGAGCAAGCCCTTCGTTCGACGACCCGGTGAAACTGTGTGGGCATGCTCCCTGCAGAACCCGCGTTGGCTCGGTCGTCCGACGGGGCTCCCAAGGAGATAGCGGATGCGACCCGTCCAGATGCGAAGCGCTGCCGTGCTGTTCGCGGCGTTCATCACGGCAATGCTCGCGACGATGGCAGGAGCTCGCGACGCAAGCGCCCTCCCGTCCTTCGCGCGCAAGTATCAAACGAGCTGTTTGACCTGCCACACGGTGTTTCCCGTGCTCAACCCGTTCGGCGAGGCGTTTCGCAGGAACGGCTATCGCTTTCCGAGTCAGAAAGGGAGCGTCGACAGCGACTCGGTGAAGGCGTCGATGATCGCGCTGGGGCAAGAGGAGTACAAGAAGACCTTCCCCAACTCCGTGTGGCCGTCGAACATCCCCGACGCGATCCCGCTCTCCGTCATGTTCAACGGCGGCGTGGCCCTGAACATCCCAGGCGAGGACGCGCATCAGGCGGCCGGCAACACGTTCGATTGGGGCGGCATCGTCGGCGAGTTCCACCTGTACGGAGCCGGCGCGCTCAGTGACACGCTCACGTACATGACGCAGGTCACTCTCACGCAGTCGGGCGACAACGCACTTCAGGGCGATATCGAGACGGCCTACCTCCTGTGGAACGACGTGGTCGGACCGGACCACGCGGTCAACATCTGGCTTGGTCGACTCTGGAACCCTCAGCTTACGAGCTTCGGGCTGAACTCCTCCTATCTGGGTGATACGAGGATGCCAGGAGTGTCCGTCATCGGGCTCTACAACAGCTCTGGAGCGTTCTCCCTCGGAGCCGAGACGGTGCACAACGACGGTGTCGAGATCAACGGCATCATCAAGCATCGCTTCGCGTATTCGCTCGGCTGGCTCGCGTCTCACACCGGCTCCGGGCTGAACGCGCTCAACGCGGAGGACGCGTACGCTCACATCGGCATCAAGTCGGGAGGCGTCGCGCTCGATGGCGAAGGCAAGTATGGCCCGAACGTTCCCGATCCTGCGAAGCCGTGGGCGGAGAAGGCGATCACCGTCGACGCCTTTGCCTACCACGGGCTCAACGTCCTCGATAACGGCACCGGGACTGTCGCCGGCGGAAACGCCGTCGCCGTCGCGCAGCCGGACAAGTTCAACGCCGTCGGAGGCACCATCCGCGCTCAGTACGATTCCCTCGTCCTCGACATGGGCGGACAGTACGAGTCCCACTCTCATCCCTACGCGGGGACACCAGCGACGGCGAACCCCTCGGGCAACGCCATCCCCGGAGTGCCCGACTACACCGGTGCGCACGGTGTCGTTGCGTGGGGGGAGCTCGATTACGTCGTCTGGCCCTGGTTCGTCCCGGGAGTGCGCGCCGAGTACACGCTTGGTTCCGCGGAGAGCTCGAGCGCGTTCAGCTTGTTGCGGGTCGTGCCCGGCGTCGCGATGCTGGTTCGACCCGACGTGAAAGTCGTGCTGACAGGCGACTTCGAGACAGCGCAGGGCACTCCTGTTTCCGGTTCCTGGGCGGCCGCGGGCGGGAGCATCGCCGGCGCGCCACCGGGTGTGCAGACGGCGCTGAAGGCAGAGACGGTAGCCGCGGTCGTCGCGGTCGCTTTCTAAGGGGAATGAGATGAACTCGAGATCGATCGTGATCCTCACACTCATCCTCGCGGCTTGCGAAGGTGAGCCGCCGAAGACGCCCGCTGGCACTGTGGTCGCGGCGGCAGCGGAGCCTGCCGTCGCCGTGCCTGTCGCGGAAGAGCCCGTCGCTAGCGCCGCACCTCAGGCTTCAGCTCCCGCTCCCGGCGCCCCCCTCCCCGCCTACCCGTGCGCCTGCAACTGCGCTGGGAGCGCGCCTGTCGCCGTCGCCGATGGGGGGGCCGCTCCGGCCGTTGCCGCTGCGACACCGCCTCGGCCCGCGGTCGTACACGCGAGCATCACGGGCGCGGTCACGACGATGCCGGCGTGGGCGGCGGGAAGCGCCGTGATCTACCTGGACGACGCGCCGATCGAGCCCACGGCGAAGATGGGCGCGACCGTGACGAACCACCAGATGAACTACGTCCCCTACGTCTCCGTCGTCCCGGTGGGCGGCAAGGTGACGTTCCGCAACGATGATCCGTTCCCGCACAATGTCTTCTCGCCAGACAACGAGAAGTTCACGATGGGAATGCTTGCGCAGGGCGAAGCGCGAGCCCGCGTCTTCAAGACGGCTGGCACGTATTCCCTCCTCTGCAACGTTCACCCGGGGATGCTCGGCTACGTAGTCGTTGCGCCGTCGAGCTACTACGCGAAGGCCAACCCGCAGGGCCATTTCGCGATCAAGGACGTCCCAGCGGGAACATACAAGATCACGGCGTGGGCGCCTCGCCAGCAGCCAATCACGCAGTCCGTCACGGTCAAGGACGGCGACGCAAACGTCAACTTCGAGCTCCACCGTTGAGGAACACCATGACAACTCGCATCATCGTCGCCACCGCGCTGCTCTTCTTGTCCGCGCTCCCTGGCTGCAACGACGACAAGGAAAAGAGCAACGACAACAACCGAGAGCCGCCCAAGACAGCGCCGATGCCAGCTGCACCGACGCCGCCGGCCCCTTCGGCGTCGGTCGCTGCGGCACCCGCGCCGAGCGCGGCGCCCGTCGCGTTCGACATGCCGCCGGAGTCCACCAAGCTGTTCAACGAGCGCTGCTCCCTCTGCCACGGCAAGGGGGGGAAAGGCGACGGAAAGGGGGCCGTGGGCATGAAGCCGCCGCCGCGCAACTGGACCGACTCGGCGTGGCAGGCCTCGGTGACCGACGAGCACATCGCGATGACCATCGTGAAGGGGGGCGCGAGCGTCGGAAAGTCAGTGACGATGCCGGCGAGCCCAGACCTCGACGGCAACTTCAAGAAGCCCGTCGTCGACGGCCTCGTCCACATCGTTCGCTCACTCAATTCGTCGGCCGCCCAATGAGTCGCGCGCATCACGTCGTGTTCGCTGCAGCGTCCGTCGCGCTCGCGGCGTGGGTGATTGCTGCGTGCAACGACCTCGGCACCTGTCCGGCAGCCGCGGCCGTCACGCCTGATGCTGCATGCTCGAACGAACAGCTGCAGTGCGAATACGACCTCGCGACCCCGAGCCCGTCGTGCAACGGGACGACGACCGTCATTCCCTCGAGCTGCACGTGCACTGGCGGCGCGTGGGCGTGTCCCGCTCCGATCGTGTGCGATGCGGGGACCGATGCGCCGACGCCGGACGCCGCGACCGATGCCCCAGCAAGTGAGACCGGCCAGGCCGACGCCCGCGCTGGTTCCTCGTGATGAGGACGACCTTCGCCCGCAGTGACGCCCCGAGCCGCGTCTACTGGGAGGTCACACGGGCCTGCGGTTTTGCATGCCGCCACTGCGGCACCGAGGCGACGCATCGGGCCGAGGCCGACGAGCTGGACACGGCGGCCGGAATCCGGCTTCTCGAACAGCTCTCGGTCGCGAATCCGAGACCCGACGTCGTTCTCACCGGAGGAGACCCTGTCGAGCGCGCGGATCTCTTCGGTCTCATCGTTGCGGCCTGTGCATTTGGCCTCCGGGTGTCGGTCTCGGCCAGCGCGACGCCGGCGCTCACCCAGACGGTCATCAGGAGCTTGCGAGACTCAGGCGTGGACGCGATCTCGCTATCGCTCGATGGCTCCACGGCCGACCGACATGACGGGCTCGCACGAGTGGGAGGGACGTTCGCGCGGGCAGTCGCGGCGGCGGCGCATGCGCGCGAGGTCGACCTCGCATTCGAAGTGAACACCCTCGTGACCGCCGAGACAGTGCTGGATGTGCCGGACGTCGAGAGGCTGGTCCGCCAGCTCGGCGCCGCACGATGGAGCCTGTTCTTCCCGGTCACCGTCGATGGCGCCACGGTGCTAGAGCCCATCGATGTGAGCTCTGCCGACGAGCTGCTCGTGTGGGTCGCCGGTCGTGGCATGTCGCGGTCGGGGCCGGCCATTGCCCCTGCGGAGGCACCCTTCTACCGCAGCATCGTCGGTGACTGCGGCGCGGCGCCACGGAAAGGGGATGCGGCTGGAGCTCGTGAGGACGGCGGCGTGATGTTCATCGGCCACGACGGAGACGTATTCCCGTCGGGATTCCTCGCCGGCAGCTCGGGTAACGTGCTGCGAGACCACCCGCTTGCGCTCTACCGCAAGTCGGCGACCATCCGCGCCCTCCGTAAAGCGGACTCCGCCCTCCGTCGGTGCGGACGCTGTCAGGTCCGCAACGCGTGCGGCGGCCCGCGAACGCGCCCATGGGCAAGAACCGGCGACACCCCCGGCGTCGCTCGCCACGAGCCATCCTGAGCTTCAGCGGACCGCATGAAGCTCTCGGTCCGCTCTCACCATATCCTCGGAGCGAACGAGCGCGTCGTGCGCTTGCAGGTCTTCTGCCCGGGTCAACGGCGCTCGGTAGACTACGAAGAATGCGCCAGCTGCCCTCGCCTCTCGTCCGTCCCCGTGAGCCCTGAAGCACCGGGCGCATGCATCGATTGTTCGCCCGTTGGCGCAACGTCCGCCGACTCGCCGACCATCCCTACTCGGGACGAGCCCATCGGCTCTCTCGCTGGCACGCGCGTGCTCTGTATCCACGCAAACCTCCCCATCGAGCGCCTTGCAGACGCCTTTCGCGAGTGGTCGGGCGTCGAGCTCCCCGTGGTCGACGGGCGCGGGTATCTGCTCGGCAGCATCTGGCGCGACGACTTCATCTGTGCACGGCGCCCTGCACGCGTGAGTGGTTCGTTCGTCCCCCCGCGATGGGCAAACGACTGCGTCGACCACGCGAACACGCTCCACGAGAGCTCGAGCATCGCGAGCGCCGTGGAAGCTCTCGCGACCCGACGTGCGCGAACGCTCATCCTCGTGCGGGGCGACAGCGGCGTCGTTGGGGTGCTCACGGATCTCGCGCTCCTCCGCTGGTTCGCCCGTGAGCAGCGGGTTCGTGCGGGGGTCTCAGCTCCACTCACATCGGTGCCGTGAAATCGTAATATGCCAACAGCACGACTATTCTTTTGGGCGGACGGAGTTAGACCCTGTACACGGGTCGCGTGTGTGCAGCGCGGAGCGAAGGGCGATGAGCGGACGCACAGCGGGCTGGGTGTTCTGGGGTCGTTGCTGCAGCACTCTCGGATGCGCCGGTGTCGTGACCGGGCCGATCGATCCGCTCGCAGCGCTCGCCGACGGCCAGTAGGGGCGCGTCTCAGCTGCTGGCGGACGTGTAGCGCGCCAGAGATCGTCGCCAGGCGAGGCGGGCGATAGCGCTCAGGACCACGGCTTCACCAAGGGCCGCGCCGACCATTCTTCCGTCGAAGTGCCCGAGGAGCGCGCTCGCGGGAAGGGTCGTCATGAGCCCCAGCGGGACGACGAACGTCAGGACGAGCCGAGTGGCTCCGCGGAACACGGCGGACGGCCAGCGGCCAGCGTCGAGCGTTGCGCTGAGCACATCGGTGATGTTCTCGGTTTTGACGGCGAAGAACACGCTGCACATCGCCAGCGTCCAGATGGCATGCAGCAGCACCGCGGCCGCCGCGAAGAGCAGCATCCCCATGAGCACCGACGTGACGGTCGGGCGACGCCCGAGCTCGTGAAATGCGAACACGAAGATCCCGCAGCCCGTGACCATGTTGACCGAGCGCCAGAGGTGGAAGCGGCCCGTCGAGACCATGAACTGCGCGTCCGCCGGGAGGAGCAGCACGTAGTCGAGCGTCCCCCTTCGCACATGTTCCACGATGGCAACGAAGCTCGGGTTCATCACCCCTTCGAGGAGCGCCTGGAGGAGCGTGAAGAACCCGACGACGACGAGCGCTTCACCGAAGCTCCAGCCCGCGACGGTCGTGCGCAGACCGAAGACGACGAGGAGCGGCGCGAGGGCGGTCGTCGTCCAGAGGACCTCGATGGCACCGTCGACGAAGAAGTCCACGCGGTACTGCGCCGAGACGAGCAGAGACAATCGGAGCTGCGCGAGCAGCAGTTGGAAGTAGCGCGCCACGTCAACCTCCGTACGCGGAGTAGCGAGCGAGGCCCCGCTGCCACACGAGCCGCACGGTGATGGCGCCGAGAACGACGAAGCCAAGCTGACGAAGGACGAGATCGAGAGCCGTGCTTCGGTCGAGCGCGCCGACCATCAGCTCGACGGGCACGCCGATCTGATAGCGGAACGGGAGCCAATCGACGACCGCGCGGACGCGCGCGGGGAACAGGTCCACCGGAAAGAGGTACCCGCTGAACACGAACAGCCCCGCGAGCCACGCGTCCATGAGCTTGGCGCTCGAGTCGACGAAGAACGCGAGGGCTCCGATCGCGACGCTGACCGCGAGCGAGAGGAGCCAGGCGAGCACGATCGAAGCACACCAGAGCGCCCAGATGACCGGGTCCTGGGCGAGCGCGTGGGACCCCAGCAACGCGAGCATCACGAGCCCCATCACGACGGAGCCGAGCACGCGGACGGGCATGCTCCCGATGCTCTCGGCGGTGTAGGCGACGAGCGGGTGCACGGGGAGAAGCAGCCGCGTGGCGAGCGTCCCGTCTCGGATGTCGAGGTTGATTTGCCATGAGACCCACGACGCCGTGAGGCTGCGCACGACGAACGTCGCGAGGAAGTAGCCGACCACACTCGCCCCCGAATGCCCTCCGATCGGGCCGTCGCGCGTCACGGCACCAAAGAACGCGATCATGATGAGCGGCATCGTCGTCGACAGGACCCACACGATCGCTTCCGTGCGATATGCGACCGCCCCCGTCGCGCCGATGCGGATGAACGCGAAAAGCCGCAGAAGCTCTCGTCCGACGCTCAAGACTCGCCCTCGGCCGGTGCGGCACGGCGCCCGTCGGATCGGCCGGCGAAGATTTCCGCCATGATCTCCTCGAGCGGCGGATCCTGGACGCTCAGGTCGCGGATCGGGAGCCGTATGAGCGCGTCCGCAAGGACCGCCTTCAGCTCGGACGGTTTCACTCGCAGTACGACCTCGAGCGGTCGGTGGGCGACGAGAGTCCCCAGCGCCACAAGATCGCGCGCGTCGACCGAGCGCTCGAGGTGCAGAACGACGAGCTTCTCCGGGCGCGTGCGGTGCGTCAGCTCGCCGAGCGCGCCATCGTACTGGATAGTACCGTGGTTCATCACGATGACTCGTGGGCAGAGGGCGACGACGTCTCCCATGTAGTGGCTCGTGAGAAGGATGGTCGCGCCGTGCTGCTCTCCGTAGCGTTCGAGGAAGCCACGGACGGCGAGCTGCATGCCCACATCGAGGCCGATCGTCGGCTCGTCGAGGAAGAGAATCTCAGGGCGGTGAATCAGCGCCGCGGCGAGCTCGCACTTCATTCGCTCTCCGAGAGACAGCTCGCGCGTCGGTCGCCTCGGGAGATCGCCGAGCTCGAGGAGGTCGTCGAGCTCTCGGAGCGTGGCCCTGAAGTCAGCCTCTGGCACCTCGTACACGAGCCGGTTCAGCTCGAACGTCTCCTGCGGCGGCAGATCCCATAGCAGGCGCTGACGCTGGCCGAGGACGAGGCTGATGCGTCGCAGAGACGAACGCGCGCGCCGCGCAGGGTCCTCGTCGAACACCCGCGCGGTGCCCGATGTCGGGTGTAGCAAGCCCGAGAGCACCTTCAGTGTCGTCGTCTTGCCCGCGCCGTTCTCGCCGAGCAGTGCGACACGCTCCCCCTTCGCGATGTCGAACGACACGCCGTCGACGGCCTTCACGAGCTCGTACCTGCGGTGAAAGAGCGAGCGCAGCGCCGCGACCATCCCGGGGGGCCTCTTCGTCACCCGGTAGTGCTTCCGAAGATTACGGACCGCGATCATTCGATGCCTCGTCGCTGGTCCCGTCCACCGTCGACAGATAGTTCTATGAGGATCAGTGAGAGGACCCGTGTCGCCGCGATGCGCCTCGACCGATCAGGCCGCGTCGACTATCTACCACGCGGTCAGCACTCAAGGAGCGCGATGAACATCGACCCGCGAACGGCGACGCCCTGCCGAACCGCCGCATTCTCCTCCGATGGCCGGGTGCTCGCGGAGGCGAACTATCTCGGATTCGTCACGCTCCGCGACGCGGCCTCCGGTCAGGTCCGGTCTCGCTTCCTCGCTCAGACCGCGCTCGTCGAGACGATACGGTTCGAGGAGCGCACGGGCGCGCTCCTGCTCGTCGGCGCCGGGTTCGAAGGGGGGCGAGACTTCGGGGTTGCGAAGATCCTCGACCCCGCGACGGGTCGGCGTGTCGCCGAGCTGCGCGGTCACACGGACGACGCGACCGACGTGATGTCGCTCCCTGGAGAGCGGCGGAGGGTCGTCTCCGTCGGGCTCGACCGGCGCGTGATTGTTCATGACGTGAACGACCCGACCCGGACGTGGGTGTGGGGCGATTACGAGGACTACCTGAACACGGCCGCCGAGCGCCCCTGCCACGACGGTCAGCTCGCCGTGGCCGGCGACTCGCGATACACCTACGTTCTCGACGCGAACGCTAGGACGGTCGTCGCGAAGCGCGAGACGCCCGGCGACTGCAACGGCCTCCAGTGGAGCGCTGACGGGCGATACCTTCTCGTGGCGGACGATCAGGGGCGCGTCCTCTATTTCGACGGGGCGGCCGCCTTCCGGCTCGTCGCTGAGGCGCGGGTGGGCGGGGCCGCGAAGCGAATGGTCGTCGATCCAGCCGCTCCCTCGCGCGTGCTCACCGCCTGCTACGACGGTCGAATCTGGTCCGTGTCGCGTGCTCCCGACGGCAGTCCGCCCCTCGTCGTCGTCGATCGTCGGCGCGGCATGTGGGGCATCAACGTCGCGGCAACCCGAGACCGCCTCGCGGTGCCGAGCTATTTCGACCGCGCATACTTGCTCGCGCGCGACGCGAGCGGTCAGGCGACGGTCGACGTTGGACCCGACCCGAACCCCACGTTCGGATGCAACTGGATCGCGATCCATCCGTCCGGAGCGGAGGTGGCGGTCACCCACGACGACGGACGCATCCGAGTGCGCGACGCCGAGACCGGACGCCTCGTCCGCACCCTCGGTCCGCACACGGACTCGCTCTACATGGGCGCCGCGTTTCACCCTCGCCTCCCGCTGCTCGCGACCATCGACTTCTACGGCGAGGCCCTCGTCTACGACTACGCCGCCGGCAACGTGGTCTGGCGGCAGGAGCTGGGCATGGGGCCGGGCATCACCGTCGACTACAGCCCGTGCGGCGGATTCCTCGCGTTCGGCGGGTATTCCTGGAGAGGGCGGATGCTCACGCTCGCAGCTGACGGCTTGCCGGTCCGGGTTGAAGAGCTCGAGGCGAGCGCGCGCGGCGTCTGGAAGAGCCTCGCGTTCGCAAGCTCGACACGACTCCTCGTCGCGTCGGGCGACGGGGCGCTCCTCGTTCACGAGAGGGTGGGCGACCGCTGGGCTGCAAGGTCCGCGATCCGCGGGACACCTCCGATGGAGCTCTCGAACGGGGTCGCAGCGTCGCCCGACGGACGGCTCGCATACGTCGTCTCGCGTGACCAGTCGCTGCGCGCCTTCGATCTCGAGTCCGGGTTGGAGGTTCTGTCGGCGCTCGCGCACGTCCGCGGTGTCAAGACCGTTCATGCGTCCGCGTGCGGCAAGTGGGTCGCGACCGGCGCCTACGATCGCACGGTCATCGTCTGGTCCGCGGATCGCCTGTCCGCGCAGGCCCCGCCGATTCGTCTCGCGAACTCAGGAGTGTCGGGCGTGCGATGCCACGGCGAGCGCGTGTTCGGCTGTTCGTTCGACGGCGTGGTGTTCGCTGCAGACGCGGCGACCGCACGGGTGCTGTGGTCGCGCAACGCGGCCGACGTGAGCCAGGGAGACTGACGCCGGATGCAAGCAGAGGGTTACGTCTTCTTCGAGCTCTATGTCGAGGACCTCGCGCACTACGTCTCGATCTTCCGCGACGCCCTCGAGTTTCGAGTCGTCGAAGAGGAACCGGATTTCGTCAAGCTCGGTTCATCGCATGGCACGGTGCTCCTCAACGCGACGACGGGGCTCGACCCCTCCCATCCGTTCTTCGCCTATCGCTCGCACGCTTCGCGTGGCATGGGCGTCGAGCTCGGCATCGTGACGCGTGATCTCGAGAAGGCCAGGTCCGTCGTGAAGCTCATCGCTGGCTGCACCGTCAGCGACGTCACGACCCAGGAGTGGGGAATGCGCGATTTCCGGATTCTGTCGCGAGAAGGCTACTTCTTCAGGGTCACCACGCCGGACGAGTAGCGCCGAGTCCGAGGGCCACGAGCGGCGACAGCTGAGCCGATATCGAGGAGCAAGCGGCGCTTTCCCCCGGCGGTTCGACCGCGTAACTTCACCGTCGCATGCCAATCGTACATTGGGCGCGGTGGCACCAATGAGCAACGGAGCTCCGCTCATGGTCGACCGTCGACGTTACCTCGCTGCAATCGTGGCGGGTCTCGGCGTCGTGATCGTATCACCCTGCGCGCACGCGACCGATCCGTTCGAGATTCAGGTGTACGACGGGACGGCGAACGCGCCGGGCGTGCCCGGCCTGGAGCTGCACGTCAACACGGTGCCCATCGGTCTCAAGACCGCGCCGAGCCCGGAGTACCCCGAGAATGCCCAGACGCACTTCACGCTCGAGCCCTCGCTCGGTCTCTTCGCGTGGTGGGAGCTTGGCGGCTATTTCGAAATGGCTCTTCGCGGCGACCAGGCGTTCGATTACGCGGGGGTGAAGCTCCGCAACAAGTTCGTGACGCCGCCGGCGTGGGATCCCCACTGGCGCCTCGGCCTCAACGTGGAGTTCTCACTGGTGCCTCAGACGTACGACCGAGGACGATGGGCGAACGAGCTCCGCCCGATCGTCGCTTGGGAGAATGAGCGCTTCGCATTCGCGTTCAATCCCATTGTCGACACGTCGCTGGCGGGCCCCGATGCGAGCGCCGGTCCCAGCTTCGAGCCGTGCGTGTCACTCGCGTACAAGGTCCACGATACGGTGTCCTTGGGCATCGAGTATTATGCGAACCTCGGCCCGTTCAGCGGATTTCTGCCCTGGCAGGCGCAGGAGCAGTACATCTATGAAGTGGTGAACCTTCTCTCGGTGCCGCATTTCGAGCTCAACGCGGGTATCGGAGAAGGGCTGACCGACGGGAGCAACCGCCTCGTCTTCAAGACGATCCTCGGCTACTCGTGGGAGAAAGATCCCCCCAAGCCGATCGTCGCGCCGCCGATCGCGCGGCGATAGGAGTCGTCTCCGCGCCGTGGCAGCCGGGCAATGCCGCGGACCGGCGCGCTCGCTCTACCGTGCGTCCGGCGGAGCAACGGGTCTCACGCCGTCGAGGTCATGAGAGCCCTTTGCGAGGATCGCCGCATCCTTCCGGTGAAAGGAGTTCGGAAATCGCGCGACGTGCTGCCTGGCGAGGCGCGCGGCTGCGACCGTCGAGCCGGCGCTCGCGAGACTCGTTGCCTCGATGAAGATCGCGTCGTCGACGAGCGGCGACGATGGATAGGCATCGACGAACGTGGCGAGCATCAGAGACGCCTGGACGAACCGACCCAGGCGATAGGCATCGATCGCGCGCGCGTAGTCGGCCATCTCCTGATCCGACGGCTCCGAAGGCGTGGTCACCGCCGCGCGGCCTGTCGGCATGTCTGCATGGGCCTCCGTCGCGGAGTGCTCCTCTGCCGGCGGGTCACGGCGCGATGGCGCGAGCCGCACAGCCGGTGGCGGCGCGACTGGAGCGAGCGGCGGCGCGACGCTTGGACTAGTCTGGACCGGGCTCGGTCGAGCGTGCGTCGCCGCCGGCTCGCTTGCGGTGTCCGCTGGCGGCGGCCACGTGGCACCCGCAGTGAGCACCGACTCGCCGTGGACGCGGACCACGACAACGCCGTCCTCCACGTGCACTCGATCGGTCCGTCCGTCGTGGACCGAGACCTCGAACGTCGTTCCGCGCACCTCGACCTCTCCGTCCGGAAGGGCGACCAGGAACCGCTCCAGCGCCGCTTGCTTGCGGACGCGCAGCCGAAGCTCTCCATCCGCGAGCGCGATGCGCTCGACCCCCGCGCCGCGTGTCTGTGTCCAGTGCGCGTCCGGCGACGA
>Ga0302196_10004376_pt1 | contig 12824 bp, 10 predicted proteins | sample II_Bog_N1_3_FD_198794 | JGI IMG/M metagenome (GOLD analysis project Ga0302196, IMG submission 198794) | Peat permafrost microbial communities from Stordalen Mire near Abisko, Sweden - II_Bog_N1_3 | ecosystem: Environmental > Terrestrial > Soil > Wetlands > Peat | place: Sweden: Abisko...
CTCGGCCGGCAGCGGCATGCCCGATTCCGCCGCGTGGTCGGCGTAGTTCAGGCCGATGCAGATGAACTTGCCCACGGCGCCCACGCAGGGCCCCAGGCGCAGCCCGGCCTGCGGCGCGCCGGCCACGACCGGAAGCGTGGACAGGTCGATCTCGCCCAGGCGCGCGAGGCCGGCGGCGGTGAGCACGTCGCCCGCGATGTCGGGCACGAAGGCGGACAGGTCGCGCACGCGGCCCTCCGCATCGAGCACGCCGGGACGCTCCTGGCCTCGCGGCCCGTGACGCAGCAGTTTCATGGAACAGGTCTCCGATATCAGTTGTAGAGAACGGCCGCGATCTTCGGGTCGTCGATGTTGGTCTTGTCGTACCAGTAGAAGCCCGTGTCGATCACCTTGGGCAGCTTCTCGCCCTTGAGCGCCTTGACGGCCGCCTCGACGGTCTTGTAGCCGATGCCCACCGGGTTCTGCGTGATGGCGCCGGCCTCGATGCCCTCGCGGATCGCGTCCTTCTGCTGCTTGCCCGAGTCGTAGCCGATCACGACGATCTTGCGGTGCGTCTCGCGCACGGCGTTGACGACGCCGGCCGCCGAGCCCTCGTTGGAGCCGAAGATGCCCTTGAGGTTCGGGTAGGCCTGCAGCATCGCCTTGGCGACCTCGGTGGACTTGAGGTGGTCGCCGGCGCCGTACTGCACGCTCACCACCTTCACCTTGGGATGCGCGGACTTGATGCGCTCGACGAAGCCGTCGCGCCGGTCGATGCCCGTGCGGCTGGTCTGGTCGTGCACGACGAGGCCCACCTCGCCGGCGTCGCCGATCAGCTGCGCCATCTTGTCGGCCGCGAGCGCGGCCGCGGCCTTGTTGTCGGTGGTGGCGGTGGTGGCCGGGATGTCGGAGTCGACGCCCGAGTCGAACGCGATCACCGGGATCTTGGCGGCCTGCGCCTTCTTCAGCAGCGGGAGGGCGGCCTGGCTGTCCAGCGCCGCGAAGCCGATCGCGGAAGGATGCTTGGCGAGCGCGGACGAGAGCATGTCGATCTGCTTGTCGACCATCGCCTCGGTCTCGGGGCCCTCGAACGTGATGCGCACGTTGTAGTCCTTGCCGGCCTGTTCGGCGCCGGCCTTCACGGCCTGCCAGAACTGGTGCTGGAAGCCCTTGGATATGAGCGGGATGTAGGGCTGCGGCTGCTGCGCGCCGGCGTTGCCGGCGAGGGCAGCGGCGACGCAGAGCGCGGCCGCGATGACGGTCTTCTTGAACATGTCGTTGTCTCCTGGTTTGTCGTGGAACTGCAGGCTGAAAGGCGGAAGCGCCGCCTGCTAGGCGCGCGTGCGGCGACGCAGGATGTCGGCCCACACCGCGAGGATGATGATCACGCCGGTCACCACCGTCTGCCATTCCTGGGCCACCGACAGGATGCGCAGCCCGTTGGTGAGCACGCTCATGATGAAGGCGCCGATGATGGTGCCCAGGATGGTTCCGGAGCCGCCGCTCAGCGACGTGCCGCCGATGACGACGGCCGCGATCGCGTCGAGCTCGTAGCCCTGGCCGAGGGCTGGCTGCGCGGAGTTCAGTCGCGAGGCGATGAGCAGCCCGGCGATGCCGCAGATGCCGCCGCCCAGCGCGTAGACGACGATCTTCCAGAAGTCGACGTTGACGCCCGACAGCCGGATCGCCTCCTCGTTGCTGCCGATCGCGTAGGTGTAGCGGCCCAGCGCCGTGCGTTCCAGCACCACGCTCGCGACGATGGCCAGCACGAACAGGATCAGCACCGCGTTGGGGATGGGCAGCGCGGGGATGAGGTCGCCGATCAGCGAATCCTGCGAGATCGCCGAGAAGCCCGGCGTGTCGTTGAAGTAGATCGGCTTGGTGCCGGAGATGACCAGCGACAGCCCCTTGAGCAGCATCATCATGCCCAGCGTGGCGATGAACGGCGGGATCTTCAGCTTGGCGATCAGCGTGCCCGAGACGAGGCCGCACAGCGCGCCCGTGGCGATGGCCGCGGCGACGCCCAGCGGCAGCGGCATGCCGTGGTTGGTGAGCACCACGCCGGCCATCACGGCGCAGAAGGTCATCAGCGTGCCCACCGAGAGGTCGATGCCGGCGCTCACGATCACGAACGTGGAGGCGATCGCCAGCACGCCGTTGACGGCGGTCGCCTGCAGGATGCTCACGAGGTTGTCCACCTCCATGAAGTTGGGCGAGGCGAAGGTGAAGAACACGAGCAGGGCCACCAGGCTCGCGAAGGCGAGCAGCTTCTGGCGCGCGGCGGGGCGCCAGAACAGGTTCTTCAGGACGGCGAGCGCGGCGGGGCGCGCGAGGGGCGTATCGATAGCGGGCATCGGAGACCTGGATTTCTCAAAGGACAGCGGCCGGCGCGCTTCGCGTCGCCAGCCGCATGATGGATTCCTGCGTCGCGTCGCGCGCATCCTGCTCGCCGGTGACGCGGCCTTCGCACATCACCAGCACGCGGTGCGACAGGCGCAGGATCTCGGGCAGTTCGGACGAGATCACGACGATCGCCTTGCCCTGCGCCGCCAGCGCGTCGATCAGCTTGTGGATCTCGGCCTTCGCGCCCACGTCGATGCCGCGCGTGGGCTCGTCGAAGAAGAGGATGTCGCAATCGCGCAGCAGCCATTTCGCGATCACCACCTTCTGCTGGTTGCCGCCCGACAGCAGCTTGACCGGCTGCGTGACCGACGGCGTACGGATGCCCAGCCGGCGCACGTAGCCCTCGGCCGTGCGGGCGATGGCCGGCGCGTCGATGAACACGCCCAGGCGCAGCAGGCGCGACAGCGAGGTCATCGCGATGTTGGCCTGCACGTCCATGGCCGTGGCCAGGCCGAACTGCTTGCGGTCCTCGGACAGGTAGCCGATGCCGTGCGCGACCGCATCCTGCGGCGTGCGGATGCGCACGGCCCGGCCGTGCACCCGGATCTCGCCGCCGTCGATCGGGTCGGCGCCGAACACGGCGCGCGCGACCTCGGTGCGGCCCGCGCCCATCAGACCCGCGAAGCCGAGGATCTCGCCCTTGCGCACGCGAAAGCTCACGTCGCGGATGGCCCTGCCGCGCTGCAGGTGGTGCACCTCGAGGGCGACCTCGGCGAGCGCGGTGTCGGGCGGCGCCCGGCGCAGGTTGTCCTCCAGCGCGCGGCCCACCATCATGTGGATGATCCCGGCGACGTCGGTGTCGCGCATGGCCACGGTGGCGATCGTGCGGCCGTCGCGCATCACCGTGACGCGGTCGGCGATCTGCTGCAGCTCGTCCATCCGGTGCGAGATGTAGACGATGCCCACGCCTTCCTCGCGCAGCTGGCGCACCACGCGGAACAGGTCGGCGACCTCCTGCGCGTTGAGCGCCGCGGTGGGCTCGTCCATGATCAGCACCTTCGAGTCGAAGGACAAGGCCTTGGCGATCTCCACCATCTGCTGGCGCGCCACCGTGAGGTCGGCGACGAGCGTGCGCGGGTCGAGGTCGAGGTTCAGGCGCGCGAACAGGCGGCGCGCGTCGGCGTTGAGTCGATCCTCGTCGAGGAACAGGCCCAGGCCGCGGCGCGGCTCGCGGCCGATGAAGATGTTCTGCGCGACGCTCAGGTGGCGCATCAGGTTGAGCTCCTGGTGCACGATGCCGATGCCGAGCGCCTGCGCGTCGCGCGGGCCGGCGATCTCGGCGGGGCGGCCTTCGATCTCGATCTCGCCCGCGTCGCGCGCGTGGATGCCGGCCAGTATCTTCATCAGCGTGGACTTGCCCGCGCCGTTCTCGCCCATCAGCGCGTGCACCTCGCCGGCGCGCAGCTCGAACGAGACCTGGTCCAAGGCCTGCACGCCCGTGAAGCTCTTGCACAGGCCGCGGATGGCAACGAGGGTGTCCATGGCGTGGCGTTCAGGCGAGCCCGTAGAAGCGCTGCGCCGTGCCGTGCAGCACCTGCGCGCGGGCACCGGCCGACAGCGGCGCCAGCAGCGCGTCGCTCACGGCGACCCAGTCGGCATAGCGTCCGGCGAGCGTGAGCACGGGCCAGTCGCTGCCCCACATCAGGCGCTCCGGGCCGAACCATCCGAGCAGCGCGTCGACCACGGGGCGCAGGCGCGCCGCGGCGCTTTCAGGCGTGACGAGATCCGACGGCGCGAGTTCGGTGAGCAGGCCGGACAGCTTGCAGCACACCTGCGGCGCGGCGGCGAGCGCGGCCATGTCGTGGCGCCAGGCCTGCATGGGCGCGTCGTTCCACGCGGATGCGAGCGGCGGCTTGGCGCCATGATCCACCACGATGGGCAGCTCCGCGTGCGCGCGGGCGAAGCGCGCGAGCGGCGCGAGCTGGCGCGGCTTCACGAGGGCGTCGAGGCGCAGGCCCAGGCGCCGCAGCGCGCGCAGCGCGTCGGGCCGGGGCGCGGTGACGATCCAGTCGTCTGCGGCCAGGTCCTGCAGCATGGGGCGCACGCCCTTGAGCCGGCCGTCCTCGGCCAGGCGAGCCAGTTGCGATGCGGCGCCCGCATCGGCCAGGTCGACCCAGCCGACGACGCCGCCGATGACCGCGTGCGCCGAGGCCAGCGAGAGCATGAATTGCGTCTCCGCCACCGAGGGGGCTGCCTGCACGAGCACCGTGCGCGTGACCGCGTGCGCCTGCAACAGCGGGGCCAGGTCGTCGGGCAGGAAGTCGCGCACCAGCGGGGCGAGATCGGCGTCGTCCGCGCGCAGCCATCCGTAGTCGCCGCGGGCGAGCTGCCAGAAATGCTGGTGGGCGTCGATGCGCATCAGATCGTCACGCCGCCATCGACGAGCACCGCCTGGCCGGACACGAAGCGCGATTCGTCGCTGAGCAGGTAGACGACCTGCGGCGTGATGTCGTCCACCGTGGCCAGCCGGCCCATGGGCTGGCGCGCGATGAAGGCCTTCTCGGCGGCCGCCGGGTCGGCCGCGGACGCGATGCGGCCGCGCAGGGAGGGCGTGTCGACCGTGCCGGGGCACAGCGCGTTGCAGCGCAGGCCGCGCGTGACGTAGTCGGCCGCGATCGCCTTGGTCATGCCGATCACGGCGGCCTTGGTCGCGCCATAGGCGAAGCGGTTGGGGAAGCCCTTGACCGACGACGCCATCGAGGCCATGTTGAGGATGGCGGCCGTGCCGCCGCCGCGATCCAGCTTCTCGAGCATCGCGGGCAGCACGGCGCGGGTGACGCGGTACGCGCCCTTCACGTTCAGGTCGAAGCTGAAGTCCCACGCCGCGTCGTCGCACTGCAGGATGGTGCCCTCGTGGACGAAGCCGGCGCAGTTGAACAGGCCGTCGAGCGTCGGCAGTTGCGCGGCGAGCGCCTGTACCGCGGCGGCGTCGCGCACGTCCAGCACGTGGGTGCGCAGCGACGGTGCTTCGCGGGCCAGCGATTCGAGCAGCTCGGCGCGCAGGTCGGTGGCGATCACGTCGGCGCCTTCGCGCGCGCAGGCGATGGCGCTGGCGCGGCCGATGCCCTGGCCGGCAGCCGTCACGAGGATCGTCTTGCCCTGAAGTCGCATGCTTGTCTCCATGTTTATTGGTGAATCTATTGTTCACTGATAGACTTTAGTCTAGCCCTCGACGGGTGCTTGACCCTTGGGGATTGCCCTAGTCAGGGACACCCGCACGAAAGACCCATGACCGAATCGACCGACCGCTACCGCGCGCCCGCACTCGACAAGGGCCTCGACATCCTGGAGCTCCTGGCCGAGCAGCCGCAGGGCCTGACGCGGGGCGAGATCGTCAAGGCGATGGGCCGCAGTCCCAGCGAGATATACCGGATGCTCGAGCGCCTCGTCGCGCGCCATTTCGTCACGCGTTCGCTGGAGGGCGACCGCTACGCGCTGAGCCTGAAGCTGTTCGTGCTGAGCCATCGCCATCCGCCGATCCAGCGCCTGGTCTCGCATGCGTTGCCGGCGATGGATCGCTTCGCCAAGGCGGCGGAGCAGTCGTGCCACCTGGGCGTGTACGACCGCGGCAACATCGTGGTCGTGGGGCAGGTGCACGGCCCGAACAACTGGGGCATGTCGCTGCGCCTGGGGGTGAAGGTGAACCTGGTCGACACCGGCTCGGGCCACGCGCTGCTGGCCTTCCAGTCGGCCGCGCGGCGCGCGGAGATGCTGGGCGAACACGAGGTGCTGGAAGGCGAGGTGGTGTTGCCGGAGCTCGAACTCGAGCGCCTGCTCGCCATCGTGCGCAAACAGGGCTGGTGGCAGGGCGACAGCCAGCAGGCGCACGGCGTCACCGACATCTCCATGCCCATCCTCGGCCCGCAGGGCGACGCGATGGCGGTGCTGACGTGCCCCTTCATCCGGCGCATCGACCGCCACGTCGGCGCCTCCGTGGAGGAGGCACGGGCGCTCTTGCAGAAGGCGGCGGAGCAACTGGCGCTGGCATAGCCGTCCACGGCGACGGCAACACTGCGCAACGCTGGCGGCTCGATCCTGGCCTAACATCGGCGGGTGAGCCAGACCGCCTATGAACGTCATCTCGACCGCGCGCATGCGTTGCTGACGCGCCGCGTGCGCAGCGGCGTCGCCGGTCTCGCCGGCGAGATCGCCAGCGCGCCGGTGACCAACGCCGCGATGCGCGCCGTGCGTGGCGAGGTCGCCACCGCGCTGTCGCGCCATCACGCCCACTTCGCGGCCGGCTTCGCCGAGGCGCTGAAGCAGGCCTTCACCGAGTTCATCCAGCCGCCGGCGCCCAGGCCGGCGGGCCAGTGGCTGGATCTCGGGGCGTTCGAACTCATGGACGAATCGCGCGTGCAAGAGGAGATCGAGGTGGCGCAGGTGGTGCGCCTCCTCGACGAGGACTGCGGCGTCGAGCTGCGCCGCCTGATCAAGTTCGAGGCGGCCTTGCGGCGCCACGAGGGCGTGCGCGTGTCGGCGTCGCCCGTCGGGCCGCCCTGCCTGGCGCGCGCGTCGTGGACGGCCTCCGAAGGCATGGGCCTGAACCCCGCGGCCCGGGCCGAGCTGGTGCGCAGCGTCGCGCGCTGGCTGGCGCCACGCCTGAGCGAGCTCTACGCCGCGGTGCGCCAGGCCGGCTTCGCCGACGCGTCGCACCTGGAAGCCGCCGACCGCACGGCCGAAGGCGGTGACGAGCCACTCGCCGCGACGCCGCCCACCGGCTTCGACGTCACGCGCCCGGGCGCGCTGTTCGAGCTGATGGACCTCGACGACCAGCGTCCCGTGTTCGCCGCGTCCACCGCACACGCGCCGATGGAGCGCATCGCCGACACGCTGCCGATGCCGCTGGACGGCGACGATGGCCGCATCCCCGACCTGATCCACAGCCACCGCGAGGAGCTCGCCGCGCTGCGCGACGCGAGCAGCTCGCGCCTGGCGGTGGCGCTCATCGGCCACCTGTTCGACCAGATCGTGGCCGACCCCGCGTTGTCGGGCGCCGCGCGCGCCTGGATCGCCCGCGTGCAGCCGCTGGTGGTGCAGCTGGCGACGCACGACGCCACGCTGCTGCAGTCGCATCGCCATCCGGTGTGGACGCTGGTCAATCGCGTCGCCACCTACATGAACGCGGACAAGGGCCCGCCGAGCGCCGAGTTCCAGCAGTGGCTCGCCGAAGCCCTGGCGCAGCTGACGGCGGATCCGTCCACGGCGTCGTTCGAGGCGGCCGTCGACGGCCTGTCGCAGTGGCAGCGCAAGCAGGCGCAGCGCCGGCTGACCTCGGTGGAAGGCGCGCTGGACCTGCTGCGCCGCAACGCCTCCCTGGAGGAGCTGGTGGCGCAGGCCAAGGCGCGCCTGCAGCGCAAGCTGGACTCCGCCCATGCGCCGTCGCCCACCCGGCGCTTCATCCTCACGCTGTGGTCGCTGGTGGTGGCGCAGGAATGGACGACGCTGGCGCCCGAGCAGCGCCGCAACTCGCCTGCGATGGACACCGCCATCGACGTGATCTGGTCCACCGACAAGGCCCGCTCGCGCGCCGACGCGGCGACCCTGGTGGCGATGATTCCCGAGCTGGTCGAGCGCGTGACGGCCGGCATGGCCACGGTCAAGTTGTCCGGCGCGATGAGGAACGCCTGGCTCGAGCAGATCGCGGCCATCCACCTGCACGCGATGCGGCGCCCGGCGGGCGAGGAGGCGGTCGCGGGGCCGATCACCGTGGACCTGGAGCTCGACGACGAGTTGCCGCCACCCGCGCCCGCGAGCCCGCCGCCGGACGCGTCGTCGCCGGTGGCCCGCCTGCAGGTCGGCGACCACGTCACGCTGCAACTGCATGGCGACTGGACGGATCTGCAGCTGCTCTGGATGAGCGACAACGGCTACTTCCTGCTATTCGCCGGGGCCGGCGACGCCACGCACAGCTTCACGCGCAAGGCGCTCGAGAAGATGTTCGCGCAGGACCTGCTGCGCACGGCCGACGCCAGCTCGGCGCTGCAGCGCGCGAGCGACGAGCTGATTCGGCGCCGGAACTGATTCCGGCACGCGCGGCGCGGCTGTCGCCGCCGCGTCATCGACATGTCATGACCCGTTCACGCGCAGGCCCGAGGCTCGCGGCTGTCTCCACGCTGAACATGAGCATGCCCGCCTCCTTCCTGTTGCTGCTCGCGGCCCAGTTCATGTCGGCCCTGGCGGACAACGCATTGCTGATCGTCGCCATCGACCTGTTGCAGCAGCGCGCCATGCCCGCGTGGCTCGCGCCCATGCTCAAGGTGGCCTTCATCGCGGCCTACGTGGTGCTGGCGCCGTTCGTCGGCCCGCTGGCCGATGCGCTCCCCAAGGCGCGGCTGATGGCGTGGATGAACGCCGTCAAGTTTGTCGGCGTGCTCGCGCTGGTGGCCGGCGTCCCACCCGTGGCGGCGTTCCTGGTGGTGGGCCTGGGCGCCGCGGCCTACGCGCCGGCCAAGTACGGCCTGGCCACCGAGCTCGTGCGGCCCGACCAGCTGGTGGCGGCCAACGCCTGGATCGAGACCGCCGCGGTCTGCGCCGTGCTGCTGGGCACCGGGCTCGGCGGCTTCCTCGTGAGCCCGTGGCTGTCGCTCCACGCCGTCTCCGGTGCGTTCGGTCCGCCGTTGCAGTCGCTGCTGATCCTGCTGGGCGTGTACCTGCTGGCCGGCGTGCTCAACCTCGGCGTGCCCGACAGCGGCGTGCGCCACGACATCGGCTCGCTGCATCCGCGCGCGATGCTGCGCGACTTCGTGCGCTCGAACCGCCGGCTGTGGCGCGATCCCGACGGCGGCCTGTCGCTGGCCGTCACCACGCTCTTCTGGGGCGTGGGCGCCACGCTGCAGTTCGCGCTGCTGCGCTGGGCGCGCGAGTGCATGCACCTGGGCCTGGATCGTGCGGCGTTCGTGCAGGCCGCCGTGGCGGTGGGCGTCATCGTCGGCGCGGTGGCGGCCGGGCGCTGGGTGGCGCTGGTGCACGCGAAGCGCATGCTGCTCGCGGGCGTGCTGTTCGGCGTGCTGATGATCGCGGTGCCGTTCATCGCGCGGCTGGAGCTGGCGGTGGCCGTGCTGGTGGTCGTGGGCGTCGTGGGCGGGCTGATGGTGGTGCCGCTGAACGCGCTGCTGCAGGATCGCGGCAACGCGTTGCTCAGCCCGGGCCGCTCGATCGCGGTGCAGGGCGGCAACGAGAACGCCGGCGTGCTCGTGTGCCTCGGGGTCTATGGCGCGCTGGTGGCGCTGGCCGTGCCGCTGCCGGTGCTGATGGCGGGCCTGGGCGTGTGCGTGGCGGTCGCGCTGTCCGCGCTGATGCTGCGCCAGCGGTTTTTCCAACGTTCACGCGAACGCCAGGCGGTCGTTCAGACCGACGAGTGGCGCGCCGCGGCGAACGCGTAGTCGGACGCGGGCTCCACGCGGCGCATCACCGCGGCCATCACGCCCTCCACCTGCGCGGCGATGCTGTCCCAGTCGAGCGGCAGCACGCTGGCACGGGCGCGGGCGCCCAGCGCGCGGCAGTTCAGCAGGTCGGCAGCGGTGCGCACGGCCGTGGTCACGAACGCGGCGTCGTCCTCGAAGGCCACCAGGGCGCCGTTCTCGCCGTGGCGGATCAGGCGGCCGGCGGCGGCGTAGTCGAAGGCCACGACGGCCAGGCCGCTGGCCATCGCCTCGGTGGTGACGTTGCCGAAGGTCTCGGTGGCGCTGGGAAACAGGAACAGGTCGGCCGAGGCGTAGTGCGCCGCGAGGTCGGCGCCGCCGCGCTGGCCCGCGAAGACCGCGTCGGGGCAGCGCAGCTCCAGTTCCTTGCGCAGCGGGCCATCGCCCACCAGCACGAGGCGCGCGCGCGGCTGCTGGCGGCGGATCGCCTCGAATGCGGCCACCAGCGTCATCAGGTTCTTCTCGGGCGCCAGGCGGCCCACGCAGGTGACGACGAGGTCATCGGGCCCGGCGCCCCACTGCGCGCGCAACGCGCCGCTGCGATGCGCGGCGTCGAAGCGGCGCACGTCCACGCCGCGCGCCACCTGCACCAGGTCGTTGAACCCTTCGGCCTGCAGCTCGTCGAACAGCGCCTGCGAGGGCACCATCGTGCACTGCGTCGCGTTGTGGAAGCGGCGCAGCCAGGCCATGATGGGCCGGCGCAGGAAGCCGATCCCGTAGTGCTTGCTGTAGGCGTGGAAGTTGGTGCGGAAATCGGAGCACACCGGCAGGCCCAGCGCCTTGGCGGCCAGCAGCGCGGAGCGGCCCAGCGGGCCCTCGGTGGCGATGTGCACCACGTCGGGACGCTGCGCGCGCCACAGCCGCACCAGCGTTCCCTTGCACGGCAGGCCCATGCGCAGGCCGGCGTAGTTGGGAATGGGCACGCCGCGCACGAGGACGTCGCCGCGGGCGTCGCCGCTGGCCGTCGGCGCGTCGTCGACGGCCTGGCGCGGCCGCACCACCTGCACCGTGTGGTGGCGCTCGCGCAGGCTCTGCACGAGGCAGGCGATGGTCATCGCCACGCCGTTGACCTCGGGCGGATAGGTCTCCGTCACGCAGGCGATTCGCAGGGGTCTCTGGCCGATGTCTGTTCTCACGGAAGGCGCCTCCGAATCGTTGCGGTCGCGGCCGATGATGACCAGCGCTCGCAACAGATCGATGACAGTTCCGCGTCAATTCATGGCATTGGCCGACACGGCCCTTTCATATTTGGACGTCACCATCCTGTCACGCCGGGCCGGCGATCGCCGCCGGCGAACTCCTGAGAGGATCTTCGTGAACACCTTCATGCAAACCCTGCGCACGCTGCGGTGGGACGACCACCGCTTCTATCACCACAGCACGATCAACCAGAGCCTGCACTTCGTCAGCGCGGTCACGTTCTGCATCGCCTACGCGCTGCTGTTCGTCGATCCGGCGATCGCCGCCATCCTCGCGTGGACCGTCTCGATGACGACGCGCCAGGCCGGCCACTTCTTCTTCGAGCCGCGCGGCTACGACGCGGTCAACCAGGTCTCCGACGAGTACAAGGAGGCGGTCAAGGCCGGCTACAACATCCGCCGCAAGATCGTGCTGATGGGCATCTGGGTGGCGATTCCCGCCGCGCTCTGGTTCGCGCCGTCGCTCGGCGGCCTGATCCAGCCGCACACGGACCTGCGCGGATTCGTGCACGACGTCGGCATCGCCTGGCTGTCGCTGGGCGTCGCCGGCCTGGTCCTGCGCGTGATCCAGCTGTGCATCACGCGCAACGCGACGGAAGGCCTGGCCTGGGGCTTCAAGATCCTCACCGACCCGTTCATGGACATCGCGCTGTACCACAAGGCCCCGCTCAAGCTGATGCGCGGCCAGATGATCTCGTCGGTGTCGTCGCCCGACGCGACGGCGCACTGAGAACCCCGAGAGCCCGCCCGGCGCGCCCGTTCGGAAACGACTCATGGAACCCACCACCTTCGCCCTCTCCGCGTTGATGCTCGCCGCGCTGGCCGTCATGGCCCCACGCGCCAAGCGTCGTCTCGAACTCTCGCGTGCCAAGCACGCCTCGTTGACGGGCCACTCGAGGATGGCCAAGCGCGTCGCAGGCCTGCTGCCCGGCTACGCCTACGACGAGGCGCGCTTCTTCGGCTCGGACGGTGCCCCGGCGGACTTCCAGCGTCGGCGCCGCGCCGGCTTCGAGAGGCTGGCCGCGCTGTACCGCGAGCGCTTTCCGAAGAGCGCCGCGCTGACCGCCCAGGCCAGCACAGGCATCTCCGACCTGCAGTTCACCGGCAGCTACCGCGTGCCGTTCCAGTACAGCCCCTACCTGCGCCAGCACCTGAAGACGGGCAGCTTCCTGCAGTCGTCCAGCGGCGTCAGCGTGCAGGATCTCGACGGCAACATCTTCCACGACCTCACCGGCTCCTACGGCGTCAACCTGTTCGGCGTCGACTTCTACAAGGAATGCATCGCCGAAGGCGCCCGCCGCGTCGCCGACCTCGGCCCGGTGCTGGGCGCCTACCACCCCGTGCTGCTCGACAACGTGCGCCAGCTGCAGCGCATCTCGGGCCTGGACGAAGTCTCGTTCCACATGTCGGGCACCGAGGCCGTGATGCAGGCCGTGCGCCTGGCGCGCTATCACACGAAGAAGAAGTACCTGGTGCGCTTCTGCGGCGCGTACCACGGCTGGTGGGAGGACGTGCAGCCAGGCCCCGGCAATCCGCTGCCACCGCGCGAGACGTACACGCTGGAGGAGATGAAGGCCGAGACGCTGAAGGTGCTGCGCACGCGCAAGGACATCGCCTGCGTGCTGGTCAACCCGCTGCAGGCGCTGCACCCGAACGCCGCGGCGCCGGGCGACTCGTCGCTGGTGGACAGCACGCGTCGCGCGAAGTTCGACCGCGCGGCCTACACCGAGTGGCTGCAAGCCTTGCGCGAGGTCTGCACGGCCCGCGGCATCGTGCTCATCTTCGACGAGATCTTCATCGGCTTCCGCCTCGCCCCGGGTGG
>Ga0302196_10004378_pt1 | contig 12820 bp, 12 predicted proteins | sample II_Bog_N1_3_FD_198794 | JGI IMG/M metagenome (GOLD analysis project Ga0302196, IMG submission 198794) | Peat permafrost microbial communities from Stordalen Mire near Abisko, Sweden - II_Bog_N1_3 | ecosystem: Environmental > Terrestrial > Soil > Wetlands > Peat | place: Sweden: Abisko...
GATGAGACGTATTCTATCGCTTCGTGCACGGCCAGCGCGGAGGCTCGATCGCCGGTAGCCCAATAGGCCGCGCGCAGCAAGCGCAGCGGCCCACTCCTCAGCGTCTGGAGCGAGGCCAGCGCCCCCCGGGCATCAGGGGATCACGCTTGGCGAGAAGCCGATGACTCAAAGCGACGCTTGGCGCATGGTGCGCAAACGCGCTCTTGCAGCCGGCATCATGGCACCGATCGGCAACCACAGCTTCCGCGCGACCGGGATCACGGCGTATCTTTCCAATGGCGGGACGTTAGAGCATGCTCAGACCATGGCCGCGCATGAGAGCCCCCGCACAACGAAGCTCTATGACCGGACCGGGGAACGAGTGACGCAGGATGAAGTCGAAAGAATCCGACTGTAACGATGTCACGGCCGCCGATCTATGGGCTAAGCTTGATCGGGACGGCACGCAAGCCATAACGGGCTGGCACAGTTTGGTCGATCATTCGGCCGATGTAGCGGCTGTGGTTGTCGCGTTGCTCGGCCAGCCGACTATCAATCATCGGCTGGCGAACACAGCCGGTCGGATCAGTCTTGATGCGGTCACATGTGACCGGTTGGCCGCACTCGCCTTCCTGCACGACATTGGAAAGGCGAACCGAGGCTTCCGCCGGCGCATTGATCCCAGCGCTCCGCTGGTTGGACATATCGACCAACTTGCCTGGATCTACATGCCAGGACGCGGCGAGGTTTATGCTGAGCGACTCTTTTCCGTGCTCGGCCTTGAACGGATGGCGGCGTGGTTCGCTGATGACGATGCGACGTTCGAGTTCTGGCAGACGCTTTTCGCCCACCACGGCCGGCCTTGGAGGAGCGATCCAACAGACGCCGACGCGCATTGGAAGCCGGACGGTGCAGGAAGCGATCCGATTGCCGATCTGGTGCAGATGCGAACGGCACTCGATCAGTGGTTCCCCCTGGCTTTTGCGACGGGACCGACGCTGCCGGATAATCCGGCCTTTCATCATGCCTTCGCCGGCTTGCTGATGCTGGCCGACTGGCTCGGTTCCGATACGCAGTTCTTTCCCTTTGCACACGGAACGGCCGCTGATCGGATGACGTTTGCTCGCGCCAGGGCTCAGGCCGCACTTCAGAGTGTTGGTTTGGCGGTTGAGACTCGCCGGTCAGAAGTGGCGGCGGAACCTACCGGCTTTTCGGATCTGTTCGGCGTCGCGAACCCGCGCCCGGTTCAGCGAGACGCAATTCTGCCCACATCGCGATGCGTGGTTCTTGAAGCGGAAACCGGTTCGGGCAAGACCGAAGCAGCATTGTGGCGCTTCCGACATCTGTTTGAGGCTGGTGAGGTCGATGGTCTCTACTTCGCATTACCCACGCGCGTGGCTGCCACGCAAATGTTCACGCGGGTCAAGCGTTTCCGCGACGCCCTCTTTCCGGAGGCAGACCGTCCCTCCGTCGTGCTCGCCGTGCCTGGCCAAGTTGGCGCCGATGATGCCAAGGGTCACCCACTGCCGGAGTTCGGTTTCGAATGGAACGACCAGCCTGATGAAACGCGGCGCCAGGGGCGCTGGGCCGCTGAACATCCGAAACGCTTTTTGGCGGCTCAGATCGCTGTTGGCACAGTGGACCAGGCATTGCTGTCCGCCATAGCCGTGCGGCACGCGCATCTACGTGGCACGGCTTTGCTTCGGCACTTGCTCGTGGTTGATGAAGTACATGCGTCCGACCGCTACATGGAAACGCTGCTCGGCAATCTTTTGAGTGGCCACATCCAAGCTGGGGGGCATGCGCTTCTGTTGTCCGCGACGCTGGGGGCTGCGATGCAGGCGCGGTTGCTCGGTACGCCCTTGGCATCGCTGGCCCTGGCACAGGAGGCTCCCTATCCCGCGCTGAGTTGGGCTGACGACGGCCAGGTGCGCGTGCATTGCATCGAACCGTCTGGGCAAGTGAAACAGGTTCACCTGAAAGCGGTGGCAAAAATCGATGATACCGCCGCAGTCGCCCGTCTCGCGCTGGAGGCCGCCGAATGCGGCGCGAAGGTTCTGATAATCCGGAACACTGTCCGCGCCGCAATCGAAACAGCCATCGCACTGGAGGCATTGGGGGGAGCATCGCATCCGGCCCTGTTCCGGGTCAGAGGCGTAGCCACCCTGCACCACGGCCGCTTCTCGCCAAGCGATCGACAGCTTCTCGACACCGCTGTGGAGGCGAGCCTCGGCAAGGGCAGCGCCGCCATTCCGGTCGTAGTGATCGGGACCCAAACGCTAGAGCAGTCGCTTGATTTAGATGCGGACCTTCTCATAACCGATCTCTGTCCCATCGATGTGCTGCTCCAGCGCATCGGTCGCTTGCATCGTCACTATGAACGCGCACGTCCGGCAGGGTTCACCGAACCGACCGCGATCGTATTGACGCCTTCCTCACGGGATCTGCTGCCGTTGATGCGAAGCGAGCGTGGCCGCCATGGCTTTGGCCAAGTCTACACGGATCCACGCATCATCGAGGCGACGTGGCGCCTGGTCGAGGAGCAGCCGGTGTGGTCGATTCCATACGCGAATCGCTGGCTGGTGGAGCAAGCCACCCACCCCGAGCGGTTGGCTACGATCGAGGCCGAACTGCTCGCACTGGATGCCCGGTGGCGCCGAGTGCTCAACGATCAATACGCCAGCGGGATCGCGGAGTCTCAGCAAGCCGCCCAGGGGCTGCTACGACGCGACCGGCCGTTTTGCGAGTTCCAGATCAACGAGAACTGGGCGACCCGACTTGGCGCCAAAGACCTTTTGGTGGCACTGCCTGCGTTGCCAGGCCCATTTGGCGAGCCAGTGCACGCCATCCGGGTCCCACATTTCTTTGTGAAGGGCGCTACCGGCGATGAGGTCGCCGAGGTGCTGGCGTTCGAGGACGGCTCGTTCAGCTTTCGGCTTGGGCAGGCGACGCTGCTCTACAGCAGGCTCGGGTTGACCAGATCATAAAGCGCCGACGCCGAATCTCCTTGACCCGGGAGCGCTTCTATAACTATGTAGTCCGAGTCCGAGAACGCGCCCTCCGGGAATCCCAATGCTTTCGCCCTTCCGCCTCGCTCACTTCCCCACGCGATCCGAGAGGCGCCGGCTACCAGCTCAATGGACGATGGCGACCGCTCGTCGCTGGCTGGAGCCAGGGAGCACTTCGGGGTTCACGAGCCTCGCTCAGGCGGGATGGGGAATTACGTCTGGCGCTGCCTCGGTGGGTGTCCCCGGTCTGGGATCATTCTGGTATCGCTCCATTGCTGATCCATGATATTCTCCGGTAGTCTGGAGATGGCCCGTATGTGGTCCGAGTCCGCGCTTGAAAGCAAAAGTTCCCCCGCCCGCGCGGGGCATTCCCGAGGGGTTCCATGAATAGCCTCCTCGTCCCGCTGATTCGGGCCGATTTGACTGCTAACGGCAAGGTCTCTCTCACACTGCCCGGCGTGCTGGCGGCCCTATGGCATGATCAGATCGTTTCCTTTTCGGCGCTTCGCGCCCACCAGCGCCATGCCTTGCACTCGTTTTTCGTGCTGCTCGCCGCCAATGCACTGCACCGCGCAGGGCGTCCCGAGCCACCGGAATTGGAGGCTGACTGGCGTGATCTTCTGCGTAGCCTGACGCCGGACCACGCTGATGATGCGCCATGGTGCTTGGTATCGCCGCCCGAACGGCCCGCTCTTTTGCAGCCGCCGATTCCATCGGGGTCTGCGGCGGAGTTGAAAAACCTCATTGCAACGCCAGACGGGCTGGACATGCTGGTCACGGCCAAGAATCATGATTTGAAGCACGCATTGATGGCGTTGGCCGAACCGGATGACTGGTTCTTCGCCCTACTGACACTGCAATCGATGGAAGGTTTCCTTGGCGCCGGCAACTACGGCGTCAGCCGGATGAATGGCGGCTTTGCCAACCGGGCCGCGCTTGGTATCGCGCCGTCCGATCGCCCAGGCGCGCACGTGCGGCGTGATGTGACACGGCTGCTCGCGTCGCGAGACCGCTATACCGAGAAAGGTGGCTACGCACCTGATGACGGGCTCGCTTTGGTCTGGCTGGTGCCCTGGGATGGCGTGAGATCGTTGCGCCGTGACGAGCTCGATCCGTGGTATATCGAAATTTGTCGACGTGTCCGGCTCGGCCTGCGGGATGGTGTCTTGGTCGCTCATGCCGGCACGTCGAAAGCCGCGCGCATCGTCCCGATCGAAGGCGGTGTCACGGGCGATCCCTGGTCGCCGACCGTGACCGAAAAGGACGGTCGCCTGAAGTCGCTGACCGTCGACGGACGCGGCTTCGGCTATCGCCGCATGGTGGACTTTATGTTCCGGGGCGGCGGCGTGGAGCCGTCGCCGTTGCAGATGCCCGAATCGACAGACGAACCAGAAGGATTACAGCTTGTCGCCCGCGCCCTTGTGCGCGGGCAGGGCAAGACCGAAGGCTATCATGAGCGACGCGTTCCGATTTCTCGGCGTGTCCGCCGCATGTTCGTCGAACGCGCAACCGATGCAGCCGCCGCCGTCGCAACCGAACGCATGCACCTGGCAGGCGAGATGCAGGATCGCGTGCTTAAGGCTGCCCTGTTCGTCCTGTTTCAAAACGGGCCCGATCAGATCGATTTCCGAGACAAGGAATCTGAACGCAAGGCGGAGGCTTTTCTCAGGCGTTTCGATTCGATCGTTGATGCACGATTCTTCGAGGATCTGTGGCTTGAAATCGAACTCGATGACCGCGAAGCGCAGGAGAAGGAACGCGCTGCCTGGGTAAAGCGCTTGCTCGATAGCGCAAGATCCCTGCTGCATGAAGCCGAGTCGTCCGCGTCTCATTCGTCCCGCCGTCGCTTCCGTGCGAGCGTGCGGGCTACCGATCGGCTGTATGGGGCCGCTTACCATAATGAACGGCTCATGCCCTATCTCGAAAAGGCGCGGCTCGATGACGCAAGCTGAGGCCATCCCGACCGAGGACGAACTGGTACGCGATTTTACGAACCGGCTGGGCCAGGACTCGTTCGGCACTGGGCCGCTGGCCGAGCTGCGCCGGATGGACCCGCGGCAGCCCGCTGCAGCGCCGCCCGCTTTGCATCGGCTGCTTGCGCGCGTTCCGGACGAGCTTTCTCACGGTCAGCAGTTCGATCGCTGGCTTCTGTTCGTCCATCTGCTCGCCCTTGCCGCGCCAGAACGCCATCGCGGCGGTCAGTCACTCGGCACGGCGCTATTCGCTGCCGGCTATTCCGACGGACGGTTGACCCGTCTGCTTGAAGCGCCTGAGGCGGACTTGTCTGTTGTGTTGCCCCGGATGGTCCGCTTTCTCGTGGCACACGGCGAACGACTGGACCCATTCGAACTGGCACACCTGACCCTTCGCCGTGACAAGGCGCCCAACCGACTACGGATCGCCCGCGACTACTACCGTGCCGAGGCACGCGCGCCCCAGGCCACCTGAAAACCGCCAACCTCGGAGGGACACGCCACCCATGTCCGCACCTCGCTTCGTGCAGATTCACACGCTCGCCTCCTATCCCGCTGTCCTACTCAACCGCGACGACGCCGGCTTGGCCAAGCGGCTGCCCTATGGCGGGGTCTCGCGCATCCGCGTTTCCTCGCAATGCCTGAAACGACATTGGCGCATGGCGGAGGACGAGTGGTCGCTGAAGGCGGTCGGCGTCCCCATGGCGGTCCGTTCGCGTGAGGTCGTAGAGCGCGAAATTGTCCCCGCCCTGGACGGAGCAGCCCCGGAGTTGGTGGCAGCGGTGAAAGCCGCCTTGGTAAAGAAGCTCTTCGGGGACAAGGGCACGGAGATCAAAAACCGGCAGGCGTTGCTGCTCGGCCGCCCGGAAATCGACTACCTGACAAAGCTGGCGCGCGAAGCGGTCGCAGCCGGCAGCGTAAAGGAGGCTGAGGCTACGATCGAGGCGCGCACCGGCAAGGCGGAAGGCAAGAAAAACCTGGCCGCCATGCTGGCCGTGGCCGGCAGTCTCGCCGCCGGTCTGGAGTCCGCGCTGTTCGGCCGCATGGTCACATCTGATCCCGAAGCCAACACTGACGCAGCGATTCATGTTGCACACGCTTTCACGGTGCACGCCGAGGAAAGCGAGAGCGACTACTTCACCGTGGTCGACGATCTGCGTCGGCTCGACGAAGGCGAAGCCGGGACAGCAGGTATTTTCGAGACTGAGCTGACCTCCGGCCTGTTCTACGGTTACGTGGTGGTCGATGTGCCAGCCTTGGTCGACAATCTGGGCGGCGACCGCGTCCTGGCAGGGCGCGTGGTAGAGCATCTGCTGCATCTGATCGCCACGGTCTCGCCCGGTGCCAAGAAGGGCGGCACGGCGCCCTATGCCTATGCCGAGCTGATGCTGGTGGAAACCGGGCGCCGCCAGCCGCGCTCACTCGCCAGCGCGTTTCGCAACCCGATTCCGTTGAAGTCGGCCGATCTTTTCCCCAAGGCTCTTGCCGCGATCGCTGCCCAGCTCGGCGAATTCGATGGGGCGTATGGCGGACACGAGGCGCGGACGGCGCTCTGCACGATCGCAGTGGATCTGCCCGGCGTTACCGCGCGACGGAGTCTGGACGACGTCGCCGCCCGGACCGCCGCGGCGGTGAGAGGCGAGGCTGCCTGACAATGGCCGCGTATTTACGCCTCGTGCTGGAGGGGCCGCTGCTCGCTTTCGGGGGTGAAGCGGTCGATTCCCGCGGCGTCATCGCCGACTTTCCGGCCGCGTCGATGCTGACCGGGCTGCTGGCCAATGCACTCGGTTGGTGCCGCATCGACCGCGAAGCCCTCGCAGGGCTGCAGGACCGGATCGTCTACGCGGCGCGAATCGATCGCGAAGGATCGAGGCTGATGGATTTCCAGACGGCGCAACTCGGCCGTGACGATCTCGGCTGGACCACACGCGGCGCGCCGGAGGGGCGCGCCGGCGGACCTGCTACCTATAACGCCCCTCATATCCGCCAACGCGAATACGATGCAGATAAGCGCGTGGTGGTCGCGCTCCGGCTCGACCCGCCTGAGCAGCAGCCGACGCTCGACGATCTGGCGACCGCGCTCGACGAGCCGGCGCGACCGCTCTTCCTCGGTCGCAAGCCGTGTCTGCCATCGGGACGGATCAGTGCAGGGATCGTTGAAGCTGATAGTCTGCTGGTAGCGCTACAAAGCTTGCCCGCACCCGATGGCATGACGACGCGCGCACTGCTGCCGGATAGCGAGCCAAGCCTTCGCGGCGATAAGGCGCGGCCCTGGACCGACCGGCGGAACTGGCATTCCGGTGTGCATGGAGGCACCCGCACCGTGCTCATCCGCAGCCTCGCCCCGCCGAGGGGGGCGGCTTCGTGACCCTGCATATGCTGCAGTTGGCGCCGGACCTGCCGCGATTGATCCGGTGGGCAGAGGCGCGGCACTTGCTGCATGCGCGCCTGGAGGACGACCTCGGTTACGCGCTGCACGCCGTGCTGCGTGCCGCGTTCGACACGCTGGCCCCCGCCCCTTTCGCCCTGATCCGGCATCCCTCACGCGCCCCCACATTGCTGGCCTACTCGGCACATCCAGCAATCGCCTTGCGTGAGCAGGCCGCCGCGTTCGCCGAGCCCGACGTGGCGGCGGCAATCGGACTGCCGACGATGGCCGACAAGGAGATGCCCGAGCGCTTCCCGACTGGACGCCGGCTAGGCTTTACGCTGCATGCTCGCCCTATCGTGCGGACCGACCGCGATGGGAACCGTGATCGCACTCGGGAGCGCGATGCCTTTCTCGCTGCGATCGCTGACACAGAGCCGGGCAAGGGACCCAGCCGAGGCGAGGTATACTTCGCTTGGCTCACGGCTCGTCTGGCCGATGGTGGCGCACAGACGGAACATTTGGTGTTGGATGCCTTCCGGCTGAGCACGACGCTGCGGCGTGACAGCGGGCGTAAGTTGCACCCGTTCCGCGGCCCCGAGGCCACCTTCAGCGGGGTACTGAGTGTGATCGACCCTGACCGGTTCAGCGAGATGCTGGCTGGCGGCGTGGGCCGGCATCGTGCCTTCGGCTTTGGCATGCTGCTGTTGAAGCCGGTGTAGTCCGATGTTGAAAGGGCGCCTGGGTCTCGAGCATGCCCGCTTGCCGCACGCGGATCGCCACGGGCTAATCTATCTGGAGCGCGGCCAATTGTCGGTGGAGGACGGTTGCCTTCGCTTCGTCGCCGCCGGCAGCGATCTTGTCGTGGCTGGAGACTACCGGATTCCGCACCAGGCCCTGTCGTTCATCCTGCTTGGACCCGGCTCTACGATCAGCCACGACGCGCTACGCCTGCTCGCGCGGCATGGCACGGGCTTGTCGGCGGTTGGTGAGGATGGCGTTCGTCTCTACACCGCCCAGCCGCTGCTGCCGGACAGTTCGGCGCTCGCCCGTGCGCAAGTCCGCGCCTGGGCGGACGCGAGTGGCGCGCGCATGGGTGTGGCGCGTCGGATGTATGCTTGGCGCCTTGGCGAGGTGCTGCCGCACCGGGACATCGCCGTGCTGCGCGGCATCGAGGGGTCGCGCGTAAAGGAAATGTATCGGCTGACGGCCGAGCGGGTCGGCATCCGTTGGAACGGCCGTCATTACGACCGGCAAGACCCGATGGCGGCTGATCTGCCGAACCAGGCGCTCAACCACGCCGCAAGCGCGGTGGAGGCTGCCGCTGCGATTGCGGTTGCGGCCACCGCGGCGATCCCGCAGCTCGGCTTCATCCACGAGGACTCCGGCCAGAGCTTCGTCCTGGACATCGCCGACCTGTTCCGCGACGGCTTGACTGTGCCATGCGCGTTCAAGGCGGCGCTGGCGGTGCAGAAAAGGCCGAGCGAATCGATCGAACGGATGACGCGGCGAATTGTCGGTGAGCGGTTACGCCGGGAACAGGTCATTCCGGCGATGATCGACCGAATCAAAGCGTTGTTCGCCGACCAGGCGACCAACTGATGCCAATGACAGTGGTGGTAACCCGTGACGTAGCCGACCGCTATCGCGGTTTTCTGGCCTCGATGATGCCGGAGATCGGACCAGGGATTTTCGTCTCTCCCGACCTCTCGCGCGGCGTGCGGCAGCGTGTGTGGGAGGTTCTCTCGGGCTGGTGGGACGGTATGCCGGGCGGATCGGTAACGATGGTTTGGAAGGACGACGCCCAGCCAGGCCGCCTCGGGCTTCTCACTCTTGGCCTGCCCCCGCGGACGCTGGTTGACCTGGACGGAGTTCTGCTGGTTCGTCGGGCATAATCCGCGCGGCTTTTCCAAGCGGGTTCTTTGACAAGTGAATAAGATCAAGCTTTTATGGGCTAGAGGCTCCCCCGCCCGCGCGGGGATGGCCCCCCCCCCATTAGGTGGTTGGTTTTGCTTACCCTGGCTCCCCCGCCCGCGCGGGGATGGCCCCTCCGTCCGCCCGTCCGCGCCGCAGAAGGCCGGGGCTCCCCCGCCCGCGCGGGGATGGCCCCGGGGCTGGGGCGCCCGGAGACGAGAGTCCGGAGGCTCCCCCGCCCGCGCGGGGATGGCTTATGGCCGGTTGCGGTCACCGGCTATGAGGTGGAGGCTCCCCCGCCCGCGCGGGGATGGCCCCCAGGTTGGCGTAATTAAACGTCAACTGCAAATGGCTCCCCCGCCCGCGCGGGGATGGCCCCTCCGTAGACCACGCCGATGATCTGTCCGAGCAGGCTCCCCCGCCCGCGCGGGGATGGCCCCCGGGCGTGGGCTTGACGGCCCACTGATCAACCGGCTCCCCCGCCCGCGCGGGGATGGCCCGTGTGCTGCAGCCCATTCACGTCCCGTGCAGCTGGCTCCCCCGCCCGCGCGGGGATGGCCCCTCGGGGGCGGGGTGGTCGGTCATGCTTACCTCGGCTCCCCCGCCCGCGCGGGGATGGCCCCTTGCCTGCCGGGTCCGCAGCGGCGCTGCCTCAGGCTCCCCCGCCCGCGCGGGGATGGCCCCGTCTCGGCGTTCTACGTGACCTCGAACGAGGAGGCTCCCCCGCCCGCGCGGGGATGGCCCCGGCTTCCAATTCCTCGGGACCAGCACCAGCACGCTGGCGGCTCCCCCGCCCGCGCGGGGATGGCCCGCTCTGGGCCGAGGGCGACAAGCTCAGGGCAGAGGCTCCCCCGCCCGCGCGGGGATGGCCCCCCCCACGCAGCGCCGCCGATATCGCGCGTTTGTGGCTCCCCCGCCCGCGCGGGGATGGCCCCGACTTCATCGTCGCTCGCGAAGCGCTTTCAGAGGCTCCCCCGCCCGCGCGGGGATGGCCCCCCGAAAAACGATGTCGGAACATGTGGCAGGGCGGCTCCCCCGCCCGCGCGGGGATGGCCCCTTGGCGCGCTTCCGCGGTTCAGTCCCGCAGGCGGCTCCCCCGCCCGCGCGGGGATGGCCCCCCCCAGAGGCGGCCGGCAAGAGGGCGCTGTCCGGCTCCCCCGCCCGCGCGGGGATGGCCCCTTCGCCGCACACACGCCAGCGAGCGACGCGGCGGCTCCCCCGCCCGCGCGGGGATGGCCCCTCGGTCTCGAATACGCCAGCGGCGCTGTCTGTGGCTCCCCCGCCCGCGCGGGGATGGCCCCACGTAGTTTCGCGACGCATAGGCGGTGCTGCTGGCTCCCCCGCCCGCGCGGGGATGGCCCCGCTACCCAGGACCCGCTGCCGTAGACCCGGGTGGCTCCCCCGCCCGCGCGGGGATGGCCCCCTCGAACGCGCTGGGGATCGTCGGCACTCTGGGGCTCCCCCGCCCGCGCGGGGATGGCCCCGCGGTCAGGTTGGGCGCGCCCGACCAGGCGATGGCTCCCCCGCCCGCGCGGGGATGGCCCCTCGTCAGCCACACCTCTGCTTACACGGGCAGCGGCTCCCCCGCCCGCGCGGGGATGGCCCCCCCACGCAACGCGGCCGATACCATGCGTTTGTGGCTCCCCCGCCCGCGCGGGGATGGCCCCGCAGGATATACCGGAGCAAGGGCAGGAAGCGGGGCTCCCCCGCCCGCGCGGGGATGGCCCCTCGGCTTCCCAGGTCGTCACGGCCGTCGCTACGGCTCCCCCGCCCGCGCGGGGATGGCCCGCCCGATCGCGTGAGTTACCCGGGCTTTGCGCGGGCTCCCCCGCCCGCGCGGGGATGGCCCCGATCGCCTCAACGTTCGGCCGGGCTTCCGACAGGCTCCCCCGCCCGCGCGGGGATGGCCCCGATCGCCTCAACGTTCGGCCGGGCTTCCGACAGGCTCCCCCGCCCGCGCGGGGATGGCCCCCCGTGGGGCGTGCCGGGCAGCGGCACCCGGCGGGCTCCCCCGCCCGCGCGGGGATGGCCCCACCAACGGAACGGGGGGCGGGGCCTCAGAAGGGGCTCCCCCGCCCGCGCGGGGATGGCCCCTCCGTTTCGACTTCGACCGTCACGGCGCCACCGGCTCCCCCGCCCGCGCGGGGATGGCCCCTTGCCGTCCGGCTTGAAGCTGGCGTTCTTCGGGGCTCCCCCGCCCGCGCGGGGATGGCCCCCCATTCCACGGCCTTGGGTCCCTCGACGCCGAGGCTCCCCCGCCCGCGCGGGGATGGCCCCCTCCCAGGCCCTCATGACGGGGGTTCGGGGGTGGCTCCCCCGCCCGCGCGGGGATGGCCCCTCGACCGCGGTGCCCGGGAAGGCGTCGGCGATGGCTCCCCCGCCCGCGCGGGGATGGCCCTGGAGGGCGACATGAACGATTTTCACAACGCCAGGCTCCCCCGCCCGCGCGGGGATGGCCCCCCATCGGCCAGCGACCCCAAGCGCGACGTCGGGGCTCCCCCGCCCGCGCGGGGATGGCCCCGCTCGAACAGCGTGGCACGCGTCGCCCTCGAAGGCTCCCCCGCCCGCGCGGGGATGGCCCCTGCACGGCTCCGTCCTTGGCGCGGCCGATTTGGGCTCCCCCGCCCGCGCGGGGATGGCCCCCTTTCCGAGGTCGCCGATGCGCTAGCTGAGCAGGCTCCCCCGCCCGCGCGGGGATGGCCCCTGCTTCACCGTCTTGACATCACGTGTATCGGTGGCTCCCCCGCCCGCGCGGGGATGGCCCCGGATTGCCCGATGCCGCCGCGTGAAGCCCAGCGGCTCCCCCGCCCGCGCGGGGATGGCCCCGTATTTGTGATCAACGCGCAGCAGCAGTCTCAGGCTCCCCCGCCCGCGCGGGGATGGCCCCGTATTTGTGATCAACGCGCAGCAGCAGTCTCAGGCTCCCCCGCCCGCGCGGGGATGGCCCCTTGGCAAGCGCAGTGTTGAGAACGCCCTTCGTGGCTCCCCCGCCCGCGCGGGGATGGCCCCCCATAGGTCGCGCTGGGCGGCAGTGCGACGCCGGCTCCCCCGCCCGCGCGGGCGGCCCGTTGCCTAATGTACATTGATCCGCGGGCAACATCTCATGGGCGCGCCGGGGCGGTGAGTGATCCGGCGTCGCATAACTACCGGGCGCCGCATGAACGCGGGACAGTGAGAGCATGTCACTGTCCCCGGATCATGAGACCGGAATCCGATAAGAATCAGTAGCTTGTATGTGCGGGGTTCATGAGACTGCTCCCAGGATCGTGCGACTTTGTCCCTTGGATGGTGCGACTCTTGCGCTAGGATCGTGCGACAGTACGGGCATCAGGCACGGACGCGAGGAAGCCGACACCGCCCCCACGGCCGCTCGACATCCCAGAAGGCAATGGTCGGAGGCTGTCCGGTGTAGCGCGACAATCAGGACGGTTGCTGGCGACAATCAGGATGGATACCTGCGACACCGCTTGGCGGCATGATTGCCGGGTCTGATTGCCGCTGGCAAGGCGTGCTGCGCGGCCCGGTCCTGATTGCCGCTGGGCAGCGACAATCAGGGGCATCCGGGATCAGCCGGGCTC
>Ga0302196_10004381_pt1 | contig 12818 bp, 11 predicted proteins | sample II_Bog_N1_3_FD_198794 | JGI IMG/M metagenome (GOLD analysis project Ga0302196, IMG submission 198794) | Peat permafrost microbial communities from Stordalen Mire near Abisko, Sweden - II_Bog_N1_3 | ecosystem: Environmental > Terrestrial > Soil > Wetlands > Peat | place: Sweden: Abisko...
GGCCGCCGGCGTCAGCTCGACCGGGGCCCAGCCGATCTCCGCGCCCTCGCCCCCGGCGTGGACCTCGCCCCCGGCGGCCACGGCCAGCAGCTGCGCACCCAGGCACACCCCGAGCACCGGGACCTCACGGTCGAGGGCGTCGGCCAGCAGCGACAGCTCGGCGCGCCGACTCGGGAAGTCGTCGTCGGCGGTGGCCGAGGCCGGCCCCCCCATCACCACCAGGCCGTCGAGCCCGGTGGCGTCGTCGGGGACCCGGTCGCCGGCGAACACCCTGCACCGCTCGACGGTCCCACCGGCCGCCTCGAGGGCCACCCCGATGGCGTACGGGCCCTCGGGCTCCACGTGCTGCACCACCAGACACCTCGGCATGCGTCCTCCCGGGACGGGCCCGGACCGACCACCGTCGGCCCGCGGCTCTCGGACCCCGCACGATACCCCGGCCCTGCCCGACACCCCGCCATCGGATCGCCCCGCAGGGGCGCCACTACGCTCGGCGGTATGCCGACCGAGCGCGTCGACCAGGCCATCGAGGCCATCCGGCAGTCGGGGGGGAGGGTCACCGTGGACCGCCGGGCGGTGGTCGAGGCCCTCGACCGCAGCACCGACCACCTCACCGCCGAGCAGCTGGCCGACGCCGTCTGGGCCGACCACCCCGACATCAACATGGCCACCGTCTACCGGACGCTGGAGCTTCTCGAGCGGCTGCACATCGCCTTCCACGTCCACATCGGCCACGGGCCCTCGCGCTGGCACCTGGCCGACGAGGTCCACCACCACCTGGTCTGCGAGGTGTGCGACGCGGTGATCGAAGTGCCGGACAGCACCTTCGATCCGCTCCGGGCCCGGCTGCTGGCGGACACCGGCTTCGTCATCGACCCCCACCACTTCTCCCTGAGCGGCCGGTGCGCCGCCTGCGCCGCAGCGGCCGCCGCGGCCCCGGTGACCGGCGCCGGCTGAACCCGTCCACCCCCGCGGAGAGGCGGTCGCCGGTTGGGTCCGCCACTATTGCGAGTGATTCGCATCTGACGTAGGGTCGCATCCATGGCCGATCGGCGCACCGACACGACGTGGTGACCGCGGTGGCCTCGCGCCTCCGGACCGTGCGGCAGTCCCTCCGCCCCGCCGAGTGGCGCCGCGTGGGCGGCATGGCCGCCACGGTGGTCGGGCTGCACGTCCTGGGCTTCGCCCTCCTCTTCGCGGCGATCTCCCACCACTACCGGCTGAGCGGCACCGAGCTGTTCGGGGTGGGCACCGGCGTGCTGGCCTACACCCTCGGGATGCGGCACGCCTTCGACGCCGACCACATCTCGGCCATCGACAACACCACCCGGAAGCTCATGGCCGACGGCCAACGCCCGCTCAGCGTCGGCTTCTGGTTCTCCCTCGGCCACTCGTCGGTGGTCTTCGCCCTGGCGGTGCTGCTGAACTTCGGGATCCGCGCCCTCGACGCCCAGGTGCGCAACGACGGGTCGGGACTCCACCAGTGGACCGGCATCGTGGGAACCTCGGTGTCGGGCTTCTTCCTCTACGTGATCGCCATCCTCAACATCGTCATCCTGGTCTCCATCGTCAAGATCTTCCTGAGCATCCGTCACGGCCGCTACGACGACGAGGCCCTCGAGCTCCAGCTCGACCAACGGGGGCTGATGAACCGGTTCTTCGGGCCCATGGCCCGGCGCATCGACCGGCCGTGGAAGATGTACCCGGTCGGGGTCCTCTTCGGCCTGGGCTTCGACACCGCCACCGAGGTGGCGCTGCTGGTCCTGTCGGGGACGGCGGTGGCCAGCGGGCTGCCGTTCTGGGCCATCCTGTCGCTGCCGGTCCTGTTCGCCGCCGGCATGAGCCTGTTCGACACCCTGGACGGCTGCTTCATGAACTTCGCCTACGGGTGGGCCTTCTCCCGGCCGATCCGGAAGGTGTACTACAACATCACCATCACCGGACTCTCCGTGGCGGTGGCCTTCTTCATCGGCACCGTCGAGCTCCTCGGGCTCCTCGGCCAGGAGGCCCACCTCCGGGGTTCGGCGTGGTCGTGGCTGGCGAATTTCGACATCAACAAGGCCGGCTTCTACATCGTCGGGCTCTTCGTGGTGGTGTGGGTGGCGGCCCTGGCGCTGTGGCGGTGGGGCCGCATCGAGTCGCGCTGGGAGGCGGCCGCCGAGCGCTCGCGCCGTCGGGCGGCCATCGAGGTGGCGCTGGCCTCCGGGCTCGAGGAGCTCGAGGAGCTTCCCGAGTTCCAGGGCGAACCGGTCTGACCCCCGCCGGCCGCCGGTCGGTTCAGGCCGACAGCGCCCGGATCAGGAAGTCGGCCACCTCGGTGGCCGCGTCCTCCAACGGCATCGGCCCGGGCTCGGCGGCCCGGACCGACATGGCGCCGAAGATCTGCTGGCCGATCAGGGCGGTGGCCCGGTCGGGGTCCATGGGGCGGAACCGTCCCGTGGCCACCCCCTCCACGTAGAGGTCCTGGATCAGACGGGCCATGTCCAGGCTGATCAGAGCCAGCTCGGAGCCGAGGGCGGCGCCGCCGTCGGTGACCGCCTCCTGGGTGACCAGCGCCAGGCGGAAGAACGCCGGATTGTCGTCGAGTCGCTCGAACATGGCCTCGACCAGGGTCCGGAGACGGGTGGTCGGGTCGGTGTCACCTTCCCAGACGGCGGCCAGGGCGTCGAGGAGCTGGGTGTGCATCCGCTTGAGGCAGGCCCGCAGCAGCTCGTCGCGGTTGGCGAAGTAGACGTAGACGGTCGAGCGGGCCACCCCGGCCTCGCCGGCGATCTCGTCCATGGAGACGTCGGTGGTGCCCCGCTCCCCGAACAGGCGGCGGGCCACGTCGATGACCTGGTCGCGTCGGAAGTCCCGGATGACCTCCTTCAGGTTGTCGGAGGACCGGCGACCTGCCGTCACCGCCGGCTCACGAGGACAGGCGGGCGGAGGGCGTGAAGGCCACGGGGATGTGCTTGACGCCGTTGATGAACTGGGACTGCAGTTTCTGGACGTCGCCGTCGAGCTTGATGTCACCCAGGCGGTCGAGGACGTGCTCGAACATGACCCGGATCTCCATCCGGGCCAGGTTGGCACCCAGGCAGAAGTGGGGACCGCCGCCGCCGAAGGCGATGTGCGGGTTGGGGTGGCGGGTGATGTCGAAGGTCTGCGGGTTCTCGAAGACCGTCTCGTCCCGGTTGGCCGAGATGTGGAAGAAGACCACCTTCTCGTCGGCTCCGATCTGCTGGCCGCCCAACTCGAAGGGGCTGGTGGTCTGGCGGCGGAAGTTCATCACCGGGGTCACGAAGCGGAGCATCTCCTCGACGGCCGACGGCAGCAGCGAGCGGTCGTTGCGGAGCCGCTCCCACTGGTCGGGGAACTCGAAGAAGGTGGCCATGGCCCCCGAGATCAGGTTGCGGGTGGTCTCGTTGCCGGCCACCGTCAGCAGCAGAAAGAAGAGCTCGAGCTCGAAGTCGGAGAGCTTCTCCCCCTCCACCTCCACGTCGGTGAGCACGCTCATCAGGTCGGCCTGCGGGTCGGCCCGCTTCTGGGCGAAGAGCTGCGAGGCGTAGGCGTAGAGCTCCATGGAGGCGACCTGGGCCACCTCCTCGGTGTTCTGGTACTCGGCGTCCTCGTTACCGATCATCCGGTTCGACCAGTCGAACATCTTGTGGCGGTCCTCGTTCGGCACCCCGAGCAGCTCGGCGATGACGACCAGGGGGAGCTCGGCGGCGATGTCGGTGACGAAGTCGGCCCGACCCTCCTCGATGACGTTGTCGATGATCCGGTCGGTGGCGACGTGGATGCTGTCGTGGAGCTGGGCGACCATCCGGGGGGTGAAGCCCTTGTTGACCAGCCGCCGGTACCGGGTGTGGAGGGGCGGGTCCATGTTGAGCATCACCAGCTGCTGCTGGGCCAGTGCCTCCTCGGGCAACTCCCAGATGAAGGTGGCCTTGCTGTGCGACGAGAAGTGCTCGTAGTCGCGGTTCACCAGGCTGCAGTCGTCGTAGCCGGTGACCGCCCAGAACCCGGGCCCGTCGGCCTCCTCGTGCCACCAGACCGGGGCGTTCTGCCGGAGGAACGTGAACCACTCGTGGGGCACGCCGTCCACGAAGTTCTTCGAGTCGGTCAGGTCGATGTCATCGAAGTCGACCGCGTGATTCGGCATCTCGGACGCCCCCTCCATTCCATCGGACACCGTGTCCGATATTCCGGATACTAAGTCCGATGCCCCTGCCTGTCAACGCGGGCGGTGCCGGCGCTACGACCAGTCCACCTCGCCGTCCATCACCACCAGGGGCTTCTCGGTCAGGACGAATTCGAGGTGGTCGACGTCCAGGAAGGTGGCGATGTCGGCCATCATCGCCGGGAAGTCGTCCTCCCCCATGTGGGCGTAGTACTCCTCCATGGAGGGGAACCACTGGACGGTGACGCCGTCGTAGCCCGACCGGTCGTCGTCGTCCCGGTAGTCCGAGAGCGGCCGGGGGTTCTGCTCGTAGCGGATGACGTGGCTCCCGGCGCGGCTGTTGGCCACCAGCGGGCCGTGGACGTCCTTCCAGTGGGCGTGGAACTCCGCCGGGGTCAGCCCCTCCTTGCGCCGCAGCAGACACGTCAGCTTCACCATCGACGGAACCCTCCCCGTGTGCCCGCCGGGGTGGCGGGACTGGAACAGGTTCCACCTTCGGGGCGCCCGGGGCAAACCGTCAGGTGGCGGGCGGCCGGCCGGCACCGGTGGGCACGGTCCCGCCGGTGTCCGACCCACTTCCTCAGGGGAGCACGGTGGCGGTGAAGAGGTCGAAGAGGTAGGGCAGGGGGATCGGCTCCTCCAGGGTGTCGGCGAACGCCGCCACCTCCCCCAGGAGGGCGGTGCGCTCCGGCTCGGCGAGCACCTGTACGTAGCTGCGGGAGGCCACCTGCTCGACGAAGACCACCCGGTCGACCGTCTGGACGAACGAACCCCGGGTGCGGGTGACCGGGCCGAACCGGCCGCTGACGTCGATCGGGAGGCCGAAGTCGTTTCCTGTCGGGTAGGGCAGATGCCGGGCCCACCCGCTGATGCGGACCAGCTCGGCCATCACGGGGTCGGATCCGTCGCGCTCGTTCCAGATGAGGGAGAGGGTGCCGCCCGGCCGGAGGACGCGGGCGATCTCGGTCAGGGCCGCCGGCGGATCGAACCAGTGGAAGGCCTGGGCGACCACCGCCGCGTCCACCGACCCGTCGGCCAGGGGGACCTGCTCGGCGGTCCCCCCCACCACCGGCACGCCGGGCACCACCCGGGTGAAGACCTCGCGCATGGAGGCCGAGGGCTCCACCGCCACGCACCTCGACCCTCTCGCCACCAGGCGCCGGGTCAGCTTGCCCGTCCCCGCCGCCAGGTCGAGGACCCGGGAGCCCGGGACGATGCCGGCCAGTGCCACCAGGGAGCCCACCGCCTCCTCGGCGTAGTCGGGGCGCGCCCGCTCGTAGACGTCGGAGGCGGACTCGAAGCCGACCCGTCCGAGACGGGAACGGGCAGCCCCGGAGGCGGGGTCGTTCCCCGGGGTGCAGGCGGTGGCCGGGCGCGGGGCCACGCCGGGGCGGTGACCTCCACCCGGGGGGTCGGTCGGCTCCGGCACGGTCCCGATGGTAGGCGGTCGGGTAGCGTCGCAGGATGCTCGGAACCGACCCGACGCCTGAGCCGCGGCCCAAGGTCGGCGGGACCGTGGCCCGATCCGCCGCGGGGGTGGCCGGTGCCGCGGGGCGACGGCTCTACCGCCACCTGGCCAACCGGGCCGTCCATGCCGGCTGGGAGTGGTTGGAGCGGAGCGGGGCGATCGGTCCGGACAGCCCCCGGGCCCGCCGGTTCGGCGCCATCGGTCGGGGCAGCTGCCTCGCCTTCCCTCCGGGGGCCCAGTTCGGCGAGCGGTGGATCCGGATCGGCGAGGACACCCTCATCGGACCGTACGTCAGCATCTCCGCCGGGATGGTGCCGGGCCAGCAGATGGTCACCGATCCGGTGGTCCGCATCGGCGACCGGTGCATGATCGGCCGGGGGAGCCACATCGTCGGCCACTTCAACATCGACATCGGCGACGACGTCCACACCGGCCCGTACGTCTACATCACCGACCAGAACCACGGCTACGAGGACCCCGACGAGGTGGTCCACACCCAGTGGCCCCACGACGTGCCGGTGGTGATCGGTGACGGGAGCTGGCTCGGCACCGGGGTCGTGGTCCTCCCCGGGGCGGTACTCGGTCGCAACGTGGTGGTCGGTGCCGGCTCGGTCGTCCGCGGCACGTTCCCCGACCACTGCGTCATCGCCGGGGTCCCGGCCCGGATCGTCCGCCACTACGAGCCCGGGGCCGGCTGGCTCGCCGGGCCGGGCGTCGGGCACGGGGCCTAGACGCCACCGCCGGACGCCCGGAGGGTTACCGTCCCCCGGGCCCGGTCCGACGATCCGGCCGGAGCCGTCGCCGGGGCGAAAGGGCCGCCCCCACTGGTACCCCCGCTCACGATCGGGGTTGCGTTGTCCGGGTTCCCCGGGACCGGCAGGTGGGTCCCGGATCGGCCCGGGCGTCCCCCCGACCTGCCGAAGTGGCATGAGGGGATTCGGAGGCCCAGTGGGGGCGGCATGCCGACGCCAGGGATACCGGGAACGGGGAACCCGGCAGTGCTGAACGCACGAGCGTCGACAACTGGTGAGGTCGAGGCCGGACGGGAGGCGTCGGCGAGCCGGTCGGCGCTGTGCTGCCACCCCTTGCTCCCACGGTCACCCCTCCGCATGGCCTCCGGTGGCGCGTCGCCACCTCCTCTGGAGAGGGGAACGGGACCGCCCCCCCACCCTGGCGAAATTTGTCGCCGGCGGCCCGCCGACCGCAAGGACCCCGCCGTCCGGGCGTTCTCCCCACGGAGGGCGCCAACGGCCGCCGACCGGGACGAGGTCGTCCGGGGCGGGGAGCTCGGGTGCCGGAGGGCAGGCAGCGATGACTCGTACGACGGGGCGACGGGGGACGACGGCGACGACCGACCGGCAGGGTCCAGGGTCGGGGGCGACCGCGGGCGGCGACGGGACGGGGCCGGACCGATGACGGCGACCCGGCACTTCGGCGAGGCCTGGCCCGCCGACGAGTCCCAGCTGGTGATCGACGCCATCCGCTCGGTGGTGTCCACGGTGTCCGACCCCACCTCGCGCCCGGCCTCCGAGCGCCTCCTGTCCGAGGCCGGACGCCGCTGGGCCGACGCCCACCGGTCGGGCACGGTGATGCGGGCACGCCTCGAGGCGCTGGGGGATCTGCTGGCGACCGAGGACGAGCCGGCCAGGTCCGACTACCTGGCCGCCCTGCGCCTGGTCACCGACGCCGCCACCTGGACCTCCCTCGACCACCTCGAGCGCGAAGCCCTGGTCGACCCCCTGACCGGCGCCGGAAACCGGCGGGCGCTCGACCGGACCCTGGAGGGCGCGGCCAGCGCCGCCCTCCGCCTCGGCTTCGGCCTGGTGGTGGTGGCCATCGACCTCGACGGGCTCAAGCGGATCAACGACGGGTCCGGCCACCGGGCGGGCGACCGGGCGCTGGTCGCCCTGGTCGACGCATTGGCCGGTTCGGTCCGCGCCTCCGACACCGTCTTCCGCACCGGTGGCGACGAGTTCGTCCTCGTCCTCCAGGGCACCAGCCTCACCGAGACCGAGCCGCTGCTGCGACGGATCGCCGCCGCCGGGGCACCGTCGTTCTCGTGGGGGGCGGCGGCACTGGCCCCCGACCTCCGGAGCGCCGAGGAGCTGGTGGCGGCGGCCGACGACGACCTCTACCGCCGCCGGAAGGCCGCCCGGCGGTCGGGTCCCGCCCGTCCGGGGCCCGATGGGAGCGGGGCGGCCGTCGACGCGGTCGCGGCGTCCCCGGCGGCCGACCATCCCGTCCTCGTCCGGCTGGCCGCCCGGCGCCGGCCGCCGCCCACCCGACGACCCGAGCGCCGCCGGACGCTGGTGGCGGCGGCGGCAGCCGTGGCGCTGGTCGGCGGCGTGGCCGCCGCGGTCGCCGGGCTCGCCTCCCCTCCTCACGCCCGGTCGGCGTCGCCCCCCGCGGCGACCGGCCCGGGGGCAGGCGCGACACCGACCACCGCGGCCGGACCGGCGACCGCACCCTCCGCCACCACCACGCCGGCCGCCGGTCCGGGGCCGGCGGCAGGCGCCACCGCCGTTGCCCCGGTCGGCGACCGTGCCCCGGTCGGCACCGCCGCCAGGGTGGCACCGACGGGGGAGGTGCAGGCATCGGCGACCGCCGCCCCCGTGGGCGTCCCGGCCCCACCGACCGCGTCGTCGACCACCGACCCCGTGGGCGGTGCTCCGGCGACCACCGGTTCGCCGGCCCCGGTGGCCGCCCCACCGGCCGCCCCACCGGCCGCCCCGTCCGCCCCCTCCACCACCGTCCCCGCCACCTCGCCCCTCGGCGCCACGGTCTCCGGACTGGTCGGCACCGTGGACGGCGTGGCCGGTACGGTCGGACAGGTCATCGACGGCGTGCTCGCGGTCGTCACCGGGATCGCACCCGCCTCCTGAGGGCCGCGCACCGGGGGGTCCGGGTACCGGGCTGAATGTTCGCCCGGTGGCTGGGTACAACCCGAGGGTCGGCACCGGCACCGTTCGGGGCGACGGGAGGAGAGCGACGATGGCGACAGGACGACTCGTGCTTCGGGCCGCGGTCGGGGGCCTCATGATGGGACACGGCCTCCAGAAGCTCACCGGAAGCTTCGGCGGACCGGGCCTCGAGGGCACCGGGAAGATGATGGAGTCACTCGGTATCCATCCGGCCAAGCAGCAGGCGGTGGCCGTGGCCCTCACCGAGACGGTAGGCGGCGGGCTCACCGCCGCCGGCTTCCTCAACCCGCTCGGCCCGGCCATGATCACCGGGGCCATGGCGGTGGCCATCCGGAAGGTCCACGCCCCGAACGGGGTCTGGGCCCAGGACGGCGGCTTCGAGTACAACGCCGTCCTCATGGCCGCCGCCTTCGCGCTGGCCGCCGAGGGTCCGGGCCTGCTGTCGTTGGACGGACTGCTGCGCAGAAGGCGGGCGGGGCTCCGGTGGGCGGTGCTGGAGCTGGCCCTCGGGCTCGGGGCGGCCGCCGCGGTGGTGTCGCTCGCCGACAACCTGGCCGCCCGCCACGAGCCGGTCGACGAGGAGGCTGGGCCCGGGGCGGTCGGCGACAACACGGTGGCGCTCCGCCGGGCCTGAGTCGTGCGGCTCTGCCGGGGCGGCCGCCGGTCAGCCCGGGATCACCCGCCTCCGAACAACCCCCCCAGCAGGCCGCCGAGCCCGCCGCCCGACGGCGGCGTGGTGGTGGGCGGGGTGGTGACCGGTGGGGTCGTGGTCGGTGGGGTGGTGGCCGGAGGCGTGGTGGCGGGTGGGGTGGTGGCCGGAGGTGTGGTGGCCGGTGGCGCGCTGGCTGCACCGGAGGTGGCCGTCCCCGTGCCGGTACCGCCCGACCCCGAGGTGGTGACCGCGCCTCCCGACGGCGCCGGGATGGCGGCGGCGGCACCCGGGGAGGCGCCGGCCGACACCCCGGTCGGCGTGGTGGCGGCACCCGGGGGCGCCGCGTGCCCGGTGCCGGCGTTCGCCGATGTCGCCGGCCCGGGGGCGCCGGACCCGCCACGACCCGCCGACAGGGCCGTCCCGGCGTTGGCGGCGGACCCGGACGGGGAGGCCGACGGGTTCGCCGGTGCGGCGGCGCCGGCATGTGGTGCACCGCCGGCCGGGGTCGAACCCGACCCGGTGCCGGGGGCCGCCGCGCCCGAGGGCGCGCCGCCGTGGGAGGCCACCACCGAGATGGCGTGCACCCCGGGGAGCGAGGCGGTGATCTGGTCACCCACCCCGCCGAGCAGGCCCCCGACCATCAGGCTCGCCACGCCTCCGACCACCACCAGGGTGGCGCGGGCGCGGGGGCGGACGAAGCCGGCGACGGCCACGGCAGCCACGCCCACCGGCCGGACGAGTGGCTGGACCCGGTGCCGCAGCGCGCGGGCCAGGCCCACCACCACGAAGGCGGCCACCACCGTCCCGTAGACCGCCTTGGAGAGGGCGCGCTCCAGTGGCGGCCACGCCCGCCCGACCCACGACGAGCGCACGGCGCTGACAGCCGCACGCGCCGCCGCGCGCAGCGGGGGCGGTGGCTCCTCACAGGTCGCCGCAGCGTGCACGCCCAGCGAGTGCCGGCCGTAGAGCGGTGGCATGCCTCCGGTCATCGGTGCATCAGCCATGCGTCATCCCCCAAGCTTGGATCGTCACGGTGGAGCCGGTCACGCCGAGGGTGACCGCCTGGTTGTACTGGCCCGGTGCCGCGCCGCCGGACACGGTGACGTCGGTGGACAGCGTCACCGTCGACGGCGCGCCCCCCACCGAGTTGATCGCCACGTCGAGCGGGGCGTCGTGCCCGGTGATCGCCGCGCCGACCAGGGGCGCCGGCATGGCCGCCCCGGGGGCGATGGCCGCCCACCAGTCGTTCCGGTTCTGCTCGGCGGCGTGGATGCCGCCGAAGTACGCCTCGAGGGCGGCGCCGGTCAGGCTCAGCGGGCCGGGTGACTCCTCGAAGGACGGTGAGGTGTCACCGGAGAGGGTCAGGGTGCCCATCGGCGCCTCGTTCTGGGTCAGGGTCAGCCCCTGGGCCACCAGGTCGGGGGGCGCCGGGGTGGTGTAGCTGACCGACGAGGCGGCGGGGTTGGTCAGGGGTGGCAGGGTCGTGGTGGTGGTCGGGGACCTGAACCCGTTGCCCAGCTTCCCCACCGGACGCAGCACCGAGGGTTGGGCGGTGGTGGTCGGGGCGGGCGCGTTCGGCACCTCGGCGGCGGTCACCAGCAGGCGCTGCGACGTGTAGAACAGCGCGTTGGTGGGCCAGCAGGTGTCGAGGACCAGGGTCGGGGTCGTCGAGTTGTAGACCGGCGAGCCGGCGGCCACCACCTGCTGGCCGGTCACCTGGAAGGAGACCGTGCTGCACTGGTTGCGGTAGGTGATCAGGTCGCCGGCCTTCAGGTCGCCGAGGTGGACGAAGTAGCTCACGTCGTGGGCGAGCATCACCGAGGAGCCGGCGGTGCCGGGCCACACCGAGGCCGGGGCATGGCCGGCGGCCACGTCCAGCTCGGCGTCGTCGGTGCCCTCCTCGACCGGGGCCTCCAGCCCCAGGGCGGGGATGGTGAGCACGCCGGCCAGCTGCCCCAGCTGCGGGGTGGCCTGCACGCAGGGGGCGGCGGCCGACGGGGCCGACGGGTTCGACGAGGCGGCGCCCGCCGCCGGGGTCCTGATCTGGTCCACCAGCTGGGTGTTGGCGTGGTGCTTGCGCACCGTCCAGCCGGCGGCGTACCCGACGAAGCCGAGCGACGACCAGATGAGGGCCACGCCGATCACGGGGACCACCCACCGGCTGACCGCCTTCCACGGGAGGCGGGGCGCCCGCCGGTGCGCGCTGTGCATCCCGCGACGCAGCAGGCGGGTGCCCCCGTGGAGGCCGGTCATCACACGCCCCCGGAGCCACCTCGCCCGGACCCCGGGAAGCGGTGGGCGATGCGGCCGGCCACCGACAGCAGGCGGCGGCGCCACACCATGGCGATGCCGAGGGCGAGGGCGGTCACGGCCAGGGGCAGCGAACCGGCCCAGGGCTCGCCGGTGTGCACGGCGGTCACGTTGGGCACCGCGGCCGGGGCGGCGGCCACCGGGGCGGCCGGGGCGGCGGCCGGCGCCGCGGCCGGGGCGGCGGCTGCGGCGGCGCTCGGCGGCGTGGTCACGGTGGTGACGGCCGCCGGGGCGACGCCGTTCACCGAGGCGGTGCCGGTGGCCAGGTCGATGTCGATGCCGCCGTCGACGCCCGTCAGGAGGTCGAGGGTGACGCCGTGCGAGGTGGCCGTGGCCGAGCCGCCGGCCTGGGTGGTGGTGCCGCTGCCGACCGAGATGGTCGACTCGAGCGGCGTGCCGGCCAGGACGGTGTCGGAGGCGCCCACGTTGAGGGTGATGGTCTGGGCCGGTGTCAGGGCCGAGCTCACCGTGACGGTGACCAGCGCCGGATCGTCGGTGGCCGAGGCGGTGCCCGCCCCGCGGTCGAGGGTGGCGGCCGACGAGGCCTTGCCCACCGCGATGGTCACGGCCGGGCCGCCGCCGGCGCCGGCGCCCTGGAGCAGCGAGATGGTGGCGCCGCTCTCCGAGGAGGTGGCGGTCACCGTGGAGGAGGTGGTGGTCACCGCCGAGGTGGAGGAGCCGGCGTTCACCGACAGGAGCCCGGTGGTCGAGGCTGCCGACACGCCCAGCTGGGTGAGGAGGGTGCCGAGGTCGATGCCTCCGGTCGGAAGGGCCGGCAAGGCGCCGAAGAGCGTCTGGAGGGCGCCGGCCAGCGGCGAGCCGGCCGTCACCACCTGGGTGAGGAGGTTGCCGACGCCGACGTTGACCGAGGCTGCCGAACCGGAGCCGGTGGAGGACGGCAGGCTGTTCCCGTCGACGGCCGACTGCGCCGACCCGCAGCCCAGGCCCAGCGACAGCAGGGTGCCGAGGGGCGCCGGGAGGGACGGCACCGGCGGGGTGCCGCACACCTGCGGAAGGATCTGGCTGGTGTTCGGCGCCGTGCTGGTGGCGTGCTGGCTGCCGGTCAGGACGGGCAGCAGCTCGCCCGAGCCGGTGGCGTCGGAGGACGGCGTGTTGTCGTCGGCGGCCGTGGTGTCGCCGCCGATGAGCTTGGTGCCGCCCAGGCTCACCACCAAGGCGTCACCGGCGGCGTTGCCCGAGAACGACCCGGGGGCGGTCGATGCCGCTCCGGCTGTGGTCGCCCAGGGGACGACCACCATGCCACCGATAAGCACTGCTGCTGCGATCTTGGCGATCCCTGCC
>Ga0302196_10004400_pt1 | contig 12790 bp, 8 predicted proteins | sample II_Bog_N1_3_FD_198794 | JGI IMG/M metagenome (GOLD analysis project Ga0302196, IMG submission 198794) | Peat permafrost microbial communities from Stordalen Mire near Abisko, Sweden - II_Bog_N1_3 | ecosystem: Environmental > Terrestrial > Soil > Wetlands > Peat | place: Sweden: Abisko, Stordalen...
CCGAACGGGCAAACCGTTCCGCTGAGCCAGATCGCCTCCGTCGAATACGGCCAGGAATATCCCATCGTCTGGCGCCGAGACCGCCTGCCCACCGTGACAGTGCAGGCCGATCTCGCGCCCGGCGTTCAGGCCGCAACCGTCGTCCAGGCTCTGGCACCGAAGATCGAGGCCCTGACTGCGAGCCTGCCGAGTGGCTACCACATCGCAGTGGGCGGAACGGTCGAGGAGAGCAGCAAGGCGGAGTCGTCCGTCGCAGCGGTCCTGCCGCTGATGCTCATCTTGATCCTGACGGTGCTGATGATCCAGCTCCGGAGCTTCAATCGGCTGTTCCTGGTGCTCAGCGTCGCCCCGCTCGGCCTCATCGGGGTCGTCGCGGCGCTGCTGCTTGCGGACAAGCCCCTCGGCTTCGTCGCACTTCTCGGCGTGCTCGCGCTGACCGGCATGATCGCGCGCAACTCGGTGATCCTGATCGACCAGATCGAAAAGGAGAAGGCGCACGGGCGCGATCCGTGGGATGCGGTCGTTGAGGCCACCGGGCACCGCTTCCGCCCGATCCTGCTGACCGCTTCCGCCGCGATCCTCGGCATGATCCCGATCGCGCCGACCATCTTCTGGGGTCCGATGGCCTACGCGATCATGGGCGGCCTGGCGGTCGCGACGCTCCTGACGCTGGTCTTCCTTCCGGCGCTCTACGTGACCTGGTTCCGGATCAAGGCGCCTCGCCAGGAAGCGCGGCGGCCCGTCGATACCGAACAGACCGCATTGGTCGTGCAACGGCCTGAAGCGCGCGGTGAGACATGACAAGCGTCGGACCCAGTCAAGGAGGGCGGCTTCCCGCCGCGGCATCCAGGCGGTCACGCACATTGCCGAGCATGCGCCCGCCGAAGGGTGCTTGCACGGCACAGCGGATTTTGCATGGCGAGACTTGTTGGAGGCGACCTTGCACATCGATCCAACTCTCCTGAGTTCGGGTTCAGCGCTCTTGGGGGCCATCGTGGGCGGTGGCGCCTCCCTGGTCGCCGCCATCTACACCCAGCGCGGCCAAGATCGCCTCCAGCGCGTCGCACGTGAGGTCGAGAAGCGGGAGGCTGTGTATGCTGACTTCGTCATGCACGCGTCAAACCTGCTGCTGAACGCTTACACACACGACGGGATCGTGCTGGGCGGCGATGAGCAGCGCCTGATCGGGCTTATCAACCGCATGAGGCTGTTTGCTCCGCCTCATATCGTCGGCGGAGCGGAAAAGGTGCTCAGGGCCATTGTCGAAATTTCGCTGAAACCGAGTATCGAACTCCGACAACTCGCGAAGGAGGCATTGTCCAAGAGCCTCGATCCCGATCCGCTTCTGGAATTCAGTTCAGCGTGCAGGGCCGACTTGGACAACGTGCGCCGAACGACCGTGTAGGATTACGGGTTCCGGCAGGCGGCGGCCGGAGCCAGCATGAGCGCCGCTGCCTGTGCCGCGTATTTATCGGCCAGTTTCGGTAGAATCTATTTCGTTCGCCGGTCGCCGATGGCGCTAGCCAGCCGTTGGCACCGCGCTGCCTGGGCTCTTAGGGAGTCGCTGACCGCTCGAATCATCCGGCGGCTTCAAAGGAGGTTTTTTCCGGGCAAGGCGGCCGAATTCCGGCGCAGCAGCGACCGAAATCGTCCGGCAGGACGGCCTTGGGCCGGGAATCCCGGTCCAAAGCGGCACGCGACACTGATTTTCATGCGGCCGCCCCCGAATCCCGTATGCCCGACACGAACAATTATCAGGCATACATTGCGCTCACCGCGCCTTACGGGCGATTTGCACGGCGGAGCCAGTAGAAACGGACAAAGCGGGTGGCCGGGGTGCGCAGGGACTGCTGGCGCGCCGCGCTGCCGCGATTGCCGCGCAGTACCGCCAAGCGGACCTCGCCTCGCCGGCCGCCAATCCAGCGGTGACGACCATAGCAGCACCGCCACACCGGGAAGCTCGGTGCCGTTGTCGCTGACCATCGTAGGCGGGGCGCCCCGCTCGGCGAGCAAGGTCAATCTTCGGCCAGCAGTTCGTCCAGCGTCACCGGGCAGCTTTCAGGGACCGGCAGCGGCGGCTGACCGCCCATCGTCTCCGGCATCGCCCGCAATGCCCGGCGGTATATCTTCGCGATGTCGATCCGCTGCTGCATGGAGGGGGCGAATCGGCTGGCGGCATCGTCGCGGAACCGTCTGGCCTCCGCACGCCAATGTGGCACATCCCGCGACAGCGGCCATGCCTCCGCCTTCAGGTCGTGCAGCAGCGCCTGGACCAGGAACGACTCGACCGCGTGAAGTTGCTCGCTACCCACGCTTTCGATCTCCTCGGCAATGTTCGGCCAGTCCAGTTCGGCCTCATTGACCAGTTCGCCGGCCGCCCGCCGGCGCAGCAGATCGGCCTGGTGCTCGCTCCAGAGCAGAATGTCGTCTTCGTACAGGTCGCTCATGACTTGAGGCTCCGCGCGTCCCGCGGTTGGTCGGGACACGCCACCAATTTAGCACGTGGATCGCTCATTGCACGGTATCGCCGCTCGGCGGGTTCTGGATCGACGGTATTGGTGCACGGCACGATCCAACCCGCCGGTTCCACCACTTCTAGCGGCTGGCCAGGCTCCGCGTTGTCCGCAAATTCGGCTTATCGGACAGTGGGCAGGGCGCGGGTCACGCCGTGGTCAGGGCCACCGTCTCGTGCTGCCGCTTGCACGAGAATCCAAAACCCTGCGTCAATGTTCCGCGTTCGTCCGACTCACCAAGCGGCGGGGGTATGAGGTGCGTTTGTCGGCTGGATCATGCGACTCTCGTACTGCAATCCTGGGGCTCCCACCGCGGACGCCGGAAAAAGCCAGCCCGCGGTCCCGGAAGGCGGGCTGTCGGCCGGACAGGGCCAGGGATCGCATTATCCAGGGGATGGTCGCATGAACCCCGCGCTGCTGCCGGCTGAGCCTCTGGCGACCGCGCCGCCGGTCGGCCCGGGGCCGGCGCTGAACGGCGAGGTGATCGCGCGGCTGGCAGGCAGTGGCGCCGCCAAGACGCCGGTCGCGGTGGGCCAGTCCGGGCCGGCGGACGCGCAGGCGCTGGACCGCAAGGCCGCGGCGCCGGCGACGCCGCACGTCTATAAAGCCGAATGGGCGCACTACGCCGCTTGGTGCGCGCAGGCCGGGATCGCCCCGCTTTCGGCCGATCCAGCGGGCGTGGGCTCCTACCTCACCAGTCTGGCCAAGAGCCACGCGCCCAGCACGATCCGCCGGCGGCTGTCGGCGATCGGCAAGATGCATCGCGACAACGACTTGCCTTGGAATCGTCGCACCGCGCCATCCAGGAACCGCTGCAGGCGGTGCTTCGCACACGCGGCCGCCCGGTGCAGAAGCCGGCGGCGGTGTCGTTCGGTCGCGACAGCGCCTTCGGCCTTTCCTTCGAGGGCCGTGCTGTCATGATGGGAATCGCCTGTGTTTGCTTGCTGCTCTTGCTTAGCACTTTGTTCTGGATGCTGCTGAAGGGCGCAGTGGTGCTGGCGGCGTTTCTTTATTTGGTCGCCAGGTTCTCCGCTCGCGGCATCGGGCCGTCGACGCCCCAGCCGGCTCGCGTCGAAGCTGCTTCGTCAGCGGCACGGGCGTCGGCGCGGTGCACACGCCAGGTTTCCGGTTGGTCGCGGGGGGAATGCTGGTGGCGGCCTGCTTCGTCGGCGCGGGCCTCGACGGTTTGATGCTGGGGCTGGGTGTATGCCTGGGCGTGTTCATGGCGGTCTTCGTCCGGGCGCGGAGGCTTCCGTGGCAATGAGGGCGCGGCCGGAAATTCGCCGCACCGGCTTCCATGATGGGTCGGCGCGGAGGGCAGGGGGGTTCGACGCTTTCACGGCCAACGCGACACGCAAAGCGGCTGCATCCGCCACTTTTCCGGCCAGGCGCGATAACCCCCGGTTATCGCGCCTGGTGGGTTGATTCAGCTTGCGCGGGCGCGCCCCCACCCGCGCGTGTCCCTGTCCTCCGTTCGTGAGAACTCACCAAACTCGCGGTGCCCGACCCAGGCTTTATCCAATGGATCAACGCGACTCCCGGTTCCGCATCGCGCGATTGCTGCCGGTGCGCATGTTCATAAAACCGCGTCGCCACCTGCGCGACCTCATCGCGCAAAGTGAGGCAAGACGCGCAAGAAGACCCGCTGATGGTGGTTGTTGCTGAATAGACCTTCGAGCGGCCCAAGGTTGCCGAGCTGGTCGAGCAGCCTTCTCGCCTCGGGACTGGACGCAGTGCCAAAGACTTGCTCGACGACGTAGCGCCTGTGATCGGCTTGATTGTTCATGAGGAACAAGTTGCTCGCAAGGCTACCGGCTGTGGATTCGGGGATGTCGCCCGGGTATTGAGTGCCGACGACGATGCCGATGCCGAAGGCGCGGCCCTCTCGTGCGAGCATCTCCAGCCGCCGCGAGTCCTTCACCCGGTGCGCCTCGTCGAACACCATCAACCGGGTCAGCCGGCGTGGCTGTTCGCCCCGCAAGGCAAAGGCATGCAACTGCACGATCAGGATCTCGGCCAGCGCCGACTTGATCTCGTCTGTGGCCAGCTCGTTCAGCTTGAGGCAGATGCGCTTGCCAAGGAATGTCTCGAACGGGCTGCGCGGATCACCGCCGCCGAACAGGCGCAGTTCGGTCAAGATCGACAGCTTGGCGACCAGCGCCGCAGTACCGTTCATCTCGCGTAGCTGTTCGACCACGCGGTCGAACAGGGGCCAGGTAACACGGGCCGGATCGATCCATTCCTGCGGCCGAATGCCGGCGCTCTGATAGACCTGGGTGATCGCCTCGCGAAGCCTGCCGAGCTGGACCGCGCCTAGCCGAAAAACCCGGGCGAGGATACCTGCGAGTTCGAAAGCGTATTCGACCGGCCGTGTGCCGGAGGCGCCGCGCAGCGGCGGCTGCATCGGATTGAACGGCAACCCATCAGTATAAACGTCAATCACCTCAATGTCGAGCGGCGCGGTGAATCCCGGATCGCAATAGTCCGCCTTAAAGTCAAAAATGGTCAGCGGCAGGCCATGGCGGCAGGCGGCGTCGATCAGCACGCGGATGGTCTGCGTCTTGCCCGAGCCCGCATCACCCGTCACCATGAAGCCATAGTTGTTTAAGGCGTTTGGCGATTTTCGATACGGGTCCCAGGCGATCGCCAAGCCCTCGAACGACGTCCCGATATGGACCGGAAAAGGGGTGAGGGGCGGCTTGCCAACCTCACCGTTCGCTGAGCCGTCCAGCTTGTCTTGCTGGTCGGATGGCGTCTTTGCGATCGTTTTCTGCTCGCCGTGCGTGGCACCCGCTGTCGCTTCGTCCTGCCCGCCAGCCGGTTCCCGGGGTGCGCCGCCGGATTGCGTCGTTTCCGTCTGGCCGGTCCCCCCTACCAGCGGGGCGGGCGGCGCGATCAGCGGTTGCAACGCGGTGACGAGTTGCGTCAGCCACTGGCGGTCGCGTCGCCAGGTTAAGAAATCCGGGTCCGCCGCGGACGTTTCGGCGAATTGGCGGGCACGGTGCAGGTCCTGCCATTCGGTCTCGTCCAGATCGATCTTCAGGCCGTCGAGCGTTTCCAGCCGCTTCAGCGCCGGAGCGACCAGTGTGCGGGCGCCTCTAGGGAAACCGTTGGTGCGCAAGGCTATGGGCACAACACCATCGGCGGCTTCGAGGAAGGCGTGCAGCTGGTCGCGCAGTCTGCCGCCATGGTTAGGAGCGTCGCAAATGGCGGCCTGCCGGCGCTCGACAACAACTCCATCGACGGCCAGGCCGATCTCGACCACCGCGGTTTCGATTTGCTCGCGCCGCAGCGTCAGGCTGGCGGCGACGCCGGCGGCAGCGAGGTTCTCACGGCTGGCCTGCTCGGCCCACCAAGCGACCAAGCCACCCTTGTCGCTGTCCGGCACCAGGACCGAAGCGGCGTTGCGGTCCTGGAAGTCGGCCCATTCTTTGTCGAAGTCGCGAGTGGGCGGACGATCGTGGCGCTCATCTTCCCCCAGTGTCGGCAGCCGCGACCATTCTTCCCGTGTCGGCAGTCGGCGAAGCTGCAAAGCGCTTTCGCGGAACTGGCTGACCTCCCTCAGCGCCACGCGCACGCTTCGCAAGCGCAGCACCGGCGTTGTGAACCAATCCGGCAAGGGCGAGAGCGAGTCGCCGGCCGCAGGCAGGCCGGCGCGGTCTCGTAGCACCGACAGACGTTGCGCTAGCACCGCGCGCAGGAAGTCCGGCGTGGTCTCGCCGAGTACTGCAGGCGTCGGACCGTCGCGCTCGATTCGGTCGCGATCGGTGTCAGGCAGGGCTTCCGCGAGTTTGTCGTACTCGTCAGCAATCGTCGCAAAAATGATGGCGGCGCTATTAACATTTTCGGCGATCCGGACGGCTTGCGTCAGAGCGTGAATAAAGATGTCGCGGTCAGCCAGACGCACCATGTTCTCAACCTGATCGAAGGCGAGTGCGATACAGGCGCCGACTACGCGCGCCGCCCGCCCCAGATTCACCAGCACGTCGATGCGATGATAGCCGGCCGTCACCTCGTCCAGGTCAAGGCTGCGCAGCGAATTGCCAATCGTGCCTCGGCGCAGATACGTCCGCGCCGCATCATTGCCGAACCCGGCTAGGATGAGCGCGGCGAGGAACCCGATGCCGGGACACTCATCGACCCCGCGGTCGGAGGCCCGTTGATTGATTTCCTGGGCGGCCTGTTGGGCGGCCTTGATGGCGGTACCGTCATGGATGTCGTGGGTCGTTTCCTCAAAACGTTCTCTATCAACAATATCCAGCTGGTCGAGCAGGCGGCCCGCCAGGCGGCGCAGTGGGCTGTGATTGCTGGCATCGGCAAAGTGTCGCGCTGAGAGCTGGCGGATCACCGCCTCGGTAAGCCAGGCTTCGTATTCGCCACTCTTGATTGGTGCCGTCAGCTGCAGCACCGCGGGGTAGGCTTCCTGTGTCATCGCGGCCCGCCGGAGCGAGGTCGCGAGAACATGGCTCTTGCCCGATCCGCCGCTGCCCTTCACCAGCGCGATCCGCAGGCTTGGGTCGTTGCACCGGCGCGGATCAAGGGCGTTGGCGATGGCGGACCCGATTATTTGCCGCGCCTTCCGCTGCCCTTCGGTGGTTCGGGTGTCGGCGGAAACATCCAACATCTCGAGGGTCTGCGCATCGCCAAAAGCGGCCACCGAGGAGAACAGATCGTCAGCAAACGAGCTGAGGAAGGCGGCTTCGATCACCATGGGCCTATTTCCACTCGGTAACGATAAAATGGACCTGGTCCGATCCCCATTCCGCCTGGCTGCGCTGCCGCAGCTCGCCGTCCATGTGTTCCGGCATGTCAAGTCGCGCCAAATGGAGCTGCCCCTCGCGTGCCGCCTCGACCAGCCGCCCCTTAAAGCTGTCAAGAGACCCGGCATCGGGGAAATCGCGGCCGAATGCGTCGTAGACCTGGGCGATCGCTACCCGGCCCTGAAACGGCGGCGTGTGCAGCGTCGCCGCCACCTGTTTGATCCGCGCAGCGAAGCCGTCCGATGCGGGTTGCCGCCCGGCCGCCCTCTCCACGCCGAGGGCGACCAGCTGTTTCCGCAGCGCATCGGCGCCGGCATCCGAACTCCCCAGCGTGGCGGCGGCCAGCGTCGCCATGGGATCCTTCCCGGGAGGCCGTTGTGCGAGCCCGCCAAGCAGTGCGGATTCCACCCGGCCGAGCTTGTCCAGCACGGGGAAAGGGCCGCGGCCGACCAGATCGGGCAGGGTGGCCCGCAAGACCTGCCACACCAACTCTCCACCGACGGCCTGTTTGCTGGCCTTGTTGTCAGCCGGCAGGTCGAAGGCCACCGCGATCGTCGCCGCAACCAACGCGTCGGCCTTGGCATAACGCATCCGGACCTCGCGGTCATCCGGCGCCAGTCCGAGCACCATCAGCGGCAGCCGGCGTTTCCACAGCTTCTCCCATGGTACCCCGACGTCGGCGCCGAGCGCTTTCTTCGCCGACTGCTGCCCTGCCGCAGTTAGCGTCACTGTCTTGCCCTGGCTCGCCTGCCCTGCGCCGACCAGGGTGGCAAGCGCGTGGTCGAACCGGTCCGGCGGCAGCACGTCGCGGAGCGCCTTGCGTTGCGACTCCGCCGAACTCGCGCGCTTGGAAATGCTCAGGCGGCACAACAAGACGGTCTCTGCCGACAGAGGAGAGAACCTGGACAAATCTGGCCGAGGCAGTTCATGCGTCATGGCTTTTCTCTGTTCTCTGTGGTTCTGGAAGCTGGCTGGCAATCCGCCGCCAAACTCCCACGGGGTTGTCGGTCACCTCCCGGTTAGCGAAGCGCCACACGCGCCACCCGAGATCTTTCAGCGCTTGCTGCTTGCGTGCATCCAGTGACTTCTGTCTCGCGGTGTCGTGTTCCGGTCCATCGATCTCAACCGCCAGCCGTGCTTCGGCGCAGCCAAGGTCGAGTTCGAAGCTGCCGTGCCGTCCCGCGACCCGCAGGTTTGCCCGGAACCGGCCGCGGGTTTCGGCGCGGGCCTCTAACATGAAGTAGAGCAGTCCTTCGCAGGGGCCGCGCAGGAAGGGTCGCATGTCGCGCGCCGCGGCGACGGTGTGCACCAACTGCCGCGTGGTATCCTCCACGGGCACGAGGCCCTGCAGGGCGGCGATGACCAGATCGCGCGGAAGTAGCGGGTCGACTAGACTATCGACCACACCGGCGATGCCGCAGGCGAGCGCCAGCGACAACCGCGGCATCTCCGCCGATACGGCGCGCGAAGATGCGAGAGCCTGTTGGATCGTGCCGGGAATGATAATAAGCGGTTGACATTCCAGTGCTGTGGCGGCGTCCGGACCCGAGAATTGCGTCGGCATGCGCGCGCGGTATGCGGCCAGCACCCCCCGCGGGTCGGTTGTCGGCGCCATGAACACGCGCCGCCCACGGGCGCGGGCCCACTGGCAGAGCCAAAGCCGGGCTTCGAGCGCGGAGGGCGCATTGACGATGCTGACGACCGGAAAGCCGCTGGTGCGGAGCCGGTCATGCGTGGCTAGGAGATGTTCCGGCGCATCAAGGAGTGTCTTGATTGGGCTCGGATCGGCCATGAGTGCGCGCAATTAGCCGATGGCAGCGGTATAAGACGCCGCCCGTGTCACCAATCCGAAACCGCGTCTATCCGGTAGCCCGAGTGTCATGGCTTTTCAATGCGTTGGGATGAAGGCGAGCCGGGCCATCCGCGGCTCCTTCCGCTTTGGTCGCACGGCCGCGGAGCAGGACCCCGCGGCGGCGGACGATGCTAGCGAGCAAGCCAACGACATTTCGCACGCAAACGGATAGTTTGCAATCGGCGACGATGCGAGAGGGTCGAAATCACTCTGGCTGTCCAATGCCACAAAAAATCGAGGGGCTTGGCAGCGACGCGGCTCTGATGACGATGGAATGGAACCGCCGGGGCAAGGCGCCGAGCTAGGCGCAGCCTAGCCGACCGCTCGCCGAGACACGGTCCGTCGCCGTCTTCGGCCATCTCGGCGGGGCGGCCGCACGCCGACGCGCGTCGCGAGCGTGGCCGCGAGAGGTCGTGCCGGCCTGTCCGAGGCCGGGTATGCCCCGCCCAAGGCCGCCACCCCGGAACGAGCCAAACGCCGGAATTCGTCATGCCGGGAAACTTGTTCCAGAAAAACACCGATTTGGGCAAGGACTATCTACTCCCGAGCGCGAAGGGGCGCCCCATAGGCTTGCGATCCTTGTGTCACCTTCACCTCAGTTGAATTGTGTCATGTTTTTGCATAAAGTCTGAGTCAGGTGTTTGCGGATCACGGGAATGGCCCATGCGGGGACGGCGAATGACATTGAGGCAGCGGGTCGAGGCGCGGATTATCAAGCGCCGCGATGACGCCTTTCTCACCCGCGAGTTCCTGGATCTCGGCGGGGAACGTCAGGTGCTGCGCGCGCTCCGCGAGCTGGTCGAGGAAGGCAAGCTGATCCGCCTCGGCTACGGCGCCTATGCGCGTGCCGAGGTTTCCCCGCTCACGAACCAGCCCATGCTCGCCGGCGATGGCTTCGGCGCGGTCTCGCGCAAAGTACTTGACAAGCTGAAGATCCCCTGGGAGCCCACCACGGCCGAGAGCGATTACAACGAAGGCCGCAGCACCCAGGTGCCGATGACGCCGCGGGTACGACTGCGCGGCAGCCGCTTTTCCCGCAAGCTCCGCTACAAGTCGATGGAGCTGACGGTTGAACGATGAGCTCCCAGTCAATCTTCGACCGATAGTAGATTTTTTCGGTCTGCCAGGCACGGCGGCGGTCGCCAAGGACTTCTTTGTCGTGCGCGCCATAGCGGCGGTCGCGACGATCGACGCCGCTCCCTTCGATCTCGTCTTTGGCGGCGGCACCGCGCTGGCGCGGGCGCACCACATCGTCCGGCGCATGTCGGAGGATGTAGATTTCAAGATCGTGCCGCGCGCCGCGGCGCCGGTGAGCCGCAGCGGCCTACGGCGGCAGCTCGATCGACTGCGCAAACACGTCTCGGCTGGGCTGCTGGATGCCGGCTTCGCCTTCGATCCCGCGGACAAGTCGCTTGCTTGGGCGCGTGACGAAGGCCGCTATTCGGTCTGGCAGCTCCCGTATCGGAGTGAGAGCGGGGCAGGGGAGGGGCTGCGGCCGGCGATCAAGGTCGAGCTCAACTATGCGGCCCTGCGTAGACCCCCGGTGATCCTGCCGGTGAGCTCCTTCGTCGCCGAGGCGACCAAACGCCCACCTGAAGTACTGCAGCTCGCCTGCGCCGATATTGTTCAGACTGCCGCCGAGAAACTCGTTTCAGTAACTCGGCGGACGGCCATGGAGATCGCCGGCGCCAGCCGCGATCCCGATCCGACGCTGGTACGGCACATCTACGATCTGCACATGATGCGCAATCTTATTGTGCCCGGCGAGTTCATCGCCCTCGCGCGCACCATCGCCGAAACGGACGCCCAAGAGTTCGCCAGCCAGTATCCCGCCTACGCGGTCGACATCGCCGGTGAAACCCGCAAGGCGCTCGATGCTCTCAGAACCGATCCCCTGCATCGGCGCCGCTATGAGCGCTTCATGGCGGATATGGTCTACGGTGAACGGCCTGAATTCGGGGAGGCGTTCGCGACGGTCAGCAAATTGGCTGAAGATGTCTGGCGGCCCTGAAGAGTGGTTTGCTGCAAGGCTTGCCTGAAATGGCGAGGGTGCGGCCGGACCCGGGCGTGCTAGGCGCCGGCGTTACCCACGGGGGCGACGAACTGCGCGTCTCCGACCTGATTTCGGGCGTAACCAAGAGGGTCGCGCTGCGGGCCGGCACACCGGCGAGGACGGACTGCCGCTTCTGTGCGACGCGACGATGTCGGTGGCTATGGCCAGCCGGCTGCCACGCATCGACTTCCGGCCATCGGCTTGGCTACCGCGAACCTGTCGGTCGGCTTCCTGAACGACAACCGGCGGGTCAGCCGGTTGATGCCGGGGACGCCAGAGCCGTCACGGTGCGCTCGGGTCGCGTCGTTTGGCAGGACTCGGCGGCGATCCGCCGCGGGGCGAGGGAAAACGTCCAGCCGACAACGAAGGCAGGATCCACCCTCATGCGCGCGAAAATTAACATGGAGGCGCTGACTGTCCTACAGCCAGGGCAGATGCTCAATGACAACATTTGTATCGGCTTCAGCGCCCGCAGGCAGACCAGTTCGGCCGTGAGCTTTGCCCTGCGGTACAAAGCCCGGACCGGCAAGCCGAAGTCGGTCACAATTGGCCGCTGGCAATCGCCGTGGTCGCCGGAAGAGGCCCGGCAGGAGGCGACGCACCTGTTACGGGAAGCCGCCCACGGCCGTGACCCGGCCGAGGCCAAAGCCGCCGCCCACATCGCTACCATGACGGTGTCCGCCTTGGTCGCCGAGTACAGAGACGCGATGACGAGCGGGCGATTGCTGACCAAAAGCGGCAAGCCGAAGGCGCAGAGTACCCAGAGCTGTGACGAAACCCGGCTGCGGCTTCATATCCTGCCAGTGCTGGGGAAAACCATCCTCGGCGATCTGACAAAACGGGATTGCGAACGGCTGATGCACGACATTGCCGATGGCACTACCACCAAGCGCCAAGCCGACAGGATGCTGGCGAACAGTGCACGGGGCGGCAAAGCTGCTGCCTCCAGGACAATAACACTGCTCTGCGCGATGCTGAATTTCGCGATTGACCGTGGTCACGCGACCATCAACCCGGCAAAAGGCATAAGGCGGTTTGCTGAGACCCGGCGGGACCGGCACCTGAGCGACCAAGAATATTCTGCGTTCGGGCAGGCGTTGCGGTCACCGCCGGCCGGCATCCCGCCGGCCATGCTGGCGGCGATCCAGTTCACCGCACTTTCAGGCTGGCGATGTGGCGAGGTGGCGACCTTGCGGTGGGACGCGGTCGACCTCACGCGCCGGGTGGCCGTGTTGGCTGATACCAAAACCGGCAGTTCGACCCGGCCCTTGAGCCAAGCTGCGATCGCGGTGCTGGGGGCTCAGGAGCAGCTGCCAGGACAGGTGTTGGTGTTCGCCCCGTCGCGCCGCCAACGACCTGGCTATGCCTACCGGGCGGCGTTCGGCAGGTTGGTCAGAGCGGCGTGTCTGTCCAATGTCACGCCGCATGTGCTCAGACATTCATTTGTCAGCACGGCAGGCGACCTGGAACTTTCCGAGTCGAGCATCGCGGCCTGCATCGGACACGTGACACGGAGCATGACAGGCAGATACATGCACCGCGGCTCGGCGCCGCTTTTGGCAGCGGCTGATACGATCGGCCGTCGGCTGGCGACCCTGCTGGGGTATTCGGC
>Ga0302196_10004405_pt1 | contig 12783 bp, 9 predicted proteins | sample II_Bog_N1_3_FD_198794 | JGI IMG/M metagenome (GOLD analysis project Ga0302196, IMG submission 198794) | Peat permafrost microbial communities from Stordalen Mire near Abisko, Sweden - II_Bog_N1_3 | ecosystem: Environmental > Terrestrial > Soil > Wetlands > Peat | place: Sweden: Abisko, Stordalen...
CGCTGAACGCCTCGGCCATCTCCGGCGAGTACCTGTCGGCGGCATCCTTCCTCGGCATCGCCGGCCTGGCCATGTTGGATGGTCTGGGCGCCCTCTGGTACGCGGTGGGCTACGCCGCCGGCTACCTGGTCCTGCTGGCGGCGGTGGCCGCCCCCCTGCGTCGGTTCGGGGCGTACACCATTCCCGACTTTGCCGAGGGTCGGCTCAACTCCCCGGTCCTGCGTCGGGCGGGAACGGTGATGGTCCTGGTTATCTGCGGGTTCTACCTGTTGCCCCAACTGAAGGGGGCCGGGCTCACGCTCCAGGTGGCTCTCGGGGGCCCGTACTGGGTGGGCGTGGTGGTGCTCGGCGTGGTGGTGACGGGGGTGATCTCCAGTGGGGGCATGAAGGGCATCACCTTCGTGCAGGCCTTCCAGTACTGGTTGAAGCTGACCGCCATCGCCATCCCCGCACTGGCCCTGCTCATGGTGGTGCACCACCCCCCACTGACCGCCATCGAGGGGACGGCCACACCCACCTTCCACCGGGTCACCAGGGTCGAGTTCCCCGAGGCCGAGTTCGTCACCGTGGCCACTCCGACGACCGTGCGCGCCGACGGTGTGGTTGGCGGCGTGAGCTACGACGGACCCCTGACGCTCAACGCCAGGGAGCACCGGGTGTCGGCACGCACCGTCCTGACCTTTCCGGCCGGATCGCGTGCCCCGACGGTCACCTCCGAGGCTGTCCTGACCGCGTCCCAGTGGGAGTCGCCCCTGGTCCGATTGAACGGGAAGCTGATCCATCCGCTGGCGGCCACATACGGCATCCTCCTGGCCACGTTCCTCGGGGCCATAGGGCTTCCCCACATCCTGGTCCGCTTCTACACCAACCGCGATGGCCCCGCCGCCCGCAGGACCACGGCACTGGTTCTTCTCTTGCTGGCCTGCTTCTACGTCTTCCCCGCCATCTTCGCCGTGCTGGGGAGGTTGGAGGCTCCGCAGCTCTACACCACGGGTCAGACCGATTCGGTGGTGCTGGTGCTGCCCCGGATGGCCAGCTTCGGGCTGTTGGGCGTCCTCTTGGCCGCCCTGACCGCCGCCGGCGCCTTCGCCGCCTTCCTCTCCACGTCATCGGGACTGATGATCAGCATGGCCGGAGCACTGTCGCACGACCTGCTCGGGCAGGGGGTCAAGGCGTTCCGCCTGTCGGCCGTCGGCGCGGGCGTGGTGGCCACGGTGATGGGGTTGCTGGTGGGGGGTATCGCCATCAACGTCCTCGTGGGGTGGGCGTTCGCCATCGCCGCGTCTTCGTTCTGCCCGCTCCTCCTCCTCGGGATCTGGTGGGCCGGTCTGACCTGGCAGGGTGCACTGTGCGGACTGGCCCTCGGCGGAGGGGCGTCATCGGCGGCGGTGATCGCCACCATGGCCGGTGTGGGAACGACAGGATGGCCGGCCGTCCTGTTGGGGGAGCCGGCCATCTGGACCGTGCCGCTGGCCTTCGTCACCATGATCGGTGTCTCGCTGCTCACCCGCTCGTCGGTCCCCATCGACGTGACCAGGAAGCTCCTGGCCCTGCACCTGCCCGAGCGGATCCGTCTGTCGGACCAGGTGATCGACAGCCGCTGACCGACTGCGCCCTCGGCCTACGGCCGGAGCATCACCTTGATGCAGTCCGCCGATCGGGCCGCCACGGCGGCATAGGCCTGGGCCGCGTCGGCCAGGGCGAACTGGTGGGTGAAGATCCCGTCGGTTGCCAGTCGGCCGCTGGTCACCAACGGAACCAGCTCCTTCCAGGTCTGGTGCACGGGGGCGGTGGTCATGCGCAGCGTGACGCTCCGGAACAGCGCCATCAGGATCGGCAGTGGATACGGATCGAGGTCGTGCACCCCGATCACCGACACGGTCCCCCCGGGCCGCACACAGGCGAACGCGTCGTCGAGGGTGGCATCCAGCGCCACGGCATCGATGACCGAGTGGGCCCCCCGTCCGCCGGTGGCCTCCATGACCGCCTCCACGGTCGGGCCCTCCAGGGGGGTGGCCCCGGACGCGGCACCCAGGGCCCGCCGACCGGCCACGGGGTCGACCGCAAGGACCCGACCTGCCCCGAGGGCCAGGGCACATCGGACGGCGCAGAGACCGACGGCGCCCAGCCCGAGCACCACCACGGTCCCCCCCATCGGAATGTCGGCCCGCTTGGCGCCGATCCAACCGGTGTTGAGGTTGTCGGTCAGCAGCAGCGCGGCCTCGTCGTCCATCCCCTCGGGGATGATCGACATCTGGAAGTCCGCCGCCGGCACGGCGACACTGGTGGCCTGTCCGCCCCCGAGCACGCCCGAGCCGAACACCTGGGGCCCCTCCACGCAGGTGACGGGGTCGCCGGTGTCACAGCCGTCGCAGTGACCGCACCCGGCCACGGACGCCGTGAGCACCCGGTCGCCGACGGCGAAGTTCCGGACCTCGGGACCGATCTCCAGGACCGTGCCGATGAACTCGTGGCCGATGGCGAAGCCGTCGCCGACCGGGATGTCGCCGTCGTAGAAGTGGAGATCCGACCCGCAGATGGCACTGGCCTCGACGGCCACCACCGCCCCGCCGGGTCCGGGAGGGCCGGGGTCCGGACCCTCGACCAGGCGCACCCGCCCCGGGCCTTCGATCACAACCTGGAGCACCGATCCCTCCGATCTCGACGTAGACAGAATCGGGAGTTTGTGTACTATCACAGATCTGACGGGTGCCCTGCCTCCCGCCGGGGGAGGGTTGGAGATGCGGAACCCGCACGCAGGCGAGCCGTTCGCGACCTCGGACGAGGACATCGCCCTGGCCCTCGCCGACCTGAGCATCCCGACGCTCATGCTCTCGTTGGTCCACATGTCCGGTGATCCCGAGCTGATCCGCGGGAGGCTGAGGCCGGCCGGCCTCTTCCTCAACGAGGTGCAGGGCTACATGACCGAGGAGGACAAGGCCGAGGTCAGGGCGCTCGCCCTCCCGATCATCGCCCGCTACCGGGACCAGGGCTGCCCCGAACCCGAACCGGTTCCCGCCGGTTTGCTGCACGAGATGATGACGTGGCTGGTGTGTGAGGACGTTCCTGCTGAGTACGTCCCCATGCTGATGGAGGAGATGGAGCTCGACGGGTCCGACGTCCGGAAGGTGGAGCCCGTGGCTGACGCCTCGGTCCGCCAGGCGTTCCCGGTGGTGGTCATCGGGTGCGGGCAGTCGGGACTTCTGGCCGGCATCCGCCTGCAGGAGGCCGGTATCCCCTTCACCATCATCGAGAAGAACGACGGCGTGGGCGGGACATGGTGGGAGAATTCCTACCCGGGGGCGAGGGTCGACGTAGGCAACCACTTCTACTGCTACAGCTTCGAGCCCAGCGATGCGTGGACGGAGTTCTTCGCCCAGCAGCCCGAGCTCCAGGCCTATTTCGAATCCGTCATGACCAGGCACGGGATCGGGGCGAGCGTCCGGTGGGGGACGGAGGTGCTGGGCGCCGCCTGGGACGATGACAGCGCCACCTGGTCGGTGCGGACCCGGGGTCCCGACGGCGGCGAGGAAACCCTGGTGGCCCGGGCCGTGATCTCGGCGGTCGGACAGCTCAACCGTCCCCACACCCCGGAGATCCCCGGGCAGGACGACTTCGTCGGGCCGGCCTTCCACTCGGCCCGGTGGGACCACACGGTGGACCTCACCGACAGGCGGGTGGCCATGATCGGGGCAGGGGCCAGCGGTTTCCAGATAGCGCCGACCATCGCCCCCGACGTGGAGCACCTCACGGTGTTCCAGCGGACCGCGCAGTGGATGTTCCCCAACCCCAACTACCACGAGGTGGTGGGACCGGGGGTCCGCTGGGCACTCCGGCACCTGCCCTTCTACGGTCGCTGGTACCGGTTCCTCCTGTTCTGGCCGGGGTGTGACAAGGGGCTGGAGGCGGCCAGAGTCGACCCCGACTACCCCGACCAGCAGCGGGCCGTGAGCGAGACCAACGAACTCACGCGACAGATGTTCACGGACTGGATCACCAGTCAGGTCGGCGACGATCCCGACCTGATCGCCAAGGTCGTGCCGGACTACCCGGCTACGGGTAAGCGCACGCTGCAGGACAACGGGAGTTGGCTCCGGACGTTGACTCGGGACAACGTCGATCTGGTCCGTACGGGAATCGACCACATCGAGGATGACGCGGTGGTGACCGAAGACGGTGAGCGCCACCCGGCCGACGTCCTCGTCTACGCCACCGGCTTCCATGCCAATCGGGTCCTGTGGCCGATGGAGATCACCGGACGTGGCGGAAACGATCTCCGCTCGCTATGGGGCGAGCGGCCGGCGGCGTACCTCGGGATCACGGTGCCCGGGTTTCCCAACCTGTTCTGCATGTACGGGCCCGGCACCAATCTGGCCCACGGGGGCAGCCTGATCTTCCACTCCGAATGCCAGATGCGCTACATCACCCAGTGCCTCGACGTCCTCATCGGGGAGGGTCACCGCTCGATGGAGCCGAAACAGGAGCGCTACGACGACTGGCACCAGCGGTCCCAGCGCGAGATGCGGACCCTGGTGTGGTCGCAGCCCTCCGTGAAGCACTCGTTCTTCAAGAACGCCTACGGGGAGATCCACGTGCTGAGCCCCTGGCGCCTGGTCGACTACTGGACCTGGACCAAGGAGCTCGACGTCGGCGACTTCGAGTTCCGGTGACCCCGACCAACCCGACGGGCGGCACGGCCACGGTCGCCCGTCCGACCGCCCGCGACCGGCTGCTGGATGCCACCGAGCGGTGCCTGCGCCGATCCGGGTTGGGGCGCATCACCATGACCGACGTGGCCCGCGAGGCCGGACTGTCCCGGGCCTGGCTCTACCGGCAGTTCCCCGACAAGCCGTCACTGGTTCTGGCCACCCTGGCGCGGATCGACGAGCAGTTCTGGGCTGACGCCCACGCCCGCATCTCGGCGGTGGAAGGGCTTCCGGCCCGGGTGGCCGAGGCGGTGGCGTGGTCGCGGGAGCAGCGGCCGGGCGCCCTCCTCCTCGAGCTGCAGGCCCGGGAGCCCGAGGCGTTCGCAGCGACCGTGGGCACCGGCCTGCGGGAGATGATGCCCGGCATGGCCACGTTCTGGCACTCCTACCTCGAGGACGCCAAGGACAGCGGCGAGATCCGTAGCGACGTCGACGTCGTCCGGGCCGGCGAATGGGTGATGCGCATGGTGTTGTCGTTGGTCACCGTGCCCGGCCATGCCGTCGACGTGGACGACCGTGCCGGGGTGCGGGGATTTCTGAGCGAGTTCCTGGTGGACGGCCTGGCCTGACTGCGGGAGGGTCGGCGTCCTCCGGGAGGACACGCCGCTACCCTGACCGCAGTGTGCCTCCTCGTGTTCGCCTGGGAATTCGGTTCGGACCTTCCACTGGTGGTGGCGGCCAACCGCGACGAACGTCTCGACCGACCGTCCTGCGCCATCGACGTCCTGTCGGATCGGGACCCGAGGATCCTCGGTGGGAAGGACGAACTGGCCGGAGGGACCTGGCTGGCCGTCAACGAGCACGGCGTGGTGGCCGGGCTCACCAACCGCCCTGCCCCCGGAGGCCGGGATCTGACCAAACGGTCGCGCGGCGAGCTACCGCTGATGCTGGCCTCCTATCCGAGGGCGGAGGACGCCGTGGCCCACCTCCTCGAAACCGTGGTGCCCGGTCAGTACAACCCGGCGTGGCTGCTGGTGGGGGACCGGCATTCCCTCACGTACATCGAGCTGGCCGCCGATCTCGCCCCGACGGCGAGGGCGCTCGCCCCTGGCGTGCACATCCTCGAGAACGTGGCCCTCGACGAGCCGTCGCCCAAGGCCGACCGGGTCCGCGGTCTCATCGCCGAGACCGGCGACACCGGGGCGTCGCTATGGGACGCCCTCCCGTCGGTGCTGGCCGACCACGTACTGCCCCCGGGAGCGTCGGTGGCCACTTTCGGCGACGACCGCTCCCCCCGCCCCGAGGCCACCATGGCGGCGTGCGTCCACACCGACGACTACGGCACCCGCTCGGCGGCCATGGTGCGGGTGTCAGCGGTTCCCGGGAGCCGGCCCGACGTTCTGGTGGCGGACGGTGCCCCGTGTACCGCTCCCTTCACCGATGTCAGTGGCCGATGGACGGGTCCCCGATGACGGTCCCCTGTGCGGCCTCCTGCCCGAGCCGGTCCCGCTCACGTGCCGGTCGGGCCCCGTCTCCGGGAGACCGGTGTCACCACGACGTCGGGGCGGTCCAGCAGGGACGGGGTCCGCTGGGGTGGGCGGTTGGGCGCCACCGGTCCCGAGCGAAGGTGGCGCCGGGTGCCTGACCAGGGAGCGGGCGGCGCCGTGATCCTGTCGGCCAGGCGGTAGGCCACCGTCTCGTAGTTGACCCGCCAGCCCCGGAAGTCCGGCCAGGCCTCCTCCGCCGTCCGCTCCATGGGGAACCCCACGTGCTCGAGCATGTCCACGGCGTCGGCGAACTCCTCGAAGGTGAGGTCGATCGGCCCTTCGGGGCTGGGATCGGGGTCGACCTCCCAGCCGAGGACCTTGGCGATGCGGTTGAGGGCGGTAAATCCCATGCGCAGGCACAGCCGTGACTGGGACGAGGCGGTGCTCGGGGCCACGGCCAGGTGCATGGCCGCGCCGTCCAGCACGGCGATCAGTCCCACCAACCACGAGAACCAGGGATCGGGCGACCGGAACAGGAGCATGACCGGGTAGGTGGTGTGGCTCTCGGCCACGTCGGCCGACCACTCCTCCCACGAGGCGTAGAACTCCGGCAGGGTGTCGATGATGCCCACCAGCTGATGGCGGGCCAGCACTTCGGGCCCCCAGGCCGGAACGCCGGCCCGGCTCTCCAGCATGGCCACCAGGTTCTCCCTGCGGTTGAAGGCTCCGTACAGGGCGGGCAGGTAGGCGATCTGCAGGGCCACGATGACCACCCAGGTGGCCCCGGCGGCGATGTCCACCGCCTGGTTCGCCGGGCCGCCCAGATCGATGGACCCGACGGTGAACACGGCCCCCGTCGACTGGGCCAGGGCCAAGGCCAACGAGTGGGTCGTCCCCTCCAGCATGAGGGCGTAGCCGATGATGAAGCCCCCGGCCCAGAACAGGAGCTGGACGATGAGGGCCACCGGTGCCGTGGGGGCGAGGAGGGCGTCCTTGCGCTCATAGGTCTTGGCCAGTCGCGACAGGACCAGGAACGCCATTCGCACCGTGCGGTTGGCGTACGTGGAGACCCGTTCGAACCCCCGGGGCTCACGGGGGAGCACGATGGTGAACAGGACGCTGGCCGAGGTGAGCAGCACGATGACCAGCCCGACGGCGAAGAGGAGTTCGCTCACCGGACGGCCCGGCTCGTTCCGGCAGACCGCGCGTCCACCACGGGGGGTGATGGCGGCTCGGGGGTGAACGGCATCTGCGACATGGTACGACCACACGGTCGGCCCCGTGGAGGTGACGTTGGCTGTCCGGCCCGGCGGTGACGTACGGTCCTCCGGGCGGGGCGGAACCGTGCCGTGCCGGGGAGTGAGGCCGCAACGATGGGAGACACGTGAGCGCAGTGGTCGACCGGGCCGACGACGGCCTCTTCGTGCTCGAGGTCGACGGGCAGGTCGCCGAGCTCGTCTACCGGGTCGAGGGGGCCTATCTGGTGCTGATCCACACCGAGGTCCCCGAGGCCCTCGAGGGGCGCGGCCTCGGCGGAACACTGGTGCGGGCGGCCCTCGATCGTGCCGTCCGAGACGGGCTGACGGTCGTCCCCCTCTGCCCCTTCGCCCGGGGCTGGCTCGGACGCCACCCCGACGATGCCGCCCGGGCCCCGATCGACTGGGAGCTCGGCACCTGACGCGGGGGTGAGGTGTCCCGCGGCCCGGGCTGGCTCAGTCCAGCCCGCGCAGAGGTCGCATGGCTGCGGTGACCCGCACCAGCTCGTCGAGCATGGCCACAGCCGCCGACGTCATGGTCTCGTTGGGCACCAGCCGGTCCTCGTCGTCCATGAACTGGGTGACGAACGGGAGGGACACCGCTTCGAACAGGGGCATCATCTTGAGGGTGGTGACCACCTGCTTGATCATCTGGGCCGCCCGGGTCCCTGCCGCCACCCCGCCGTAGCTGACCAGTCCCACCGGCTTGTACTGCCACTCCACATGGAGGAAGTCGATGGCGTTCTTGAGCGGGGCGTTGAACCCGTAGTTGTACTCGGGCATCACGAAGCAGAAGGCGTCGCCTCGGGACACCGTGGCGCTCCACTGCCTGGTGTGCTCGTGCTCGTACCGCTGGAGCCGGGGATGGTTGGGCTCGTCCATGAACGGGAGGTTCACCTCGGCCAGGTCCACCAGCTCGACGTCGAAGGCCCCGTGCTCTGCCGCCACCGTCTGGAACCACTGGGCCACGGGGAGGCCCACCCGCCCGGGCCGGGTGCTGGCCACGATGATCTGGAGGGTCGGTCTGGTCATGGGCTCCTGTGCCTCGGGGGGATTCCTTCGGAGGTGCGGACATGCGTCTGTCCACAGAGGGTTCTACCCGGTGGCCCGGTCCAACGAATCAGCCTCGGGCCAATCCGGTAGGGACGTTGCCGGTCTCCGGCGCTGCCCAGTAGAACCGGTTCTATACTTGGTGCGCCGCCACCCGGAGGCCCGTCCGCACCGGTGGCCGGCCAGCAGCACCAGACCATCCGCACCACGAGATCGAGTCCTCAAGGGGGAACCACCATGGCCCAACCAGTGATCGTCGAAGCAGTCCGTACCCCGATCGGGAAGCGCAACGGGTGGATGTCGGGTTTCCACGCCGCCGAGCTGTTGGGAAATGCCCAGGTGGAACTGGTCAAGAGGGCCGGGGTGGATCCCGGAGACGTGGAGCAGATCGTCGGCGGATGCGTCACCCAGGCCGGCGAGCAGGCCTCCAACGTCACCCGGACCGCCTGGCTGAGCCAGGGCCTGCCCTACGAGGTGGCGGCCACGACCATCGACTGCCAGTGCGGGTCGGCCCAGCAGGCCAACAACTTCGTGGCCAACCTGATCAGCGCCGACGCCATCGACACCGGCATCGCCTGTGGCGTCGAGGCCATGAGCCGCGTCGGCCTCGGGGCCAATGCCTTCAACGGGCCGGGCCGGTCGAGGCCCGAGGAGTTCCCCTGGGACATGCCCGACCAGTTCGGTGCGGCCGAGCGCATCGCCCAGAAGTACGGGATCACCCGTGAGGACGTGGACTGGCTGGGCTTCGAGTCCCAGCGCAAGGCGGCCGTGGCTGTGGCCGAGGGCCGGTTCGAGCGCGAGATCGTCCCGCTCGAGGCTCCGGTGGTCGGCCCCGAGGGACCGACCGGCGAGAAGACCCTGATCGCCCGGGACCAGGGTCCGAGGGACACCACCCGCGAGGGCCTGGCCGGACTCAAGCCGGTACTGCCCGACGGGATGCACACGGCTGGGAACAGCTCGCAGATCTCCGACGGCGCCGCCGCCGTCCTGTGGATGTCGGAGGGCAAGGCCAGCGAGGCCGGCCTCCGGCCCCGAGCCCGCATCGTGGCCCAGACCCTGGTCGGCTCGGACCCCTACTACCACCTCGACGGTCCCATCGCGGCCACCGCCGACGTCCTGCGCAAGGCCGGCATGACCATGGACGACATCGACATCTTCGAGGTCAACGAGGCCTTCGCCTCGGTGGTGATGTCCTGGGGCAAGGTGCACGGGGCCGACTGGGACAAGGTCAACGTCAACGGCGGTGCCATCGCCCTCGGCCACCCGGTCGGTTCCACCGGTGCCCGCCTGATCACCACCGCCCTGCACGAGCTGGAGCGGAGTGACAAGAGCCTGGCCCTCATCTCCATGTGCTGCGGTGGGGCCCTGGCCACCGGCACCATCATCGAGCGGATCTGACGGTTCGCCGGCTGAGGGGAGCGGTGGTGGCCAGATTGGTCATGGCGCTACCTTCGTAGGAGGAGTAGTACGGGGGCATGCCCACGCGCCTGCCCCTTCCTGCCCGATCCCTTGCCGTCATCACCCTCACGGCATTGCTGTCCCTGCTCACAGCGGCGGGGATGTCGGTAGCGGCCGGCATCTCCCCGGCCGGTGCATCGACCCGGGCCGGTCATACGGCGACGGCTTCGGACTGGACCACGTTCGATCAGAACGGACTGCGCACCGGCGTCGACAGCTCCGGTAACTCGTTCTCGCCGGCCTCGGCGGCGTGGACCTCGCCCACGTTCGACGGACAGCTCTACGGCCAGCCGCTGGTCTACGGAAACCGGGTGTACGCCGCCACCGAGAACGACACCGTCTACGCCCTGGCCGCCAACTCGGGCCAGGTCCTGTGGTCGAACCATCTGGCCACCCCGGTGACCGCCTCCAACCTGCCGTGCGGAAACATCGCTCCGACCGTCGGCATCACCGGGACCCCGGTCATCGACACGGCGCGCTCGGAGATCTTCGTTGTAGCCGACGAGGTGGGGACGCCGGTGGCCTCCCACCACCTGATCGGCCTCAACCTCTACACGGGGGCGGTCCTGCTCGACGAGGTGATCGACCCCTCGGGAACCGATCCGGCCGCCCAGCTCCAGCGGGTCTCCCTGGCCCTCGACGAGGGCAACGTCATCATCGGATTCGGTGGGAACTCCGGTGACTGCAGCGACTATCACGGCCTGGTGATCTCGGCTCCCGAGGGCGGAGGGACACCGACCACCTACGTGGTGGCCAATCAGGCCGGCGACAGCCAGGGAGCGGTGTGGATGGGCGGAGCCGCCCCCTCCATCGATGCCCAGGGCAATGTCTGGGTGGCCACGGGAAACAGTGCCCACCACTCCTCCTCCGACGCCTACGACCAGAGCGACGGTGTGCTCAAGCTCAGCCCGACCATGCAGTTGCTCGACTCCTTCGCCCCGACGGCGTGGTACTCCGACAACGCCAGCGACGCCGACCTCGGTTCCGGAGCGCCGGCACTCCTCCCGAACGGCCTGGTCTTCGAGGTGGGCAAGTCAACGACCGGCTACGTGCTCAACCAGTCCCACCTGGGCGGTATCGGCGGGCAGGTGTCCTTCACCAACGGCTTCTGCTTCTCGGACGGGGGATCGGCCGACCTGAACGGCACCCTCTTCGTCCCCTGCAGCAACGGCGTCCACGCGGTAACGGTTACCTCGAGCGCTCCGACGGCGTCATGGACGGCGGCCAACGGCTCGGCCAAGGGGTCGCCCATCGTGGCCGGGGGACAGGTGTGGACCATCGGCGGCGGCACCCTCTATGACCTCAACCCCTCTTCCGGGGCCGTCGTGCAGTCCTTCTCCGTCGGCTCCTCGTCCTCGTCCTTCCCCTCGCCGTCGGCGGCCGACGGTCTCGTGCTGGCACCGGGCGGCACCCAGATCCACGCCTTTGTGGGCCCGGCCGGCCTCCCCGGGCCTCCCACGCCGATCCCGCCCCGTCCGGGCTACTGGCTGGTGGCCTCCGACGGCGGCATCTTCGCCGAAGGTGGAGCGTCCTTCCTCGGCTCGACCGGCGGCACGCACCTCAACCAGGCCATCGTGGGTATGGCCTCGACGCCCGACCACAACGGCTACTGGCTGGTGGCCGCCGACGGCGGCATCTTCTCCTTCGGTGACGCCCAATTCCACGGCTCCACCGGCGGCATGCACCTCAACCAGCCCATCGTGGGCATGGCCTCCACCCCGTCGGGGAACGGCTACTGGCTGGTGGCCTCCGACGGCGGCATCTTCTCCTTCGGTGACGCCCAGTTCCACGGCTCCACCGGAGGCACGCACCTCAACCAGCCCATCGTGGGCATGGCCGCCGACAGCACGGGGAACGGCTACTGGCTGGTGGCCTCGGACGGCGGGATCTTCTCCTTCGGTGACGCGGCCTTCCACGGCGGTACCGGCGGCATGCACCTCAACCGACCCATCGTGGGCATGACCGCCGATGCCTCCGGCCAGGGCTACTGGCTGGTGGCCTCCGACGGCGGCATCTTCTCCTTCGGTGACGCCCTGTTCCACGGCTCCACCGGCGGGATGCACCTCAACCAGCCCATCGTGGGCATGGCCGCCGATGCCTCCGGCCAGGGCTACTGGCTGGTGGCCTCCGACGGCGGCATCTTCGCTCTGGGCGACGCCTCCTTCGAGGGCTCCACGGGCGGGCAGCACCTCAATCGACCGGTGGTGGGCATGGCCGACGGACCGGCGCTGGGCTGACCTGTTCGTGTCCCCACCGACCCCCCGGTCGGCCCGTCGGGTGGCACCGGCCTCCGGAACGGCTAGAAAGTAGAATGCGTTCTAGTCGCCCCCGGTGCCCACGGGCCCGGGGATGATCGCCTGGGGGAGTTCCGCAGGAACCTGCCGTACGAAGGGCCGGGCACCAGACCGCCCGGAGGCGACCCCCTGACCATCCACGACGAATCGAGGACAACGTGACCGGCACCGAACATCTGACCTACGAGCGGGTGGGCCCGACCGCCGTCGTGACCATGAACCGACCGGAGGCCAAGAACGCCCTCTCGGGACCGATGCTCGTCGGTATGGTCGACGCCTGGATGGAGATCGACGGCGACGACGACATCCGTTGTGCCATCCTCACCGGTGCGGGTGGGACGTTCTGTGCCGGCATGGACCTGAAGTCGATGTCCGGACCGGGCAACGACTCGGTCAAGGAACGCATGGCCGAGGACCCCGACCTCCATTGGAAAGCACTGCTGCGCCACTATTCGTTGAAGAAGCCGCTCATTGCTGCCGTGGAGGGATGGGCCGTGGCCGGGGGAACCGAGATCCTGCAGGCCACCGACATCCGGGTGGCCGGCGAGAGCGCCAAGTTCGGGGTGTTCGAAGCCCGGCGCGGCCTGTTCCC
>Ga0302196_10004406_pt1 | contig 12783 bp, 9 predicted proteins | sample II_Bog_N1_3_FD_198794 | JGI IMG/M metagenome (GOLD analysis project Ga0302196, IMG submission 198794) | Peat permafrost microbial communities from Stordalen Mire near Abisko, Sweden - II_Bog_N1_3 | ecosystem: Environmental > Terrestrial > Soil > Wetlands > Peat | place: Sweden: Abisko, Stordalen...
GGCCTACGCCAAGGGCGCGCGCACCTTCGAGCGTCATATCGACATCGACTATGAAGGCGTACCGGTCAGCCCGTACTGCACCCTGCCGCAGCAGGCCGACGTCTGGTTCAAGGCCTTCAAGAAGGCCCGCGAGATGTGCGGCGGGGCCGCCACCCAGAAGCGCCAGCCGCCGGAAAAGGAGATCAGCTATCTGGACGCCTTGGTGCGCGGCGTCTACGCCAAGCGCGACCTGCCCGTCGGCCACGTGCTCGCCGACGAGGACGTCTATCTGGCGATTCCGCTGCTCAACGGCCAGATTTCTTGCCGCGAATTCATGCGCGGCGAAGTGCTGAAAAAGCCCGTCTCAGCCGATGCGCCCATCGCCTTTCTGGCGATCGAAAGCCCCTATTCGGCCGACTCCACGCTGGGCCAGATGATCGCCCGGCGCGGCTTGGCGCCCGATCTGCGGCCCGTGGTCCCCAGGCTGGTGAGCAACGGGTGACCGTCACGAAACGGCGTCGAAGTCTAAGCGTTTCGATCTGAGCACGCCGGATGTTGGGGGATCTAAGACATGGTCTTGCTAGTCGGAGCGGCCGTTTGAGCCTTCCGTCAGCCAGCCAATCGCCCTTGCGCGCTCTGGCTCGCCATCGAGCTTCGATCGAGCGTGGGCTGGCTTTGCTGGTCGCCGCCGGGCTAGCTCATGCGGCTTGGCGGCTGGTCCGCGTCGGATATCTGCCGCACCCCTTCCAGGCTGAGCCATGGGAATCCTTTATGGATTTCTTCAACACCGCATTCTGGGCCCATCGACCGGGAGCCTATGGGGTGTGGCACACGGTTTATCCGCCGCTATCCTTCGTGTTTCTCAGGCTTTGGACAGCGCCGGGCTGCTACCGGCTCGATCCCTATGCGGCGCGAGCCTGCGATATCGGCGCCCTCGCGCCCATGGCCCTGATCTATCTCGTCAATGCCGGCCTGGCTTTTCTCAGCTTTCGGCGCCTGGACCGGAGCACCGCACTGTCGCGCGCTTTCGCGCTTTGCGCTGGCGCGCCCATGCTCTACGGCCTGGAGTTGGCCAACCTGATCATCCCCTGCTTCACCGTCTTCGTCCTGGCCGAGGGCGGTTTATTGCGATCACCCGCCCTGCGCGGCCTGATGATGGCGGTTTCGATCAATTTCAAACCCTATCTGCTGCTGACAATGCTGCCCCGCCTGGTCCAGCGCCGATGGGGCCTGCTGTTAGGCGTCGGCGCCTGCGGTCTGGCGATCTACGGGGTGACCTTCAACCTTGAAGGTGCGGGCTCCCCGTCCGACCTGTTCAAGGATCTGTTCGGCTACGCCGGCGGCATGGGCGGCGAATACGCCCAGCGCAACCATCTTCAGGCGATCGCGGCGTCAAGCGGCGGGGCTTGGGCGCTCTTCATGCCCGCACTGATCCGGCTGGGCCAAGTCGCCGCGCTGGCCTGTTTCGCGCTCGCAGCGATCTCCAGACCCGCGCTCGACATCCGGCGGTTGACGGCCCTGGCCTTGACCCTGGTGTCCAGCGAGGCCGCGCTGCGGACGCAGGGCTATTCGGCCGATTACACCCAGATATTCCTGTTGTTCCTGGTGTTCATGGAGCCTTGGGAGACAGCGCCGGGCGCGGTTATGCTGGTCTGCGGTTATCTGCTCTGCGTCTGCGCCGACGGCATGCTCGTTCCCGCTGTCCATGTCGTCAGCCGCAGCTTTCTGGGCGTGCGGACGGTCGCCTTTGACGTCGGCCTCATGGTCAGCCAGTTCGTCCGTCCAGCGCTGTTGCTGGGCGTCCAGGCCGGTCTCATCGCCTTGGCGCTGCGCGAGGCCAAGCCGCTTTGGTTCGCGCGCGCTCCCGCCGTCATCAAGGCGTCAGCCTGATGGTCCGTCGTCAGCCGCTCGCCGACCGCTGCTCGCTCGGCTTGCTGCTGTGGGTCAGGTTGAAGGCGGTATTGATCAGCCCGATGTGCGAGAAGGCCTGGGGAAAATTGCCGGCGAAGCGCTTGGCGGCCGGATCGTATTCCTCGGCCAGCAGACCCAGGTCGTTACGCACGGCCAACAGTCGCTCGAACAAGGCTTTCGCGTCGTCCTCGCGCCCGATCATCGCATAGGCGTCGGCCAGCCAGAAGCTGCAGGCCAGGAAGGCCCCCTCGCCGGGCGGCAGGCCGTCGTCGGTGTCGCCGGTCTGGTAGCGCAGTACGAAGCCGTCAACCAGCAGGGTGCGCTCGATCGCCTCGACGGTGGCCACATAGGCCGGATGTCGCGGTTCGATGAATCCGACGGGGGCGAGCAGCAACAGGCTGGCGTCAAGGCCGCCGTCCGCATACGCGCGTTTGAAACGGCCCTGATCGCGGTCAAATCCGCCGGCCCAGACGTCCGCCTTGATCTTCTCGCGCAGGGCCCGCCAATCCTCCAGCGGGCCGTCCAGGCCAAAATCCTCGATCCCCTTGATCGCTCGGTCGACGGCCACCCAGGCCATCACCCTCGAATAGGTGAAGTGCTGGCGGGGGCCGCGGACCTCCCAGATACCCTCATCGGGCTCGCACCACACCTTGGCCACGTGATCGATCAGGGCGCGCTGCAGGTCCCACCCGGCCTCGGTGGTCTCCAGCCCGCCCTGCCGCGCCTGCTGAAAGGTGTCCATCAGCTCTCCGTAGACGTCGAGCTGGAACTGCTTGTGGGCGGCGTTGCCGATCCGGACCGGCTTGGACTGGGCGTGGCCGGCCAGCCAGTCGGCCGTCCACTCGGTCAGCCGCCGCTCGCCGCCGATGCCGTACATGATCTGCATGTCGGCCGGATCGCCGGCCACCGCCCGCTGCAGCCAGTCGCGCCAGGCGGCCGCCTCCTCGTAATAGCCGGCGTTCATCATCGCCAGCAGGGTGATGGTTGAGTCGCGTATCCAGCAGAAGCGGTAGTCCCAGTTGCGCTCCCCGCCGAACTGCTCAGGCAGAGAGGTGGTCGGCGCCGCCACCAGGCCGCCGGTGGGGGCGAAGGTCAGGGCCTTCAGCGTGATCAACGAACGTTCGATCGCCTCGGCATAGGGTCCGCCCACATGGCCGCGCGCCAGCCAGCCGCGCCAAAAGCCTTCACACTCTATCAGCGCCGCGCCAGGGTCGATGGCCAGCGGCGGCGCCAGGTGCGAGGCCTGGTTGGTGAGCACGAAATGCGTGCTCTGTCCCGCTTCAAGAGTGAAATCCGCGATGGTCGACATGTGCTCGCCATGGGTCGGAATGGGCGTGCGCAGGATCGCCATCCATGGCCCGGCGATGGCGCTCAGGCCGCCGTCCTCGAATTTACTCACCCAGGGGACGGTCAGACCGTAGCCGAAGCGCAGCCGCATCTCCATCCGCACCGGCATCCGCCCCCGACGCGCCTCGACCACGCGCACGATATGCGAGATCTCCGCGCGTGGCGGCATGAAGTCGGTGAGCAGGAGCTCGCCCTCGTCGGTCTCGAACACCGTCTCCAAAATCAGGGTTCCGGGCCGATAGCGGCGCGAGCATCGGTAGTCTCCCTGGGGCGCGATCTGCCAGAAGCCGTTGGACTTGTCGCCGAGCAGCGCGGCGAAACAGGCGTCGGAATCGAATCTCGGCCAGCACAGCCAGTCGATCGAGCCGTGCCGGTCGACCAAAGCCGCGCTCTCGCAGTCGCCGATCAAGGCGTAGTCGGCGATCTGGCTGGGGGTGGGGCAGGGCTTATCCACCGGTGGCGAACCCAGGATAGAGGGTCATGCCGCCATCGACGAACAGCGTCGCGCCGGTGACATAGTCGGCGGCGTCGGAGGCGAGCCATACCGCGGCGCGGGCGATGTCGTCCGGCTCGCCGATGCGCTTATACGGCACCAGGGTCATCAGGCTGGCATAGGCCTCGGGCGTGTCCCAGGCTGCGGTGTTGATCGGGGTGCGGATCGCGCCTGGCGCAATGGCGTTGACCCGGATGCGCCGCGGCGCGACCTCCTGAGCCAGGCTACGCATCAGCATGTTCACGCCCCCCTTGGAGGCGGCGTAGTTGGCGTGGCCGGCCCAGGGGATTTCCTGGTGGACCGAACTCATCTGGATGATCTTGCCAGCGGCGGCGCTGACGCTGGGGTCGAGACCGCGCCGATTGAACTCGCGCACCGCGGCGCGGGTGCAGAGAAACTGACCGGTCAGATTGACGCCGATCACCGTGTTCCACTGCTCCAGCGTCATCTGCTCGAACGGCGCGTCGCGCTGGAGGCCGGCGTTGCTTACCACGATGTGCAGGGTGCGGAACGCCTTGACCGCCTGCGCGAACATCGCCTCCACCTCGTCCTCGCGGCTGACGTCGGCCTTGAGCGTGATCGCCTTGCCGCCCATGGCGGTGATCTCGTGCGCGACCTCATCAGCCGCGGTTGGATCGATGACATAGTTGACCACCACGTCGGCGCCGGCGCGTGCAAGACCCAGCGCGATCGCCTTGCCGATGCCGGAATTGGCTCCGGTGACCAGGGCCGGCTGGCCGATCAGCACCGGCTGATAGGGAATATCCGGCCTTCGCTGAGGCTCCTCAGGCGCGGGCGCGGCGGGGTCGGCGGCGGTTGCGTCGGCAGGCATGGTCGCTCCGGTAGGGGCGCGCCGGGTCAGGCGCGAGAACACAACGCGCCTGGGCCGGTTCGGTGGCGCTGGCCTTGTAAAATCAGCCCTTGCGCCCCGCCTCAATCGCCATTGGCGCCGTCGACGGCGCCGGCAGCTCAGCGGCGGGATTGGTCTCGATCAACTTGGCGCACAAGAGCAGGTCGGCCTTCACCGGGCCGTAGTCGTGGGTGGCGGCCCACGGCCGGACGGTGATCTCCACCGCGCCCTCATTGACGCTGGTCAGTTCGATCAGCGCAGCCGGATCGGACAGGACGCGCGGATCGGTCTTCAGCCAGTCGCGCAATCGCCGCATGAGGGCGACCACGTCGGTCGCGGGGGGCGTGCGAAACACGGTGTCGGCGCGGCGACGCTCGTGGAAGGTATGGTTGATGATCACGTCGCCGAACACCTTGGCGTTGGGGATCACCACTTTGAGATTGTCGAGCGTGGCCAATTCGGTGACGAACAGGTCGATCGAGCGCGCCTGCCCGATCTGCCCGCCGGTCTGCACGATGTCTCCCACTCGATAGGGCCGAAACAACAGGATCATCACCCCCGCCGCGACGTTCGACAGGGCGCCCTGCAGCGCCAAGCCGATGGCCAGAGAGGCGGCGCCGACCGCCGCCAGGATCGAGGTCGTCTTGACCCCCAGCTGCTCGAGCACCGCGATCGCGCCCAACAGCAGCACGGCGTTGCGGGTCAACGATCCGAAGAAGATAGCCAAGGTCTCGTCGGCTTCGTGGCGATGGCGCACCTTGAGCAGAGCCCGCCGCACCAGCGTCGCCGCCCAGCCCGCGGCCCAGATCGTGCCGGCCATCACCGCGGCGGCGATGGCCAGATTGGTCACTAGATCGCCGCCCGCATTGATCAGCCGGTCCCAAACCGCCAGCTCGCGGGGCGAGGCCAGCTGCTGGGCGGCGGCCAGGGTGGGCAGGCTGGGCAGGATCATGCGGGCCTTTCGGATCTGCGCCGACAACGCACCTCGCAGCGGCGCCGTTCCGCGCCGTTGGGGTCTGTCAAGCGGCTGGACCATTGCCGCGGCCGCTGGAGCGATTAAGTTGCCAGCGCAGCTTCAGGCAGGCCAAAGAATGAAACGACCGACGTTGATCGCCGTGATCGTCGTGCTGCTGGTGCTTGCGGGCGGTCTGGCCTGGTGGGCGACCCACGGGCGCAAGGCTGCGACCGAGCTGACCCTCTATGGCGATGTTGATCTGCGCCAGGTCGAATTGGCGTTCAATGGCTCGGAGCGCATCGCCGCGGTCCTGGTCCAGGAGGGCGATAGGGTCAGCGCCGGCCAGGTGGTGGCCCGGCTCGACACCCGTCGCCTGGCGCCCCAGGCCGACCAGGCCGCCGCCCAGGCCGCGGCCCAGGAACAGGCCTTGGCGCGACTGATCAACGGCACGCGGCCCGAGGACATCGCCCAGGCCCGGGCCAATGTCGCCGCGGCCTCCGCCGACGCGGTTGACGCGCGCGCCAAGCTGGATCGCCTCGGCCAGCTGGCCCAGAACACCGGCGGCCGCGCGCTCAGTCAGCAGGACCTTGATGACGCCCGGAACGCCGCCGCGGGCGCCGCCGCGCGCCTGGCCGTCGACCAGCAGGCGCTCAAGCTGGATCTGATCGGTCCGCGCAAGGAGGATATCGCCCAGGCCCGGGCCCAGCTGCAGGCGGCCCGCGGCCAACTGGCGCTGCTCCGCGCGCAATTGGCGGACGCGCAGCTGGTCGCGCCGATCAGCGCCACCGTGCGATCGCGGCTGATGGAGCCGGGCGAAATGGCGTCGCCGCAGAAGCCAGTCCTGTCCCTGGCTATCACCGATCCCAAATGGGTCCGCGCCTACGTGACGGAGCCACAGTTGGCGGACGTCCATCCAGGCCAGAAGGCGACGGTCACCGCCGACGGCTTCGCGGGCCGCGCCTTCCCCGGCTGGGTCGGCTTCATTTCGCCGGTCGCCGAATTCACCCCCAAAACGGTGGAGACCACGGACCTACGCACCAGCCTGGTCTATGAGATCCGGGTGTTCGTCACCGATCCCAAGGACGAGCTGCGCCTGGGCATGCCGACCACCGTGCACATTGCTCTGGCTCAGCCGGACGCGCGCTGATGGCCGACGCCTCTGTCATCGTCGGACGGGGCCTGGCTAAGGCCTTCGTCGGCGCGGCCAAGCAGACGGTCCAGGCCCTCGACGGGATCTCGTTCACGGTCGCCCCTGGCTCGTTGACCGCCCTGGTGGGTCCTGACGGCGCCGGCAAGACCACCCTGATCCGGTTGATCACCGGCCTGATGCGCGTCGACCAGGGCGAGCTGACCGTGCTGGGAATCGATGTGGCCAAGGATCCTCAGGCGGTGCAGGACCGCATCGGCTACATGCCGCAACGCTTCGGCCTCTACGAGGATCTAAGCGTCCAGGAAAACCTCGATCTCTACGCCGACATGCACGGCGTCACCGCCGCCCAGCGGCGACAGCGTTATCCGCAGCTGATGAGCATGACCGCGCTGGGGCCTTTCACCAAGCGCCTGGCCGGAAAACTGTCCGGGGGCATGAAGCAGAAGCTGGGCCTGGCCTGCGCCCTGGTCCGCTCGCCGCAGCTGTTGCTGCTCGACGAGCCCACTGTGGGGGTCGATCCGCTGTCGCGCCGCGAGCTGTGGCAGATCATCGACGGCCTGGTGCGCGACGAGAAGGCGCCGGTGCTGCTGTCGACCTCCTATCTGGACGAGGCGGCTCACTGCGGCCATGTCGTCGTGCTGCACCAAGGCAAGCTTCTGTCAGAAGGCCCGCCGCAAGCCGTCTGCGACCTCGCCAAGGGGCGCACCTTCATGCTTCGGCCCGGCGCAGGCGAGGCGGCCCGAGACACCCAGTCGCGGCTGCTCGATGAGCCTGATGTGATCGACGCCTCGCCAGAGGCGGGCCTGGTGCGGGTGGTCTTGCGCCAGGGCGCGGGGCCTGGCGCCTTGGCCGCATCGGATCCACATCCGACGCCCGCGCGCTTCGAGGACGGCTTCATGGTCCAGCTGCAGGCCGTCGTCGCCGCTTCCGGCCAGCCTGCGGCCTCGGCGGCGTCGAACATGAAGCTCGATCATCCGCCCGGCGGCGGCCCAGGTGACACGGTGGTCGAGGTCGAGGGCCTGATCAAACGCTTCGGCGACTTCACAGCCGTCGATCGGATCGGCTTCAAGGTCGCGCGCGGCGAGATCTTCGGTCTCTTGGGCCCCAACGGCGCCGGCAAGACCACCACCTTTCGCATGCTGTGCGGGCTGATCAATCCGACGGCGGGGATTCTGCGGATCGCTGGGACTGACGTGACCAAGAGCGCGGCCTCGGCGCGGCAAAAACTCGGTTATGTGGCCCAGAAGTTCTCGCTCTACGCTCAGCTGACCGTGGCTGAAAATCTCGATTTCTTCGCCAGCGCCTACGGCCTTTCCGGCGCGCGCCGCCGCCAGCGCATCGACTGGGCCATGGCCCAGTTCGAGCTGGCGCCGCTTGCGGGCCAGATGGGCGGACAATTGCCGGGCGGGTTCAAGCAGCGTCTGGCCACCGCCGCCGCCCTGCTGCATGAGCCCGACATTCTGTTTCTCGACGAGGCCACCAGCGGCGCCGATCCGCTGGCGCGGCGTGAATTCTGGCGGCGGATCACCGCCCTGGCCCACCAGGGCGTGACCGTGATCGTCACCACCCATTTCATGGTTGAGGCCGAGTACTGCGACCGCATCGCCATCCTCGACTCCGGCCGCATCCTCGCCCAGGGCGCGCCAGCCGAGATCCGCGCACGCGGGGTCAGCGCCGCCAATCCAATCCCGACCATGGAGGACGCCTTCATCGCCGTGATCGAGGCCGCCCGCGCGCCGGGCGAGCAGGCGGCGTGAGCGCGAGCCATCCCTCGGCCCTGGGGGCCAAGGCCCGCCGCGTCGGCGCGCTGATCCGCAAGGAGATCCGCCAGGCTTCGCGCGATCCGTCCAGCTTCGCCATCGGCGTCGTGCTGCCGCTCATGCTCATCCTGTTGTTCGGCTACGCTCTGTCGCTCGACGTCAAGAATGTGCCGGTGGCGGTGGTGCTGGAGGATTCGTCGTCCCAGGCCAGCGAGATCGCCGCCAGCTTTCAGATGTCGGGCTATTTCAACACGCGCGTGACCCCCTCGATGCGTGAGGCCAAGGAGCTGATGCTGGCCAGTCAGGTCTCGGCGATCGTGCGGGTGCCGGCCGATTTCGCCCGCCGCGCGCAACAGGGGGACGCCAGCGTCGAGGTGCTGGTCAATGGCATCGACGGCAACACCGCCCGCATCGTCGAGGCCTATGCCGACGCCGCCGTGGCCCAGGCCGGCGCTCGCCAGGCCGCCGAGGGCGGCGCGGACCCGACGACCGCCGGCGGCCAGGCCACGGTCGAAAGCCAACTGTGGTTCAACAGCGCCGACGACAGCCGCTATTTCCTGGTGCCCGGCCTGATCGTGCTGATCATCACCCTGATCGGGGCCTTCATGACCTCGATGGTGGTGGCGCGAGAATGGGAGCGAGGAACGTTCGAGGCCCTATTCGTCACCCCGGTGCGTACGGATGAAATCTTGCTCGGCAAGGTCGCGCCCTATTTCCTGCTCGGCTTCGGGGGGCTGCTGCTGTGTCTGTTTGCGGCGCGGTTCATGTTCCATGTGCCGATCCGCGGCTCGCTGACCACCCTGATGGCGGCTTCGACCCTGTATCTGCTGGTTTCGGTGGCCACCGGCCTGCTGATCTCGTCGAGTCTGAAAAGCCAGTTCCTGGCCAGCCAGGTGACGCTGCTGGTCACCTACATGCCGGCGCTGATGCTGTCGGGCTTCATCTATGACCTGCGTAGCGTGCCGTTGGGGGTGCGGTTGGTCAGCTATCTGGTTCCGGCCCGTTATTTCGTCAGTCTGTTGCAGACCCTGTTTCTGGCGGGGGACGTGTGGAGCATCGTCCTGCCCAATTGCGCGGTCCTGGCCGTCATCGCCGTGGTCATGTTGGTCTTCACCCGCCGCGCCACCCGCAAGGTGCTGGGATGAACGGCCTCACCGCCTCGCTGCGCCGAATCCTCGCCCTAATCCGCAAGGAGATCCTGGCGGTGCTGAAGGACCCGCGCACCCGCAGCATGCTGCTGATCCAGCCGGTCATCCAGTGCCTGCTGTTCGGCTATGCGGCCAATTTTGACTTAAACAATGTGCCCTACGCCGTGCTCGATCGCGACCGCAGCGTCGCCTCCGCGGCGCTACTCGCCAAGCTCGACGGCTCGGGGGTGTTCCACCGCATCGCCAATCTGTCGGCGGCGGGCGAGATTCAGCCGCTGATCGACGGCAAGAAGGTGCTGGTGGTGCTGCAGATCGCGCCGGACTTTCAGCGCAGGCTCTCAGCGGGCGAGGCTTCGGCCGTGCAGGTGATCGCCGATGGTCGCAACTCCAATACCGCCGGCGCCGCCCTGGGCGACGTTCAGGCCGCGGTCGGCGCCTTCAACGCCGACTGGAGCCGCGATCACGGCCAGGCGCCGCCGCCGGTTCAAGTGGTCGAGCGCGCCTGGTACAACGCCAATCTCGAGACGCGCTGGAACCTGGTCCCGGCCCTGGTCGGCACCATCACCATGATGTCGACCCTGATGCTGTCGGCCCTTTCGGTCGCCCGTGAGCGGGAGGAGGGGACTTTCGACCAACTGCTGGTCACGCCGTTCCGACCCGTGGAGATCATGGCTGGCAAGGCCATCCCGGCCATGATGATCGGAGTGGTGCAGGCCACCAACGCCCTGCTGGTGGCGCAGCTGTGGTTCCGCATCCCCTTCGCCGGCTCCTTCGTCACCCTCTATGTCGGATTGATCGTGTTCCTGCTGGCGGCGGTGGGAATCGGCCTGTTTGTTTCGTCGATCGCGGCGACCATGCAGCAGGCCATGCTGTTCGCCTTCGTCGCCATCATGCCGTTCGCCCTGCTGTCGGGGCTGACCACCCCGATCAGCTCGATGCCGCCGGCCATGCAGTATTTCACCCTGATCAATCCCCTGCGCTACGCCATCGACCTGTCTCACCGCGTCTACCTGGAGGGCGTCGGCCTGGATCGGCTGGGCCCCGACCTGTGGCCGATGGCGATCATCGCCACGGTGACCCTGTCGGCGGCGGCGTGGATGTTCCGCAATCGGCTCGAGTGATCCCATGTCCAGTCCGTTTCGCCGCCGAGCTCTGCTGACCGCCGCCCTGGCCGCAAGCCTTTCGTCCTGCACCGTCGGCCCGACTTTTGCGCCGCCGAACGCCGCGACCCCCGCGGGCTGGAGCGATGCCGCCGCGACCGCCGGCGCGCCCGGTCAGGTGACGGTGGGGCCGACCGACGCCGCCTCCTGGTGGACCCTATTCGGCGACACGGAGCTCAATTCGCTGGTCGAGCGCGCCGCCGCCGCCAATCTCGACGCCAAGGCCGCGGTGCTGCGCGTCACCCAGGCCCGCGCCCAGCGCGACATCGCCGCCGCTGATCGCGGCCCGAATCTGACGGTCAACGCATCTGGCCAGGTCAATCGGCTCAGCGAATCCACGCCAACGGGCGCCCTGTTCAGCAAGATCGGCGCGTTCCCAGGGGTAAAGGGCGTCAGCATCCCCAACCCCTATGACCAGTATCAGCTGGGCGTCAGCGCCTCCTGGGAGCTGGACCTGTTCGGCCGCGTGCGACGTTCGGTGGAGGCCGCCGACGCCGACACCCAGGCTCAGGTCGAGGACAGCCGAGCGGTGCAGGTCGCTGTGCTTGGCGATGTCGGCCACGCCTATTTCGACCTGCGCGGCGTCCAGGCCGAGCGGGGCGAGGTGGCCGCCACCATCGCCACCGAAAAAGACCTGCTTGACCTCGCCGCCCAGCGCCGACGCGCCGGCCTGAGCAGCGAGATCGATGTGTCGCGTGCGGCGGCGGAGCTGTCGGGCGCCGAGGCCGGACTGCCGACCCTGGACGCCCAGATCGCCCGCGACATCAACGCGCTTAGCCAACTGCTGGCGCTCGAGCCTGGCGCGCTAAGGGCTGAGCTGTCCGCGCCCGCGCCGCCGCCGACGCTTCCGACCGCCGCGCCGATCGGCCTGCCCGCAGACCTCGCGCGCCGTCGGCCTGACATCCGCGAGGCGGAGGCGCGGCTGCACGCCGCCACCGCTCGGGTTGGGGTCGCCGTGGCTGGCCTCTATCCGGAGATCACCCTGAACGCCGGCGGCGGCTACCAGGCCCAGGACCTCAGCCAGCTGACCCGCTGGGCCAGCCGCTTCGTCAACGCTGGGCCCGAGCTCGACCTGCCGGTGTTTGATTCCGGCCGACGGCGCGCCACTCTCCGGCTGCAGGACGCCGCCGCAAAGGCCGCCGCGCTCGACTATCAACGCACGGTTCTGGGCGCCCTGGTCGAGGTGGACGATGATCTGGCGACCTATGGGGGCGATCAGGCCCGGCTGGCGGCGCTTGATCAGACCGTGGCCCGCGATCGCGAGGCCGCCCAGCTGGCCGGCAGCCGCTACGCCAGCGGGGTCGCCGACGACATCACCGTCCTCGACGCCGACCGCGCCCTGCAGCAGGCCGAGGTTTCCTCCGCCCAGGGCCGCGCCGCTGTCTACGCCGATCTGGTCGCCGTCTATCGCGCGCTGGGCGGCGGATGGCGTTAGTCCGCCTCGTCCGACGCGCCCGCGTGCCCGGTCTGGCGCTCGGTCTCGGCGTTCAGTTCGGCGCCGAGCAGCACGACGGTCAGTGAGATCCAGATCCAGGTCATGAACCCGACCACCGCGCCGAGCGAGCCATAGGTCCTGTCGTAGTGGCCGAAATTCCCAACGTACCACGAGAACAAGAGCGAGACCGCGAGCCAGGCCACCCCTGCGAACAAGCTTCCAGGACTGACCCAGCGCCATCCTGCGTGGGGGCGGCACGGGCCGTAGCGGTAGACGGCGGCCAGCGCCACGACCGTGACGATCAACAGGGCGGGCCAACGCAGGACCGACAAAAGTCCGTAGCCCTCCAACCCGATCCTGGCCAGCAGCTGGGGCGCCAAGAGCACACTGGCGAATCCCAGCATCGCCAAGAGGGTGCCGGCAAGGGTGAAGCCCAAGGCGATCAGGGTCAGGCGGATGAAACCGCGCCGTTCCGAACGTTCGTAGGCGAGATTCAGGCCGTTGATCAGCGCCTTCATCCCGGCGCTGGCGCTCCACACCGACACACCCAGGCTCACCGCGAACGAGACCCCGAGACCGCCGTGCTCCAGCCCTT
>Ga0302196_10004413_pt1 | contig 12776 bp, 8 predicted proteins | sample II_Bog_N1_3_FD_198794 | JGI IMG/M metagenome (GOLD analysis project Ga0302196, IMG submission 198794) | Peat permafrost microbial communities from Stordalen Mire near Abisko, Sweden - II_Bog_N1_3 | ecosystem: Environmental > Terrestrial > Soil > Wetlands > Peat | place: Sweden: Abisko, Stordalen...
GTCGCCGTCGGAAATGAGGCGGATGCGCGCCCCGGTGGAGCGCACCTCGGCCACCAGGTCATTGTGGCGGGGCCGGTCCAGAATGACTGCCGTCAGGTCGCGGACGGGCCGTCCCAGCGCCTCGGCGAGGGCGTTCAGGTTCTTCGTGGGTGTCCAGCGAATGTCGCAGGCACCCTTGGCGCGCGGCCCGACGGCCAGCTTCTCCATGTAGACGCAGGGCCCGGGGTCGAACATGGCCCCGCGCTCAGCCACCGCAATCACGGCCAGGGCACCGCCACGGCCTTGCGCGGTCAGAGTGGTGCCGTCGATAGGGTCCACCGCGATGTCGGTCAGCGGGGGAGTGCCGTCACCGATCTTCTCCCCGTTGAAGAGCATGGGTGCGTTGTCCTTCTCACCCTCACCGATGACCACGATCCCGTCCATGGGAACGCTGGAAAGCACGGTCCGCATGGCCTCCACCGCGGCGCCGTCGGCGCCGAGCTTGTCGCCCCGGCCCATCCAACGGCTGGCCGCCATGGCGGCAGCTTCGGTGACCCGCACGAGGTCCATGGCGAGGTTGCGGTCGGGGGCTTGGCGCGTCGTCACCACGGGCAATGACCATAGTTGGTCGCTGATCGTCCCCTGCCGGTCGTGCCAGCCTCCAGCGGCGATACTTGGGGTCGTGGATCAGATCGCGGTCGAGCCCAGCGGCCCCCTCCGGGGGACCGTCAGCGCCGGCGGAGCGAAGAATTCAGCGCTCAAGCTGATGGCGGGCTGCCTCCTGGCCGAGGGCCGCACGGTGCTGTCCAACGTCCCTCGCATTTCCGACGTCGACACCATGGCCGAGGTCCTGCGCGGGATCGGGGCACGGGTCGAACGCCTCGACAACGGGGATGTGAGCGTCACCACCCCGCCGGAGGGCGAGCTGGTGCCGTCGGGCCCCTACGAGCTCTTCGAGAAGATGCGGGCCTCGGTCGTCGTCCTCGGACTCCTGCTGGCCCGCTGCGGCTCCGTGCGGGTGCCCCTGCCGGGTGGGGACGACTTCGGGGACCGGCCGATCGATTTCCACCTGACCGGTCTGAGCGCCATGGGTGCCCGCTTCGAGTCGTCCCACGGCGAAGTGCGGGGCACGGTGCCGGGAGGACGGCTGGTCGGCACCCGGGTCGTCCTGGAGTACCCGAGCCACACGGCGACGGACAATCTGCTCATGGCTGCGGTCCTGGCCAAGGGCACGACGGTGATTGAGAACGCGGCGAAGGAGCCCGAGGTCGCCGATCTGGCGTCCATGCTGCGCGACATGGGGGCGGTCGTGCGCGGCGCCGGCACCTCTCGTATTGAGATCGAAGGGGTGGAGGCGTTGCGCCCCACCCAGCATGCGGTCGTCCCCGATCGGGTGGTGGCGGCCACATACCTGGCCGCGGTGGGCATGGCAGGTGGCGAGGTCACCATCGCCGACGCCCGGCCCGAACACATGGAGATGCTCCTGCGCAAGGTGAACCAAATGGGCGTGGCCACCGAAATGGGCCCGTTCGGCCTGCGGGCCAGCGCGGCGGAGCGGATGGTGTCGGCGGACGTGGCGACGCTCCCATACCCGGGCGTGGCGACCGACTACAGCCCCCTGCTGGTGGCGATGCTGACGGTATCCGACGGCGTCGGGATCCTCACCGAGAACCTGTTCTCCGGGCGGTTCCGCTACGTGGAGGAGCTGCGGCGGATGGGCGCCGACATCAGGACCGAGGGCCATCATGCGGTCGTGCGTGGCGTCCCCCGGCTCTCTGGTGCCGCGGTCCGGGCCCCCGACATCCGGGCTGGAGTGGCGCTGGTGCTGGCCGGGTTGGTGGCAGACGGCGAGACCGTCGTGAGCGGCGCCCATCACATCGGCAGGGGCTACGAGGACCTGGCCGGCGCGCTGTGCTCGCTGGGAGCCCGCGTGACCCGGCGATGACCCCGCTCCCGACCGATCCGGCGGCGCTGCTGGCCCGTGCCCGCGCCGACGACCGGGTTGCGCTGGCGCGCCTCCTCTCCTACGTGGAACGGGGGGGCGAGGCGGCCATGGCGGTGGCGGAGCTCGCCTACCGGTCCGCTGTCCCCTATTCCGTCGGGCTCACCGGCGCGCCCGGCGCCGGGAAGTCCACCTTGACCGATCGCCTCATCACCGAAGTGAGGGGCGGCTGGCCCGAGGCGGCGGCCATCCCCCAGGTGGCCGTCCTGGCCGTCGACCCGACCTCGCCTTTCAGCGGGGGCGCCATTCTGGGCGACCGCGTCCGCATGGGTCAGCACACACTCGACCCGACCGTGTTCATCCGGTCGATGGCAACGCGTGGGCACCTGGGCGGCCTCTCCCTCGCCGTCCCCGACGCCATCCGCCTGCTCGGTGCCGCCGGCCTGAGCGTCGTCATCGTCGAGACGGTCGGTGTGGGGCAGATGGAGGTCGATATCGCCTCGGCGGCCGACACCACCGTGGTCGTGGTGACGCCGGGCTGGGGCGACGCCATGCAGGCGAGCAAGGCCGGTCTCCTCGAGGTGGCAGATGTCTTTGTCATCAACAAGGCGGACCGTCCGGGCGTCCGTGAGGCCCGACGCGACCTGGAACAGATGCTCGACCTCGCCCGGCCGGGAGCGTGGCGGCCCGAAATCGTCGAGACGACGGCGACCGGTGGCGAGGGTGTGGCGGCGCTGTGGCAGGCCGTGGCCCGTCACCGCGACCATCTGGTCGGCTCGGGCCAGCTCGCCGTCCGCCGATCGGACCGGGTGGCCCTCGAGTTGCGCCGGGTGTTGCTGGCCCGGACCGAGGTCAAGGTGGACGAGTTGGTGGCCGGGGAGGAATTCACCTCGGCCGTCAAGGCTCTGGCGGCTGGGGAGCTCGATCCCTACCAGGCCGCGGAGAGCCTGCTGACCGAATGAGTCGTCGTGGACGGGTTCCGGTACGGTGCGACCATGGCTGAGACCTTCGTCACGGTGGAGCGGCGACCCGACAACGTGGCGCTCATCCAGCTGGACCGCCCGAAGGCCAATGCGCTCTCCGGCGCCGTCCTGGCGCAGCTGCACGCCATCGCCGGCGGCCTGCAGAACGACCCGCCGGGCGCGGTCGTACTCTGGGGAGGCCGGCGGATTTTCGCGGCCGGCGCCGACATCGTCGAGCTCGGCGACTCTGGTGCGGGAGCGGTCGGCGCCAGCTTCGCCGACGCCCTCGGTGCCCTGGCTTCGATCCCGCGGGCCACGATCGCCGCCGTCAACGGGTACGCCCTGGGTGGTGGGCTCGAGCTGGCGCTGGCCTGCGACTTCCGTGTCTGTGCGGAGGATTCCCGCTTCGGGCTACCCGAGGTCCTGCTCGGCGTCATCCCGGGCGGTGGAGGGACCCAGCGCCTGCCGCGCCTGATCGGGTCGTCCCGGGCCAAGGAGCTCATCTTCACCGGTCGTCAGGTACGGGCCGAGGAGGCGGCGGCCATCGGGCTGGTGAACCGCGTCGTGGCGCCCGACTACGTCCTGGACGCCGCCCTGGCGTGGGCGGCCGAGCTGGCGACCGGCCCGGTCGCGGCGCACGCCCTGGCCAAGTCCGCGGTGGATGGAGGCCTCGAGACCACGTTGGCCCAAGGGTTGGAGATCGAACGCCATGCATTCGTGTCGGTGGCCCGGACGGAGGATGCGGCCCGCGGCATCGCATCGTTCCGTGAGAGTGGCCCCGGCAAGGCGACGTTCGTCGGGCGGTGAGACGTTGAGTTCACCACCCATGCCCGTCAGCGGCGGCGAGGGCGCCTTCGATCCTTCTGTCCGCTGGTTCCAGCACGCCGTCTTCTACGAGGTGCTCATCCGGGGCTATCACGACGCCAACAACGACGGCACCGGTGATCTGCGCGGCCTGCGCGAGAAGCTCGACTACATGGAGTGGCTCGGCGTCGATTGCATCTGGATGCTGCCCTTCTACCCGTCGCCCTTCCGCGACGGGGGCTATGACATCAGTGACTTCTTCAACGTCCACCCCGACTACGGCAGCATCAGCGACCTGGTGGCGTTCCTAGAGGACGCCCACCGCCGCGGCATCAGGGTGATTGCCGACCTCGTGATGAATCACACGAGTGACGAACACCCATGGTTCATAGAGTCGCGGTCGTCGAGGGACAACGCCAAGGCCGACTGGTACGTCTGGAACGACGACGACCAGAAATGGCCAGACGCCCGGGTCGTGTTCACCGACGTCGAGCGGTCGAACTGGACCTGGGACGACACGCGCCAGCAGTACTACTGGCACCGCTTCTACCATCATCAGCCCGACCTCAACTACGACAACCCCGAAGTGGCCGACACCATGATCGACCTGGTGCGCTTCTGGCTCGATCTCGGGTTCGACGGGTTTCGGCTGGACGCGGTGCCGTACCTGTACCAACGAGACGGCACCGCGGGCGAGCACCTGCCCGAGACGCACACCTTCATTAAGCGCATCCGTAAGCAGATTGATGCCGATTACCCGGGCCGCATCCTGCTCGCCGAGGCCAACGGTTGGCCGAGTGACGTTGCCGACTACTTCGGTGACGGCGACGAGTGTCACCTCTGCTTCCACTTCCCCCTGATGCCGCGCCTCTTCATGGCCGTCCGTCGGGAACAGCGTTACCCGATCACCGAGATCCTGGCCCAGACGCCGGTGATCGACGATGCCTGCCAGTGGGCCATCTTCTTGCGCAACCACGACGAGTTGACCCTTGAGCAGGTGAGCGACGAGGACCGGGACTACCTCATGGCGGAGTACGCCAAGGACCCGAGGATGAAACGCCATATGGGGATCGGGCGCCGCCTGGCCCCCCTGCTCGACAACGACCGGCGCACCGCCGAGTTGCTGTACGCCTTGATCCTGTCCCTGCCCGGCAGCCCGGTCATCTACTACGGCGACGAACTGTTGATGGGTGACAACATCTATCTCGGAGACCGCGACTCCGTGCGCACGCCCATGCAGTGGTCACCCGACCGCAACGGCGGCTTCTCGAAGGCGGACTTCGCCCAGCTCTACCTGCCGCCGCTGATGGATCCCGTGTACGGCTTCAGCGCGCTCAACGTGGAGGCGCAGCTGCGGAACCAGGGGTCGTTCCTGCACTGGCTGCGTCGCATGCTGACTGAGCGGCGAGCGCTGCCCGTGATGGGCGTCGGCGCCATGGAGGTGTTGCCCTGCGCCAACCCCTCCATTCTGGCCTACATGCGTTCGGGCGACGTGGCGGACATCCTCACGGGGTCGAGCACGACGGGTCCTTCGGTGAGTCCGGCCGTCGGCGGCGCGCTCGATTGGGGTCACTCCACGGTCCTGGCCCGTACCGTCCCCGCCGGGAACGAAAGCGAAGGCGACGAGGTCGTGCACCGGCATCAGGCGGTGTTGTGCGTGCACAACCTGAGCCGGTTCGCCCAACCAGCAGAGCTGGCACTGGCCAAGTGGGCCGGATCGACGCCCTACGAGGTGTTGGGGCGGGTGCCGTTCCCCGTCATTACCGAGGAGCCGTACGCCGTGACGTTGCCGCCGTACGGGTTCCTCTGGTTCGACCTGGCCCTGGAGGAGCGGCCACCGGAATGACGCCTCCGCGTGACCAGGCCCTGCGCACGCTGACCGAGGCCTGGCTCGGACTGCGCCGGGTCGCGCCGGAGGGTGAGATCGTCATTGAGCGTGACGAGGTGCTCCTGGAGGGCCGGCCGGGCCTCATCGACATCGTCGCCCGCGTCGGCAGTCGACGGGCTCACATTGTGGCGGGATTGCGGGGTGTGGCCGACGAGCCCCATTTCCTCCGCCCCGGTGAGGAGGCGGCGCTCGGTCTGCTCGACGACGAGTCGGGGTTGGCCGTCTGCACCGACGCGTTGCGCGACGCGCAACTGGCCGGGTTGCTCCTCGCCACGGTGCGCGGCGTGGTTGCTCGCCCGGGACCGGTGGCGGTCCTGCGGGATGACGATGATGCCACGGTGCTCGATTGCGGCGACCGCGGCGACCTCCTCGTGTTCCCGTGGCTCAGCTCGGCCCCGCGATCCGACGTCGACCTCATGGTGGCGCTCGACGAGTCGGGCTTCAACCACGTTGCCGCCCCTCTGGTGCGCTGGGTCTGGGAGGGCCGTGACCTCGGTGTGGTCCAAGAGGCGCTGGCCGATCGCTCCGCAGGGTGGGCGGTGGCGCTGTCCTCCCTCCGCGACTTCTACGCGTCCGGCGGGTCGCCCGAAGTGGCCGGGGCCGACTTCGGAGCCGAGGCCAGGGCGCTCGGCACCATGACGGCGCGGATGCACCTGGCGCTCGACCGTGCGTTCGACCGGGGACACGAGCCTGTGACCGCTTGGGTCGACGAGGCCGAGGCGACGATTGCCGCGTCGGACGCATCGTTGCTGTTGGCACCGGGCGTCGCCGAACTGGTCAAGTGGCTGCGAGGGTCAGAGGCCCGGCTCCCGGTCATCCGCACCCACGGCGATTTCCACCTGGGTCGGACCGCCCGGACGGATCAGGGGTGGGTCGTGAGCGACTGTGCCCCTGGCGGTGTCGTGGGCCCGCAGTCCGCAGTGCACCTCCGCAGCCCGCTGGGAGATGTCGCCGACCTGCTCTGGTCGATGCACCGTGCCAGCTCGGCGGCGGCGGCCGAGCGTGATCCCACGGGCCGTCTCGGGCTGGCCGTACTCGGACAGGCCTGGGAGATGCGGAATCGCCGCGCCTTCGTGACGGGTTACCTGGGCACGGCCGGCATCGGGGGACTGGTCGGTCCCGATCGGGACCTGGTACGCCGGCTCCTGTCGTTCTTCGAATTGGCCCGCTCGGTGCGAGACGACGCCGTCTAAATGGCCAGGGCGGAGACTTTGAGGGTCTCGGCCGCCTCCTCGGGGGAGATCACGTTGATGGCCACACCGGTGCCGAGTTCGAAGCCGGCCGTCGTCGTGGCCTTGGGCCAAATGTGCGCGTGCCAGTGATAGGGCTCACCCACTCTGTACGGGGCGGAGTGGAAGACGATGTTGTACGCAACGTCGCCCACCGACTCGGCGAGCTGCTGGAGTGACCGGCGAATCGCCTCACCGACGGCCACCAGATCCTCGGTGGAGCTCCGGTGCAGATGTGGGTTGTGTTCGCGCGGCATGACCAGCATTTCGTAGGGAACGGCACTCCAGAACGGGCAGACCACCACGACCCGGTCGTCGGCGTAGATCACCCGTTGGGTGGAGTCCTCTTCTGCCTCAATGGTGGTGCAGAGAAGGCAGGAGCCGACGAACCGCGCGAACCTTGCCTGCTCCTCGGCCAGCTCCCGGGGGATGAAGGACATGCCGAGAAGTTGGCCGTGAGGGTGCTCCAGCGATGCCCCGGCCTCGCGACCGGAGTTCACGATGGCCTGGGTGTAGCGCAGGTTGGGTTGCGACGCGTGCTCCTCCAGGCGGTCACGCAGCGCGGCCATCACCAGCTCGACCTGCTCCCGCCTCAGCTGGCCCAGGGTGGCGTCGTGCTCGGGAGAGAAAATGAGGATCTCGTGGATACCGCCGGCGGATGCCTGGGTGAAGACAGGGCCCCGGTTCGCCACGACGAACGGTTGATCGCCCTCGAAGGCGGGGTAGAGGTTCGGGACGACCCGGACCAACCAGCTGCCGCTGGGGCCGTAGGTCTCCAGGGCAGGGGGCGTCTCCTCCTCGTTGCCGGGGCAGAACGGGCACGGACGATCGAGGGGCTCGGGCAGCCAGGACGTGCGGGTGACGAACGAGTAGGGCCGCTCGGAGCGGCCCGGGCTGACCACCACCCAGCGTCCAGACAGCGGGTCGAGGCGTAGCTGGTTCATCGATTCACTCTCTCGGCCGCCTCCCGGCGCGCCGACATCGGAAATACCCTCATCGTCTTCCCTCCACCTCTACGGTACAGGCTCCGGTCCCTACGAAAACGCCACCGTCGCGGGGTGTTCACCGGGGTCCCCCGGTCATAGGAGAACATGTCGGCCATGCATCACCAGCCGGACGGCGTGGCCTTCGACATCGTGCTCCTGCTCCATGTGGGCTGTGTCGTCGTCGGCGTCGTGACGACGGCCACGGCCGCCGCCACCGCCACCCGCCTGCGTCGCCTCCTTCTGTCTCCCGTGCCCCTGCCCGAGACCCTGCGGCGCTACTTCCGTCCCGGGATCAACTGGGCTGGGCGCACCGTCTACGGCATTCCCCTCTTCGGATTCGCGCTGCTCGGCCTGAGCCAGGGCGCCTACGCGCTCAGGCAGGGTTGGGTACTGGGGGGTCTCGCAATCTTCGCCGGCGTCGCGCTCCTGGGCGAAGGGGTGCTGTGGCCGGCCGAGCAGCGCCTGCAGGCTGCCCTGGCGCCGAGCGACGCCGCTGCCGACCCCGGCGGGCCGTCCATGGTTCACGATGTCACCGTCATGGCGCGGGCGGCCGCGGCAACGCTGGTGCTGCTGCTGGCCGGGACCGTCCTCATGGTGGCGCAACCCTGAGATGGAACGCAGAACGGGACCCTCGAGAGGGTCCCGTTCTGCTCACGGATGTGATCGGTTCAGGAGAAGCCGGCCGGTTGGCTCAGTTGCAACCCCTGCCGCCACCGACTGGAGGAGGCTCGGAGTAACCCCCGCCGCTCCCACCCCCGCCGCTCCCTCCACCGCCACCACCACCGCTTCCCCCGCCGCCCCCGCAGCCGGCGACTTTCACGGTGCTGGAGGTGCTGGCCGACTGGTAGGAGCCGTTCCCGGCGTAGGTCGCCGTCACGGTGACCGAACCGGAGACCTGGTTCACGGACGGGATGGAGCACGATGCGGAGCCCGAGGAGTTCGTCGTGGCGGTGCAGCTCTGTGCGGTCTTGCCCGTACCGAGCGTCAAGGTCAGGGGCTGGCCGCTGAGCGGTGTGCCGTTGCTGGTGAGCGTCGACGAGAGCGTCACGGACGAGCCGTTGGTGGCGGTCGTTGCCCCCGTGTATTTCAGCGTCGTGGGAGCCGGCGTGACGACGAAGTTGTTGTGCCCGCTACTGGGAAGCAACTGCGGCGACGTGCTGGTGTTGCCGGCGAACGAGCCGGTCACCGGGTAGGTTCCCGCCGACTCGGTCGGAGTGACGGAGCACGATGCCTTCCCCCCAGAGCCGGTGGTCGCCGTGCAGGACTGCGTCCCGTTGAGCGTCAGGGTGACGGTCTGCCCGCTGATCCCTTGACCCGTCACCGCGTTGGTCAGGGTGCCAGTGAGTGTGGTCGGTGCCCCGGTGGTGCCGGTGACCGCGCTCACGGACAGCGACGTCGGGGTGGTGACGGTGATCGACTTCGAGGTGGTGGACCCGCCGTAGTACGTGTTGCCCCCGTACGTGACAGTCACGGGCAGCGGGCTGGCGCTCTGGTTGAACGTGCAGATGCTGCAGCTGACATTGCCGGCGGCATTGGTGGTGCCGCTGCAGTGCTGAGCCGAGCTCCCCGAGCCGACGGTGAAGGTCACCGTCTGACCGGCGAGCGGTGCTCCGTTGCCGGTCAGCGTGGCGGACAGAACGGGCGAATTCCCGCTGGTGATAGAAGTGCTTCCCGTGTACGTCACCACGGTCGGCGCCTTGTTCTCCGTGAACGTGCTCTTGCCGGTGCTCGGCAGCAGGGTCGGGACGGAGGTGGTGTCGCCGGAGAACGACCCAGTGAGGGTGTAGGTACCGCCCGGCTCGTTCGGCGTGACGGTGCACGAGGCGACGCCGCTCGCGTTCGTGGTCGCCGTGCAGTGCTGGGTGCCGTTCACCGTCAAGGTGACCGGCTCATTGGGCACCGGTGCGTTCGTGACGCTGTTGACGAGTGTGCCAGACACCGTGCCTGGGACGTTGTAGGTGCCGCTGCCGGGGCTCACCGTCAGCGTCGTGCCTTCGGGCAGGTTGACAGTCGAGCTCGCGGTCGACGATTGGTAGTACGAGTTGCCGGCAAAGGTGTCGGTCACCGGGATCGGTCCCTGTGGCTGGCCCGTCACATTGATGACGCAGGAGGCCGTGCCCGACGACGTCGAGACAGCGTTGCACGTCTGCGCCGTCGTCCCGCTGCCCAGGGTGAACGTCACCGGCTGGCCGGCCAGGTCGGCGCCGGAGCCGGTTGTCAGGACGCCGGAGACAGTCAACGCCTGCCCGTTCTGGGTCGTGATCCCCCCGGTGTAGGTGAGCGCAGTCGGCTCTGGCGTCACAATGAAACTCGCCGAGCTGTTCGACGGGATCAGCTGCAGGGGCAGCGTGGAGTCACCGCCGAACGTGCCTGTGAGGGTGTAGGTGGCCGCTGGCTCACCCGGCGTGATGGAGCACGAGGCCGTCCCGGTGGCGTCGGTCGTGCCGGTGCACGTCTCGGTCCCGTTGAGCACGAACGTCACGGGCTCGCCGGCGACCGGCGTGTTGGTGATGCTGTCCTGCAGCACGCCGGACACGGTCGTGGGCTGCGAATAGACGCCTGTGCCGGGTGTGACGGTCAGGGTCGTGGGCTCGGTCACGGTCATTGGGGTCGTTACTGACGCCGGCGTGTCGTAGGCGTCGCCGGCGAAGCTCGACATGACGGTCTCTGCGGTCAGCGGCTGGTCCACCGTGGCCACGGTGCAGCTCACATTGCCGTTGGAGTCGGTGGTACCGCTGCAGGACTGCGCGGTGGACCCCGACCCGAGGGTGAAGGTGACCACCTTGGTGGGAAGCGGTGTCCCCGTCGTCGGGTTGTCAGTGGTGAGGGTTCCCGACAGCGTGACCGGCTGGCCGTTCACTGCCGTCGTCGCACCGGTGTAGGTCAGGGCGCTGGTATCGGGATTGACCGTGAAGGTGCCCGTCGCGCTGTTCGAGCCGATGGGCGTTGACGTGGTGGTGTCACCAGGGAAGGACGCGGTCAGCGTGTACGAGCTCGCGGGCTCCGATGCCGTGATGTCGCAGGTGGCGGTTCCGGTGGAGTCGGTGTCCGCGGTGCAGGTCTCGGAGCCGTTCAGCGTGAAGGTCACCGGCTCGTTGACGATGGGCGTGCCCGTGTTCGGATTGGTCAGCACGGCGCTCACGGGTGTCGGCGTCGAGAAGTTTCCCGTCACGGGCTGGACCGTCAACGTCGACGGGGTGGTGGTCGTGACCGGTGGCGGAGCGGCGACCTCGATTTCGTTGTCCACCGACAGGCCGAAGAGGAACTCAGAATGCGTGTCGATCGTCTGCAGCACAGTGCCACTGGCGATGTCAACCCGGTAGATGTCCCCCGAGAATGCGTCGCCGGTCCAGAACGACAGTCCGTCAGGATCGAGGGCGATGGCAAAGAGCTCCCCGGAGCAACCGGGAAGATCGGCACACGAGTAGGTGCCGATGACGTTGCCATTGGGATCGAGCATGATGTCCGATTCCGAGTCTGCGACGAGCACGTTCCCATTGGGCAGGATCTGGAGCTCGAACGCGTTGTCCCCCGTGAACGGTGCCACGTTGAACGTCGACAGCTGGGTGTTCGTGCACTTGTCGTACCGGTAGATCACGTCCGTCTCGGTCGTGTAATAGAACGTGCACTCGTCGCTCGACAGGGCGATCCAGTCGTCACCCGTCTCGCCAGTGGTCAGGGGCCCGAAGTTCGCCACGCTCTGGCCGCTCGAGTTGAATTCGGCGATGTACGGGGTTCCTTGTTGGCCGACGTAGAGGTTCCCTTGGTTATCGAAGACAAGAGAGAGCGGGTTGGTGAGTCCTGACGCGAACGTTCCGTCGAAGGTGCCGTCAGGCGCGTACTTGCTAATGGTTCCGTTCAGGTCGTCCGTCACGTAGAAGTTACCGCTGGAATCGAACGCGCTGCCCGCGGTGTACGGCTCGTTGGTGCCGTCGTTGAGCGTGTTGAGGAGGTCTCCCGATGTGGGGTCGTAGAGGTTGACCTGCGAGGTTCCCACCGAGGCGAAGACCTGGCCGGGAGCAAACACTGTTGCGGCACCAGCCGGCTTGGACGAGCCGAAGGCGATGCCGATACAGCCAAGGATCAGGACGGCGGCGAGCGCGAGCGCCATCCGACGCCAGGCCGCGCCCCGCAGATCGAACTCCGCATCGTTTCGGTTCACCGCGTCATCAGGAGTGTGGCCACCCGCTGCTGCTCGAGCAATCGACAATCTCATCTACGCCCCCTCATAGGTGCACCGTTGTCCGGATGCAGCGATCCATCGCGCAACCCCGACAGCCCCGATGCTCCAGGCTGATGGCGGGCGTGTGTCGGACCCGACCGTCCTTCGTGCATCGTCACTGTGCGCGTCGCGCTTGTAGTGAAATATGCGTCGTCACTGTGCGCAGCGAAAGGGACAAAAGGACTAGTTGGCTGGCGCGCCGGATGACAATTGGCTCGTCGTTGTCAGCGCCGCGGCGAGCCCGGCGTCGCCGCCGCGTGACGCACGAGTCGCAGCACCCGTGCCACCGCGGTGCAGCGGTAATTCCAGGTGTTAACACCCTCCGTGCGGTGTTTACAGTCCGGCGGCCGCCCTCACCTGGACCCTGGCGCTCTCGATCTCTCCGGCTCGGATCAGTTCCAGGACAGGCCCGTCGAGCAAGGGGGCCCAATCCACCGACTCACTGCTCAGCCCTGCTTGCTTCAGGCTCGCCCGCGCCTCGCCCAGCAGTTGCGCCAGGACCCCGAGTCCCTGCCCGGCCTCCGCCGCCAGGCGGGTCCTGAGCCATGAGGCGAGCGCGGGACTCAGCCCAGCGGTCGAGACCGAAACCGTGACCGCGCCGTCCCGGTGCACAGCAGGGAGGATGAACGAGCAGCGAGCGGGGTCGTCCGCGCTGTTGGCCCAGACGCCCGCCGCCTCGGCGTCCTCGTACACAGTCCCGTCTACCTCCGGGTCTCCGGTCGCGGTGACGACCAGTCGAAAAGCTGCTACGTCGCCCTTGGCAT
>Ga0302196_10004420_pt1 | contig 12770 bp, 12 predicted proteins | sample II_Bog_N1_3_FD_198794 | JGI IMG/M metagenome (GOLD analysis project Ga0302196, IMG submission 198794) | Peat permafrost microbial communities from Stordalen Mire near Abisko, Sweden - II_Bog_N1_3 | ecosystem: Environmental > Terrestrial > Soil > Wetlands > Peat | place: Sweden: Abisko...
GCTTCTTCACCATGTTGGTCTTGAAGGCCGCGCTGTATTCAGTCACGTTCAAGCCTCACTCAGACGCCCCCAGCGTCGATGTCCTCCACGGTCTCAACGCGAGGTCGGCGGATCGGACAACTCCTCTGACACAGGGGGGTCCCGTCCCACCGGGGTTCGTGCTTACGCCGGCCTACGCACCGATATCGAGGTCGACGGGCCCCTCCATTGCCACGCGCAGTCGATTCCCTGATCACGACGGCGGCGATGATGAGGCTACCCAAGCGTTGCGGCGACGCCCGGACCCGAGAAGTAGCCTGACCGTAGCCGGGGACCACGACGATCGGCGCCTGGGAGACTACGGGGTAGTCGCGTCGACGATGCGGAGAAGCTGCGGGTGCTGCGCCACGAGCCGGGCGACCCGCTCCTCGTCCCCGAGGCCGTACGTGTAGTGCTCCGTGTAGCCGCACTCCATGCAGATCCAGGCCTCGATCCGCCCCACGATGAGCCGGCCGTTGCTGGTGCACCCCTCGGCGTCTCGCTCACTCACGTCGGAGAGAGTCAGCCCGGGAATCGGCCCGGTGATGTTGGACGAGTGGTACTCCGGGACACGGACCTCCGAGTTGACGACGAACTTTTTCCCCGAGCATTTCGGACACATACGGGAGTAACGCATGGCGGGGAGTGTACGGGGTCCAGGTCGTACCGTCTCGCGCGGCCCTTGAAGCACTGGCCGGCGACGAAACTTGACGGGGCGCTCACCGCTTTGTTGGCTTCCCTCCGGCGGTGGGCGACCCGCGCCGCGAGTTCGAGCGGATCGCGACTGAGCAACGAGCAGGGTCGCGAAGCCCGCGGGGCGCACGTCTCTTCATCGTGGGCTAACCTCGCTACCCGACGAGCCGGCCGGCTCGTCATCTCGGCCAGGTCGTCGGCCACGGCCGCGCGTTCGTCGGTGTCGCTCGGGCCGGCCCCGGTGGGGAGCCTGAACCGGCCCCTCGACCACCCAGCGACGGACAGCGGGTCCGACGCCGGGTAGACGCTCGCCACGACCGTCACCGGCGGTGTAGCCCACGTGGCGAGCGAGACTTCCAACGCCGAGAGCAACGCTCGCTGTATCGCGACGCATCGAATCGCTGTATCGCGACGCATCGAAACCTGCGTGCGCCAGCCCATCGTGAACACCGATTCCAGCGCATCGTGAACACCGATTCCGCCGCATCGTGAACACCGATTCCGGCAACGTGAACACCCAGTTTTGACGCGCTCGTGGGCGCCGGCGAGGGGTAGCGACGCGACGTAGTTCTCCAGGGTCTCCGGTCGGGCCCCGCCTAGAGGGCGGGGATGGCAACCGAGAGGCTGGAGATGCAGGTACTAAGGGAAGTTCTGCGACAAAAGCTCGTGCTGGGGCGAAGCCACCGGGAGGTGGTGGCCGCCATCGGCGTGAGCATCGGGAAGGTGTCGAGTGTTCTGGCCCGAGCGCACACGCTTGGCCTGGACGCGGCCGGCGTGGAGGCGATGAGCGACGCGGAGCTGGGCGCGTGCTTGTACCCGAAGGCAACGGCGGCGAGCTTGCGACCGGAGCCAGACTGCGCGGCGTTGCACCTGGAGCTACGGCGGAAGGGGGTGACGCTGGCGCTGCTGCACGTGGAGTTCGTCGAGCTTCACCCCGGGGACCTGGGGTACAGCGCGTTCTGCAATCGGTACCAATTTAGTCGCCACCTTGTAACGCTTCGTCCGAGCCGTTACGGCTTCGGGCTCGGTGCCCCCTGTTGAGGTGCGAAAAGGCTTTGCTGCGTCTAGCGACGACGGCGGGCTCGCTCCCGAGGCCGGCTGCCTGCCGCTCCCCGCCTGTGAGAGCGGGACCGCGGACGGCGGGTGCTGAGCGGGCCGCTCATGCGCCTGTACAGAGAGAGAGAGGATGCAGCCGCCGCGCGAGAGGCGGCGCGCTGCGGCCGATTCCGAGCGGCTCGGTTCGGAGCTGTTTGTCTGCGTGAGATATGGCTGAGATGTGGCGGCGCGGGATAAGCTTGCGACCATTTGGCGGCCAGCCGAACGCACCGCCGGGAGAGGGGAGCGAACATCGTGAAGCACACCGGGATCGGACTTCTTTGGGCCCTCATCGCAGCCTCCGCCGGATGCGGCGGGCGCCCCGCCGTCGTCCACGACGCGAAGCAAGCGCCGGTCCAGGTGGTGCCCATCGCCCCTCCGCCGCCCGACCCCCTTGGGCGGCGCGCATGCGAAGAAGGGGGCGACCTGGCAGCCTGCCTCCGCGCCGGGGACGCGCTTCGCGACGGGCCAGGAGTCCCGCCCGACCGGAAGGCCGCCGCGCAGCTCTACGCGCGCGCATGCACGGGAGGCGACGGAGTGGCGTGCACCAACCTCGGCGCCCTCCAGTCGGGCGGACACGGGGTGGGCGAGAACGACGCGCTCGCCTGCCATCCCGCGCCGGTCCCCGCGGAGACGGGGCAAGACGTGGCCCAGGATTATCCTGGAGCTGCCGGCAACTACCAGCACGCATGCGACGCGGGGGTCGCTCGCGGATGCACCAACCTCGGCGACCTCCGGGCCCGCGGGCTCGGCGGAAAGCTGGACGTCCCGGAGTCGGTGCGGCTCTACGAGCGCGGCTGCACGGGCCACGATGCGCTCGGGTGCTACCGGCTCGGCGTCGGGTACATGGGGGGCGGCGGCGTCGTCGGGGTCACGCCCGACCACGCGGTCGCCGCGAAGTTCTTCGACCAGGCGTGCGCGGGGGGCATCAGCTGCGGTTGCACGAACCTTGGCTTCTTCTACGGACAGGGAGACGGCGTTGCGCGCGACTACGCGCGCGAGGTCGCCGCCTACGAGCGCGGCTGCACGCTCGGGGAGATGAAGAGCTGCCACAACCTCGGCACGAAGCTCGTCCTCGGCGAGGGAGTGGCGCAGAGCTATCCGCGCGCCGCGGAGCTCTACAAGCAAAGCTGCGACGGCGGGGAGGCCCACGGCTGCACGGGCCTCGGGCTCCTGACCGACGCCGGGCTGGGCGTGCCGAGCGATCCGGCGCGCGCCGCCGCGCTCTTCCAGAAGGGCTGCGATGACGTTTACGACGGCCTCGCCTGCGCGAGCCTGGGCACGCTGTACCGCCGCGGGCGCGGTGTCGCCGAGGACGACGCGCGCGCCGCCAAGCTCTACGACACGGCCTGCACCGTGGGCGAGGCGGGGGGATGTGCCGAGCTCGCACTCTTGTACGAGGAGGGGCGCGGCGTGAAGAAGGACCACGCCCGCGCCGCCAAGCTCTTCGAGACCACCTGCGCCCAGAAGCCCGACGCGTGCAACACCGTCGGGTGGGCGCACTTCCGTGGCAAGGAAGGCGCGAAGGGACCGGCCCTCGGGCTCGCCGCGATGAAGCGAGCGTGCGACGCTGGCTCCCAGGACGCCTGCGACAGCTACGCGTTCGCGCGCCTGAACGGCAAGGGTGCGAGCCGCGACGAGGCGCACGCGCTCCCCATGTTCGAGAAGGCATGCGAGGCGTCGGGAGGCCAGCCGTGCATGAACGCGGGCTTCCTGCACCTGTTCGGTCGCGGGGTGGCCAAGGATGCCGCGCGCGCAGAGGAGCTCTTCAAGCGAGGCTGCGCGACGGCGGGGCCGGACGATCAGGGGCCGACCTGCGCGCAGAGCGAGCTTGCGCCCGAGGAGTGCGCGATCGCGGGCCTCGAGCTCGCGACGGGGGTGTGCGGCGCCGCGGATGCCCCGCGGGCGACGTCCGCGCTGGCGAAAGGCTGCAAGGATGGATGGTCGTGGGCGTGCGAGCGCGCGAAGGGAATCGCGCCTCGGCGTTGAACGGTCGAGTGCCCGCATGACGCACGACGCCGCGCGAGCTGCGCGCTGCCCCGCATGACGTGTCCGATTCTTCCAATCGCCGCCTGGTCATGAAGGCTAGAAGGAAGGCATGCACACCAAGCTCGTCGTACTCGTCACCGGCGCCAACCAGGGCATCGGCCTACAGATCGCCAAGGAGCTCGCGGAGAAGGATTTCACCGTGCTCGTCGGCTCGCGCGACCTCGCGCGCGGCGTGGCAGCGGCAAAGACCATCAAGGGGGATGCGCGCGCGGTCCAGCTCGACGTGACCGATCGCTGCTCGATCGCGGACGCTGCGCAGCGCATCCGCGACGAGCTCGGTCGGCTCGATGTTCTCGTCCAGAACGCGGCGATCTCCAACGTCCGCAAGACCCAGCTGGGGTTGAACCTGCAGGAGAGCGCAAAGCTCAGCGTCGCGAGCAAGGTCTCGCTCGACGAGGTTCGCGCGATCTGGGAGACGAACGTGTTCGGCGTGCTCGCGGTCTACCAGGCGATGCTGCCGCTCCTGCGCGAAGCGCCGGCAGCTCGCATCGTCAACGTGTCGAGCGGCGTCGGGTCGCTGACGAGGAATCTGGACCCGTCGAATCCGTACCGCAAGATGTTCGCGCCGGGTTACTCGGCCTCGAAGACTGCGATGAATGCGATGACGGTCGCGATGGCGATCGAGCTGGAAGGGACGAACATCAAGGTCAACGCGGTCTCCCCCGGCTTCACGAAGACGAACCTGAACGGCAACGAGGGGGTGGAGTCCGTGGAACAGGGCGCAGCGCAGGCGGTGAAGATGGCGCTCATCGGACCCGACGGCCCGACGGGAACGTTCACCCATGCGACCCTGGGAACGTTGGCATGGTGAAGGCAGCTCCTGCCCCGCGAATTCTTCGGCTCGGGAGGGCGTGGTAGGGCTCACGCGTGCGTGTCCCGGTGGTCTCTCTGCGCGACGGCGTGCCCTGCCCGGAGGAACGCAACGCCTGTTGCTGGGGCAAGTAGCGTCCTGATGCTCAGGTTCTAGATCTTCCTGGTATGCGCGCGAACGATCGTCAACGCATTCTCGACGTTGTCCCCCGCGACCAGCCGCTCCCGGTTGGCAATCGCCACCTGCGCGAGCTCCAGATAGGTCTGGACGACGCGGACCCACTCCTCCGGCTTCACCGCGGTACGCGGTGGAGCGGGGCGCGCGGAAGGAACGGGCTGCGGAGCCGGCGGGCGCGGGGCTGGCCACGTTGGTTTGCGGCGAACGTATACTCTGCCCCTCGCCTGGCCTTGGCTCCGCGGCACGGCCTCGTCACGCAGTCCGCGGTGGATGTCCTGGGTGACGGAGAGCTCGTCGAGGCTCTCGGTGCCCCTCTCCAACATCTGCTTTTCCTTGCGGATCTTGTCCCAGTTCCTGCGCGGCATCACACGATAGTAGTGTGCCCGGTAGGGAGGAATGCGCATTTTCCTCGCGTCAGTTGGTCGGAGTCCTCTTGGCGCGCGACACGTCTACGCCGAGCGGACCCTTGGGTTGACGGAGGAAGAGAGCGCCGGGCAACGTCGGCCTTCCACTGATGGATCCTCGCCTCAGCCTCCAGCGCGGCGAGCGGCCTATGTCGTCCACGCGATGATCCCGGCTCTCATGATTGGAGGAGGCCTCTTCTACTATTGGTTCTACGTCCTGAGACCCGTGTGACGTTTCAAGAGATTGAAGTCCGCCCCTCGCCGAGGAGCTACTTCGTCGTGAGCCGCACGCTCCTCTTCGGCTGCCTCGATTACAGCGAAGCAGGGACAACGGAATACCGATAGTTCTGCCCGAAATCGCTATCCCAGCTCGTCTGGCACCCCTCACCCGATGTCTCGAACCAGAGCTGCACGCTCGTCGCGTCGCTCGGGATGTCGCGCTCGAACAGGAGACTCGTCCACGTGCCAGCGGTCGCGTCGAAGGGCCCGCTCACGACGCCGGGCAGCGTTTCTCCGCCCGGAAGGAAGTACGCGTACGCGGTCGTGGCCCACGCCTCGACGCCGTCCGTCGTCTCTCCTTCGCACCCCGGCATGCGTGCCAGGGCGTAGCTCACGTCGAGCTTGCCGCCTTGCACGAAGCTGCCATACGTCGTCTGGGTCCAGCCGGTGTTGAACACGACCGTGGCGGTGCCGGGCGGAGGCGGCTCGTAGCAGTAGTCGCCGTTGTAGTGGATGCTCCACTCATTGGCCGCGTCGAGCACGTAATTCTGGTCGGCGTACACGTTGTGGTCGAACAGATGCGTGCCCGCCGTCGTGATGAGGTAAGGAATCAGCTGGATCGTCGGGTACGCGTTGCCGGCGTCGGGGCTAGGGGCGATCTGGGTGAGCGTGAACTCGTAACGCTGAAAGCCGGTTCCGGCTCCCGTCGCAGGGATGGCGCTTGCGGAGTACCAGGTCGGGTCCGAGCCCGATTGGTAGAGCACATACGGCTGGTCGCCCTCGAGGAGGGCCTCGCTCGAGATGTCGAGGTCCCCCGCCACGCCGCTCGACCCTATCCCGACGTCGCGCAAGTCGATGTTGCACGAGGTGTCCGCCGCGTTCGGAATGGCAGGCGAACCGAGCTGAGCCGCCGCGCTCTGCCCCACCGCTGCGTCGCCGCCCGCGCTTCCGCAGGCCGCCACGCCCAGCGCAGCGCCCGCACCCGCGACCGAAAGAACCAGGGAAAATCGCGAGAGCACGGCGCGTCACTCCTTCCTACGTGACGTCGGTGTAGCAGAGGGTAGGCCGACCGGCAACGCGCGCCCTAACCGGTCGGTGGGCGACGCGAGCGGGCCCGCCATGTCGAGGCGTCAGCGCCCAGCGCCCCCGTACAGCACGTCCGTTCGCAGGACGAGCTTCGCCCCTGCTCGCACGGCCATCGCCTCGTGCAGGATGCGGTGCTGGAAGAGCAGTGCCCTTCCTCTGCGTGGCGCGATCCGCTTCCCGAGCTCGGGAAAATCGGTCTCGCCACCCTCGAAGTCGTCGTTCAGGTAGAAGGCCAGCGTGACCAGGCTCCGCACGCCGTTCTCGAGCTCCACGACGGTGTCCCAGTGGGCGCCGTGCTTCTCCCCAGGCCCATACCGGTAGAGACGCAGCCGCGGGTTCGCCCCGACCAGCGTCATGCCCGACAGCTCGGCGGGCACGTACCTCGTCACCCTCGCAAGGAGCTCGCTCGCCTCCGCCGCGTCGTCCCACATGACGCGGGTGTTGTTGCGGACCTCGAGATCAATGCCGCCGATGATGGGGGCCACCTCGGCGTGGCCCTCGATCATCCGGCGGACGTACGCGTGGCACTCCTCCGCGCTGAGAACGTCGTCGACCGTCCACACGAGCTCCTTCGTGAGATCGAGGTGTCCTGCGTACATCGATCACCCCGCCGCGTACGTCGCAGCCAGCACCGCTCCCACGAGCAGGACCCCCACGAGGACAGGACCGAGCGGTGACGCTTTGCGGCCCCCTCCGGCCACGTGCGCGTCGAACAGCAGCCGCTGCTCGTTACGGAACCCCATCGCAGCTCCCATGGTCCCGCCGATCATGGCGCCGCGCTGGAGGCTCTCCCAGGAATCGGGGGCAAAGAAACCGACGGCGAGCATGACGACCACGGCGCCCAACCCGAGCAGCGCGGTCTGGAGGGCGCGCTTGGGGTCACCCGCCCGCCTCCAGTTCGTCGCCGCCATGGCGCCCCCGATCAAGGGCGTGAAGAGGAGCGTCGAGACGAAGATCGCGGTGGGCCCGAAGAGCTTGGCCTGCGGGTTGGTCGGCAGGGGTCCCTTGGCGGTCATGGCTTCCTTCATTCTACGGGAGACGGGTGGCTGGTCTCCCCGCTCCGGCTGCATACCGCGCTGTTCCTCCCGGAGCCCTGTACCCTTCGGTGAGTGAATGACAAATATTTATCAAGCTACTGCAAGCACTTATGGATGGCACATCGCTTACTCGATGCATGTATCGAAATATCGATGCGATCGGTCGATGACGCGCGGCATGTGAGCACGCGTGTCGTTGCGGGACGCAGCCGGCACGATCCCGGCCAGGTGATGAAGATCGAGAAGTGAGCCGGGTCCCGAGAGCTAGGTTCGCAGGGCGTGCCCATCCTCGAAGAACCCGCCGCTCGGACCGTTCGCGCCGAGCCGGGCGCCCCAGAGGACCGACTCCGCGCCCTGGTCGATCGAGCGCGGGGCCCCCGCACCACCCATCGCCGTCCGAACCCAGCCCGGCGAGATCGCGTTGACCTTGATGCCGCGCGGCGAAAGCTCCTTGGCGAAGAGCTCCGCCAGGCGGTTCAGCGCCGCCTTGCTCGCTCCGTAGCCGCCGGGCGCGTCATCGGCGAGCTTGCCGAACCCGTCGCCCTCGACGTCCGTCGCAGCAAGCCGCTTCTGGAGCGCTGCGTCCGCAGCGCCCCGGGCCAGCCCGCTCGAGACCATCACGACGCGCGCGCCGCTCTCGAGGAGTGGCGCCAGGCCGCGCGTGAGGAGCCACGGTCCACGGACGTTGACGTTCCAGATCTCGCGGCGTGCCGCCTCGTAGACGCCCGCGTTGTTGACGAGGACGTCGAGCCGCTCGCCGCGCGCGGACAGCTCCTTCACGAGGGCCGCGATGCTCGAAGGCGACGCGACGTCGAGCGGGAGCGCTTCGCCACCCGGCAGCTGGGGTGCGTCTTCGATGCGCCGCACGGCCAAGAGGACGCGCATCCCATCGCCGGCGAGCCGTTCAGCCACGCGACGACCGATGCCTCTCGAAGCGCCCGTGATCAAGGCCGTCTGCATGAGCTCCTTCGTTCCCCTTCTCCACGTCGCGCCGCGGGCTGCCTCTCTTTCTATGCCACGACGGCCACCGGGCGAGCGCATCCGCGACGCGCTCACGTGCTCATGAGCGAGACGAAGAGAAGAAGAAGAGGTGCGGAACGTTCATGGCGTCGCTCAGGAGGCCATATCCCTCACCCTCGCGAACACGATCATGTTCGCGAACGCCACGGTCGCCCCTATGGGTCCCGCCGCAAACGCCTCGAGCCACCTTCCGCTGTATACCAGCCCGGCGCAGAGGAGGGTCGCGCCGATGAACCCGACCCCGGCCGCGAGCGTCGCCATCCGGAGCGAGAACGTCGCCAAGCGCGAATAGGCAAATCCCTTCTTTGCCGGCGCCAGCAGATCGTACCCGCAGCCCCGGCAGACTGTCTGGGACGGCCCCATCTCGAGATTGCAGCCCGGGCAGCTAGCCATCGTCATGGTCGCACGGTAGCACCCGGTGCGGTCGACGGCATCCGCGGGCGCGAGAGACATCACCAGACGCGCACCCGCGCTTCAGGCGGGAGGAAGAGAGCGTCTTTCGGCTGGACGTCGAAGGCGGCGTACCAGGCGTCGAGGTTGCGCACGGTGAGCGCGCGGTACTGGGGCGGCGCGTGTCCGTCGGTCGCGATGCGCGCGCGGAGGGCGGCCTCGCGCGCCTTGCTCTGCCAGTTCTGCGCGAACGCCAGGAAGAACTGCTGGTCGCCCGTGAATCCGGAGACGACCGGCGCGGCCTCGCCGTGGAGCGTGGTCTTCCACGCGTCGTACGACGCCGTGAGGCCCGCGAGATCCGCGATGTCCTCGCTCAGGCACTGCTTGCCGTTGACCGACAGGTCCGGGAATGGCCGGTACGCATCGTACTGCGTGGCGAGCGCCGCCCCCGAGGCTTCGAAGTGCGCGAAGTCCTCCGGGGTCCACCAGCTCGCGAGCTTGCCGCTGGCGTCGAAGAGCGACCCCTTGTCGTCGAAGCTGTGGCTGATCTCGTGGCCGATGATCGCGCCGATGGCCGCGAAGTTCACCGCGGGCGTCGCGGCCGGATCGTAGGTCGGCGGCTGCAGGATCGCCGCGGGGAAGTTGAGAGCGTTGCGGAGGGGAAGGTTCACGGCGTTGACCGTCTGCGGCTCCATCGCCCACTCGCTCCTGTCGGCGGCCTTGCCGATCTTCGCGAGCGCGCGCCGGTACTCGAACAGCGCGGCGCGCTCCGCGTTGCCGAGCGCGTCCCCACGAACGACGGAAAGGCCGCTGTCGTCGCGCCAGCTGTCCGGATAGCCGACCCCGACGCGCAGCGTCGACAGCTTCTCCTTCGCGCGGGTCTTCGTCTCGGGCGCCATCCACGAGAGGCTGTCCACGCGGCGACCGAACGCGGCGACGATGGCGGCGACCATCCCCTCGACGTCCCGCTTGGACTCGGCCGGGAAGTGCCGCTCGACGTAGAGCTTGCCGACCGCGTCGCCGACGATGGCGTTCGTGACGTCGAGGGCCCTCTTCCAGCGGTCGCGCGGCTTGGGGGTGCCGGTGAGGGCGGTGCCATAGAACGCGAAATCGGCGTCCACGAAGGCCTTGGGGAGGTACGGCGCGGCCTCGCCGATGGCGTGGACGGTGAGGTAGTCCTTCCACAGCCCAAGCGGCTGGCTCTTCACGAGGGCCGCCAGGCCGGTGAGAGCGGCGGGGTGCCACACGATGAAGTACGGCTGCGCCTCGAGGTCCGCGGCCTTGAAGAACGCGCTCCAGTCCATGCCGGGCGCGCGCGCCGCGAAGTCCTTCGCAGACCACGGGTTGTTCGCCTTCTTCACGTCCTGGGACTCCACGCGCGACGCGTGGGCCTTCGCCATCAAAGTCTCCAGGTCGAAGACGCGTGCCGCCTTCGCGCTGGCGCCCGGCACGTGCGCGAGGTCCATGAGGGTGGTCAGGTAGGTCCGGTAGCTGTCGCGGGCCTTCTGCATCGGGGGCGAGGGGTCGAGGTAGTAGCTCCGGTCGGGGATGCCGAGGCCGCCCTGTAGGAGGTACGGGACCGCGCGGGACGGGTCGTTCAGATCCTGCTCGACCCAGAGACCGACCGGATGGGTCGTGTGGAAGTGCGTGGAGTTCAGCGGGTCGACGTCGGCGCGAAGCTCGCTGCCGAGGAACGCCGCGAGACCCCGCTTGTCCTTGATGTGGGCGATGCGGTCGAGCTTCGCCTGGAGCGGCGCCAGGCCCTTGGCCTCGATGGCCACCTCGTCCATGTAGCTCGCATAGACGTCGGAGATCCGCTGCTGCGGCGAGCCCGGGTTGGTTGAGCTCGCCGCCGTCTCCTCGACCAGGGCCTTGAGACGGGCTTCCACGATCTCACGCATGCGGACCGACGGTCCGGTCGAGCTGCGATCGTCGGGGATGACGGCCGCGGCGAGCCAGCCCCCGTTGGCGAACGCGTAGAAGTCCGCGCCAGGGCTGACCGCGCGGGACATCGCGCTCTCCTCGATGCCGTGCAGCGAGGGAGCGACGGGGGTTGGCGCTGCCACCACGGCCGGCACCGCGGACGGCGGCGGCGCGGGTGCCTGGGGGAGCGGCGTCGCGTCACCGCACGCCGACGCCGAAGCCAGAGTGCAGACGAGGACGAGCCCGAGGAGCGGACGATCGAGGTCGGTGCGCATGCCGGATCGCTACAGAAGGCGGCACCCGACCGCAAGGAGAGAGGGCGGTCATCCACGCACGCGCTACGCTCCGGTTTGCCTTGCGTCGCCATGCAGGCAGAGCTGGGTGCGTTCGACCCAGCTGGCATTGAGCTGGATGCCATGCGATCGTGCGGCCCGATGAGCGCGAGTCCTACCCCCAGAAATCGGATCATCGTGGTGGACGACGACCCGGAAGCGCGCGAGGCGTTCGCCGAGTTCTTGCGCATGCGTGGGTTCAGCGTCGATGACTTCGACACGGCGGAGAAGGCGCTCGACTCGATGTCTACGGACCTACCTGCCGTCGTGGTGATGGATATCAACCTCTCCAGGGGCATGATGACCGGCTACGACGCCGCCCGACGTATCCGTGCGCTTCCCTCCGCGGAGACCGTGCACCTCGTCGCGATGAGCGGACACGCGGCGGAAGTGGTGGAGAAGGAGGGCGCTCTGTTCGACGCCATCCTCACCAAGCCGATCGACGCAGACGCGCTCGTTCTCACGCTGCAGAGGGTCATCGCGAAGGACACTCGACCCTGACCGGAAGAGCTTGGCGTCGCGGCGAGCACGCGACCTGGACGGGCGCGAAGCAGCGAGCCTGCTACGGTGCGCTTCACGATGCAGGCCCCCGGCACGCCGCTCCTGCTCGTCGACGATCGACGCGCAGACCTCACGGCGCTCGAGACCTTGTTCGAGGGGCGAGGGTACGAGCTGACCTGCGTGACGTCGGGCGACGAGGCGACCGACAAGCTCGAGCGGCGAGAGTTCGCGGTAATCCTGCTCGATCTCCAGATGCCGACCACGGACGGCTTCGAGACCGCGCGGAAGATGACCGACCGGGCCGCGCAGCTTGGGCGCCGGGCTCCCATCATTTTCGGGACGGCGATTGATCTCGGCCGTACCCGCATACTGGATGCGTACAGCGCCGGCGTCGTCGACTTCATGCAGAAGCCGTTCGAACCGGAGATCTTGCGCGCGAAGGTGGCGATCTTCGCAGACCTCTATCGGTCGAGAGATTTCGCGAGCGAGTCTACCCGCGATCTCGAGAGCGAACGGCGGGGGGCGAAAGAGGAAGCGCATCGGTTCCGGCTGCTCGTCGAGAGCGTGAAGGACTACGCGATCTTCATCCTCGATCCGAAGGGCCACGTCGTGACGTGGAACCCGGGGGCCGAGCGCATCAAGGGGTACAGGGCGTCGGAGATCATCGGGAAGCACTTCTCGGTCTTCTACCCGCCCGACGTCGCCAAGAGCGGCAAGTGCGACGAGGAGCTCGTCATCGCCGAGCGCGACGGTCGCTTCGAGGAGGAGGGCTGGCGCCTGCGCAAGGACGGCTCGCTCCTGTGGGCCAACGTCACGATCACCGCGCTGCGGGAGCCCGGGGGAGCGCTCATCGGATTCGCCAAGGTGACCCGAGATCTGACCGACCGGGTGAGAAACGAGGGTACTCTCCGGCAGCTTGCCGCCGAGAAGGCAGCGCACGCAGAGAAGGTCCGGATTCAAGAGTTTCAGGAGCGCTTCGTCGCCATCCTCGGTCACGATCTCCGTAACCCGCTCT